>LSQX01187506.1_pt1 | contig 24718 bp, 17 predicted proteins | sample 654561 | NCBI WGS metagenome assembly LSQX01 (sample SAMN04489861, study PRJNA283612) | anaerobic digester metagenome | isolation source: 4 biogas reactors fed with cattle manure at either 37C or 55C with and... | place: Denmark: Kongens Lyngby | collected 2014
ACACCAGTTCCTGCATGGCGTAGGGGTTGGGTGCAAAATTCAGCACGGTAGCCAACGCCGCGCCGCACAACGTGGAAATTGCCAGGCCCGCCATGATGACCATGTGCGAGCGGGCCGAGCCGGCCAACGCCAGCATCAGCACCAGCGCCACACCCGCACCAATCAGTCCGGCCACACTGGGCGCCGCAGCACCCAGCGAGGGAAACAGGCCAAAATAAAACACGCTGGCTGCGCCCAGCGCTGCGCCCTGGCTGGCCCCGGTCAACCCCGGCTCGGCCAACGGATTGCGTAGCAGCCCCTGCAACGCCGCACCACTCAGGCCCAGCGCAGCCCCGACTGCCAGTGCAATCAGGGTACGCGGCAGACGGATTTCACCGACCACAATCGCATTCAGGCTTTGCTGTCCACTGAAAAAATCCAGCAATCCGGGCAGCACCTCGATTGCCGTTGAGCCAACCGACAGGGACAGCAACGTGACCAGCAGCAACAGTGCCAGCAAAGCGGGGGTTATCAGTCGAGCCATTGATTAAGCTGCCTTATCAGATCCCAGGTCCAGGGGCCGGGACATTGCCAGCGCCAGTAGTCGGTGGTGAGCCAGCCTTCCGGCGCAACGCTGCGGCGCAGCACCGGATGTTCGGCAAAGCGGTTGGCCAATGCCTGATGCTCAGCCGCGGCAAACAGAATGGCATCGGGCGGATCAGCGGCAATCTGCTCCAGATCCAGCGCCACATGACCGGATACTTGCAGATAGTTGCGCCAACCCGCCTGCTCGATAATCTGGTGCTCAAAGGTGTCCCGGCCCGTGCCGATGCCGTTCGAACCAAGCAACAACAAGCGTTTGGCCTTCGCCTGTGGCGAACGCTGTGGCGGCACCGGTTGCGCCAGCGCCGGGTCTTCACCCATCAGCTCAAGCAAGCGACGCTCATAATCCACCACCTGCTCCAGACTGGCTGGCAACGGCAACACCGCAACCCGGTAATCCAGGCTGCGCAGACGCTCGCGCAACATCAGCGCACTGTACTGGCCCGCCAGCACCAGATCGGGCTGCAACTGCACAACCTGCTCCAGACTGCCATCATGATCCGGCCAGTCATTGCCGATCCAGTCCACCGGATAACGCCTGAGCATCGGCGACAAAGCCGCCACCCGCGCCGGCTCGGCATGATGGGCCAGCGCCCAGTCCATGCACAGGTCAAGGGAGACGATACGCTGGGGTACTTCGGCGACAGCTGGCAGTATAAAAAGAGGACCTGACAACAGCAATGCTGCCAGGCACAACAATCCCCCGCGCAAACCACCAGTCAGGCGGGACTGCCTTGATACGGGCGGTTTGCGCTCAGCCTGCAGCTGACGGGGGAGTACCGACATGGGACTTAGAAGCGCGGTGTCCAGGTTACGCCAAGCATGGCGGTAAAGGGCATTTCCCGGTAGCCGTACTCTGTTCCGCCATAACTATAGGTCAGGCGACTGTAGTTTTTATCCAGCACGTTGCCCAGCTTCATATCAAACGCCAGTTCGCTGCTGGCCTGCCAGCTGGCCCGCAGATCCAGCACACCGTAGCCGGGCAGTCTGGATGTATTGTCAGCATTGGCATAGCTACTGCTGACCGCTTGCCAGCTGGCACCAACGGCAAAGTCACCAAACTCACGATCCATGTTCAGGTTCAGCGTGCGCTTGGCGCGGTTTTGCAAGGTGTGGCCATTTTTACGGTTACGCGGGTCAATAACGCTCAGGCCCAGCTCGCCCTGCCAGCCGTAGAATTCGTGCTTAAGACTGGCCTCCAAACCGTTGACACGGGCTCGGTCAACGTTGCCCATGGTGCTTTCCCAAGTTACCGGATCGCTAACAAAAACTATCAGGCTGCGATAGTCAGTACGGTACAGGGAAGCTTCCAGTTGAGTGGCCGGGCCTAGCTGACTACGCCACTGCAACTCATAGCTGCGGGACTTTTCCGGCTTTAGGTTTGGATTACCCTGATAACCTTGATCCCAAGGCCAATAGAGATCAGCAAAGGTCGGCGTACGGAAGCCTTCTGCATAAGATAGGATCAGTTGATTGTCGGCATTAAGCTGGTAGCTCAAAGCACCGTTGAATGTGTTTTCACTGCCAAACTGCTGGTTATCATCGTGACGCATGCCCAGCTCACTACCAAAGCGCTCGCCATTGAAGCTGTGCTGTACAAAGGCTGCTTTATTATCACGGTTTTTAACCGCAAAAGCGTTGCTGCTACGCACCTTGTCATTCAGGTAGTCCAAACCTGCCAATAAACTGTGACCACCACCTAGGGTCAAAGTGTTCAGCCAGCTGGCTGAATCACGGTAGCTGTTGTTGACCGTACTACCGGGGAACAGCTTGTCAAAGTTTTCCTGTTTGTCCTCGCTGTGGCCCAGCTCGACACGGCTTTGCCAAACGTCGCTGATTCGTCCATCCAGCCAGATACTGGAAGTGCTGAGGCTGTACTCATCGTAAGGCGCTGCAGGAAAGGACTGAAAAAGATTGTTATCCCAGCGACCAAAAGGATTGTCGATCTCGGTTTTGCCGCGCTGATCCAGCACAGTAAAACCTGCTTCCAGACGCTCATTGAAGCTGTGGCTCAGGCTCAGGGCAAAGGAACGGTTGCGGTAGGCGTCGTGATCCGCATCTGACGGAAAGGACTTGCGTGTACGGTCAATCCCGGCTGTTTCTTCCAGACCTGCGCTCAGATTGAAGCGGGTGTGCTCGTTGCCACCAGACAAGCCCAGGGTGCGCTCAAAGGTACTGTCAGTGCCAGCGGCCAGACGTACATGGGGGCGCAAACCTTCGCTCTCGCCACGACGGGTAAAGATCTGGATAACACCACCCATGGCATCAGCGCCATGAATGGCCGAACGGGAACCACGCAAAACTTCAACACGCTCGATTTGATCAACACTGAGAAACTGCAGTGCAGCACCACCAGCCGTAGCTGAACCGGCCCGCACACCGTCAATCAGCACCAGCGTTTGCGCAGTACTTGCACCCCGCACATTAAGACTGAAGGCCGCACCGCGCCCACCGTAGTTGGAAACCTGTACACCAGGCACCTGGGTCAACAGGGCGGGCACGCTGGCTGGACGCAGCCGTTCAATATCCGCCCGGGTAAACACAGTGCTGGCTGCACTGCTCTCATTGCGCTGTTCCACCACACGGCTGGCAGTGATCAAGGTATCGGACAGTTTCAGCGCATCTTCACGAGATACATCTTGCTCGGCCAGAACAAAAGCCGGCGTCAGGGCGACGGCCAGCGCAATACGGGAAAGTTTCATCAAGGGAGTCCTCAAAAAGTAAACGACTTCTGAGGAGGGCAGGTAAGCAAGTGCAGGACAGGAGAGTACAAAAAGACGGGCCATGCACCTGACGGTGATGCCCTCCGCAACACCTGTCATCATTGCATGCGGCCGGCCTCCGGACTCTTGACACCCATTCACCCGCCTTCCCGTGCACAGATTGCACAGTGGCTGTTGGGTGAACGCCGATTCTGGGTCGGGGCCAATTACCGTTGCGGGGGCAGTGCCGGGATTGTTGCTCTGAAAACACAGAGAACGCACCGGCTTTCCGTTTCACGCCTGACAGTCAGGCGCACCAGCATGAACTAGGCTGGGAATTCTATGCGGCATAAAAGCTGAATACAAGCTTGCAGCCTGTGTAGCCAGGCGCAAGCTTGTTCGGGAACAAGAATCAGGCCAGCTCCAGCACCTTGTCCACCAGCGCATTGATGCCGGTAGCCGCCTCGGCAATGGACTGTGCCAGCATATAGGCCGGCGTGGTGACCAGACAGTTGCCCGCGTCGAACACTATGTTGTCCACGGTACAAACCTGGTGTTTGGCACCCATGGCTTCCAGTGCTCCCGCAGTGCCTTCATCGTTGCCGATGGTGCAGGTGACGCCTTCGCCAAAAATTCGGGCCGACAGTGCCGGGGCAATACACATCAGGCCGACCGGTTTTTTTGCATCACGGAACTGGCCAATCGCGGCCAGCACATCGGCATCCACCGTGCAATCGCTGCCCTTGACGGCAAAGTCAGACAGGTTCTTGGCCACACCAAAACCGCCGGGCAGAATCAGTGCGTCAAAGTCGGACGCCTTGAGCTCGCGCACATCCTTTACTTCACCGCGTGTAATGCGTGCCGACTCGACCAACACATTACGCTGCTCGTTCATTTCTTCGCCATTCAGGTGGTTTAGAACATGCATTTGTGGCTTGTCTGGCGCAAAGCACTGAACCTGTGCACCCTGCTGGCTCAGGCGCAGCAGGGTCAGGACGGTTTCATGAATTTCTGAACCGTCGTATACACCACAGCCGGACAAAATCATTGCTATTTTCTTGCTCATTTTTTGCTCCTTACTCACTCATGCGTGCAGATGTTCTGTATTTGTAGGGGCGGTTTCAGCCACGACCGGCGGCTGCCCTGGGCCGGGGTTGATCGCCACTGAAGCGGCTCGTACAGTGGACTCAACCGCGATTTGTACCCGCCTTGGTTGTAACCTCGATTATGCATCATTGGCTACTCCTTGCCGGGACTGGTCGCCACTGAAGTAGCCCGTACAGGGTGCGATTCAAGCAGCTCTGACAGGAAGCAAGCTGGCCCACGAAGCTGCACCGGGCTTGACACCTGGATATCACACCACCCATTCACTATCAGTTCCAGCTAAGATAGCACCATTAGCCCAAGGAATGCCCTGTGCCTGATCTCTACTTACGTCTTGCCCTGCCCACCCCGCTGCGTCGCCTGTTCGACTATCGCGCGCCCGCCCAGGTTCCTGCCGAGCACTGGCAGCCCGGCGTGCGGGTGCAGGTGCCCTTTGGCAACCGCAAGGTGGTCGGTATCCTGATCGAGACTACAACCACCACCGACATTCCGGCCGACAAAGTACGTGAAGCCTTTGAGTTGCTGGATGAGCGCCCATTGTTCGAACCGCCACTTCTGGAGTTGATCCACTGGACGGCCAGCTATTACCAGCACAGTCTGGGCGACACCTTCAGCTGGGCCATGCCGGCCCTGCTACGCCAGGGCGAGCCGGCCACGACACAAAAAAAGCGCTTCTATCAGGCTGCTGCCGGTGCAACGATTGAAGATCCGCGTATCAAGAATGCTCCGCGCCAACGTCAGGCACTGGAAGCGGTACTGCAACACCGTCAAGGGCTGGCTCACGAACAGCTGCACAATCTTGGTATCCAAAAAACCAGCATTGACGCCTTGGTGGACAAGGGCCTGCTGTTCACGGAGCAACGCAGTCTGAAAAGCGCCCGCCCGGGCGGCCCCCTGCTGGCACAGCCAGCACTGAGCCTGAATGCCGAACAAAAGCTGGCGGTCGACACAATTGGCAGTGCACTGCATCACCATCAGGTATTCCTGCTCGCTGGCGTTACCGGAAGCGGCAAGACGGAAGTTTATCTGCATCTGATCGAACAGGTACTCAAACAGGGCCGTCAGGTGCTGGTGCTGATACCGGAAATCAACCTGGGACCGCAAACCATCAACCGCTTCCGCCAGCGTTTCAATGTGCGGGTAGCCCTGCTGCACTCGGAAGTGAATGACCGCGAACGCCTGAATGCCTGGCTTGCTTCGCGTGACGGTGCCGCCGAAATCGTTATCGGTACCCGCTCGGCACTGTTTACGCCCTTCAAGGAGCTGGGCCTGATCGTGATCGACGAAGAACACGATGGTTCTTACAAGCAGCAGGATGGCCTGCGCTACCACGCCCGCGATCTGGCATTGGTTCGAGCCCGCCGCCTGGGAGTTTCTGTGGTCATGGGGTCAGCCACGCCCTCACTGGAGAGCCTGTACAACGCGAAAAACGGCCGCTATGGCCTGCTACGCCTCAACCGTCGCGCCGGCAGCGCACAGGTGCCAACCTTCCAGCGGCTGGATGTGCGCAGCCTGCCCCTGGATTCCGGCATCAGCCTGCCGCTGCAAAAAGAAATCGAACGTACGCTGGCCGCCGGCCAGCAAGTGCTGGTATTCCTCAACCGCCGTGGCTACGCCCCGGTACTGATGTGCCAGGATTGCGGCTGGCTGGGCGACTGCCATGCTTGCGACGCCCGCCTGACACTGCATCAGCGCTACAACGAGTTGCGTTGCCATCATTGCGGGCATATCGAGCAACGGCCACATGCCTGTCCCAAGTGCCAGAGCCTGCAGTTGCACCCTGTGGGCGCAGGGACTGAACGGGCCGAAGACCGCTTGCAACTGCTGTTTCCAAAAGTACCGGTAGTACGCATCGACCGGGACAGCACCGCACGCAAGGGTTCGCTGGATGCCATGCTGAAAATCATCCAGCGTGGTGAACCATGCATCCTGCTCGGCACCCAGATGCTGGCCAAGGGGCACCACTTTCCGCAAGTAACGCTGGTTGCGATCCTGAATGCCGATGGCGGCCTGTTCTCGGCCGACTTTCGTGCCAGCGAGCGCATGGCCCAGCTGATCATCCAGGTGGCCGGACGCGCCGGACGCGCCGAGCAGCCAGGCAAAGTAATTATCCAGAGCCATGTGGCAGATCACCCGCTGCTGGTCCAGCTGACCGAAGAGGGCTACTTTGCTTTTGCCGAACAAGCCCTGCGCGAACGCCGTGCTGTGCAGCTGCCGCCCTACACGCATATGGCTCTTCTGCGGGCCGAAGCCCTGAACCCACAACATGCGGATGACTTTCTGCGTGATGCCGCCAGCCTGCTGGAACAGCTGGCCACGCCGTTAAAAGCAGAGGATGTCGAATGCCTGGGCCCAGCAGCTGCCCCCATGGAGCGACGCGGTGGCCGTTATCGTGCACAGCTGCTGTTCATTGCCCGGCAGCGTGGCCCTTTACACCGGTTGCTACATGGGCTGTGTTTCAACCTGGAACAACTGCCCAGCGCCCGCCAGGTGCGCTGGGCGCTGGACGTAGACCCGGTAGACCTGTACTGATATTTATTCGCAGCGCCTCTCGTGGCCGGGCACAGCTGCAGCAAAAAATCTGCAATTTTTCGTAAAACCCGTCACTTGCTTTCTTGCAGGTCTTGCTTATGCTGTTAAGCACTTAATCGAAACAAGGTTATATTTTGTCTTTACTCAAGGCCTTCTGCCTTATATTGAGCACCCCCCTGCCGCACCCTGAACGGCAAGTGCAAATACACCCTGCCATCTCGCCTCGCTCCCTTTCCGGTTTGCATCATGCATCGGATACATGGGTATCACTGACCGCTTTATCAGGCCAAGCGTGCCGCCTGATTTTACAATCCGGGAACCCCGGCTAGTATCATGAAAAAAGAAAACATGAGGCACATGGGTCGTTTTGCAGCTGACCTGCGCATGCAGACCAGCCCGCAAAGCACCGAGCCCGATACCCGTATCGATTACTTCACTTTCTTCTCCGTGCTGGCGTTGCTATTTGCAGTGCTGGTTCCGCTCATCATGTTCCCCAAAGAGGGAGCCGACTGGGTTGAGCAGGCCAAGCTCTTTATCACCGACACTTTTGGTGTGTTCTATCTGCTCATTGGCGTCCTTGCTGTGATGTTCGTGGTTTACATATCCTTTTCGGACATCGGTAACATCAAACTGGGACGACCCGAAGAAGAAGTCGAGTTCAAAACAGCGTCCTGGGCGGCCATGATGTTTTGTGGCGGCATCGGTGCCAGCATTCTCTACTGGGGCATCATTGAGTGGGCTTATTACTATCAGGGGCCACCATTCAACCTTGAACCTGGCTCGCCTGAGGCCATTCGCTGGGCCACCACCTACGGCATGTTTCACTGGGGACCTGTCGCCTGGGCCATTTATTTACTGCCTGCCATCCCGATTGCCTATTTTGCCCATGTGCGCAACTCGCCACGGCTCAAAGTCAGCCAGAGCCTGATGCCGCTCATCGGCGAAAAAGCTGTGATGAGCAACTGGGCCAAGCTGGTTGATGTGTTTTTTGTGTTTGGCATGATAGGCGGTGGTGCCACTACCCTGGGCCTGGCTTCGCCCATGGTAACCGAGGGCTTGCACCGCCTGTTCGGCACGCCGGTCAATCTGTGGACCCAGCTGGCAGTGTTGCTGGTCACCACAGCAATCTTTGCCTTTAGTGCCTTTCGCGGACTCAAGGGCGGCATTCAACTGCTGTCCAACATCAACTTTTATCTGGCATTGCTGTTTCTTGGCGTGGTGTTTTTTGCCGGCCCCAGCATGTTTATCCTGAACACCGGGCTGGAGAGCCTGGGCCGTTCGCTGACCCAAATGCTCACCATGATGACCTGGACCGAATCCATGGGCAGCTTTAGTGAGCATGGCTTTCAAAAAACCACTTTCCCCAGCGACTGGACCATTTTTTACTGGGCCTGGTGGCTGGTGTTTGCGCCTACTGTGGGGCTGTTTATTGCCAAGATCTCCCGCGGCCGCACCATCAGGCAAATGGTTATCGGCTCGATTTTCTTCGGTTCACTGGGGTGTGCCGTATTTTTCATTGTTCTGGGCAACTACGGTCTGCACCTGCAACTAACAGACAGCCTGGACGTAGTTGCCATCCTGAATGAACAAAGTGCTACAGCGGCTATTTTTGCAGTGTTGAATACACTGCCCATGAGCTGGATCATGATGGCCATGTTTACGCTGCTGGCGATTATCTTTACGGCCACCACTTTTGACTCTATCTCTTATATTCTGGCCTCGGTAGTGCAGCGTGAGGTCGACTGTGAGCCTCACCGCTGGAATCGTCTGTTCTGGGCCTTTACCCTGTGTCTGATGCCTGCAGTGCTGATGTTTCTGGGTGGGCTGTCAACCCTGCAAACGGCATCAATCGTATCCGGTGCCCCCTTGCTGATCATCATGACGCTGTTGATGATTTCCACCATCAAGGCAGCACGCTACGACCTTCATTACCAGCCAGACTACAACCTGAGCACTATCCACATTGAGGAGCTGCCTGAGTCTGCCCCATGGGAGGTGGGTGAAACATCCAAAGCACCCGAAGGCTCGGTGCTGGCGATGCAGGCCGAGTATGAGGAGTTGCGCCTGCAGCAGGAAGAACAGGAAAACAGTGAGCCGGACCAGCAGCCGGGTTAATTGCCGGCCTGTTCCTTGTGCCGCTGCAGCCTGTGAACGCTGCAGGCACGGATAAACTGCCCAGCGATACGGGCGCTGTCTTTACTCTTGATGACTGTCGCGATCACGATAGCCCAGCAAATACAGAATGCCATCCAGGCCCAGGGTAGAAATGGCCTGGCGGGCACTTTTTTTGACCAGCGGCTTGGCGCGGAAGGCTACCCCCAGCCCGGCCAAGCCCAGCATCGGCAGATCATTGGCCCCGTCACCCACCGCAATGGTTTGTTCCAGACGCAAGCCCTCCCGCCTGGCCAGCTCCTGCAGCAAGTCGGCCTTGCACTGGGCGTCAACGATGGGATCGAGCGCTCGGCCGGTCAGTTTTCCATCAACAATTTCCAGCTCATTGGCATAGACATAATCAATACCCAGCTTTTCCTGCAGGTGCCGGGCAAAATAGGTAAAGCCACCGGATAGAATAGCGGTCTTGTAACCCAGCCGCTTGAGTTCGGCAAACAGGGTCTCGGCACCTTCGGTCAGGCGCAGTGACTGTGCAATATTTTCCAGCACATCCTCGCTCAAGCCCTCCAGTAGCGCCAGACGCTCACGGAAACTGGCTTTGAAATCCAGTTCGCCCTGCATGGCGCGCTCGGTAATGGCAGCGACCTGATCGCCGACGCCAGCAGCGATGGCCAGCTCGTCAATTACCTCATGTTCAATCAGGGTCGAGTCCATATCGAAAACTGCCAGCCGCCGGTTACGGCGATAGACACTGTCGCGCTGGAAAGCGATGTCCACATTCAGCTCTTGGGCCACGCTGAGGAACTCGGCACGCAGCGCCGCCACGTCAGCCGGCTCGCCACGTACGGAAAACTCAATGCAGCCTTTACCCTTGTCTGCCGGCATATCCAGCGGCATGCGGCCAGACAAGCGATCGATGTGGTCTATATTGAGATTATATTTGGCAGTGATTGCACTAACCCGCCGCAGCTGCTCAGCTGTTACCTTGCGTGTCAGCAAAGTGACGATATAGCGTGATTTGCCCTGACCGGCCACCCAACTCTGATAATCCTGCTCGGAAACCGGAGTAAAGCGCACCTGCTGGTCCAGCTTGTAACCAGTGAACAGCACGTCTTTCAGCACATCAGCAGACTGGCTGCCAGTAGAAATTTCTACCAAAATGCCAAAAGACAGTGTGTCGTGAATCACCGCTTGTCCAATATCCAGAATGCTCACATCGCTCTGCGACAGCACGCTCATGATGGCAGCCGTCAAACCGGGGCGATCCTCACCGGTAATGTTGATCAGGACAATCTCGCGCAAGGCAGCAGTCTCCAGGAATTAGTAGCCGCCTCGATTGCAGCCGAGCAGCCGGAATTTTGCTTCGCATTCTAGCCTGAATCCTGGCCTTGTGCAGCCTGCACTGCTGCTGCAGGCACGAGTTTGTTATACTTCGCCCCCCGTTTCGCTCCACCATTCAGGATTGCCCATGACCCAACCCGCACGACAGCAGCCATCAGGCATCAGCCTCACTCAGCGCATACTCGGCGTATGTCTGCTGCTCATTGCTTTGGTCATTATCGTACTGGTCGGACTGAGTGCCCGGCAGTTTGCCATTTCCATCCAGGACCAGGCCGATGCACTGGGCGAAACCCTGGTAATCCATACCGCCCAGGCAGTCTCAGCACCGCTGGCGCTATCTGACTCATTAGGACTGGCTGCTGTATTGCGCGAGCTGACCGAAAACCCTTATGTGGCCCACGCCGCACTCTACAGTGTCGACAACCGCACACTGGCCGAAGCGGGCCGCCGGCCAAAGCCCGGCAAGATCAACAGCCTGTATACCCGTCCAATTGCCTTTGAACATGTCATTGCCGGCCAGTTGCATGTCAATATTGACGTCAAGCGCCTGCAAAAGCCCCTGTACGCAAACCTGCAGGGTCTGATGCTGCTGGGCATCCTGCTGTTGCTGGCCTGCGTTATGCTGCTGTCACGCGCTGCCCGCTCCATCTGTCAGCCACTGACCGATCTGCAGCGCTGGCTGATCCAGCCGGTCGGGCAGGCCCCGCACCAGCAACGGGGGGACGAAATCGGCCTGCTGGCCCGCACCCTTGAACAATGCTTCAGGCTGCCCGGCAGCACGTTGCCAATTGACAGCACGCTGCCGGACGAAGCGGAAACCGGACAGCCACAGCCCGACCACATCATAGACACTTCGCAGCAGGACACTGCAGCCGTTACAGCACAAGCCGTACTGCCGGAGCAGTGCGCTGTACTGGCAGTCGAGCTGAGTCTTGGGCACGGCATTTATGAACTTGATGAGCAGCGTCGCGAGCAGCTGCTGGACCATTATGACCAGGCTCTGGAAGAAGTAGCCGACATCTATCAGGGCCGCTTGCTGGAACTGGCCGATGGCCAGTCCATGTTGCTGTTCCATGATGACGCTGAAAATCACCTGGCCAATGCCCTGTGCGCAGCCGAATTGCTGCGGGCGTTTGCCCATGCACTGCAAATGGAGATTGCCGACAGTGGCATTACCCTTGGCATGCAGCTGGGCGTGGCCCATGGTGATGCCGTCTTTGACTTCGGCGAAGAAAAGTTGCTGCAGCACGCAGCCATTGCCGAAGCGCTAGAACTGGCCCGCTATAGCCGCAACCTGGTTTTGCTGGGGCAGTCTGTTACCGGCCATCCGCAAACCTTTTGCGCCAGCATTCGCAGCATTGCCCGTCCTGCCGGCGCCAGCTGCATTGAACGCATCCTGCCGCCCTGTTCCGAGCAGCTGGATATGCAACTGCAAAGCCTGATGCTGCTGGTGGCGGAAGACTGAACCCACAAAGCAGCAAGAGACATTTTTACCCGCCCCTAGGCGGCAGACAGCGACAAGCCCCAACAACACTCAGAACCGGTACACTTCAAACTCTTGTGCCGGCTCGGCCACTGGCATGCTGCTTCCTTTGCGAATGTCCGCCTTGCTGCTTTTCTGGTTGCTGGCGGACTGGCGTTTTACTGCTTTATGCTGACCGCTATGTAACTGGCGCACTGCGTCCGCCAGCTGTTCGGACAACTGCACCAAGAGCTCACTCTGCGCGCGAACCTGGCTGGCCAGCTTATCTTCATGCTCCGCCTTCAATGTCAGTACCTTGCTGTCGCGCACCTTGCCGGCCCCATCAAGCAGGCGCCATTGGGCTTCCAGTATGGCCGGCTCGCCTTCGCCCGAATCCAGCCGGCTGATGCTGAGTACAATTTGGGCCCCCGGCTCGACACCAATGCGGTCCGGGTACAGTGCCACATGACTGCTACCCAGCCGCATAGCCATCTGGCGCAACAGCAACTGGCCTATCTCGTCCTCCAGATGGCCAGCCCAGCGTCCATTGCGGCTGGCACTCAGGCTGCCATCAGCCTGGCGCTGCAGAATTTGCTCGCGCTGCAGATAATCGGCCAGCTTGACCGGCCCTAACAGAACGGCAGTTTCCTGGTGTTTGCTGACAACTGCCTCACCAGGAGGCGCCTGTAACTGATAAAACTCACTGGGCGTCACCAAACTGCAGCCTGCCCCGGCAAGCATTACAGCAGCCATCAACCAATGAAGGGGGCGGCACAGGGGGTTGTTCTGTTTCATTCTTTCCTGCCAAAAATCAAGGACTGTGGCTGCTGCTCTATGGCCTGCGCCGTACGCTCCAGCGACTTGCTGGCACGGGAGACATTTTGCAGCGCCTGTATCAGTTCATATTGCAATTCGGAAGCCGGGCTCAAACTGCGGTGCCCTTCGCTAACCAGCTGACTGGCTCCTTCAAGTGCCTGCTGCGCTCCAACAGCCACCTGGCTTACTTCGGCCAGTGTCTGCCTGAGTTCACGACCCCCTGCATCCAGGTTGTCCAGCAAGCCCGGCATGCGCTGATCAAGCTGGCTGGCGATTTTGCTCAGGCCAGCCAGCACATCATTCATGTGTCCTATGCTGCTTTCCAGCTCAGGCGAGCCAAGCAGTGCTTCCAGTTTTGTCATGGTACGGCTGGCGGCCTCCAGCGTTTCTTTAAGAGGCACCGCGCGCAAACCGTCAGCCAGGTCATGTATCAAGTCAGCGGCTTGGTCGATGCGTGAAGGTACCGTAGGAATCGCAGTCAGGCCAGTGACATCATTATTGCGTACGTAACCCGGCTGGCCCGGGAAGAAATCGAGCGCTACAACCGCCTTGCCGGTCAACAGGCTCGGCACCTGCAGCTGAGCCCGCAGGCCACGCTCAACCAGCAGGGCAATGGAGCGGTCCAGCTGGGGCCCGGTGGAAGCCTTGGTGCCACTGTCGGTATTGATACGAATGACTACCGGCATAATGACATCGTTGATCTTTCGGTCATAAGACAAGCGAATGTCGCGCACACTGCCAACCTTTACACCGCGATAAGTCACATCGGCACCGACGTCCAGTCCGTCCAGCGCACCGGTAAAATAAACGACATATTCAACCGGCTTGCTCCAGACATCATCACGGGCCAGCATCAACACCCCTCCAATCAACAGCATCAGGCCACTCAACAGGAAGATGCCGATCCAGAATGGTTTGCGGGTTTCGTTCATGTGCGCTCTCCGGCCGCAAAGGAGTCACCACGGCGCAGGAACCGTTGAACCTGCTCGGGGCCGTGATCAAGTAAATCTTGTAGGCTGCCCAGTGCTATCTGGGTACGGGTTTTATTATCCAGAAACAGGCAGGTATCTGCCACCCGATAAATACTGGGCAGCTCGTGGGTCACCAGCACAATGCTGGCACCAAGACTGTCACGCAGCTGCAGAATGAGCTCATCGAGCGCCATTGAGCTGAGCGGATCCAGCCCTGCCGATGGTTCGTCAAAAAACAAGACTTCAGGATCCAATGCCAGTGCCCGCGCCAACCCGGCCCGCTTGCGCATGCCGCCCGACAACTCGGACGGGTACAGATGGTCGGTGCCGGCCAGCCCGACCAGTGACAGTTTCAGTGAGGCCAGCTCATGGCGCTCCAGCCGGCTCAGCTCAGGCCGCCAGGTTTCCAGGGGCAAACAAATGTTTTCTCGCAAGGTCATGGCACCCCACAGGGCTACGTTCTGATACAGAATGCCGAAGTGCTGCTGCAACAGCGCCCGCTTCGCACTGCTGTGAGCCCAGTAGTCATCGCCCCGAAACAGGATACGACCAGCCAGAGGCGCCTGTAGGCCAATCAGATGGCGCAACAAGGTGCTCTTGCCACAGCCACTGCCGCCCATCACGACAAAGACCTCACCCTGCCGAATGCTGAAATTGAGATCTCGCTGAATAACCAGATCACCATAACCAGCACTCAGCTTGTCGGCGACCAATACGACTTCTTTCATGGTTAAATCCCCAGCTGCGTACAGAGCACAGTAATCAGGGCGTCACTCACCACCAGCGCAACAATGATACTAACCACAGCCCGGGTAGTGGCCTGCCCAACTGCCTGGGCATTGCGGCCGCTGTTCAAGCCGTAATAGCAACCAATCATGCCAATCAGCAAGGCAAATACCAGACTTTTGAACAGACCTATGAAAAAATCTGTGCTGCTGACCATTTCCAGGCTCTGGTTGATGTACTGCACCGCAGAAATATCATACATGCCCCAGCCAATGACAAAGCCACCAAGGATGCCCAGCGCATCGGCAAAACAGGTCAGGATCGGCATGCTGACCAGCAACGCAAGCACCCGGGGAATGACCAGGAACTCAAGTGGTGGAAAGCCGAAAGTCTGCAACGCATCAATTTCTTCATTAGCCTGCATACTGCCCAGTTCGGCTGCGTAGGCAGCACCGGTACGTCCAGCCATGATCACAGCCGTCATCAATGCCCCCATTTCCCTGGTCATGCCGATCGCCACCATGTTGGCAATATAGATTTGTGCACCAAAGGCCTCTAGTTGTACCGCACCAACAAATGCCAAAATCAGGCCCACCAACACTGCAATCAGGGCCACAATCGGCAGGGCGCCCGGCCCGCTTTGCTGCAATGCCAGCCAAAAGTCACTGCCACGCATGCGGGCCCGGCCACGAATGGCCGCTACCAGCGCCAAAACAACCTGACCAAGAAAAGTGCAGCTCCGTCCGATGCTGGCGAGAATGTCCAGTGCACCCTGCCCAAACCGCTCTACCCAGCCCTGATGCGGTTGCGCAGGCGCCTGAGCCTGACTGGAGGGTGTTGCTGCCATCTGCAGCATTTGCTCAACACCGGACGGCAAACCTTGCAGGTTTACATCAATACCGGCTTCATAAGCCAGGTACTGGATACGCCGCAGCAATGCCAGCAGACTGCTGTCCCAGGCTTCCACAGCGACTTTGACACAGAGCTGCTCAGGCAGGCGGCCACCTTTGCGCCAGATATCCAGCAGGTCCGGTTTGCGCTCGTGCAGCGTCCACTGACCAGTCACATGCAAACAAGACAGCTGCCCGTCCTGTTGCCAGTGGAGTCCTGCTTTATAGTCCTGTATGCCGGTTGCCAATCCAGTATCGCTCCCAAAGTTGCTTGCATTCCGCTCTGGACATCCATGTCCTTCGTCAGCCGGTAATGGCGGTCAGGCTCTCGACCCGTTGAAAGCCGCGCGGCAATTTGTTTCCACGACGACCGCGTTCACCACGATAGTACTCAAGATCGCTGCTTTTCAATGTCAGCATACGACGTCCTGACTCCACCTGCAGGCTTGCGCCTGCAGGCAGCACCGCGTAATCAACCACCCACTCTTCACGCTTGCTGGCACGATCAGCGGGAATGCCGATCAACTTATTGCCCTTGCCCCTGGCCAGCTGTGGCAAGTCACTGACTGGAAACAACAGCAGACGGCCATCGCTGCTGGCCACTGCGATCAACGCGTCAGCCGGATTATCGAGCGGTTTGGGCATCATCACCTTTGCATTTTTCGGCAGCGTCAATAAAGACTTGCCGGCACGGTTCTTGGCTTGCATGTCTTCACCTTTAACGATAAACCCATAGCCGGCATCCGAGGCCATTATATAGAGCTGTGCATCTGCCGGCACCAATACATGCTCGAATACGGCACCGGCTGGCGGCGCCAACCGTCCACTCAGCGGCTCACCCTGCCCCCGTGCTGACGGCAAAGTATGCGCCGGCAGCGAGTAACTTCGCCCGCTGCTGTCGAGAAAAACCGCCTGCTGGTTGCTACGGCCTGGTGCGGACGCCTTGAAAGCATCGCCAGTCTTGTACGACAGGGTCGCGCCGTCCACGTCATGGCCACGGGCGCTGCGCACCCAGCCCTGTGCGGAAATCACTACGGTCACCGGCTCGGACGGCACCAGGTCTGTTTCGGACATTGCCCTGGCTTCGCTGCGCTCAACCAGCGGCGAGCGTCGCTCATCGCCATAGGTTTTGGCATCCGCCAGAATTTCCCGGCGCACCAGACGCTTGAGCTTGCTCTCACTACCGAGCAACTCCAGCAAGCTATTCCGCTCCTTGTTCAGCTCGTCCTGCTCGCCACGGATTTTCATTTCTTCCAGCCGTGCCAACTGGCGCAGACGAGTGTCCAGAATGTAATCAGCCTGCACTTCGGTAATGCCAAAGCGCTCCATCAGTACCGGCTTGGGGTGATCTTCAGTGCGGATGATCTCAATCACTTCGTCCAGATTAAGGAAGGCTATCAGCAATCCTTCCAACAGGTGCAAACGTTTTTCCACCCGCTCCAGACGGAACTGCAAACGTTTGCGTACCGTTTCCACGCGGAACTGCAGCCACTCCAGCAACAGGCTGCGCAAATCCTTAACCTGGGGCTTGTTGTCCAGACCAATCACATTCATGTTGACGCGGAAGCTGGCTTCCAGGTCGGTGGTGGCAAACAGGTGCTGCATCAGCTCTTGGGCATCCACCCGATTCGAGCGCGGCACAATCACAATGCGGCAGGGGTTTTCATGGTCCGACTCGTCGCGCAAATCCGCCACCATCGGCAGCTTCTTGGCCTGCATCTGCGCGGCGACCTGTTCCAGCACCTTGGCACCAGACACCTGGTGCGGCAGCGCAGTGATCACAATGTCACCGTCTTCCACTTCATACACGGCACGGGCACGAATAGAGCCACGGCCGGTCTGGTAAATTTTCAGCAGGTCTTCACGCGGGGTAATGATTTCCGCCTCGGTGGGATAATCCGGGCCCGGCAGCAGCTCGCACAGCTCTTCAATTGTGGTGGATTGCTTGTCCAGCAGCTGTACGCAAGCGGCAGCCACCTCGCGCAGGTTATGCGGTGGTACATCGGTCGCCATACCCACGGCAATACCGGTGGTACCGTTGAGCAGCAGGTTGGGCAGACGTGCCGGCAGCACGTCCGGCTCGTCCATGGTGCCGTCAAAGTTGGCAATCCAGTTCACCGTGCCCTGGCCCAGCTCGCTTAGCAATACTTCCGAATAGCGCGCCAGCCTCGCTTCGGTATAACGCATGGCAGCAAAAGATTTGGGATCGTCCGGCGCACCCCAGTTGCCCTGGCCATCCACCAGCGGATAGCGGTAGCTGAACGGCTGCGCCATCAGCACCATGGCCTCGTAACAGGCACTGTCGCCGTGCGGATGGTATTTGCCCAGCACATCACCCACTGTACGGGCGGACTTTTTATGCTTGGCGTTGGCATCCAGCCCCAGCTCGCTCATGGCATACACAATGCGCCGCTGCACCGGCTTGAGGCCATCACCTATATGCGGCAACGCCCGGTCCATGATGACGTACATGGAATAGTTCAGGTACGCCTGCTCGGTAAACTCGGCAAGCGACCGGCGCTCGACGCCTTCAAAGCTCATTTCGGTTAAATCATTCATACAATTCCAACATGTTTTGTGCGTTGCCATCCATACAACATTATTTGCCAATTAAAATGGCTCGTATAGACCTGCAGGAGCGGCTTCAGCCGCGACCGGAGGCTGCCCTGAACCGGCGTTGGTCGCCACTGAAGTGGCTCGTACAGGCCCGCAGGAGCGGCTTTAGCCACGACCGGAGGCAGGAGTGGTTTTTAATCTGACCCGGTCAGCCCGGGCACTTATTCAGCGCTTTCTAAACCTCAATCTCTGCCAAATCACCCTTGGTCTCCAACCATGCCCGGCGGTCCCCGGCCCGGCGACGGGCCAGCAGCATGTCGAGCACCTCACCCGCACCATCTCCTTCTTCGAGCGTCAGCTGCACCAGTCGGCGCGTATTGGGATCCATGGTGGTTTCACGCAACTGGGGCGGATTCATTTCACCCAGCCCCTTGAAGCGGGTCACCTGTATCCGGGCCCGCCTGCCAGAAGACTCAATGCGGTTCATGATGGCCTCGCGCTCTTCCTCATCCAGCGCGTAATACACTTCTTTGCCGGCATCAATACGAAATAACGGCGGCATTGCCACATACACATGCCCGGCTTCGACCAGTGGTCTGAAATGACGTACAAACAAGGCACACAGCAAAGTGGCAATATGCAAGCCGTCCGAGTCGGCATCGGCCAGAATACAGATCTTGCCGTAGCGCAGCTGAGCCAGATCCCTGGCACCCGGGTCTACCCCAATGGCCACTGCTATATTGTGCACCTCCTGGGATGCCAACACCTGGCTTTCATCCACCTCCCAGGTGTTCAGAATTTTCCCCCGCAGCGGCAGAATGGCCTGAAATTCCTTGTCACGGGCCTGCTTGGCGCTGCCACCGGCCGAATCACCCTCCACCAAAAACAACTCGCTGCGTATCGGGTCCTGTCCTGCACAATCAGCCAGCTTGCCCGGCAAGGCCGGCCCCTGGGTAACACGCTTGCGCTCAACCCGGCGCGCCGACTTGAGGCGGCGACCGGCCTGTTCGATAACCATTTCGGCCAGCTGCATCCCCTGTTCGGCATTCGCATTCAGCCAAAGGCTAAAAGCATCCTTGATCACACCACCAACAAAGTTGGCCGCCTGACGTGAAGACAGACGCTCTTTGGTCTGGCCGGAAAACTGTGGCTCCTGCATCTTCAGCGACAAAACAAAATTGATGCGCTCCCAGATATCCTCTGGTGCCAGTTTGACGCCACGTGGCAACAGGTTGCGGAACTCGCAGAAGTCACGCATGGCATCCAGCAGCCCCTGACGCAAGCCGTTGACGTGTGTGCCTCCTTGCGAAGTGGGAATCAGGTTGACATAGCTTTCCTGAATACTGACACCCCCTTCCGGCAGCCACAGCAGCGCCCACTCAACCCGTTCACCCTCGCCGACATGGTTGCCACAAAATGGCTCTGCCGGCAGACGCTCCCATTCATTGACCGCATCTGCCAGATAAGAACGCAGGCCGTCCTCATAGAACCACTCCAGCCTTTCACCACTGTTTTTGTCAAGAAAGCTGATGGTCAGTCCCGGACAAAGCACCGCCTTGGCCTTGAGCACATGTTTGAGCCTGCTCACGGAAAAACGTGCCGAATCGAAATATTTACCATCCGGCCAGAAACGTACGCTAGTGCCCGTATTGCGCCGCCCGACCGCGCCCACCACGCTCAGCTCACTGGCCTTGAAGCCGTCAGAAAAATGCATCAGGTACTCTTGGGAGTCACGCCGTACCCGAACCTCCAGGCGAGTAGACAGGGCATTGACCACAGAAATGCCCACACCATGCAAACCACCGGAAAACTCGTAATTTTTGTTGGAAAACTTGCCGCCCGCATGCAGCTTGGTAAAGATCAGCTCCACACCGGGAATTCCTTCTTCCGGGTGAATATCCACCGGCATGCCACGGCCGTCATCAACAACCTCCAGTGACTGATCCTCGTGCAAAACAACCTGGATATTGCGTGCATGACCCGCCAATGCCTCATCCACACTATTGTCGATAACTTCCTGGGCCAGATGGTTCGGGCGAGTGGTGTCGGTATACATGCCTGGACGCTTGCGCACCGGGTCCAGTCCGGATAAAACCTCAATAGCATCAGCGGTGTAGGTGGTATTGGTCATGCAAGCCCTGTAAAACTGAGAAAACATATGAAAAGATAAGCAGCAAGAATAGCACAGCGCACACCACTGTATATATGGACAGCGGTGGATGTCCCCGAAAACTGCTGCCTCATGTCTTGTTCGGTCAATTTTATCGGCTCTCGCTGACAGTCTCGACTCAAGTTTGAAACCAATGACCACAGGGCTCGCCAAATGACTGCTATCCACATCCACCAAGGCGCACTGCCCAAACTGCCGGCTGGCAAGGCTTGAAAACACCCGGGAGTAGCTGCTGTAGCGCCGCAGATGGGTTCCGCCACCCAAAAACAACCCGGTGGGTGCAAATGCTTTTTGCCACAGGCAGTACCGGCCCGAGACTGCGGCATCACCTGCTCAAGCCAGACCAAAGCGTATCTGGCAACTGGCGAAAGCGCCAACAGAATTACAGGTCACTGCCACAACGGCGGTCGCCGACGAAAAGCCTCAGTAGCCAGCGAAGGCCAGCAACTCGGGAATGCGCTCGACAAATCCCTGGTAGCTGTGATCACCACCCTGCCGGATATCCAGCCGGCAGCAACGGTAAAACTCCTCAGCCTCGCGGTAGTCCAGTGTTTCATCGCCAGTTTGCAGCCAAACCCAATAGCGCTCATGGTCTGTTGGCGGCGGCGTCTCCAGCTGCGCGAGCGCATCGACATGCGCCGGCGTCAACACCCAGCGCTCATCTGTATAATAGTTTTTTTGTGGTCCGAGGTATTGCTCAAACCTCTGGCAGGGCAACACAGCCGGGTTGATCAAAAGTGCCTTGCACTGATATTTTTCCGCCAGCCAGGTTGCATAATAGCCACCCAGCGAACTGCCCACCAGCACGACAGGAGCATCACGCTGCTCCACCCAGGCTTCCAGACCTTCAATAGCCGCCAGAGGATCATTGGGCAGGTCAGGCACCAGCAGCCTGTCAGCTGGAAGCCCGGCGCCCTGCCAGCAAGCACTCAGCTGCTGTGCCTTGAAAGACAACGGCGAACTGTTAAAGCCATGCAAGTACAGAACAAACGGCAGCTGATTCGCTTCAGTCATCATTGCCTAGTATCCAGTTCCCGAGTAATCAATTTCATGGTCAAGCCATTGCAGCCTGGATACGGCGGTGTCAACACGACCATCCGGATGCAAGCGCAACCAGCGATAACCGGGCAAGCGCCTGTCCAGCGAAAAATTCTTGCTGCCTGGCGCAAACTGGATACAGGTGGAAGGGGTGGCCAACAGACGAACACCATTACGCAGCCTGTCCACCTCCTGATGAATGTGCCCCCACAGCACACAACGAACCGTTGCGTAGCGGTCTACGATAGCAAAAAACTCATCTGCATTACGCAATCCGATATGATCCAGCCAGTTACTGCCCACGGGTACCGGGTGATGGTGCAAGCTAATCATGACGTGCCGCCCAGCTGCTGTAGTAAGAGCCGCCTCAAGCAAATCAAGCTGATCCTGCTCCAGGTATCCATGCACCGCATCATGTACCGCCGAGTTCAGCAGCACAAGGCGCCACCCGGCCATATCTACAACGGGCTGTGACCAGTCTTTGCCTGTGGCAACAGCTGTCTGCACCCGGGCTTCATCGTGATTGCCTGGCAGCCAGCGAAGCGGTGCGCGAATGGGGTCAACGAGCTCAACAAAACGCCGGTACGAGACGGCAGAACCATCCTGCGCTATGTCGCCTGTAGCCAAAACCAGGTCCACTCCCTGCTGCTCCTGCACCACCAAATCAACCACAGACTTCAGGCTGTCAGAGGTTGGCAGCCCCAACAGGGTGCCAGCCGGGTCGGCGAACAGATGACTGTCGGTTATCTGCACCAGATTGAGAATGTTGTTTTTGGGTTCAAGAGCTGGCACGCCCAATATCCTCCTGTCTATCTGTCACAAATTATGCTTAGCCGATTCTGAAAGCGCAAACCAAAACGCCATCATGCCTGTTTTATAACCCGCTTTTGCCACCAGACTGTGAGTTTCCTGCCAACTTGTGCTGTACATCACGCACTGTGCCCGTAACTGCACTATACTTATGCCAGTATTTTGATTGCACAGGACCTCCCTAATGTATTTGCTTAGTGACGTGCCTCTACATGCCCAACCCTTGCTGTCCCGCCTACAAGAAATTCCTGTGCAACTGCTCGAAGGCCTGGAGCCCTGTGGACCTGTGCTGGAGCTTGAGAGCAACGCTGACCTGAACTCTGTATTGCCGGAAAACCAGCTTTTTTTGCTGCTGCAGGGTGTTGTAGACACCTCCACAGACGAACAGTTGCTATTTTGTTTGCAGCAAGGCAGCCTTATCGGCCTTCGTCACGGCCTTAACCTGCCCCGCTGGCAATACAGCCATAACCAGGCAATACGGCTGGCCCCTTATGAAAGGCGTGACTTTTTCAAGCACATTTATAGCAGCGAACAGCGCCAGGAGCTTTTTACATTCTATTTGCTTGGACAAACCACCCTGCTAACCGAGGCTTTTGCACGTATCAAGCCGGTCGACGTCCGTCCTGCCACAGGCTTTGAGCACTTTACCCCCGGCGAAAAACTGATTCGCCAAGGTGATAGCGCCGAACATGTTTTCATCATCATCGAAGGTCATGCCGAAGCCTGGGTTAACGGCCAGAAGGTAGGTGATGTACAAAAGGACGAAATTTTCGGTGCCATGGCCGTCTTTATCAATGAACCTCGCACGGCAACCGTCGTAGCCACCGAGCCTTGCACGGTAATGACCATTCCCAAGGATCAGTTCCTGACTTTGATGCAAAGCAACCCGCGCATTGCCCATAGCCTGATTGAAAGCATGGCTCGCCGCATTGACCTGATGAACAAGGAAATCAGCCACCTGCGCAATCAGCAGCAAAATGAGTAACTCATGCTTTCAGCGCAGCACTCGCACATTTAAATCCTGGTAGCTTGAAGGGCCAGCTTGCTAACTCAAGTCCCGCGCGGGGTTTCAAGGCAAGGTGCTGCGATGCGTCATAGCCAGGCTATGGCAAAGAGCAACAACACAATATCGGAACTTCAAACACCGAAGCTGACTTATGGCATTAATCAAACCGGCCACCAGTCAGTGCAGCTTTCCGGCATCTTTCCCTGACACGATGCGCACACTGGTAAAACCCTGTCAGCAGTACATACATGAGCCATAAAATAGCTGCACACAGCTACCCATATAACAAATTATCAAAGGTGTATCCATGACCTGGCGCTTTATCCTCAAACAGGTGGGCATGCCGCCGGGCAGCCTATACCTGCTTTTGCTTGTAGCCTGGCTGCTGCGCAGGCGACTACCAAGGCTTGCTGCGCTCCTGTTTTTCATGACCCTGGGAGCCTCTTATGCCTTGAGCCTGCCCCGGGTCACGCAACTCCTGGCCGGCTTTCTGGAAAACCAGCCCGCAATCCATCAGGACCAATGGCCGGAGTTAGCCCATCAGGCCGGAGCCATTATCGTTCTGGGCGGCGGCCGCGAACCGGCCGACCCTGCCTGGGGTGCCGACCAGCCCTCCCTGTTTGCCACCCAGCGGCTGCGCTATGCCGCCCGGCTGGAAAAGGCTACCGGCCTGCCTGTGCTGGTTACCGGCGGCCTGCACTTTGGCCAGCCACCCAGCGAGGCCCGCATCATGGCCAACACCTTGCAACAGGACTTTTCCGTATCCGCACGCTGGCTGGAAGAGCGCAGCCGCACTACCTGGGAAAACGCCCGTTTCAGCGCTGAGATGCTGCAGGCCCAGGGCATCAAGAGTGTTGTGCTGGTTACCGACGCCTGGCACATGCGCCGCTCCCGCTGGAGTTTCGAGCAGGCTGGCTTGCAGGTGATCCCTGCACCCCAGGGTTTCTACAGCACGCCACAGAACAAGCCGCTGGGTGGCTGGCTGCCCGAAAGTCGCGCTTTCTGGCAAAACACCCAGCTGCTAAACGAGTTACTGGGACTGGGGATCTATCAAGTGCTGTACTGACTGGCCCCGGCACAGCCCAAATAGCCACCTCAACAAACTTGCCCCATGACGCTCCATTCACGACTGCCTGCGGCAAGCCGCAGGCAGAACATAGCCGAGACCGCTCCGTTTCATGTATCCTAGCGGAATTGTTTCCATTCTTTTTCTTGTAGATATCAGCCAGCATCATGCACGAACAGTATCAACCCAGCGCAGTCGAGTCCCAGGCGCAAGAGTATTGGGCACAGAACAAATCCTTTGAAGTCAAAGAAGACAGCAGCAAGGAGCCTTTCTACTGCCTGTCCATGTTCCCCTACCCCAGTGGCCGCCTGCACATGGGGCATGTACGCAACTACACCATTGGCGATGTCATCAGCCGTTATCAGCGCATGCTGGGCAAAAATGTGCTGCAACCCATGGGCTGGGATGCTTTTGGCATGCCGGCGGAAAACGCCGCCATCCAGAACAGGGTCGCACCGGCCGCCTGGACCTACCAGAACATCGACTACATGAAAAAGCAGTTCAACCAGCTGGGACTGGCACTGGACTGGTCACGCGAACTGGCCACCTGCAAGCCCGACTACTATCGCTGGGAGCAGTGGCTGTTCACCCGCCTGTACCAGAAAGGCATCATTTACCAGAAAAAGGGCACCGTAAACTGGGACCCGGTGGACAACACCGTGCTGGCCAACGAACAGGTGATCGACGGGCGCGGCTGGCGCTCCGGCGCGCTGGTGGAAAAGCGCGAGATTCCGCAGTGGTTCCTGAAGATCACCGATTACGCGCAGGAACTGCTGGACGGGCTGGACACGCTGCCGGGCTGGCCGGATTCGGTCAAGACCATGCAGCGCAACT
>LSQX01398697.1_pt1 | contig 24716 bp, 22 predicted proteins | sample 654561 | NCBI WGS metagenome assembly LSQX01 (sample SAMN04489861, study PRJNA283612) | anaerobic digester metagenome | isolation source: 4 biogas reactors fed with cattle manure at either 37C or 55C with and... | place: Denmark: Kongens Lyngby | collected 2014
GTTTCGTTGGCAGCGTCAGATGTGTATTATACGGGGCTTTCGCATTGTGCTGGCATGAAAAAAATGAGAGGGGGTCTACCTGGAAAAGAGCGATCAAGATGGTGGCTTCCCGGCAAATTTCCTTAAAACCCTTGATCACTCATAAATTCAGATTGGAAGAATGGGAGAAGGCTTTCCAAACTTTTAAAAACCGGGAGGGTGTAAAAATCATTTTTACCTTGGAGTAAAAAATAAATCCCTGCAGATACAGGGATACATAGGCAGCTGCAATGCTTAGAAGAAAGGCAGCATCATGGCAACAAATGGTGTCTGACCCCTTTGGAAACATCTAAGCCAGTTTCATGGTCAAATCAATGAAACAATTCAGAAGCGGCGTATGATATTTATCCTTATGCCAGATCAATCTGAATTCACGGGAAATGGGAATATTTTTTATATCGACCTTAGCCAGGCGCCCGCTTGCTACTTCTTCTTTTACCGCCAGCTGGGATACGAAGGCAATACCTATATCCTCCATCACTGCTCTTTTGATGGCTTCGGTGTTGTTCAACACATGCCAGGGATGGTAGTTGACTTTATGCTTCTGTAAAACCTTTTCCACTACTTCCCGGGTTCCGCTGCCTTGTTCACGCAGAATCAGAGCCTGACCTTCCAGCTCTTCCGGCTCGATGATGGTCCTGCCTTCCTTGCTCCATTGATGCCGGGGGGAGCAGATCAGCCATAATTCATCATCTTTCACTTTTTGGACAACAATTTCCGGTGAATGGACCAGGCCTTCCACATAACCCATATCCAAGCGGTTATCCAGCAGCATTTCTTCCACAACAGTGGTGTTATCGATCACAAAGGTACTCTGGATGGCATGGTATTGTTGTTTAAATTGGCCAACGATCATAGGCAGCAGGTAAATTCCTATTGTAGTACTGGCTCCAAGACGTAAGCGTCCTATTCTGTTATTGGTAATCTCCATCATATGAGCTTCTGCTTCTTCCACCAGAGAAAGAATTTTCTTGCTGTATTTATAAAGAACTTCCCCGGCAAAAGTCACATGCATCTTGCGATTTATTCTGTCAAACAGCTTGAGTCCCAGGTTTTCTTCCAAATCAGCAATTGTTTGACTGACTGCCGGCTGAGTCATATAGAGATGACGGGCTGCTTCCGTTACATTCCCCAGTTCTGCTACCAGGCTGAATAATTCCAGTTGTCTCAGATTCAAAGCCAAAACCTCCTTACCCGCTAAACACTTCCTATGTGAGTACTAATTACCTTCCTTTTCTTCATCTGGGTTTTTCATAATATCAATCATATCCAAAATAAGCTGCCTTTCTTCGTTGGTTGATTTTTCGAGGAATTCCTTTACCTCATGGTATTGTGCATCCAGTGGGCTGCGATAGGTGTTCAGTTTTTCGATGATTCCCACCAATCCTTCCAGTTCTTTATCGGTCCAGGCTGCGATTAAATCGATCACCTTTCGTATGCTGGGCCGCTTAAGAGCTGTTTTCAAAGCATTGGAATTATACTGTTCCCGGTAGTAGTCATCTTCATTATCCATTAAGAAGTAAACACTGCTTATCCCAAATATGTCCGCCAGATTATTCAAAGTTCTCAGTGATGGCTGGGTCCGGTCGGTTTCGATCTGGGTGACCATACTGTAAGATACGCCCAGCATTTCCCCCAGTTCCTTCTGGGTGATCCCCATGGCCTCGCGCAGGCGTCGGACTTTCTGCCCCAGAGTCTCATCCAGGTCAGCAGGTAAAAAGCTGCCGGTGGGAACATCTAAAACCTGGCTGATTTTTTCCAGTGTCTTAAGCGAAGGGGTCGCCAAAGACCTTTCAATTTCACTGAGATGGGCCGCCGATAGTCCCGCCTGGCGGCCCAGTTCATTTATGCTGAGTCCTCTTTCTTCCCGGTAAAAACGAAGGCGTGACCCTACCGATTCCGTTGTAGTCCCCCCGTTTCTACGGTAATACTTTCTGGTATTTACTTCCGGCTCATCATCTAAAATCCTGGCTACCTGCAGCAGTTTATCAGCGGATATCTCTTTTCCCTCTTCTATATCGATCACTGCTGAAAGAGCAGTATTAAGCTGCCGGGCTAATTCTTCCAGTGAAATTCCTTTTTCCTGTCGCCACTTCTGCAATTGCTTTCCCAGTAACATATAAACCTCCTGCTTTGTCTATAATGGCAAGTCATTATTCAGTAATATTTATAAATTCAATGAGCTGGATGGCATTACCTTCAGGATCTGCAATAAAAGCGATCTTTCTGGTAGGAATAAACTGTGAAGGCTCCAGTATAAAGGTAACATCTTGTTCTTTTAGTTTCTTACAGTATTCCTCAAGGTTTTCTACCGATAAAGCCAGATGGCTGAAACCATGGTCACAATTTGATCGTTCTTCATCATAGGCAGGTTCGATTTCCATCATCATTTTCCCGTCACCCACAAAATAAAACGGCTGCCCGGCCAGAGTCACTGTTTCCATGAGCTTCAAGCCTAAAACCCGGGTATAAAAATCCATCGCTTTTCCAACATTCCTTACTTTAACGCCAAAATGATGAATCTGCATGGAAGCCCTCCTATTCAAAAAAAGCTTTTTTGGTCAAGTCAAAGCATTTTTCCGTGACCTCCAGGGTCTTCTTGATATCTTCTTCGGTGTGGGCTCCGGACAGGAACCAGTTATGGTGCGGATGTAAAAATATGCCCCGTTTCGCCGCTTCTCCGCAAAAATAGCGGTTGACAGAAAAATCCTTGTCCCCTTCAAAACGCATGAAGGGTATGGAAGGCGGCCCGGTGTATGAAATATTCAGACCTGCTGCTGCAGCCTGCTCCACCATCCCCTGTTTCAATTTTAGCCCCATTTCATTTACATAATCTACAATTCCGTCCCTTACAATGACTTTCATGGTAGCCAGGGCAGCGGCCATGGGTACTCCGCTGAAATAGTGGGTACCGGTAAAAAATGCTCCCTGAGCGGTCGCTTTATACAGCTCTTTTCCGGTCATAGCCGAAATAGGATACCCATTGGCCATGGCTTTCCCAAAGCAGATCAGATCCGGGTCCGCATTGTAATAAACGTGTGACCCATTTTCATGTAAACGGAATCCACAGCGAATATCGTCGATCATCATCAGCATACCTTCCCGGTCACATATTTCCCGCAGCTCCCGGTAAAAACCCGGAGCGGGCATCTGCTGGTCAGCCGTTGCCGGGTGGTGATGAGGAGTCAGCATGATACCAGCCAATTGGCCGCTGTTATCAGCGATAATTCTCTTTAACTCCTCCATATCGTTATAGTGAAAATAAAGGATATGGGCATTATACTCGGCGGGTATTCCAAAACTGGAATGGGTGCACCAGTAGTGGGAACCGTGATAAGCCCCTTCGGCCAGGATGATCTTATTTTTGCCGGTGTAGGCACGGGCTATAGTGGTTGCATAGGTAGTAACATCAGAACCGTTTTTAGCGAACACCACCCAATCCTGTCCATGGATCTGATTGACCATGGCCTCCGCCAGTTCATTCCAGCGATTTCCCGGCAGGGTAAAACAATCGCCGTTTTTCATCTGCTCGATTGCTGCCCCGTCTACTTCTTCATTACATAACCCAATAATATTGGTGCCGAAAGAACACATATAGTCTATATATTCGTTACCGTCCACATCCCAAATATGGCTGCCCTTCCCCCGAGTTAAGAAACAGGGATAGGAACCATAGGTCAAAAAAGCAGGGGTCCGGGGCCCATATATTCCATTGGGAATCCACTGTTTGGCTTTTTCCAGCATGGCATAAGATTTCTCAAATGAATATTCCTGCACTGCTCATCTCCCCTTTCTAACCTTACGTTCTTAATAGTTTAGCTATGTGCAAGGGACTGGTCCCTTGCACATAGCTGTTTTGAATAGAATTTAATTGTAATCAGCAGCCCTTATAAAAACCTTTTTTGTGAATATACTTCTACCAATTGCGGTAATCCAGGTGCTTATATTTTTCCAGCATTCTCACTGGCAGGTTGAGGGCATCCTTGCGGAAAGGAGGTGCCAGCTGCGTTCCATCTACTTCGAACTGCAGCACTGCCGGCTTGCCGGATTTGATCGCTGCTCTCACAGCATCACCCACATCTTCCGCCTTATCAACAACTGCTCCATATGCTCCCATCACCTTGCCCAGTTCGCCAAAGTTGGGAGCTTCGATATCCACTCCGATAAAACGATTGTTATAAAAATCTATCTGGTTCTTCTTCTCTGCACACCAAGCGGTATTATGGAAGACACAAGCGATGACCGGAATGTTTTCCTGCACAGCTGTACTTACTTCATGCAGGCTCATTCCCCAGGCACCATCACCAACTATATTTATGACCGGACAATCAGGTCTGGCCAGTTTGGCACCCAGTGCTGCGGGATAGGAAAAACCGGTATTACCGAAAGTTAATGCAGCAATGTGTTTCCGTCCTTCATTAAATTTGAAATAGCTGTTTGCAGTTGAGGATACATTGCCGATATCAGTTGCAACAATGGTATCTGCCGGAATCGCCCGGCTGATTTCATATAATGCCCGCCGGGGATTGATGGGATCACCATCCACCATTGCCAAATCGGTAATCTCTTTTTCCCAACCAGCTTTACGCTGCTTGATTTCCTCCATTCTTGCGGAATCAATTGCTCTGTCACCGATTTTATCCTGCAGCAGTTTTAATATTTCCACAGCGGCAGCTCGGGCATCTCCGATGATACCCACTTCTATGGGATGAGTCCTGGCGATATTCAAGGGGTTGATATCGATTTGAATGATCTTGGCACTTTCCGGGAAGTAATTGATATCATATTGGGGCAAAGTTCCAAATACTGATAAACGGGTGCCGATGGCCAAAATAACATCTGCCTCCGCCATGGTATTCATGGCTGCTTTTGATCCCATATAGCCAATTGGCCCTACTGCCAAAGGATGATTTGCCGGGAAGGCATCATTATGCAGATAAGTGCAGGCAACCGGTGCAGTAAGCAGTTCAGCGATCTTGGCTACAATATCATGGGAATTTGTATCAACTACTCCTCTTCCGGAAACAATCACCGGTTTTTTCGCCTGGGCCAGTAATTCTGCTGCTCTCTTAAGAGAATCCGGGGAACCACAGCCCCGATCATCCACCCGATACTGATGGGGTGCCAGAATTACATCTTCTACTTCACCATAAAAATAGTCCCGGGGTATATCTAAAAGAACCGGTCCTCTTAAGGCATAAGCCATCCGGAAAGCAGTTCTGGTACAATCAGCAGCCCGGCTGGGATGTGGAATTCTAATGGTTGCTTTGGTGATGGCTTTAAAAACCGATACCTGGTCACATTCCTGGAACCCATCCCAGCCAACTGTTTTGGTACCGGCTGAAGGCGCAATCACGATCATTGGTGTATGCCCCATGTTGGCTGCTGCCACTGAGGTTACCATATTGGTGATTCCCGGGCCATTCTGACCGATGACTACTCCCGCTTTTCCGCTTATTCTGCCATAGGCGTCCTCCATATGGGCTGCACTCTGTTCGTGACGTACCGGAATAAAACGTACTCCGGCAGCCGGGAACAAATCCAAAAGATCCATAAAAGCAGAACCCACAATACCAGATACATGTTCCACTCCTTCAGCAACTAAGGTTTCCATTATGGCTTCACTGGCCGTCATTTTAATTTTCCCCATGTTGATCCTCCTCAAAGATTGTTCATTATTGCTTCTTATGCTCCAAAGCCGATATTTACATCAGTGATTACATTCACACAGGCTGGTTTCCCGGAAGCCAGTGCTCTGTCAATGGCAGGACCTATCTCTTTAGCTTCAGTGACATATTCACCATGGGCGCCAAAAGCTTCCACTATTTTTTCATAACGTACATTCTCAGCCAGGAACAAGCCTACAAACGGTTTATCCGCAGTGGCTTTTTTCGCTTCAGACCGTTTGATCATTCCCCAGCAACTATCATTAAGAATTATAGTAGTGAAATTTATTCCGTAGCGCATTGCTGTATCATATTCCATGGCTCCATAGCCAAAAGCACCGTCCCCGGTAAGCAGAATAACTTTTTTATCAGGGTGTGCCAGTTTGGCTGCCATGGCATAAGGCACGCCAACTCCTAAAGGCCCGAAGCTGCCGTTAGCGATAGTAAGGAACTGCCCGGGGCCCATAGCCGGTAATATCAGATTGCCCCAGCCGGCAGCATCGCCGCCATCTACAACAACAATGGTATTTTCGTCGATTCTGGTTAAAATTTCGAAACAGAGGCGCAGCGGATGGATAGGGCTTTGATCAGAAGTAAGGTGGGGAAGTCCCATTTGGGCCATAGCACTCTTGGCTTCACGAATCCCCTCTACCCATTTTTCATGGGTTTTAGTTGAAACCGCATCAGTCAGTTGTTTTACTACTTCTTTGCAGTCTCCAACTATGCCAACTTCAATATCCAATTGGTTGGTTAAAGCAGCTGCATTTATATCCACTCTGATGATTTTGGCTGTATGCGGGAAAGCATCACGGGTCATGGTATAACCGGTGCGGGTACCCAATACCAATACCAAATCAGCTTTTTGCAATACTCCGGCGAAAATAGGATGTTTGGAAGCACCGATTCCCATTGCCAGGGGATGAGTATCGGGAACGATTCCCCGCCCGGCGTTACGAGTAAAGATGGGAACCCCGCACTTTTCTACAAACAGTTTTAATTCCTCAGCACAGCCTGACCAGAAAGCTCCGCTGCCGGCAACGATCACCGGTCTTTCCGCTTCATCGATCATTTTGGCCGCTTTGGCAATATCAGCAGGATTTCCTGCAGGTTTGTTGCCAACCCGGTAAGTTTTCTGGAATTCGATCTGATCTTCATCAGTGTAACTCTCCATAATATCCCGGGGTATTTCAATATAAGCAGGGCCAGGAGCATTACCTGCAGCCTCTGCGATTGCCCGGCCTATATACTCAGGAATTCTCTGGGCTTCCAGAACCGACCGGGCGTGTTTGGTCATGCTTTTGACCAAATCGATCTGATTGAAGTCCTGCAGTTCATTCCGGTCATATTCAGTAACTTTCGCTTTACCAGCCATACACAAGACCGGTACTCCATTACGGTCCGCATTGGCCAGTCCAGTCACCAGGTTGGTAAAGCCAGGGCCTGCAGTACCGGTACAGACCCCAACATCTCCGGTGGTAAGTGCCCATCCTTCAGCCATAAAGGCCGCATTCATTTCATGACGCACACCTATAAATTTAATGCCATTTTCATCACAGGATTCCATCATCGGGTAAATATGTCCACCCGGTATGCCAAATAAATATTTAATACCTTCCTTTTTAAATACTTTTTGCACCATTTCTCCGCCGTTTAATTTCCCCATCTTCGATACCTCCTCTATTAATCTCCAAATTTTCTTACTAATCTGGCTATCTGCATAATTTTCCGGTTGCGTTTGTTTTGCAGTTCTTCCCTGGTTTTGCCGGTGTAGTCTTTTATCCCCTTACCACTTTTAATACCCAGCCAGCCTTTTTCCACCATGTTTTCTGCAAAAACATTCCTGTCAGTAGAATTGCACAAATGCGGGTATAAGTATTGACCTGCAGCAGTAGCTATATCCCAGCCGATATAATCCATCAACTCCAAAGGTCCTTCAAAGGGGGCCTTGATCCCGGCATTTCCTGAAAATGCTGCGTCCACATCTTCGGGGCTGACCCAGCCTTGAGCCACCATATAGCCTGCTTCCCTGCCCAGGGCTGCATTTAAACGATTCACTATAAAGCCTGGTACACACTTCCTCAAGACCGCCGGTTTTTTCCCCATTCCTGTCAGTATCTCTCTGACTTTGGCCGTGGTTTCTTCCGATGTTTCAGGTCCCATAACAATCTCTACCAGGGGAATAATGTGTGGTGGATTACACCAGTGGGTTATGATCAATCTTTCCGGATTGCTGACAGAAACAAATTCGTAAATATTTAATACAGAAGTGGTGCTGGCTAAAATGGTATCCGCCGGGCAAAGCCCATCCAACTGGCTGAAAAGTTCCTGCTTATACTGAGGATGTTCCGGGATGGCCTCCACTATTAAACCGGCCTGAGGAGCTGATTTCTCTACTTCTGTGCCGTAACTTAAGAGCCTGGCAACATTTTCAATCTGTTCTTCGGTTATAGCTTCTTCCGCTTTCATTACTTCAAGATTCCCTGCAATCAAAGTTTTGGCAGTTTCTATTTGTTGGGGATTTTTGTCTATTAATACAGTTGGATAACCATGAGCAGCAAATTCCTGGGCAATGCCATGTCCCATAGTTCCAGCACCAACTACTACTACCTGTAAGTTTTTCATTTTCTCACTCCTGTTCTTTAATCTCTATCCTTTTATTACTGTTTCATCTTCAATGTCCGGCTTATATTCCGTAATCTGAAAAGTCATAGGCTCGGGTAAAAAGATAGCGACAATTAACACGCATAGCAGCGTTCCGCAGGCCATAAGAGTAACTGCATTGCCGATACCATTAAGCAGCAAGGGTGCGGATAAAAAACCTACCAAAGCCGGTGCTGCTATCTGGCCAAGGCGACCTACAATGTTGTTGCCCCAGGCTGTAACATTACCCCGCAGTTCAGTAGGAAATAGCTCGTTGGTAAAAGTAGCACATAGAACTGTAAAAGTACCGATAAAGAAAACTCCTATAATTTGAGCCAGAGCTACCTGCAGAAAACTCTGGGCCTGAAAAACCATCATAACCGAAAGCGATCCCAGTCCAAAAAATATGTATGCTGTCTTTTTGCGTCCGATCATATCCAGCAGTTTTCCTACTGCTACATAACCTGTGAGCCCGATAGTAAATGCCAGTGCTGTTACCAGTCCCACCTGGTTTTCATTCCATCCCAATTCGCCTTCTACCCTTAGTGCAAAAAAGTTCATTGCTGATGCATAAGATAAATACATGCAGAACCACAAAGCCATGATGGCAAACAAGTTTTTACGGTAAGGGGCAGCAAATACCGCGAATAACGACGGGGCATTTTCCCCTTTACCTGCCTTCATTTCCATAAAGCGCTGGGTCTCAGGAAGGTTTTTAGCATAGAATAATAGCAGGAGTAATGGCAGGGCACCAATAATATAGAGGCCTCTCCAATGTAAGAAAGGTATCATCGATACCAAAGGCAAAAGCAGTGACGGGAAAATAGCTCCGATAGCAGCCGCTCCTTGAAAAAAACCCAGAGCTCTCCCCCGATATTCAGTATCAAATTCCTCCGCTACAATAATGAATCCTACCGCCCAACAGACCACCAGAAACACACGGGCTATAAACTGGAAAGAAACAAACATTGCCAGATTAACCGATGAAGCTGTCAGCAGGCTGAAGACAGAATAGATGATGACCGACCAGATAAAGATTGGCCTGCGGCCGATTTTGTCAGCCATCCTGACTACAAAGAATGCTACCAGTGCCCCCACCGCAATGGCGGACAAAGTATAAGCTGCCGTCTGCTCTGTAAGTCCAAAGGCATTTTTTATGTAGGGCAGTGCCAGATTAACAACCATAAAATCGAAACCTTCGAAGAAAGCACCGATCATGACCACCGGCAGTAAAAGCTTTTGCCTTTGATTTAAGACAAACTTCCCTGCTGTTTTGTTTTCACTCGCCAAATTTTTTCCCTCCTTTATCTAAATAATTAATTATGCAGCAAGCCTCCGATACCCTATCAGCCTTTCCTGGTGCACCTCCTTTTTTAAGGCCTGCAGGATATCATCGTATAATGACACCAAACTAAGCCTGACCCCTCAAGCAGCACTATAATCCCATCTTTTGCAGTAGTTTTTTACCCGGCCGGCCTTGTCGGTCATAACCACGGATATGATAGTATTCCGATAGCATGTGAGCTAGTTTATCCTTCATTTTGATCTTTTGTCCGGCTACCAAATCTTCCATAATTCTCTCAGGAAGAACATCGTCCGCTTTACTCAGCCCTTCCCGCATATTAAACATCCGCTCTATAGTAAATGCTCTTTCACCGTACTTAATAAAATCTCCCGTTGAAATTTTCATGCCGGTAACCATCTCCAATGCTTCTACATGGGGAAACAGCGCAAAGATCTTGACCCGCATCAAGGAGGGATGCATAGCCAGGAATTTGATAATGGGACTGCTTAATAAAATTAATCTGCCGGCTGCTTTACCCAGTAAATTATCTTCTTTACGCCCAAAGAGGAAAGGAGGGATAACTGTAAAAGCAGTAAAAAGACACGATCCGCCCAGGGAAATTGCCTCCATGGCATTTTGAAAGAAAACAGTTAAGGCAGCTTTACCGCCGGTTGTAAGTCCGCTAAACGTCACCGGGCTTAAAACCTCCAGAAAAGTCAAAAAGCCGCCACCTAAATGGCAGGCTCCCCGGTTGGCAGTGGCATAACCTAATCCCAGACCAACTGTATGCCGCGGGTCATAAGACGCAAATTCCAGGCCTTTGACCTGCATAGCATTGGCCTTTTCTCCATATTTTTCAGCCAGTTTTCGGGTTCCCTCTGCCAGTTCAGCACATACTCCCCGGCGGTGAGCAATATCATCGATTGATTCACTTATCCCTTCAGTACTGTCAAATGTCAGCCCAAAATCTTTGATTCCTTTTCGCTGCAATTCCATGGCAAATGCAATAGAGCCAGCCAAAGATATGGTATCCATCCCCAGCAGGTCTGCCTGTCGATTCCAGCCGATGATAGGCTTTAAATCATAGTTGCCGATATTAGAGCCAAAAAGGCCGATGGTCTCATACTCCGGGCCTTTAATATCCTTGCCCTCATGTTTTACCCGGCGCTCACAACGGATAGGGCAGCTAAGGCATCCTGAATTGCGCTCCAGGAAGTCTTCTGCCAAGGTTTCACCGGATATTTTATAAGCCTCATCAGAGCTTACTTCTTTAAAATTATGAACCGGTAAAACTTTGCTGCGGTTTGATTTATTGATAAACCCGGCAGTTCCCCAACGAGGCATATCATTACCGGTTCCCGGGTGCTGTTTTAATGCTTTCATCCAACGAGCTGTATATTTACGCCACTTCACTTCATCAGTCACAGGTATGGGAACGTTTCCATTGGCAACCAGGCCTTTTAGATTCTTACTGCCCATAACTGCACCGATCCCGCAGCGGCCTGCCGCCCGTTCTCCTGATACAGCACAGGCATAAAGGACCAAATTCTCTCCTGCCGGGCCAATTGCCAGCTTGCCATATTTTTTATCAAAGCGGTCCTGGAATTCTTCGGTATTTAAGCCCCACATATCGCTGGCATCTTTGATCAGGACTTTTTCATTGATAAGTTCTATATAAACCGGGTGAGGCGCCCTGCCTCTGATCACCAGACCATCAAATCCGGCACGGCGCAATCTGATGCCAAAAATTCCTCCGCAATTGGAAGAAGCAATTAATCCTGTCAAAGGGCTTTTGGTGCTGATATTGAAGCGGCTGCTGGAAGGTGCGCCGGTGCCGGTCAATGGCCCGGTATTGATAACCAGGATGTTTTCATCAGTAAGGGGGTTTATGTTGTAAGATAATTCGTCATAAAGAATTTTGGCAGCCAGTGCTTTGCCGCCGAGAAACATCGTATAGTCAGAACGACTGATAGGAAAGCTTTGGATTTTATTACTGCTGAGATCTATTTCCAAATAACGTGGTAAAATCATGCGGGTACCTCCATTGATTTTCCCGGGATACACATTAGCACAAATTCTACACGGGCAGTTTTTCATAAAGCTTACTTAAATACTATCAAGTATATTCGATAGAATATTAATTATTTATATCTAATACTAGAATATTTCCATTAACTACAATTTAACACCTCTTTCTTCGATTAGTAAAATTGTTTTTTCTTATTCTCCCTATAAGTCGGCACTTATCTTAGCAGCAATTAACGATTTTATCAGTGATAGGAAGAAAATATGTTAGCTATATCTAATGATTTTAATTTTTTAACCGGAAATTCGACGCATTTGTTCTTTAAAATTTATAGCCTTGGCTGTAAAATTTACTGCCCAATCCGGATTAGCAGGAGCATAAATATGCTGATAAACTGCAATTACATTATGATAAATTATTCCGTCCTTTTTGCCGTCAAATCCGTAACCCCGCTGCACCTCCATAATGCTGGTCAAAGAATTCGTATCAACATTGCAGATTTGCGAATGATGAAATTCGTGACCGCGGATCACTTCATTTTCCGGAAAAAGGTAATTGGAACGGATAACTTTCATTTTTGAATAACCATGTCCTTTCGGACGATTGTACATTTTTGTATCACAAGGAAGAGCCCCTACCATTTCATAAGACTGATCACCATTGAACAACTGCCTTGATAAATACATGAGGCCGCCGCACTCAGCATAGACCGGCAAGCCGGTATTGATCAAACGCCTCAGGTCAGAGCGCAGGCTGTAATTTTCCTGCAGCTCCTCAGCATAGATCTCAGGGAAGCCTCCTCCTATATACAGGGCATCAACTTCAGGTAATTTCTTGTCTAAAAGGCTGTCAACCATGACCAGTTCAGCTCCGCTGTCTCGTAAGGCTTCCAGGTTTTCCGGATAATAGAAACTGAAGACTTTATCTTTGATGACCCCTATACGCACCCGGGCAGGAACCGCAGCAGCCCTGTCCCGGTACTGAAGGGGCAGCCCGGGACTATTTTCTGCTATCCTGATCAAAGCATCCAAATCAATGTACTTGGCTGCTGCATCAGTCAGACAGGCTTTTAATTCTTCCAGGCCGTTTGCCTCCTGGGCAGTGACCAATCCTAAATGGCGGTCTGCAATCAGGATATTATTTTGTTTGGGCACTGCACCGATAACCGGTATTCCCGTATATTTTTCAATACTCTGGCGCAGTATGTTTTCATGGCGCGGGCGTGCAACCTTGTTTAAGATGACCCCGGCTATTGTTACCCCTGCTTCAAAATCCTGAAAACCTTTTACCAGGGCTGCGGCACTGCGTGTCATACGTGTGCTGTCTACTACCAGTATCACCGGTGCCTTAATAATGCGGGCAATGGCAGCAGTACTGTCGCTGCCTTCCACATCTACCCCGTCATATAAGCCCATGGCCCCTTCCACAATGGCCATATCAGCACCAGTACACGCAGAATCAAAAAGATCCTGAATATGGCCGGGTTCTGAGAAGAATAAATCCAGATTCCGACAGGGACGGCCTGCCATCCATGTTAACCATGAGGGGTCGATAAAATCAGGCCCTTTTTTAAATGGCTGTACTTTTATTCTCTTTTTGTCTTGTAAAGCACCGATCATACCTAAAGTGATGGTGGATTTACCAGATCTGCCATGAGGCGCAGCAACTACCAAACGCATTTTAAAGGCTCCTTCCCTGTAACTCTTGTTTTTTCTGACTAGAGCCGGGCCTGGCGCTTTGATCAAGCTTCTTAAGCAACACCTGCCAGAGCAATCAACTATTACACACAACCTGTGGGTTTTGGCAATCCTGCAATTTTACAGGCACCTTTCCCCGGGCCGCTGGGAAATAAAGTGTAGATCTCAGATTGTTTCTTTTTGGTATCCTTTAATAGTTTTCTGACCATTGGAGCTACACCGAATTCTGCATAATAACTGCGCAGATAATTAATTACTTCCCAATGTTCCGGTGTGAGTTCTACCTCTTCTGTGGCTGCCAATACATGGGCAACTTCTTCGTCCCAGTCCGCTGCATTATCCAGGAACCCATCTTCATCCAGCACTATCACACGGTCGCCAACTTTTAATTCAGCCATTTGAATTCCTCCTTTTATTTCTTAATATTATGCCTGCCCCTTTTCTCAAACAGGGCGGCGGCATGATTATCAATGTTCAGCATTCGGACTTTGTTCCCTGACTGCGATCACCACCTTGTAAAGAATGGTAAGTACAAAAAAACCGATGGCATATATACCTGCAATGATCATTACTTCAGTTAAAGAGGGTATGTATTCCGTAACCTTTCCGAAAGCATTAGGGACAAATCCTCCCAGAACCAGTCCGATTCCCTTGTCTAACCAGGACGCTATAAAAACTGCCGCCAGTGCAGCCACCAGGACTTTTTCATTACGGCGCATCCGGGGGATAAGCAGCAGCGTGATCCCCAGAATGGCTAAAACAGCAGCGGTCCACATAAAGGGAACCAGATTATTATATCCGTCAAGACCTGCAAAAAGATATTTTAAAGCTGCCATATGCCCGGGAATGTTGCTGTAAAAGGCAGTAAATACTTCCAGCAGGACAAAAAACACATTGGCGATCATGGCATAGGTGACAATTTTAGCCAGGGACTGGATTGCCTCAGCTGATGTCTTGAAAGAGGTTAATTTACGCAGAGTCAGACAAATGATGATCAGCAAGGCTGGTCCGGCAGCAAAAGCAGAAGACAAGAACCGTGCTGCCATAATTGCTGTTAACCAGTAATATCTCCCGGGAAGGCCGGCAAAAAGGAAAGCTGTTACCGTATGAATGCTGATGGCCCAGGGAATGGCAATATAGGTCAACACTTTCACCCATCCGGGAGCTGGGAATCCTTTTTTCTCTGTTCCCAAAACAGTCCAGCCGATGATGAAATTCAGCAGCAGGTAGCCCATTAACACCACCATATCCCAAAACATAACGGAACTGGGGGTGGGGTGTAAAACCAAATTGAGCATTCTCCCGGGCTGCCCCAAATCCACAAAAATAAAAAGCACACAAACGATAACCGCAGCAACCGCCAGAAATTCGCCTAAAATCACAACCGGTCCAAAAGCTTTATGGTCATGGAGATAGAAAGGAATCGCCACCATCACTGCCGAGGCTGCTACACCGACCATGAAAGTAAACTGAGAAATATATAGCCCCCAGGTTACATCCCGGCTCATACCGGTGACCCCCAGGCCATACTGAAACTGTTTAAGATAGGCAGCAAGCCCGATGAGAATAAGGATAATCAAAAAGCCAATCCAGGCATAATAACCCTTGCTTCCGGCTAACGCTTTCTCAAGCACCTGCGACCCCTCCTCTGATCACGTAATATATGCTGGGCCCGGTTCCCAATTCCACTTTGCGCCTGATGAAAAAATTCTCGTTCAATACTTTCCTCACTGTTGAATCAGGATCGTCCAAATCACCAAAGATAATTGCCCCCTTTGCAGCTTTCACGCAAACCGGTTCCTGGCCTTTGGCCAGACGTTCAACACAAAAATTACATTTTTCCACCACTCCTATGGTCCGGCTGGCTAATTCAGGATTTACTTCTTCTATAAAGAGCCTTGGATCTATAAAGTTAAAACTCCTGGCACCAAAGGGACAGGCTGCCATACAGAACCTGCAGCCTATACAACGGTGATAATCCATGGCAACGATCCCGTCTGCCCGTTTAAAGGTTGCCTTGGTGGGGCACACCCTGACACAAGGGGGATTTTCACAATGATTGCATAAAACCGGGAAATCCATCTTTTTTATTTTCTCGCTTAAATACTGGCTTTCCAGTTCCGCAAAGGTGTGCTCAAAATCTTCCTGCCAGATCCATTTGATTTCATGATCAGGATCATCGATCTTAGGGACATTATGAAATCTATGGCATGCTGCTGCCACCTGCTTAATATCATCCGGCTTCTGGAACCTGCTTACATCGATGACCATTGCCCAGTGTCCGGCCTGCTTTGCTTCACTGCTTTTTTTCATCACTGCCGCCTGGGCTTTTAAATGATTTGACCCTTTATAGACAGCTGCACCGCCCACACCCAAGGCTGCAATAGCTTTCAAGAAATCCCGTCTGTTCATTTTGCTGCACCGGCTCCTTTCCCTGCATCATGGCAATCCCAGCAATAAGGCTGGACTGCAGTATAAGTATGACAGGAATCACAAAACTGCTCTCGGTTGGAATGACACTGAAGACAGCTGTTTTCCAAACTCATTTCATAGGCATCTCCGGAACCGCTGATATAAACGGTATTTCCTTCCCTTACTGCCTGGTCCCGCCAGTCATCCAGCAGCTGCGGGTGTTCAGTACGCATAAACTCCACAGATTCTATGCAATGTTTATCATCCATCTGGTCAATCATCGGTGTATCAAGGCTAAGCTCCGGTATTTCATTTGCTCTGCCGATATTTAGTAAAAAGGGGGCCGTGATAATCAAGGCAAAAATAATAAGCCCGGTGATTATTTTCTTGCTGTTATACATCGCTTTCCACCCCTTTTTCCGGTAATGGCTCCAAACGCAGATCCAGAGTCCGCTCAATTTCTCCATCCATCACCAGTGCATTTCCCAGCAGTTCATGTACCCCCATAACCTGGACTCCGGGGACCCAATAATCCATTAATGCCGGAAAAGATGCCCGGTCAAGAGCACAGATATTTGCCAGTACATTGACACCATGATTTTCCCGGACATATTTCACTGCATTGGCCCGGGGGAAACCGCCCCGCAAGCGCAATTCCATATTTTCCCCGGCATTCAGCCCGGAACCGCTGCCGCAGCACAGAGTTTTTTCCCGGATGGTTTCCTCGGGCATTTCGTAAAAATGATGGCAGATTTTATTAATGATGTAGCGCGGTTCTTCCAGAATTCCCATGGCCCTTGAAGTATTGCAGGAATCATGGAAGGTAACCTTTAAATGATCATTGCGGGAAGGGTCCAGTTTTAATTTGCCGTGGTAAATAAGGTCAGCTGTAAACTCAGTTATATGAACCATTTTGGTGGATCTGGCATTGTCAAACCTGGTACCGGTGACAGGAGATACAGGTACTTCCAAAAAATCCGCCGGTCCGTTCCAGGTATCCATATACTGGTTGATGACCCGCCACATATGACCGCATTCACCGCCTAAAATCCATTTTACGCCCAGCCTTTTCGCTTCCGCGTATATTTTGGCATTCAGCCTTTTTGCCATTTCATTGGAAGTGAAAAACCCGAAATTTCCGCCTTCTGATGCATAGGTACTCATGGTATAATCCAGTCCCAGCTGTTCAAAAAGCATCAAATAACCCATACATGTATATATGCCAGGCTCAGCAAACAGATCCCCCGAAGGAGCCACAAACAGAATCTCAGCCCCTTTACGGTTAAAGGAAGGTTCGATTCGCTTTCCGGTGATGGTTTCAATATCATCCAGCATAAACTCGATATTATCCATAATGGCTTGGGGCTCCAGCCCCAGGTGGTTTCCTTTTTTATAGCAGTTGGCTACCGGCCCGGAAATCCAGTCGGTGTTTAACCCCAGCAAGTTCAGAAGTTCTCTGCCAAAGATGGTGATTTCCGCCTGGTCTATTCCGTAAGGGCAAAATACTGAACATCTCCGGCACTCTGTACATTGGTAAAAATAATACCACCACTCTTTTATCACCTCTTCCGTAAGTTCCCGGGCACCTGCCAGAGGCCCAAATAATTTGCCGCTGGTGGTAAAATACCTGCGATAAACAGAACGCAGCAGTTCCGCCCTTAAAACCGGCATGTTTTTCGGATCCCCTGACCCCATGTAAAAATGGCATTTATCGGCACAGGCTCCACAGCGTACGCATACATCCATAAAAAGTTTGAAAGAACGGTATTTCTTAAGGCGCTCTGCCATACCTTCCAGAATGATCTCCTTCCAGTTTTCAGGCAGTTTCCAGTCTTCCTCACTTGGAGACCAATCCCGGGCATTGGGAAAATCCACTGTTTCCAGATTTCTTCCTTTGGCACCATAACAAAACATGCCGGGCTTAAGATGAACCGGTGTATCCGTCCATTCTGTTGAAGGAATTTCATATTTATATGCAAGCAAATCATCTTGTTCAGGTAACTTGGCCATGTTCTTCTCACTCCTTCTCCAGCGGCAGGCCCACTTTACGCATTTTTTCCCGGTATTCATCCTCATACTCAGCATAAGAATGAGTCTTAACTTCATAATTCCAGGGGTTGATATGTCTTACGATCCGGCTGTTATTAGCCAGATTCCTGGTAGGACTCATAAATATTCCGCCCCCATGCATCAGCTTGCTGAAGGGAAAATATACAAACAAGCTGCAAATCAAAAACAGATGAATATAAAATATCGAGCCTATATCTGCAGGTATGGCCGGCATGAAGTTCACCAGGTTCATGGTCAGTTCCTTGACACCAGCCACATCAACTTTTAAGAAATAGCGCATTAAAATACCGCTTATGGCAATCCCCAGCAGCAAAAACAAAGGAAAATAATCAGCAGCTAAAGAGATATATTTTATCTGGGGCAGCAAGACCCGCCTTAAGAAGAGATAGGTGAGTGCCAGGACCAATAGAACATCGGTTATATATAACAGCGGCACCCCGATCTGCAAAAAACTGTCCAGACTTTCCATGCCCTGTATAACAACAGGAACCGGATTTAAAAAGAAACGCAGATGCCTGAGGAGTACGATCAGCAATGACCAGTGAAAGACCAGGCTGCCAAACCAGAGCCACTTGGCTGAACCAAAAGCCAGCTTGTCTTTCATCTTTTCAGTTTTGGTATTGCGGAACAAAGAGCGAAACAATAAAACCTCTAATGCCATTCGACCCACAACACCCCAGGTAGTGGCAGGATTTTCGATTTTGTCCTGCTCGATCCAGGGCAGAGACTTTTGCTGTCCGCAGGTAACAGGAATGCTAAAAGGAACCGGCGACTTCCCCCACTTTAATACACGATAAATAAATCCTGCCAGAAAAACAGCCAGGGCGATATAAGGCAACACTATGCCAAATAAAGTAGTGAGATGTAAAATTTCCACCCCTGCCCATGCAATGAAAACCAGAACTAATACTGCCAGCAGAGAAGACCAGACTTTCATCCTCTATCTCTCCCATACATCCTTTTTATTTCTTTCACTCTTAATTCGCAGATCCTGGCCCGGCATTTCGAATAAATATCGAAAGCAAGCAAAGCGATATTATCGATCCTTTTATCAATATCCAAAAGTTCCTCTGCCCAGTCGCCCTTTTCACTGACCAGTTCATTCCTGATGATCTGCTTAAGGGCAAAAACGAATTTCAGTGCCTCAGCCGGCCTGATATCCTCTATTGCCCTATACCGGCATATTTCTTCCAGGGGGATAAAGATATCTTCGTCATTTCCCCCATCAAGGAGCCATTCCAGGATGGCTTCTGTGTTTTTCTTTATCAGGTAAGCCACCGGATCAGCAAAAGGCCCTGCCGGCTTTTTTGCTGATATTCCTTCATCACCGGCGAAGGAAACTGCTTGCCATTGCGCCAAAATTTGCGGCTTTATTATATTTAATGACTGATAAACTGATGGCATGCTGTTCACCTTCTTTCTGTTACCCATGTCCTGGCTGAACCTTCTCGGGCGACTAATAGTCGCCCCTACAGTAGGGAAGGATATTACTTGTGCCCCGAAGGGGTATCCTCCCGCTTCCTTAAGCCCAATTATTTCCGCATGCCCCGGGCGGTTGATAACCGCCCCTACGCCTCACCCTTATGGGCTTACGGTTTCTTGCTGACCCGGGCAGACAGGGTCGTCTGCCCCTACGCCTCACCCTTCACTACTTACTCCTCACGGCGCCCCCACCTTGCCCTTAAGAGCGATAAATGTTGTAGTCAGGTACAGGTATTCTATTTTGTCTTCAATAGCCAACTCTTTTACCGCATTGTCCACTGCGGATTTGACTTCTCCGATGGCTTTGGCCATATCCTTGCTTGTGGCTTTCTCAACCGTATCCAGATAAGCTAATACTTTTTCTTTGACTTCCGGATCTGCCGGTCCCTTTGCCATGAACGTCCCTCCTCTCTTTTTTATAACGAAGGTGGGAAAAACACCTCGCCCGGACCAGTTCTTTCTTAATATTTGAAAGCTGCAGTGGTCCTGAAGGTTTCCCGGGAGAAAATATAATCATCGATGCACTTGTCTGAAAAAGGTATATCAGCAAGAGTAAAGAATCTTTCCCAACCTATACGTTCGATCCATTCTCCTACCCGTTCCCCTTTACGGGCATGTTTGATCCAGGTTTCCACAATATTTCTTACCGCCTCAACGGTTTCCGGCCAACGGGGCGGGTTATTAGGCAGGAAGGGGATTACTAAGCGTGAAAACATAGGTACACTGCGGGCATTGGACACCTTGCCTCCCACCAGGATGGCGATCCCATCATTCTCAGGATCCATGATCTGCATACCTGGTGACATGGTATAACAGTTACCGCAGTACATACATTTTTCATCTTTGATCACTACACTTTTGTTTTTGGGATCGGGACGAATCGCCCCGGTAGGACAGCTGGCTACCAGCGTAGGGATCTCTGTACCTTTCCGGATGATGTCATGATTGATCACCGGTACCGTTCTGTGCACACCTAAAATGGCAATGTCACTGCAATGCACTGCCCCGCACATATTCAGGCAGCAAGCCAAGGCAACTCTCAGCCTGGCCGGCAGATCATCTCTTTTAAAATACTCAAACAGATCATCCATCACCGCCTTGACGATTCCGGAAGCATCAGTGGCAGGCGTGTGGCAGTGGACCCATCCCTGGGTATGCACGATGTTGCTGAGGGAAGCGCCGGTACCGCCAACAGGCAGTCCTTTTGCCTCACAGGCTTCGATCAGCGGTTCTATTTTGGTTTCATCATCGGTTAGAAATTCAATGTTATTCCGGCTGGTAAAGCGCAAGTAACCACCGCAATATTCATCTGCCAGATCGCATATATCCCTTATAAAATCAATACTGACCAGGCGCGGAGACCCTGCCCGGATACTATAGAGCATATCGCCTGAATGGGCTACATGTCTTAGTACGCCTGGTTTTACATAATCATGAAATTTCCATTGTCCATAATTTTTTATGATCACCGGGTGAAGATTTTTCCTGTAATCGGGAGGACCAATGTCTATTTTAGCCATTTAAATCACCTCATTAAAATTAATTCGAAGCGGCATTCCTTATAGCCGAAAATGAACGTTTATTTGTGTTCTTCGAAATCTTCAGGCTGCCAGAATACATAAGGATTGGCCCGAGGCCGGAAAACCATCTGGGGTACTGGCGGCAGTCCCACTTCTTTTAAAAAGGTCGTCATTCCCACCCGGTAAATCAATTCACCTAATCTTTCACGGGTCTTGCCGTTTTCATCCCACCAATCCCAGATGCGGCGGATCATATCCTTGAATTCATCGTAAGGTGGTTCCATTTTCATGAAAGGTACAATGACCCAGGACATGAAAGCAGATTTAACAATGGTGGATTTCCCTCCCATAAGAATGCTGGCCCCTTTCTCTTTGCCGGGCTGGATTGCTTTGGGCATCATATTGATACAATGCATGCAGCGGGAACAATCTTCGGGAATAACGGTCAGTTCTTTCTTTTCTGCATCATATTCCAGAGCACGGGTGGGACATTTATCACAAACCACCCGTTGGATGTTCATACCGCTTTCTGCGTATTTTTTTACTTCTTCCTGGTCAATGATGATCGTATCACGCCAAGTGCCGATTACTGAGCAATCGGCGCGGGCAATGGCTGCTACGCAGTCATTGGCGCAGCCGGACATTTTTATTTTAAATTTATAAGGCCACATGGGACGGTGTAATTCATCCTGAAATTCATTAGTGATGTCGTAACACATATCCAGGGTATCGTAACAGGCATATTCACAGCGGGCCGGCCCCACACAACAGCTGGGTGAACGCAGGTCTGAACCCGAACCCCCCAGATCATAGCCGGCATCACTGAGTTCATCAAAGGTAGGCTGTAATTCTTCCGTTTTCATGCCCAGCAGGATAATATCCCCGGTAGAACCGTGAAAGTTTGTCAGGCCGCTGCCATGCTTTTCCCAGATATCACATATTTCCCGCAGAGATTCAGAGGTATAAAACCAGCCGCTGGGATGATTGACCCTCATGGTATGAAACTCCCTGAGATTAGGAAATTCCTCCGGTAAATCAGTGTACCGTCCAATAACACCCCCGCCATATCCTCTTACTCCAACGATCCCGCCGTGCTTCCAATGCCCTGTTTTATCTTCATAGGAACGTTCCAGAAGCCCTAGTAAATCACTGGCAGCAGGGTTTTTCTCAGCCGCTCTTTTCATCTCGGTAACAAAACTGGGCCAGGGCCCCTTTTCCAACTCATCCAATTGTGGCGTTTTTTTATCTTCCGGCATGATCCAACCTCCTCTCAAATTTTTAACTATATTTCTATAATTGAAATAGCGCCGCTTTCGCAAACAGCGATACATGCTTCACAACCCATACATTCTGCTTCGTCTCCGGTAACATAGGTCTTTTGTTTTTCTTCATCAAAGGTTAATAGTTCAGCCGGGCAGCTGTCAGCACATAAATCACAGCCGGTGCATGTATCTTCATCGATAGAAACCATGTACAACTTTCTCCACCTCCCTTAATAAATACGAATGATTCTTACTATCTATGTATATGTGTCGCTTTTCAGATCATAATTCAGCTGGTTCATCTTATATCTGTTGATCGCTTAAAAATTCCAGATAAGGTTTATCAATACTTGCCAGCCCATTGACCATCAGATCCACCAGTCCACCGTACCTGACATTGAACTTGTCAGTTGCCTGGTAGTGACTTAATATCTCCCGGATGGTTCCTTTGCAGTTTGAACAAGGAGCACAAACATATTTAGGTATCGATTTATCAATTATCGTGTCTGAAAATGCCCTTAAGATCTGGTCAAACTTCATGCGGGCACTGACTTTATCGCGAAACTGCCCAAAATTCGGGCTGCTCATAATGGCAAAACCGCTTCCGCCGCCGCAGCAATAGTTGTCAACTCCATGGGGAGTCATTTCTCTAAACTGGGGAGCGATCACTTTTAAAATATTTCGCTGGGGCTGAACGATCCCCATTTGCCGCACCATATTACAGGGATCATGCAGAGTTACCGGGAAGTTATTTTTCTCGGGATCAAAGCGCAGCCTCCCGGTTCTGACCAATTCCCACATGATGGGGATCCAGCTTTCCACCGGAATCTTCTCTTCCGGGTAAACATAGCGGTCTGCTACCACTCCCAGGGCTTTGTGAGCGTGACCGCATTCACCAATGACCATTCTTTTTACTCCCAGTTCTTTAGCCACCTTCATTTGCTTTAAAGCCACTTTTTTAGCCTGGGCATCGTCATACCATATGCCATAATTAACGCTGTCATAGCCCAGCATTTCACTGCTCAAGGTCCAGTCAACACCGGCTTCCTCGAAAAGGATCGCAAAGGCAGCGGGATTTTCCGGCCAGGCCACAAATTCCCCGGCATTATGGCTTAAGAGTATATCTGCCCCTTCCTTATCGATGGGGATCTTCACTTTGCGTCCGATCCGGTCTTCAATATCCTCTTCCAGAAATTCGATCATGTCCAAAAAAGCAGCTTTGCCGATCCCGGTGGAAGAACCGGTTTTAAGCTGCAGCATAGTCCCTTTGGCATGTAAAGGTGTGGGTGCAATGCCCATTTCCTGACTGAATATTTTCCGGATCTCCTTGGCGAAAAGGGAATTATCCAACCCCAGGGGGCAAGTCTGGGCACAGCGTCTGCACAGATTACAACGGTAAGCCAGCTCACCCAGCCTGGCCACTGTTTCCCAATTCACTTCAATATCTGCTCCGATAAATTTTTTCTTCAGTTTCCCACCGGACGTAAAATACTGATTGAATATTTTTCTGAAAACATCTGAGCGGAATATAGGCCTGTATAACTCATTTTCACCGGACCCTTTATAAACATGACAGGCATCAGAGCAAGTGTTGCACTTGGCGCAGTATTCAAAAGATAATTTCAGCGGCTGCAGCACACTATTGTTGGCATCGGAAAATACTTTTCCCAAACCACTTAAGAATTGTTGAATGAACTCTTTTTCTTCTTCTTCTGTCTTGGGACGTGTGAGTGTATCAATGGCCACACAGCCATCTAAAGAGGTGCAGTATTTTTCCTGCCATTCCGGTTTTACAGCAGGAAAATCAGTTTCCATTCCCGGTTGATCATAAGGGAAGCTTAAGGGCATAAGCTGATCCAGATGGACAAGTTGTTCAGCTGGCCTGCCTAATTCCTTTGGTCTCAAATCTTTTTCCTTCATCATATCCAATCACCCTATTGCTTTATTTTGCTGACGGTTCCTGCATATGAGGTGCCGACCACAGGGTATATACTTTATTCTCCAATGCGTTTTTAATCTTGTTTTCCATTTCACTGCCGTTTAGATTGGGTTCGTTTTCCCAAAGCACCTTATGAAAGGAAAAATATTTTCCCACATAATGACTCATCTTGCTTAAAGGAATATATATAAAAGTTACCTCCAGTAAAATAAAATGTATGACCAGCGCAGTATTAGGCACCACCGACAGGGTCATGACATCAGCAGTGACCTGCCGGGCCGTTTCAAAGGTTAAGTCCGGGCTCCAGATGATAATACCGCTTAGCAAAGCAGCCAGAAGCAGGACCAGATTGAAATACTCCTGAAGAGTCGTGTACTTTTTTAAGACCGGATCAAAAATCCTGCGAAGCAGAAGAAGGGCTGCCCCGGCTGTAGTGATCGCAAAACCAACCAGCCCGGTAAATATAGTCAAGTAATAAAGAAATGCTGTCCATAATGTTTGATGTGCATTGACTGATGCTCCGGCGAGATCTGTTAATGCGCCGGTGATCAACAGTAACATCCAGGCGATCAGAAAATAAATTCCCAGGTGAAATATGTAGGAGGCCCACCACAATGATCTTTGATGATCAAAAAGCTTTTTGATAAACAGCATTTCCTTCAGCATATCAATGAGCTC
>LSQX01201688.1_pt1 | contig 24707 bp, 27 predicted proteins | sample 654561 | NCBI WGS metagenome assembly LSQX01 (sample SAMN04489861, study PRJNA283612) | anaerobic digester metagenome | isolation source: 4 biogas reactors fed with cattle manure at either 37C or 55C with and... | place: Denmark: Kongens Lyngby | collected 2014
CGGAACCCTAGGCACACTTTCCCTCACGCATATTTAGGTTACGCCGGCTCTACACAGCCGCCGATTCCGCACTGCCTGAGGTATCCCTATTTTGCTATTTCATTCCATGTCCATGATAGCAAGGCTACCAGCCTTTGTCAATACAAAAAGCGAACATTATCACCGTTTTCCGTAATAACGTTCGCCTAGTCATAGCCAATGTTAAAGTATCCTCTTACCACTTGGCTGCTGTTACTGTTCACTACGCGGGTAAACTAACTCCTTTTCATGGTGGCTACACCTGAATCACCGTCCAAAGGTACTGCAGCCAATGTCCTACCTAGGGGGCGAAGGATTCTCAAGACGGTACTGATTTGTGGGTCAGTATTCCCACCTCAGGGGAGCTTTTTTATTCCCACTCAATAGTGGCCGGTGGCTTGGAAGTAATATCATACACCACCCGGTTAACATGAGGCACTTCACTAGTTAGGCGCTGCGCTATTTTATCCAGCACTTCGTACGGCAGCTCGGCCCACTGGGCTGTCATGGCATCGGTGCTCTCTACCGCCCGAATACCGACGGTATAAGCATAGGTGCGTGCACCGTGGGTTACACCCACGCTTTTGATATCAGGCAATACGGCAAAAACTTGCCACAGTTTTCGGTACAACCCAGCCGCTTTGATCTCCTCGATAACAATGGCATCGGCTGCCCGTAAAATAGCCAGTTTTTCCGCTGTCACTTCCCCTAATACGCGGACTGCTAAACCAGGACCGGGGAAAGGATGACGCCAGACCATCTCTGCCGGCAACCCCAGCTCCTCGCCCAGCCGGCGCACCTCGTCCTTGAACAAAAAGCGCAAAGGTTCGATTAGCTTAAGATCCATCTTTTCCGGCAGCCCACCCACATTGTGGTGGGACTTCACCCTTACAACCGAACCGCTGCCGCTTTCGATCACATCGGGATAAACCGTTCCCTGGACCAAAAAATCTACTTGGCCCAGGCGCTCCGCTTCTTGTTCAAACACGCGAATGAATTCTTCCCCGATTATTTTGCGCTTTTTCTCCGGGTCGGAGACCTGGGCCAGCCGGGTTAGAAAACGCTGACGCGCATCCACGTAAATCAGTTTGAACCCGCGCTGCCGAAAAGTAGACATTACCTGTTCCGGCTCGTCTTGACGCATCAATCCATGATCGACAAAAATACTGGTAAGCTGATCGCCTACCGCCCGGTGGACCAAAGTGGCAGCCACCGACGAATCGACCCCACCACTTAAACCGCATATTACCTGCCCCGTCCCCACCTGGGTGCGAATCGCGGCCATGGCTTCTTCGGCAAAGGTTCCCATGTTCCACTGGCCGCTTAGACGACAAATATCAAACAGGAACGCGCGCAGCAGCAGCGCACCTTCGGCCGTAGCGGCCACCTGAGGCTGAAACCCCACTCCGTACAAGTGCCGCTCAAGATCCGCCATCACAGCCACCGGTAGAGCGGCGGTGCGGGCCAACACCGAAAAGCCCGGCGGCGGTGCTACCACTCGCGCCCCGAAGCGAAACCAACCCCAGTCCTCCCGTTCCCAGCCGGTCAGGACCCCTTCTGGGCGGTCCACTGTCAACTGCTGGCACCGGTCCTCGCCTACCGGTTGGTCACAAACTGTCCCGCCTAAAACTTGGGCCATGAGTTGATGCCCGTACCCAATACAAAGCACCGGGATACCCAGCTCAAACATATCCCGATCTATGGTCGGCGCGCCAGGAGCCAAAACCGAAGTCGGCCCACCGCTAAATATGATCCCTTTAGGCTTACGGGCCTGCACACTAGCCACCGTTACAGTAGGCGGTACCAGCTCAGCATACACTTTCAGCTCCCGCACGCGCTGAGCCAATAGCTGCGCTTCATTGCCGCCAAAATCTATGATCAAAACTAGCTCCCGCTGAACCATGACGCACCTTCCCTTCTAGTACCAAGCTGTTCCCCTGGGCTCCGGCCTCGGCACAACCTACGCCTCCACCGCTGGCCTTTTTCCTTACAGAGGCAATTCCGTAGGTGCCGACGGCAGCCCCATGGGTGCCGGCAGCAGCTCTTCGGCAGCCTGTTCCTCGGCCGGCGGTCCCACTTGATGAATCTCCGGTTGCGGCTGGTAAGTATCCCGCGATAACACTTCGTGCAACACAATATTACCATTGCGCCGGATGGTACGGGTAACCGAAACCTTGTAGCCCGGTTTACCTTCCTCTTCGATGGTATCGGTCCCTGGCGGTAAATTGGGATCCTCTTCATAAACGATCGGGAACGGTATTTCCTGTTCCACGGTGGTTTGAATGTATACTTGTTCGCCCCGGGCTGTGCCTAGAATTGCCATGAACAACTGATTACCGCTGACACGGCTGCAGATCATCACCGGTTCCGGCCTGGTATTCTTGAACTTAAAGTCGATGCCTCCGTAAGATACGGTAGCATCGCGGCCCAAGCCGATATAGGCGCTGGGTAACGAATGGTTCCGGCGTTCAACCGGTTTCAGCCCCGACAGCAAGACCGCATTGTACAGAGTACTAGACACCTGACAAATACCACCGCCGACACCGGGAACCAGCTCATCGTTGATAATTATCGGCGCTTCCCGATAGCCTTGTTCAGCTTCCCGCGGACCTACCACGGCATTAAAAGAAAACACTTCGCCTGGCTCTATTAGGTACCCATTTAAGGCATCCGCCCCTAATTTTAGGTTATAGCTTCTGTCCGTGGCTGCTGCATTAAAGCGCGTGCTAAAGATCCCGATCACATCGTTGATACCCCGTCGTCTAAGCTCGGCCACGGTTCGGGGAATCACCTGTTGGACCGGCAATCTAAGCGTGCCCTCACCGGCCTTCACCGCTGCCACAATCTGCTCCTTAGCCCCGGCTATTTCCAGCGAACGGCCGATCTGCTCCGGTACGGCCACCGGTTCGTTACCGCTTCCCAAGACGAAATACGCATCCTGAGCCGGCTCATTGACTTGCTCAGCCAGTTGAGCCAAAAATCCCGCCAACTGTTCCTGGTCCATTCGAAGCTCCAGCTTGAGGTTGTATCCTTCCTGTTTGATCCGGTACCGCTCTTGTAGCTGCTCCCACAGGCTCCCGCTGTGACCGACAGCCAGAGCTACATTTATTGTCTCCTCCAAATCAGCTTCAATTCCGATATCCTGAGCCTGAACCTTCACCATCTTATCCACCAAGCCTAATTCCAGCTGCTTCTCGTCGATTCTCTTTGCCTGCGACCCTAAAACCGCCTGTGCTTCGGCTGCGTTCAAGCCGCCGACATCTGTGCCCTCAATGGACACCCCTGGCACAATCCGGTCTGCTGCCAACAAGGTCCTAATCCCAACAGCAGTCCCTGTGCTGGCTAAGAACAAGGCTACTAGAATGATAGCTGCGAGCAAATGTTTTCTCGGCACTGGCCTCACCGTCTCAATCAAATAACCACCCCCGCCGGTGGAGTTAAGGTTTATTATAATAATAATACAAAATAAGTTACAGACCAATTAACAACAGGTAAATCTACACTTGATATGTACACTGCTCTTTAGCCAGCTCGGCAGCCGGAAATTCCTCCCGAGCCTCGGCCAACACCGCGCCCGGATCCTCCAGGGGAGACAAGTGGGTAAGCAACAGCCGTTTTACCCGAGCCCGGTTGGCGATCAGTCCCGCCTGCCGGGCGGATAAATGGTTTCTTCCCCCCTGCTTGAGACGGACGTCGGTGTACGTAGCCTCGCACAAGAACAGATCCGCTTCTTGAGCCAACTCAACTAAGCCCTCACAGTCCTCACTATCGGCCGAGTAGGCTACCGTTTTAGTGCCGGCGCTAAGACGCCAGCCAAAAGTAGGTATGCTATGCTGGACAGCAACCGGTATAGCTTCAAAAGCTCCAACCTCTATGGGCTGCCCCGGTAGCGGCCCTTGCAGATAAAGTAGGTCTCGGTACAACAGTTGCTCGAACTGATCCTTAGGTTCAGGCGGTACCCAAACAGGCAGCGGTTCAGCGCGCCGACCATAAATATGGGCCACTTCCAGAGCGTAACGGAGCACAAATACATCGCTGGTATGGTCGCTGTGTAAGTGGGATAAGATAAGCCCTGATAACGACTCCGGTGCCACATGGCCGGCCAAGCGGCTTAGTACACCGGCACCGCAATCAAGTAACAGATGTATGCCGGAAGCTTTGATCAAATACCCTGAACAGGCTCCGCCCGCCGCTGGAAAGGGGCCATAGCGGCCCAGAACAGTAACTTGCATTTTGTTGTTCCCCTCTAGGCGTCATAGTATAATAGTAACAAATATCAGGATCGATGGGAATAGGAAGTTTTCGCTTGTCCCGGCGTTTGTGCCGCGAGTGTCAATCTACGCTGACAAAGAGCCTTCCCGCCGTTATCCGGCGGGAAATCTATTTCTAGACAGTTAGTCGCTGCGCCGAGGCCCCCAGATCCCGCAGTTTTTGCTCCAGATTTTCATAACCCCGGTCGATATGCTCCAAGCCGATAACCTCGCTCCTGCCTTCGGCTGCCAGCGCTCCGATCACCAAGGCCATACCACCGCGCAAATCGGTGGCCTCTACCGGTGCCCCGGTAAGCCCGACCGGCCCAGTGATGATGGCCGTATCTCGCTCCACTTGAATGTCCGCCCCCATCCGCCTGAGTTCATCTACATACTTAAAGCGGCCGTCGAAGATTGTCTCCCGTACTGTGCTCACCCCATCGGCCTGAGTAAGCAAAACGCTGAACGGGGCCTGCAAATCAGTGGGAAAACCGGGATATTGCTGGGTGGCGATATTGAGCGGTGTCAGCTTGTCCCCGCGTGAAACCCGGATAGCCGTTGTGCTTTCTTCCACCTTAACGCCGATGGCTTCCAAGCTGGCCAGCACTGAGCGCAGGTGTTCGCCCATGGCATTTTCAACCACTACCTCACCGCCGGTCATGGCGCCCAAAATAAGGTAGGATCCCACTTCAATCCGGTCGGGAATGATCTCGTGCTCGGTGCCGTGCAAGCGATCTACGCCTTCGATCCGAATTACGTCCATACCGGCGCCGCGGATTCTGGCTCCCATAGCGCTGAGCAGATTCGCCAGGTCCACCACTTCCGGCTCCCGGGCTGCGTTTTCCAGCACCGTGGTCCCATCGGCCAACACCGCTGCCAACATGGTGTTAATGGTGGCACCCACGCTGGCCCGGCTGACGTAATATTTGGCCCCGGTGAGATGCTTGCTTTGGGCCTTCATATATCCATGCTCTAAGGTCACCTGCGCTCCCAGCGCTTCGAACCCCTTAATATGATAATCCACTGGCCGCGAGCCAATAGAGCAACCTCCCGGCAACGGAACCACTGCCTCGCCCAAGCGGCCCAACAGAACTCCCGCTACATAAAAAGAGGCGCGCATTTTGCGTACCAATTCGTACGGCGCCTGGGCTTCCTTCAATCCGGCTCCGTTTACCCGCAGCCGCCCCGGCCCATCCCAGCGAACCTTAACTCCTAAAGAGGACAAAATCGCACAAATGGTCTCCACATCGGTACCGTGGGGTACATTTTCCAACAGGGATTCTTCTTCCGCCAGCGCTGCGGCTACAATAACCGGTAAGGCACTGTTCTTGGCCCCGCTGGCAGTAATCACGCCGCTTAACACCCGGCCGCCTTCAATCACTAGTTTGTCCACCCTGCGGCCTCCCTTCCAGCTCTAAATACCCGCGTACGATCTCCTCTAGCAGATCGTCCCGTTCCACACTGCGAATCAGCTCCCGAGCCCGACCGAAGTTGGTAATATAAGTGGGATCGCCCGATAGCAAGTATCCTACCAACTGATCCACCGGGTCGTAGCCCCGCTCCTGCAAAGCAGCACTGACTGAATTCAGCACCGCCCGGGCCGGGTTAGCCTGTTCCGAGGCTGGAAAGAGGCGCGTCTCTTGAATATTAGCTCCAGCTGACAACCACTATCCCTCCCGTTCCACCAGTCGCCGTAATTTACCCTTGGCTTCCACCGTACCTACCACGTGCAATAAATCCCCGGCCTTAAATACCATTTCCGATGAAGGCGAATAATACTCCTGGCCCTGGCGTTCGATGGCCACCACTGTAGCTCCCGTCTCGGTTCGAATACGGCTGGAAGCTAGAGTGTGTCCTACCAACCAGGAGTTCTCTCCAATTTCCACCTTCTCCAGGTACTGTAAGTTATTCAACATCCCCCATAGGTAGCTCACCATTTGTCGGCTGGTGGTTTCGATTTCTCGATCCAGCTTACGCTTATCTTCGAATAGCTGGCGCAACTTGCCCTGCATATCAGCTAAGGCTTGCTGGCCTCTAAACTGATGAAAATATGATTCCGCCGCCTTCTTGGACTTAATAATTACCCCCATACCGGGAGCCGTCTCCACCACCCCGGCATCTTGGAGCAGGGCCACAGCCCGGCGTATAGTCTCCGGCGAAACCTTGTACCGACCGGCCAGAGTCGACCGCCCAAATATTTTGTCCCCCACTTTATACTCATCGCGCAAAATCCGGGAGGCGATGTCCAGTGCAATCTGCTCGTAACGAGACAAGACGCCCAGACTCTTGTGCTGTGCCAACCTTAGTCCTCCTTACGAAAATTGTCTTTATCCAGCAGTTCAACACACAACTGCTGCAAAAACCACTCCACATCGCTAACCACACCTACCGCCTGAACACTGCCCCGATCCACTAATTTGGTCACCACTGCCGGGTTAATATCCACACAGACCAGATGTACCTCAGCGGGCAGTAGGTTGCCCACGGCAATAGCATGAAGCATGGTGCCCAGCATCAATACCAACTCGGTTCCCGGGATCAGGGCCCGCATGGCATCCTGGGCCACAACCACATCGGTGATCACATCCGGCAGCGGCCCGTCATCTCGGATCGAACCGGCCAGGACAAAATCTACTCCTTCCCTGACTAGGGTGTACATCAAGCCACTGTTCAAAAGGCCTATTTCAACCGCCGCTCTGATACCGCCGGCAGCTCGAATGGTGTTAATCGCTTGCAAATGGTGGCTATGGCCGCCGGCAACCGCTTCCCCTCTGGTCAAACACACCCCTAACGAAGTGCCATACAAAGCATGTTCGATATCATGAGTGGCCACGGCATTACCGGTAAATACTGTCTGCACATAACCGGCCCTGATAAGCCGCTCTAAAAAACGACCGGCCCCAGTGTGAATAACAGCCGGACCGAGCACCACTAGAATCTTTCCGCCTTGGGCCCGCACTTGTTTCATTTCCCGGGCAATACCGGCAATTAACAAGCCTTTGGGGCGTTCACTGGAAACCGCACTGCCCATGAACGAGAACACCTCTTGCCCGCGAGCTCGCTGAAGGGGAGTAACCTGGACCCCCTGGTTGCCCACCACAATAGGGTCGCCTCGCTTCACCTGACTCATGGGTATACACACCGCCGTTCCCGCCGCCGGATTCACTGCGATAGCGCAGTCCATTTCCATTCTCTGAACCGGGATCCAGCCGGAAGGCAACCGGATCTTAGTAGCCAAGTTAGTGGTAGCATAGAACCGTTCCGGAAATACTCCATCCTTGGGAGCCGGCTCCAGCCGTACCTCCTCCCGGTCGCGGGCAGTCACGCCCTGCACCTCCTGCCAAATCCTTGCCAGCTCTGGTTCAGAACCAGCAGTGAGCCGCAGCCGCACCCGGCTGGGATCATCCCCAGTCTTTCCGAGAGCAATATCTTCAATGGTAAAGTCCCCGCCCAAGTCCAAAATGGTAGCTAAGGTCCTTAGAAGAAGGTGAGAATCTAATCTATGTCCCGAGAGCTCTAAAGTTCTCTGGTACACGCTATCATTCTCCTCAATAATTGCCTGAACCCATGCTATCATATTGTAGGTTCAGCGTCAACGAACTCAAAAAAAGGGGCCAGGCGTACACCTGACCCTAACAAAGTGAGTTATATTAAGCCCTTTTCCTGAAGGAAATCACGGGCCACCTGAGCCGGCTCCTCTTCGTCCACGTCCACCCGGGCATTTAGTTTGGTCTGGGTCTCAGTATCGATCAAGCCGCAAAGGGGTTCCAGCGCCGCTTGAACTTCCGGATATTGTTCCAACACATCGGCCCTGGCCACTAACATACCATAATAGGGCGGGTTGAACTGCTGGTCGTCTTCCAGAATTACCAGGTCTTGAGCTATATTGCGCCCGTCAGTGGTGTAGATCACCGCAGCATCAACTTCTCCTGTGGCCAACGCCCGGTACATAAGCCCAAAGTCCATGGGGATGGCATCCTTGAAGCTAAAGCCGTAAGTCTCACAGAACTCTTTGTATCCTTGGCCGGGGTAATCCTGAAACGTCTGATCCGTGGCCAACACCATATCACCGGCATACGGTGCCAGGTCACTTATTTTCTTTAAGGTCAACTCTTCCGCTGTTGCCCTGGGTATCGCTACTCCATAGACATTATTATAGCCATATGGTTCAAAAGCATAAAGCCCGTATTCTTCCAAGAGCCGGTCATGAACGTACTGCCACACCTTATCCGGATCGCGCCACTTCGGGGTAAGCTTCTGCTCAAACGTGCCTAGAAAATGCGTGCCGGAAAAACTAATATGCATATCTAAGTCGCCCTTGACGGTAGCCTGCAAATTGGCCATGGAGCTGCCCAAGTTCTGCACGTGTTCCACTTTATGGTTTGTTTTGGCCTCGATCAGCGCCTTAGCTAATTCAGCCTGGATTTCCACTTCAGCATAACCTTGTGAGGCAATACGGAACGTGGTGCCTTCCGACCCTGTTCCCGTACTTTTGTTCGAACTGCCGCAGCCAGCAACAAATAGCATGGCAGCCAAAACACAAACCAGAGTAGTTGCCAGTTTTTTCATTATTTCTCCCCTCCCAGTGGAAAAATGTCCCCTATTCTTGCTGGTTATGCAACTTCAATCCTTCCGGAGTCACCCACTGTTCCACATGGCTCAGCAAAAAGTCGGCTAACAAAGCCATGGCAGCAGCGGGGATAGCCCCTACCAAAATGAGATAATCGCGCATGAGATTCAGGCCACGGACGATATAACGTCCCAGGCCCCCTCCGCCCACCATAGCAGCCAAGGTGGCCGTCCCAATGGCAATTACGGTAGCTGTGCGTACCCCGGCCATAATCACCGGCACCGCCAGCGGTAATTCCACCTTGAACAGCAACTGCATAGGTGTCATGCCCATGCCGTTGGCCGCCTCTTTTAATTCGGGGCTTACCCCTTTGATACCAGTGTAGGTGTTACGCATAATAGGCAGCAAGGAATAAAGAAACAAAGCTACCACCGCCGGCTTGTTACCGATACCCAGTCCCAACGGAATAAATAGGGCCAACAAAGCCAGGCTGGGAATCGTCTGGATAACATTTCCTATTCCCATAACTACCCGCTCCAGCGGTGCATACCGGGTAGCCAAGATCCCTAGAGGCACAGCCACCAGCACCGCCAATCCCACCGGCAGGACCACCAGTATTAAAGTGTGTTCTTGAAAAGCTGCCAGTATCTCTGGCCCGTGAGAAGCTATATATCCGGTCATCTTAGTAAATGTTTCTAGCATCTTGGTTGTCATTATCTGCCACCTCCTACTGCCTTGGCCAAGTGCTGTTCGCCAGCTACCTGACCATTACTATAATTGTCCACTAAAACGCCCACCAAACTGGCTCGGGTCACCACGCCCTGAAGCCGGTTTTGGCCATCTACTACTGCCACTAAATTAGTGTTTCTATCCAGTAGCTTTTCTGCCGCCAGTGACAGCGGTGCATCCGGATGTACTTGCGGTGCCACTAGAGACAGCACCTCCGTCACTGACACCATCTCGTCACGGAGAAGATACGGATATAGATCCCGGGCTCGAACGATACCTTGCAGAACCCCGTCTTTGACCACCAGCAAGCTATCCACCCGTTGGCGCTGCATGCGCATCAAGGCTTCACCTAAACCGCGGTCGGCAGCAATAGTCACCGGATTAGGATTCATAACATCGCTCACTTTCAGCTCTTCCACCGCCTGCGGCCGAGCACTGCGGCCAATAAAGCTGGCGACAAAATCGTTGGCCGGATGACGGACAATCTCTTCCGGAGTATCGTCCTGGACAATAACGCCGTCCTTCATGATAATAATGCGATCCGCCAACAGCAACGCTTCGCTCATGTCGTGGGTAACAAATACAATGGTTTTTCTCAGTTGCCCTTGCAACCGTTTCAGCTCCAGTTGCAGTTGTTCCCTGGTGATCGGATCCAGAGCACCGAAGGGTTCGTCCATCAAAATTAATTCCGGATCAGCCGCCAGGGCCCTCAGCACACCAATGCGCTGCTGCTGTCCGCCGGACAGTTGGGCCGGGTAACGTCCGGCATATACTGCCGGTTCCATGTCTACCATAGTGAGCAATTCCTCTACCCGAGCTTGGCACTTGGCCCGGGACCAGCCCTTGAGCTGCGGCACCAACGCTATGTTAGCTGCTACTGTAAGATGGGGTAGCAAGCCAATAGTTTGAATCACGTAGCCGATATCGCGCCGCAATTCCACCACATTAAGAGCCCGGGCGTTCTGATCATGGATATAAATCTCGCCACTGGTAGGCTCGATCAGACGGTTCACCATTTTTAACGTTGTGGTCTTACCACAGCCGCTGGGACCGATTAAAACAACGAATTGTCCCTTCCCAATAGTAAGGTTCAGTTGATCAACGGCAGTAGTGCCTCCGCTAAATCTCTTTGTAATTTGTTCAAATCTAACCATTTGCTTCACCTCGTTAAAATTAGACTCTGTCCTTGGACGGTACTTGAACCGGCACTCCGCCTTTTCGGCACCCTTGGCCCCGTGCTAATGCCGCTACTTCAGCGTTCACACTTGTTGCTACAGGAGGCAAACTCGGGAGTTGCCGACAACTTCAGTATACGCGCCAAGTTTGCGGTGGTCAAGTAAAAAATTATTTCTTAAACATTTATTTACTTTTTTAGGTCAGACCATAGCCCATAGAAACCTCTTTAAGTCAGGTGTCGGTGGTCAAGGCAAGAGGCTAACAGCAACTGGCCGGAAAATGTGCTATGATGGGGATAATTGGAGGTGTGCCCAGTGGTAGATACATACCGTACCCTGGCCCAAGAAACCGAAGTGGAAATAAAAATAGAGCGCTCCCGCTTTATTGGGCAGGCACGCCCAGTAGATTCGGAACAAGAAGCCAAGGACTTCATTGCTGCCAGGAGCGAATTGCATCGACCGGCAACTCACAACGCTTGGGCCTACCGGGTCGATCCCGAGCGCGACATTCGTTTTGCCAGTGATGCCGGTGAACCCACCGGTACTGCCGGCGAGCCCATTTTGCGCGCTATCTTGAGTCTGGAGCTCATGGACACAGCGGTGGTGGTAACCCGCTACTTCGGCGGAAAAAAGCTCGGCATCCGCGGACTGATCGAAGCTTACGGCGGCACCGCCACCCAAGCCCTGGCTGCCGCCGGGACTGTGGACAAAGTCATCACCGAGACCTTTCAGTTGGTCCTGGATTATCCGGAGCTGGATCAATGCCTGTACTTGGTAAGAAAGAGTGACGGCCAAGTGGTAACGGCTGATTATCAACAACAAGTTACTCTTCGCGTGGCCATCCCCCGCTCTAAGACTGCCGACTTTGTCGGCCAAGTGCAGAACATAGCCCAACTGGAAACCGGTTAAGCCAGCTTGCCTTTCTCGGACGACGCTGTCCCTTCTGCCGCCTGTCGGCGCCAACAATACAGGGCCACTGCCAACACAAACAGCGCCGCACTCACCACTTGAGCCAGACTTAGTGTCGACGAGTACATAAGGCCCAAAACCTAAACCCCCGTCGATAAGCCAGCCCGGCAGCGGCGGCAATACCGGTCACCAATCCGCCGTAAAAAACCAAGCCGCCACTGGAAAAACGAAAGAAAATCAGCGGCTGGCGCAGAAACTCGGCGGCGTCGTACAGGAGCAGGTAATTAAGACGGCTCCCCACTACCCCAGCCAGTACACCGCCCACAGCTACATCCAGCAAGCCCTCCGGCTGCTGCCAGCCTTCTTGGCGGGCCAAGCAAACAGCACCCCAAGTACCCAGCAAAGTAGCGGTGGCCAATAGGAAACCCCAGTTGTAAACTTTAATTGGACCCAGTGTAAACAAGACCGGTCTCACCTTTTCACCAGCTTTCCGACAATGAGACTCGTTATACATTCCCCACTTTTGGGGCTAAATAAGCCCAAAGGCGAACGTTCTTTCCCACTATCCACACAATCCACAGGATTATCCACACAAAAAGCGGCTCGTCCAAACATTTCTTTCTACTTCTCCACATTCTCCACAGAACTGCAGTCAGTGATTCCGGGGATAAAAACCGCCTGCTGCTAACCGTTTTTTCCTGGTTCTTGCTTTTTTTCCCCAAGTTTTCCCCAGGCGTTTTCGGCTCCAAGGGGCAAGTTGGCCACTGCGTTCAGGGACAACGGAGCCGTAAGATTCTGTCTTAAATACCAGTAGCCGGCACAGGCTACCATGGCTCCATTATCAGTGCAAAGAACCGGCGGCGGCACCAATACCTCCAGCCTGCGCTCAGCTCCTGCTTCCCGCAGGGCCTGCCTGAGCTCGCCATTGGCCGCGACACCGCCGGCTAAAGCAATCTGCTTCAGCCCAGTGATATCAGCCGCCAACAATGTTCGCTCCACCAATGCCGTAACCACCGCCCGTTGTAAGCTGGCCGCCACATCGGCCTTGTTAGGCTCCTCTTTGCGCTGGCGCAGTTGGTTAAGGTAATTGAGTACGGCCGTTTTAAGCCCGCTAAAGCTAAAGTCCAGCAGATGGTCTTTCACCACTGCCTGGGGCAGAGGCAGTGCGTCCGGGTTACCGGACTGCGCCAAACGCTCAATGGCCGGTCCGCCAGGGTATCCTAAACCCAAGGTTCGGGCTATCTTGTCAAAAGCTTCTCCGGCGGCATCATCCACCGTACGACCGAGCAACTCATAGTGGCCGTGACCGTGGACATGAATAAGCGAGGTATGACCGCCTGAGACCACCAGACTCAAAAATGGTGCTTGGAGCTCCGGCTGCGTCAGCAGGTTGGCATAGATGTGGGCCGCAGTATGATGGACTCCGATCAAAGGCACGTTTTGGGCTAAGGCCACTGCTTTAGCATAGGACAAGCCCACGAGTAACGCCCCCACTAAACCGGGACCGGCAGTAACCGCCACGGCCGACAAATCGCCAAACGTCAAACCGGCTTCCTTCAGGGCCGTTTCCACGGCCGGCACAATCAGTTCCACATGCCGGCGGGAAGCCAACTCCGGCACCACCCCACCGTAAAGAGCATGTAAGTTCACCTGGGAAGAAACAATATTAGCCAAAACATGACGCCCGTCAGCCACCAGGGCGGCCGATGTTTCATCACACGAAGTTTCGATACCTAAAATTATTTGTTCTCTATGCAAACAACTCACCTCAGGTTTATTATAGTCTGAGGAGGACTCTTTGGCGAGGGCAGCTACAGTTAGTATGATTAGTTAACACCGGACCCGGGGGTGATGGGATGGAAATTAGGCCGGTAACAGCCAGGGAACTGGATGAAGTGGTGGATATTTTCGCGGCTGCTTTTTATGACAGTATCTCCTTCTTTACGCCGCTCACTCCGAAGATCAAGGTGGCTCTTAAGGACTTTTTCCAGCTTCTGCTCTTGGTTTTTGGCCCCGGTTTCATGGTGGCCGTTGAAAACGGTCAAGTTCTAGGCTATATAGTCATGGCCCCTGACATTAGACGTTTGTGGCTGGCTGCCGTCTTCTCCGGTTTTGCTTTTAAGTTGGCTGTTAAGACCATCGCCGGAGTCTATGGCGTCAGTGGGTCCACGATTAAAAAGATCGTTCACAACAAACTATATTATATGCGCTTCGAGGTTGCCACCGATCCGGGCGGACAACTCTTGTCTATCGGGGTAATTCCTGAGCACCAAGGAAAAGGAATCGGGCGAAAGCTCATTGCGGCTGGAATTGATTACTTGGCGCTCCACAATGTAAGCAGCATAAAACTGGAAGTCCGCCCCACCAACACCGCGGCTGCTCATCTTTATGCCAGCTTCGGCTTTGTGCCTGTAGGCCAGGCCAGGGATCTTCAGGGTGAATGGATAGTCATGGTAAAAGAACTAAGCCCGTGCTAAACACGGGTCTTGTTGTTTCAAAGATCGAATTTCCACATGATAACAGCATCTTCGTGGGTTTCGGCGTAGTAGTTGCGCCGACAACCCAAAGCCTTAAAGCCAAGGTTCTCGTACAGCTTCCGGGCACCCCAATTCGACTTTCTTACCTCCAAGGTCATCTTGTCGGCGTCGTTAGCTTTAGCTGTCTCCATCAGTCTATTCAGCAGGGCTCTGGCAATGCCTTGACGCCGCCATTGGGGTAACACGCCAATGTTGGTCACGTGAGCTTCATCCACCAGGACCCACATACCGGCATACCCCACCACTGTTTCCTCCGCCATGGCCACCAGGTAACAAGCCACTTTATTATGGAGCAGCTCAAACATAAATGCATCCTGGGACCAGGGATAAGGAAAAGACTGTCGTTCCACCTCCATCACCCCGGACAGGTGGTCCATGGTCATGGGCAGTATCTTAATCTCAAGGGGTACTGGCATTGCCCTCGGCCTCCTCGGCTCTCCGCGCCTCCCGCGCCAGTTCCGCTGCGGCCCGACGTACATAGAGCGGCTGGGCTGCGGCCACGTCTTGCACTTGTCCTGCGGCCAAGCGGCGCGCCGCCAACCGACCCAAGATCGAGGCTCGGGGCAGGTTGTACCAAGATGGTAGCTCCAGTACGGCCAGCCCCTCCAGATCAAAATATTCCCGGCACAAAGTAGCTCCGTCCCCACATACCGCCAAACGATTGCCGCCGGTCAACTCCTTAGCCTGTACCGCCACCTGCTCCGGCTTTAGCGCCAGATAGCCGCTAAGGGGCTGCACATCATCGTCCCGATGGTGGCCGGCATAAAAAGCCACATAGATGTGCCTTTGTTTCGCATCCAGAAGCGGCGCGGTGACAAAGCCGGGCCGTACAGATGCCGCCGCCAATACGTCTAAAGTGCTGACTGTAACAAGCGGTATGTTAAGCGACTGAGCCAGCCCCTTGGCGGTACTCAGTCCGATCCTCAGCCCGGTAAAGGAACCCGGTCCCGCCCCGCAGGCCACAGCCCCTAAGTCTTTAGGTTCCAGGCCCATGGCACCAAGTAGTGCCGCTATGGTGGGGGCTACTGTTTCGGCATGACGGCGTTTAGATTGTTCGTTATGTTCCACCACCGGATTTCCATCTTTCAGCAGCGCCACACTAAGTGTTGGGGTTGCCGTCTCCAAAGCCACTAACCACATCGGTTGTCAGCTCCCTCACCAGTTCCTGATAGTAAGCCCCAGAAGGCAAAAAGGTCACTTTGCGCTCAGCACCGATCCCGGTAATCCTCACTTCTAAATGATCTGGCGGCAGTAATTCCCGTACCAAGTCGCCCCATTCGATCAGGCAAATGCCGTGGCCGTATACGTACTCTTCATAGCCGATATCCAGCAGCTCATCAGGGGCGTTCAGCCGATACACATCCAGGTGATAAAGGGGGATCCGCCCCTGGTGTTCTTCGACTAATGTAAAACTGGGGCTGGTTACCGGACCTGTCACCCCTAGGCCCCGGGCCACACCCCGTGCAAACGCAGTCTTTCCCGCTCCTAACTCACCGGTAAGAAGGACCACCATCCCCGGGCCGGCAAGCTTGCCCAGTTGCTCACCGATCTGCTCTGTCTCCTCCACCGTCTTGGTTGTCAACTGAAGCACCGCTTTTTACCTCCCGCCACCGGCTGCACCTTTATGTTCATTATAGGCGAGGCACCGGCGGTGGTCAAGCAACCCCATGGGGCACAAAGCCCACTCTTGTTCATTGTCATCTTGAACGAAACGAAGGATTTCAAGAATCTCAAAGAAGATCCTTCAGGCGCTGCCCCCAGGATGGCAAAAAATAGCTTTCAACAACAAGCCTAGTCAAGACAGATCCGCCATTTACAGGCTTGAAGCCGCGGCGTGTAAACAGTGAAACTCTGGGTTTCACCGGGATCCAAATAGTTCAAGAACGCCCAGTCTACATCCAGTAGCTGCCCGCTCTCATCCAAAAACTCCACCAGCACTTTGACAAAGTCTAGCCGCTCCGGTCCTGTACTAGTCAGTTGCCCCAACAGGCTGATATAGGCCGGGCCTCGATCGCCATAGGGCTCGGCTGTGGCTGTAAACTGAACCGGTCGGGGCCTGGCTTTAAACCCCGGCGTCAGCCGTACCCGGTACCTGGTTATGTCGGCCCGATAGGGTAGCATCAGCTTAAACGGCTTACTCTCACCCGGGTTAAGAAATCGTACATACACCTGGGCGGCAGCCACCACCTCCTGGTCGTCGTTTCCCACTTCCCAAGTAATGAGCGTCAACTCCGCGGCCAAGTCGGCCTTGTTGTGGATTCGTCCCACCAGATACCAAGCCGGGCCGGACTGAAACGTGCTCAGTTCCTGGCAGAAAAAACTGCCGCTGTCCTCTCCTTCAGCCGGTAGCAGCACCGGCTCGGGTAACGCCCCTGGAGTCCAATCACACCTGTCCCCCAATTCCGTTTCCTCCGCCGGTACAGTCTGGACCGTGTCCCCAACATTGGTCGGCACCGATTCTTCTCCCAGCACTGTCTGGGGACAGAAAGACAAAGCCAGGATCAACAACACCCCGGCGGCTGTACACCCTCTACCCAGCATTAACATCGCCTACCACCTCTGCCTGCCCTTGGTGCCGCTTACTTCCATATACTGGTAGCAGAATCCTTCTGTGCGTTTTCACCCAGCATCGACAAATCCCTACTTTAAACACTGCACACATAAAAACAAGAGGCCGATCCCTGAAGCGGGAACAGCCTCGTAGCGGCAATTGTCGTCTCTTACTCATATTTCCCGGTGACTATCCGTCCTTACCCTTGACGCTCCTTAGCCAGCCTAGTAAATACAGGGGTTCGATTCACAAGGTAATGAATCAAGAAAGTATAGGTGGGAACATGAATGAGAAACGCCAGGAGTCGAGGAACAAAAAGCGGCCGCCATAACATACCCACCAGGGTGTAAAGGAAATAGGGAACTAAAATCAAAGACGTAATTAGCTGGCCGACAAAAATTGCCCCAGCCAACTTCCCGATCCCGGGCCGCTCAGAATAGCCGGTGAGTTTCAGCACTAGGGCCGGCAACGCTCCGGCAAGGGCAGTGGTAAGTGTAATCTGGGGCAGGTAAGCACCCATAGGGCTGATTACATAGCCCACAATGTCGGCCACTGCGCCGACAAAAAACCCGGCTGCTGGGCCCCAGAGCACTCCGGACATGATTAGAGGCAGTGGTCCCAAACCGATCCTGATACCTTCAATCCCGCCAATGGCCACCCGAAAGCCGGCTACGCGGGTGAGTACCACACTAAGGGCGGTCATAACAGCCAGGTAAACAAGCCGTTGCGCTTCGCTACGCACAGTCTTCACCTCCCTCCCTGTTGGCCGTGGCCAGAGATCGCCACACCATCAGGAAGGGATCCTTTTGATGTGGCAGCGAACGCGACACCATAACGCGGGCAGTTCCCTTCGTCCAAAGGCCACGTCCCATCCTTTGGCACTTAACGCATGATGCCTACTCTGCCGTCGCCTATTTTACTTATGTTTCCCCTTAGTCGCTTATGCCAATACCTTTTCCAGCGCCGCGATGAACTTCTTGTTTTGTTCCTTGGTTCCCACTGTAACCCGAGCCCAGGTAGGCAAGTTCCAGATAAAAGCCGGACGGATAATTACACCCTCCCGCTGCAAATCCACGAATACTTGCCTGATATCCTTCTTGGTATCCACCAACATAAAGTTGGCCTGACTCTTCACATAGGGCAGTTCCATGCGCTCGAACTCTTGGTACAAATACTCCCGGCCCTCTCTATTGACAGCGGTTACCTGCTCCAAAAACTCATCATCATCTAAAGCAGCCATGGCCCCGATCTGAGCCAGCCGGTTGGTGGCAAAGGCTTCCCGGATGCGTTTCATGCCACCGATAAGTTCCGGATGGCCGATGGCATATCCTATCCGGATACCGGCCAAGCCATAAACCTTAGAGAAAGTCCGGCTCACCAAGACGTTGCGGCCAGCGCGCACATAATCCAGCCCTTCCGGATAATCAGGATCATCGACAAATTCTTTGTACGCCTCGTCGAAAATCAGCACCACATGGTCGGGCAACTTGTCCAAAAACTTCTCCACTTCAGTGCTCGTACTGATGGTCCCAGTAGGATTGTTAGGATTACATAGATAAATTAATTTAGTCTTTTCTGTTACCGCCGCTAGAATTGCATTCAGATCCGTGGTGAAATCTGGCCGCACCGGTACCATGATAACCTTTGCTCCCATGGCGCGGGCGCTGATTTCGAAGCTGGAGAAACTGGGATCAGCCATTATCATCTCTTCGCCCTCGTTGAGGAACGTTTTAGAAATGAGAGTAATGATGTTATCCTCGCCATTGGCAAAGATAATCCCGTCTGGATCCACGTTTAGTTTCGCCGCCAACTTCTGGGTTAAGGCTAAACAGGCTCCGTCAGGATAGATGTTAAGGCTATCCAATGCTGCCCTTATAGCCTCCACCGCCTTGGGCGAAGGGCCGAGCGGGTTTTCGTTGGACGCCAGCTTAACTACTTCCGTTAAACCAAACTCCCGCATGACGTCCTCCATCGGCTTCCCCGGCACATACGCCTTGATATCGGCAATCCCCTTGCGAAACAGCTTCTCTCGTCCGCCCACAAATGCAGCCTCCCCTCAAAATTTGGTAAAGTAAACCTACAATCATTATAATATATTCTTGGCTATTTAGCAAAAAATTCACCAACTATCCACTTCTTCCCGCACAACTGAATCTGCAGCCGCTGCCTTAAATACCAACGTACGGGCCGCAACATTCACTCCCCGCACCACCAGCCCGGTCATTTCTTCCAGTCCTTCCTTAACTGCACTTTGGACTGCAGTCAGGACTGCGGGTATATACACCGGGCCGTCCACGGCTATATCAATATCCAGTTTCATGTCATACTTTTCCTCTTGCACTCCGATCCGAATGACTCTCTCCACCCCCGGCACTGCTTTTACCAACTCCCGGGCCATGGTTTGAAGAGCCCCCTCCCCAATAGCCAAGCGGCCGATGTAACTGAAAGTAGGGCGCACTATACTCTTTTCTCCTCGCCGCTGCGGCCTCCCCTGTTCGGTGCGCGGAAACACATATTTTAGCGGATCCACCAATATGCCCGGTAGATTGCGTTTTACTTCGATGGCCGGCACCGGGATCACATGCTTACCTTCACGCTCACGAGCTTGTTTGGCCTGGGCGATTTGTCTCGGGCTAGCCACTTTTTCGATCGCAATGATCTTGGTGGGCTGCGGCAGCTCCAACCGTTCGGCAATGCGCTCAAACATCCGGTTTGAAGTGGTAATCACCAACAAACGCTCCGGCGCTATCTCCGCCAGCTTGGCCTTCACCGCCTCGGCGTGCGCCGGATCCATAAAAATAGCTCGGCGTACGGCCTGTAACTTGGTGGGCTCCCGTTTGGCCGAACGCCCAGCTATGATCCTGCTGCCTTGAATCAACAGGCCATCATCCAAAATAATATTAATCCCTTCCCGAAAAGCTACCGCTTGAGCGTGGTGGCTTTTCCCGGTGCCCGAAGATCCGATTAACGCATATACCTCCATGGTCTTTCTCCCGCCCCATTGGCCGTTGTTTGTCCGTTCGGTTATGTATGTATCAGAGCTCGGTGAGCCCCAGGCTGATCAAGAGTCCCCGGTTGATTCGGTCCACTATGTCCCCTTCCAACCGTCCGATCCGGCTTCGCAGCCGTTTTTTGTCTATGGTTCGAATCTGTTCCAGCAAAATAACCGAATCCCGTTCTAACCCGAATTCTTCCGCTTTCAGTTCCACATGGGTGGGTAAATGGGCTTTATTAATCTGAGACGTAATCGCCGCTACAATGGTGGTGGGGCTGTACCGGTTACCGATATCATTCTGGAGGATTAAAACGGGCCGGATCCCACCTTGCTCCGACCCTACCACAGGGCGCAAATCGGCATAAAAGATATCCCCGCGTTCAATGATCACCCTTCACTCACCTTCCGATGCAGTGAGATAGGTCTGTACCATTTCATCGACATCCTCCTCTGTGGAGAGGCCTTCCTCAGCTAGCTGTAAATTGATCCTGGCCATCTCTAGGTAACCGGTTTTCATCCGGTCCCGAAACTCCCGACGCTTACGATCCTCTAGAAATCGGTGCAATGCCTCGCGCACAAACTCGCTGCGGCTTCTCCCCTTCTCCAGGGCCACCATGCCGTCCACCTCCTGCAAAAGCGTATCCGGCACTGTGATCATAATCCGCCTGAGCTCGCTCACCGACAGCACCTCCGTATAGAGCGCAGTATAGACACAGCCATGGCTTAATTATATACGCCCAAGCTATAGGTGTCAACGAACCCAAGCCGTTCAAACCCGCTGGTATTTCGTACCAGCCGGGCCCATGACCGCAGGGGCCACTGTAGTCAATACCCCCGGTAGAGCACTGACAAGATCCCCGGCCACAACGCCCCCATCCCCTCCTACTTGCTGTCCGGCCCTATCCCCGGCTAATCCGTGCACAAAAGTCCCGGCCACAGCGGCCTCAGTCGGGGTTAAGCCCTGAGCTAAGAAACTGGCGATGATACCGGTAAGAACATCGCCGCTGCCGCCGGTGGCCAGAGCCGGACCGCCGGTGGAGTTTAGATAGCAGACCCCCTCCGGGGTTGCCACCACGGTACGAGCCCCTTTGAGCACCAGTACCACGCCCCATTCTTGGGCCAGTTCACGGGCCAACGGCAGTCGGTGAGCCTGAACCTCGGCCACAGTGCTCTCGCATAATCGGGCCAACTCCCCTGGATGGGGAGTCAGGATAATCGGGGCTCCTTTGTCAGCTAAGACATCGGTTTGCCCGGCCAGCGCATTAAGGCCGTCGGCATCGATCACTGTGGGAACGGCTACTTCCCGTACCACCTGAGCCAAAAGACGCGGCAGTTCCTCACCCTGCCCTAGACCGGGCCCGATGGCCAAAGCGTCAGCCTGCCCGGCTCGCTCTAGAATTATCTCCGCCGCGCCACGACCGAAAGTGCTGTTATCCGCTTCCGGCAACGGGGTTGTCATGACTTCGGTGAGTTTGATTTCCATTAGATAATGTAAGCTCTCCGGTACACCCAGGGTCACCAACCCGGCCCCGGCCCGAAGGGCCGCCTGGCTGGCCAGACAAGCTGCGCCGGTAAGCCCCGGCGAGCCGCCGGCAATAAATACTCGGCCCCGCTCCCCTTTATGGACCGTAGGCGGCCACACAGGTACTATCGCCGTCACCTCCGGCCTTTCCACTAAGAACGTTTCCGGCTGTCTTCGATCATAAGCCTCGGGAGGGATACCAATGTCAGCTATCTGAAGCTGGCCCACATACTCCGCTCCCGGGTAAGTAACGAGTCCCGGTTTCGTCCGCCCGATGGTCACCGTATAACTGGCCCGCACCACCGGCCCCAAGATCTCCCCGGTGTCTGCCTGGAGCCCGGAAGGGAGGTCAATGGCCACAATGGGCACCGCCGCCCGGTTCATGGCCCCCACCGCCTCAGCCAAGGGCCCGGTTAGAGCCCCTCTGGTACCGGTGCCCAAAAGAGCATCCACCTGGAGATCGCCGGAGGCAGCCACCTTAGTGGCAGCGGCGATCTCTTCTTCGGTCCAGGCTTGGTTTACGGCTATGTTCAGGCGCCGCAAGATGTCCAGATTTTGTCGGGCCGGCCCTGTTATCTGCTCCGGGTCAGGACAAACTAAGAACACTTCGGTATGGTAGCCGGCCAGTCCCAAGCGGCGCGCCACCACAAAACCATCGCCGCCGTTATTGCCCCGGCCGGCCCAGACAAAAACCCGTCCCCGGCCCTGTCCCTCCTGCAGAAGCCTCAGACAGAGCTCTGCCACTTGGCGACCGGCTTCCTCCATTAGAACAAGGCTGGGTATTCCCAGCTCCTCAATCGTATACTTGTCTGCCGCTCGCATCTCCTTTGCCGTTACCAGACGCACAAGACTCACCCCTTACCCGCTTTGTCCACCGGCGCAAAGCGCCGGTGTTAAGATTCAACCACGGCAATGGCTTGGGCCACTGCCTGGTGGTGGGTATGAGACAAAGAAATCAGCACCCGCTCAACCCCAAGGGCCTGGGCCCGAGCTAAGGCGCTCCCGGTCAGCTTTACCTTTGGCCGGTGGTTACCCGAGCGCACGATCTCGATATCCGGCCAGCAAAACTGGCCCAGCCCCAACCCTAACGCTTTCGCCACCGCCTCTTTAGCGGCAAACCGGGCTGCCAACGATTCCTCCGGCTTGTTCCGAGCTAGGCAATAGGCCTGCTCGGCCGGAGTAAATATCCGCTCCAAGAACCGAGGGCCAAACCGCTTCAGTGCCAATCTAATCCGATCAATCTCCACCAAGTCGATGCCGCAGCCACACACTGCCACCGTCCCCACCCCTATCCGGCTGTCCACTTGTTCCCATTATAGCAGATTGCCCGGCACCAACCAAAGAAGTTCTGGCCCAGGTAAGCAGGATTTTACTGGTTCGGTGGCGAATCGTTCAGCAAATCCATGTTAGAAGGGAGCTGAGAGTTTAAGCGAAATAACCCGAATCTTGCCGCAGTTTCGTCAGAAAGGGAGGGAGAAGAGCTTGTCGACGGTAGTAGTCCTCGGCACCATGGACTCCAAAGGTCAAGAGTTGGCTTATGTGCGTGACATTATTGCGGCTCAGGGCCTCGACACTCTGCTGGTGGATACCGGCATCTTTGAACCGTCAGTGTCGCCTGATATCAGCCGGGAAGAAGTAGCGCAACTGGCAGGTATCGATCTGGACAGTATTGTCTCCCGACGCGACCGCGGGGAAGCGGTGGCAGCCATGACCGCAGCCGCCGGTATCGTAGCTAAGAAACTGTTTGACCAGGGCCGTCTGCAGGGCATAATAAGTTTGGGCGGTTCGGCCGGTACCACCATTGGTACCGCCGCCATGCAAGCACTGCCGGTGGGTGTACCCAAAGTCATGGTCTCCACTTTGGCCTCGGGCGACACCCGTCCTTATGTGGGCACCAAAGACATCACCATGATGTACTCCGTGGTGGATATTTCAGGGCTCAATCGCCTGTCGGGCCATATCCTGGCCAATGCTGCTTTGGCCGTGGCCGGAATGGTAGCCGGTGAGGTTAAAGACGAGGCCCCGGACAAACCTCTGATCGCCGCCACCATGTTCGGTGTTACTACCCCGTGCGTGACCAAAGCGCGGGAGTACCTGGAAAGTAAAGGTTACGAGGTGCTGGTGTTTCATGCCACCGGGAGCGGCGGCCTGGCCATGGAAGGTTTGATCAAAGACGGCTTCATCACCGGTGTGTTGGATGTTACCACCACGGAACTTTGTGACCAACTGGTGGGCGGCGTCCTTAGCGCCGGCCCACACCGGTTGGAAGCAGCCGGCAAAGTAGGTATCCCCCAAGTTGTCTCGGTAGGTGCTTTAGATATGGTAAACTTCGGCCCGCGCGATACAGTGCCGCCGAAATTTGCCCACCGCCTTTTCTACCAGCATAACCCCACTGTCACCCTGATGCGAACCACCACCGAAGAATGTGCTGAGCTGGGCCGGATCATAGCCGAAAAATTAAACGCCGCCCAAGGACCCACCGTGGTGATGCTGCCGCTACAGGGCGTATCCATGATCGATGCCGCAGACAAAGCGTTTTACGATCCTGAAGCCGACGCTGCCTTATTTGCTTCCCTGAAAGAGAACCTGCGTCCTGACATTCAGGTGGTGGAACTTAACAACCACATCAATGATGACGACTTCGCCCTGGCCCTGGCCCAAACACTGGAACAACTCCTTTAGGACCACTAGGGTTGCCCGAAAAATGTTAAGCGAGGAGGCTATAAATAGTGAAAACCAGAATAACCCGTGCTGATGCTCTAGCCCGATTCCAGGCTGAAATCGACGCCGGCCGCCCGCTGGTGGGTGCCGGTGCAGGTACCGGCATTTCGGCCAAATTTTCCGAGCGCGGCGGAGTAGACATCATCATTATCTACAACTCCGGCCGCTACCGCATGGCCGGCCGCGGATCTCTGGCCGGGTTGCTCCCTTATGGCGATGCCAACGCCATTGTCATGGAAATGGCCCAAGAAGTGCTGCCAGTGGTGGAAGATACCCCTGTCCTAGCCGGGGTCTGCGGAACCGATCCCTTCCGCCTAATGGAAGTCTTTCTCAAGCAAGTAAAAGATATTGGCTTCACCGGCATCCAGAACTTCCCCACTGTAGGTCTGATCGACGGTGTCTTTCGCCAGAACCTGGAAGAAACCGGCATGGGCTTCGGCTTGGAAGTAGAGACGGTTCGGATCGCCCACGATTTAGATCTTCTTACCTGTACCTATGTGTTTAATACCGATGAAGCTCGGGCCATGGCCCGGGCCGGAGCAGACGTACTGGTGGCACATATGGGCCTTACCACCAAGGGCTCCATCGGTGCCTACACAGCTCTTACCCTGGAAGACGCTGCTAAACGAGTCCAAGAAATCCACGATGCCGGTAAAGACATCAATCCGGATGTTATGGTTATCTGCCATGGCGGCCCCATCGCCGAACCGGAGGATGCCCAGTACATCCT
>LSQX01074413.1_pt1 | contig 24690 bp, 17 predicted proteins | sample 654561 | NCBI WGS metagenome assembly LSQX01 (sample SAMN04489861, study PRJNA283612) | anaerobic digester metagenome | isolation source: 4 biogas reactors fed with cattle manure at either 37C or 55C with and... | place: Denmark: Kongens Lyngby | collected 2014
TCGGTGGCGCCGGGCAATCCGTATCTGGGCGTGATGCTGCCCTGCACTCCGCTCCATCACCTGCTCATGGAAGGGATCGACCGGCCGATCGTCTGCACGAGCGGCAACCTCTCGGAGGAGCCGATGGCCACGACCACCGCCGAGGCGCTGGAGCGGCTCGGCTCGATCGCGGACCTGTTGCTGGTTCACGACCGGCCGATCGTCCGCCCGGTCGACGATTCCGTCGCCCGCCTCGGCTCCCGGGGGCTCCAGGTGCTCCGCCGCGCCCGGGGCTACGCTCCCCTGCCGATCCCCCTTTCGGTCGCCGCGGAGTGCATTCTCGCCGTGGGCGGGCACTTGAAAAACACGGTCGGTCTGACCGTCGGCGGCCAGGCGGTACTGAGCCAGCACGTCGGCGATCTCGACAACCTCGCGAGTCTGGCGGTGCATCGGCGGGCGATCGCCGACCTGGTCGACTTCTTTCAGGTCCGGCCAAAAGCGGTGGCCTGCGACCTGCATCCCGACTACGCCTCGACGCGGGTTGCCGAGGAGCTTTCGCAGGAGTGGAACGCGCCGCTGGTGCGCGTCCAGCATCACCACGCGCACGTGGCGGCCTGCATGGCCGAGCACAATCTGGTGGGGCCCGTGCTGGGCCTCGCCTGGGATGGGACCGGCTACGGCCCGGACGGCACGGCCTGGGGCGGCGAAATCCTGCTGTGCCGCGACGCCGATTACGCGCGGGTCGGCTGCCTGCGGAGCTTCGCCCTGCCGGGCGGCGATCGGGCGGCCAGAGAGCCCCGCCGTTCGGCCCTCGGGTTGCTGTTCGAGTTGTTCGGCCCGGAAGCCGCCCAGATTGCCGGCGAATGGTTCCGCGCGGCGGAGTTGAAGAACCTCGTGCGGATCTTGGAGCGCCGCGTCTACGCTCCGCGGACGAGCAGCCTCGGCCGATTGTTCGATGCGGTGGCCTGCCTTTGCGGCCTGGGTGCGGAAATCAACTTCGAAGGCCAGGCCGCGATGGCGCTGGAGTTTGCCTGCGATCCGAAGGAGACGCAGGCCTACGAGTTCAGCTATGCCGAGGCGGGGGCGGTCTTGACGGCGGACTGGACTCGGCTGGTGCGTGCGGTGCTGGAAGACCGCCGGCGCGGAGTCGGCGCGGGTCGGATCGCCGCCCGGTTCCACAACGCGATTGTCCAGTGGGCGGCGGATGCGGCGGTTGCAGCGGATTGCCGTTCCGTCGCGCTGTCTGGGGGGTGTTTTCAGAACGCGATTCTGTCGGAGCGGATCGGGAGGCGGTTGTCGCAACTGGGCTTCGATGTATACACTCAGATGATGGTGCCGCCGGGCGACGGTTCGATTGCCTTGGGCCAGTTGCGGGTGGCGTGCGAAGCTTTTGAAAGGGGAAAACTCTAATGTGTTTGGGTGTGCCCGGCAAGGTCCTTGAGGTTTTCGAACAAGACGATTTACCGATGGGCAAAATCGAATTTGGCGGCATTGTCAAGGAAGCTTGCCTGGCCTACACGCCCGAGGTTGCCGTGGGCGACTACGTGCTCGTCCACGTGGGCTTCGCCCTCAGCCGCATCGACGAGGAGGAGGCCCGGGAAGTCTTCACCTACTTGGACGAGATCCACGCGGCGGGGCTTGCCGAGGAACTCGCCGCTGGCGGGCCCGATCGGCGGGACAGCGGGGATCGGCCGGGAGCGGGTGGTGAGAAGTGAAATACGTCGACGAGTATCGTGATCCCGAGCGTGCCCGGCGGTTGGCCGAGTCGATCCGGCGGCTGGTCACCCGTCCCTGGAGCATTATGGAGATTTGCGGCGGCCAGACCCATTCGATCCTCCGCTTCGCGATCGACGAGATGTTGCCGAAGGAATTGACGCTGATCCACGGCCCCGGCTGCCCGGTCTGCGTCACGCCGATCGAGATTCTGGACAAGGCCTTGGCGATTGCCGCGCGGCCCGAGGTGACCTTCTGTTCGTTTGGCGATATGCTCCGGGTGCCGGGCTCCGGGAAAGACCTGTTGACAGTCAAGTCAGAGGGGGGCGACGTGCGGATTGTCTATTCGCCGATGGACGCCCTGCGGCTGGCGCGCGAGAACCCGGACCGCGAGGTCGTATTCTTCGCCGTGGGCTTTGAGACCACGGCGCCGGCCAACGCGATGGCCGTGGCCCAAGCCGCCCGGCTGGGGCTGCGGAACTTCACCCTGCTCGTGTCCCACGTGCTGGTTCCTCCGGCGATCACCGCGATCATGGAGTCGCCCCAGTGCCGCGTCGAGGGATTCCTCGCCGCGGGGCATGTCTGCACCGTGATGGGGACGGCCGAATACGAACGGCTGGCCGAGCGGTTTCGGGTGCCGATTGTCGTCACCGGTTTTGAACCGCTCGACATCCTGCACGGCATCCAGATGTGCGTCAGGCAGCTTGAGGAGGGCCGCGCGGAGGTAGAGAATCCGTATGCTCGATCGGTCCGCGCGGAGGGCAACCCGGCGGCCCGGCGGCAGGTCTTCGACGTGTTCGAGGTCTCGCCGCGGAAATGGCGGGGGATCGGCGAGATCCCCGCCAGCGGTCTGCGGCTGCGCCCGGAATATGCAGCGTTCGACGCCGAGACGCGGTTTGGCGTCGCGCACCTTGCGGCCGACGAACCTGCCGAATGCATCGCCGGCGAAATCCTCCAGGGATTGAAGAAACCACACGAGTGCCCGGCCTTCGGCCTCCGCTGCACCCCGGAACACCCCCTGGGAGCCCCGATGGTCTCGTCGGAAGGCGCCTGCGCGGCGTACTACCGATACCGGAGAGGATAGAATGGCTGTCAGCCGTCAGCGATCAGTGCCAATTTCCCGAAAAGTCTCCCCTCTTCCCCGCGATCCGTGTAACCTGTAACCTGATGTCTGAAAGCTGACTTCTGACTTCTGACTATCTGACTGCTGCAATGTCTCAAGAATTCTGTTTTGCCTGTCCGCGCCCCTTGGACCAGCAGGAGACGATCCAACTGGCCCACGGCGGCGGTGGGCGATTGATGCAGCGGCTGATCGAGGGGCTGTTTGTGCCGGCGTTTGCCGGCGGCGCGCCTCGCGGGCCCCTGCACGACAGTTCGGTGGTCGAGGTCCGCGAGGGGCGTCTTGCCTTCACCACCGACACGTTCGTCGTGGACCCGATCTTCTTTCCCGGTGGCGACATTGGCAAGCTGGCCGTCTGCGGCACCGTCAACGATCTGGCGATGTCGGGCGCGGTTGCCAGGTGGCTCAGCGCGGGATTCATCCTCGAAGAGGGGTTTCCCATCGAGTCGCTTTGCCGCGTCGTCGAGTCGATGCAGCGGACCGCCGCGGCGGCCGGTGTGCAGATCATCACCGGCGACACGAAGGTCGTCGACCGGGGCAAGGGCGACGGGGTCTTCATCAACACTGCGGGCATCGGGCTCGTTGCCCCGGGGATTGAAATCTCGCCGGACCGCGTGCGGCCGGGCGACGCCGTGCTCGTCAGCGGCGACCTCGGACGCCACGGCATCGCCATCATGTCCGTCCGCGAGGGGCTGCAATTCGAGGGCGCCCTGGATAGCGACTGCGATTGCCTGGGCGAGCTGGTGTCCGCCATCTGCGCCCGCGGCGCCGCCGTCCACTGCCTGCGAGACCTGACGCGCGGCGGATTGGCCGCCGCGCTGAATGAGATCGCCACGGCGGCCGCGGTGGGCATCGAGATCGACGAGTCCGCGGTCCCCGTTGCGCCCCAGGTGGCCGGCGCCTGCGAAATCCTCGGGCTCGATCCGCTCTACGTCCCCAATGAAGGCCGGCTTGTCGCCATGGTCGCCGCGGACGCGGCCGCGGCGATCCTGGAAATCATGCGGGCCCACCCGGCGGCTCCGCAACCCGCCCTGGTCGGCAAGGTGACCGACACCCACCCGGGCGGCGTCGAATTGCGGGGCGGGTTGGGGGGCAGGCGGATTCTGGACCTCCTTTCCGGTGAACAGATGCCGCGGATCTGCTGAGGCCGTGGGGCGGAGTGGTAGTCGGAAGCCGAACGATCCGCCNNCGCCGGGCAAGCCGGCGGGATTTGCGGTGTGGGCAAGCCGGCGGGATTTGAGGTGTGGGCAAGCCGGTGCGTCATACGTCCAGAGTAGGGTAAAGTTACGTGATCGTAACGTTTTACCCGTAATGTCACTCCTGATAGCTGACGGCTGATAGCTATTCCCCCGGCGGAGAACGCTATGCAAAGCAAGATCGGTATCCCCCAAATGCTCGCCCGCTCGTGCGTGCTTGTCGTTGCCGCGTCTTCCCTGCTCGGTCGCGCAGCCGGCGCGGAGGATGGGCGTCCCAACATTCTCTTGGCGATCAGCGATGACCAGTCGTTTCCCCATGCCTCGGCGTATGGCTCGAAGATGGTTTCGACGCCCGCTTTCGATCGCGTCGCCAGCGAGGGCGTCCTGCTGACGAACGCAATCTGCGCTTCGCCCGGCTGTAGCCCCTGCCGCGCGGCGCTGTTGACCGGCCGGCACACCTGGCAACTGGAACACGCCGGGACCCATGCCAGCTCGTTTTCGCCGAAATACGTCACGTATCCCGACCGGCTGGAGTCGGCGGGCTATTTCGTGGGCTACACGGGCAAGGGGTGGGGGCCGGGCAACTGGCAGGACTTCCGGCCCCGCAATCCGGCCGGCCCGGCGTTCAACGCGCGGAAGAACAAGCCGCCGTTCGCCGGGATTTCGAACAACGACTACGCCGGCAACTTCGCCGAATTCCTCAAAAGACGTCCGCCGGGCCGGCCGTTCTGCTTCTGGTACGGCGGAAGCGAGCCCCACCGGGCCTACCAGGCGGGCGCCGGGGTCGATTCGGGCAAGAAGCTGGAGACGGCGGAAGTCCCCCCATTTCTACCCGATACGCCGGAAATCCGCTCCGACCTGCTCGACTACTGCGTCGAAATCGAATGGTTCGACGAGCATCTGGGGCGGATGCTCGAGATGCTCGAAGAAGCTGGCCAGCTGGACAATACCCTCGTCGTCGTGACGAGCGACAACGGCATGCCGTTTCCACGCGCCAAGGCCAACTGCTACGAATATGGAATCCATATGCCGCTGGCGATCCGCTGGGGCGGCAAGGTCAAGGGGGGCAGGGTCGTCGACGACCTGATCGGGTTCGTCGATCTGACGGCAACCATCCTCGACGTCGCCGGAGTCGAGCATCCGGGCGAACTTCCCCCGTCGGGCCGCAGCATCCGCAACATCCTCGAGTCGGACAAGAGCGGCCGGGTCGATCCCTCGCGGACCGCGGCGTACACCGCGCGCGAACGCCATTCTTCATCGCGCTACGATAACCTGGGCTATCCGCAGCGCTGCCTGCGGACGCCGCGGTTTCTTTACATCCGCAACTTCCGCCCCGACCGCTGGCCAGCCGGCGACCCGCAGAAATACGACGCAACGGGCCGCCTCGGCCCGATGCACGGCGGGTACCACGACATCGACGCCTGCCCTTCGTTGACCTTCCTGGTTGACCACCGCGAGGAGGCCGGAGTCAGCCGGTATTTCCGCCTGGCGGTCGACAAGCGCCCCGCCGAAGAACTGTTCGACGTGGTCAGCGACCCCGGGTGTTTGAAAAACCTGGCGGGCGATCCGGCGCACGAAGCCGCCCGGGCGGAACTGGCCGGCAGGCTGGAGAAATATCTCCGCGCCACCGGCGATCCGCGTGTTCTTGACGGCGGCGACCTCTTCGAGACGTATCCCCGCTATAGTCCCATCCGCCAGTTTCCCCCGCAGTGAATAATCGGCCGCACTACCGGCCGCTCATCGTCTTGGCCCATTCTTCAGAGCGGCAGGCGGCCGAAAAGGACCGTGAACCCGATGGCGACAAAAATGGCCGGGAGCAGATTTCCCACCTTGATTTGCAGCCGATCGGTGAGCATGTTCAGCCCGATCGCAAAGATCAACAGCCCTCCGGTGGCCGTCATTTCCCGGATGATGCCGTCGGTCAGCAACGGCTTGACGCTCGTCGCGGCAAGGGTTACGGCGCCTTGGTAGAGGAATACGGGCAGCGCGGCAAACGCGACGCCGACTCCCATGCTGGAGGCAAAAACCACCGCCGTGACCCCGTCCAGAATCGATTTGACGAAGAGAATCGTGTGGCGCCCGGTGAGCCCGCTGTCCAACGGTCCCATGATCGCCATCGCTCCCACGCAATAGACGAGGCTGGCGGTGACAAAACCCTCGGTGAACGCGCCGTCCCCGCCGCCGAAACGCTGTTCCAGTCTCCGCCCAAGCCGGTCCAGCAGGTCCTCGATCTTCAACACTTCGCCGCAAATCCCGCCGATGACAATGCTCAGCGTAACCACCAGGACATTCTCGGTCTTGATTGCCATCGAGAGCCCGATCAAGATCACGGTCAGGCTCACGCCCTGCATGATGATCGCCTTGATGTTGGCGGGCAGGCCGCTTCGCAACAGGCTTCCCAGCACTCCGCCGGCAATAATCGCCGCGGCGTTGACAATGGTTCCCAACAAGTGGTTTCCTCCCGGCGGGTTGGTTTCACGTTGACAATAACCCAGCCATTGTAAGTTCAGAAAGCGGAGTTCGGCAATTCGCTCAAGCCCCGCAAGGCGGATCGGTGGAATGGGAAAGCGAACGCGGAGCGGGCGGAGGAGTCCGTTCGCGCGGTCTTCCGGTGGTGCTCGCCTGATGCGCGGGAGCCTGAAGAAACGGCCGCGTCATTCCTTCCAGGAGTCGTCCGATTGGGCTCCCCAGAGGTCGGTCTGGGGCAGCAGCAGTTCGGGCAGATTGCCCCCCGACAAGTCATCGGGCAGCGGGTAATGCCGCGCCGGCACGCCGTAGGCCAGCGTGTCGGGCGGCACGTCCTTGCTGACCACCGAACCGGCGCCGACAAAGGCGCTTCTCCCGATCCTGACTCCCGGCAGGATTGTCGCCCCGCCGCCGATCGTGACATGATCTTCGATCCGCGGGCCCTCGACCGGCGCGGCGCGGCGCATCGGATACTTGTCGTTCAGAAACGTCGTGCCCGGCCCGATGAACACCATGCTGCCGATCACCGTGCCGCTGGGAACGTAGACGTGCGCCATGATCTTGACGCCGTCGCCGATGTGGATTCGCCCCTCCAGCGTGGCCTTGTGATGGACCACGCAGCGGTCGCCGATCGTCACCTCGGCGCGGATCAGCACATGGTGCCCGCACTGGAAGCGATCCCCGATCGTAGTGTTGGCGTAGATCACCGTCCCGGACCGGATGATGGCATCGTTTCCGATCCGCAGCGGTCGCGAATCGCCGGGGTAGCGGTAGCCGAGCACCACACCCTCGTCGATCCGGGCGTGCCGTCCGAGTTGGCAGTAGGATTGGTCAGCGATTGGCAGGCTCCTCGGCGAAGCGGCGGAGGATTTCGACCGCCCGCTCGGCCAGCACGTCGCCGGCCGGCTTCTCTAGCGGCGGCCGGTACTTGGTATAGCGATAGAACGCGCTCATGTATTCCCGGTCGCCCGTGTTGGGGCCGTCCGTGATGTATCCGTGCGAAACGTTTGCATAGCCGCAGGGGACGCTGATCGGCAACGGTGAATCGCGGCGGATGATCCGCCCGATCCCTTGGAACGGCTCGCACGGCAGCCCGACGATGCCCACATCGCCGACACGGATCACGGCGATCTCCATCTCCAGCTCTTTCGGCACGGAGTCGGCTTTCCCGTTCTCGTGCAAATCTAGCGCCCAGAGATTCCAGTCGCGAGGCATTTCCACTAGTCGGCCGCGATACAGGGGCGACAGCGCCCGGGGGAAATTGAGCCCCACGCACCCCAGCGCATCCTCGTCGCCGGCGCCGGTCCGTTCCAGGAAACCGTCCATCTCCGCAAGCTCGGCGACCAGTGTGCTCCGCGGGGGCAACGGGGCCAGCGGCACGCGGACCGTCTCCACCGCCACGTCGAGCCCGCCGCGCCGCGAGGGTTTCAGCTCGGCGAGCGCCATGACGTAGCTTCCTCCCAGCAGGCGGCCGAACTCGGTGGCGCGCGGGACGCCGCCGGAAAACATCTCCTTCGAGTTGACGTCGCCGGCGCATCCTTGCAAGAACCCGACCGGCACGCTGCCCGCCGCGCCCAGATGTTCAGCCAGCACGTCGGCGGCGACCTGCGGCCAGTCGCCGAAGACCACGGGCTTTTCCGGATGGTAGCTGGTGACCGGGTGCCCCGTGAACTGGCAGAGTGCGGCGATGCTCCGGCCCGCGCTGTTCTTGAACACGACGATCGGGGCCTGGGTGTCCACGTCGCCGCGGTAGTCCGCGCCGGCAAGCGCTCGATCTTCCTCGCGCATGAAGAAGGTCGTGCCGTCCGCGCGGCGGCCCTTGCGGTTGTAGGTGATCCGGTCCTCGCGCCCCTCGGCCCACCAGACGGTCACCGGCTCGAGTAGGCCGGCCAGGCCTTCCGCGTGCCTGAGCAGTTCCGCGAGGAACCTCTCACCGATCGGCAGCCAATCGACCGGCGGACAGCCCCTGGCGGGCAGATCGTAGATCGGCACCGGGTTGGCGGCGAAATTCACGCTGCTATGATTGTGCGACGTGAAGATCCAGACGTGCGACGCGGGAAGGCCCATCTTCTCGGCCAGGGCCCTGCGGAGAGACGAATTGACATTCGCCGGGGTCGTGCCGCCGAAGTGCGTTGTCACGATGCAAAACCGCCGGCCGGCATCGTCCAGCAGCAGAATCGTTGTTTTCAACGGGCCGGCAACCTCGCTGGCCCGCGCCCCGACGCGGCTGGACGTGGCCGCGTCGACTTCCGGCAACACGGCAAACTCCACGGCGGCCGCCCGCAAGCACGGCTGTTCGACCGGCGCCGCGACGGCCGAACCGGCCAAGGCTTTCGTCGCCCAAACCGCGGCGACGCAGACGAGCAACCGGCCCCGCCACCCCGGAGTGCGTGCCGTTGGGGTTCGCCGACCGGCAAGGTTTCCGGCCCCGGCAGCGGCCGCGTTCATCCGTCGTTCAGCATCGGCCCGCGGAACCATCGCCTGCTCCTTTGCTGCTCTCTGTCCGACTTCGTTTTTGACTTTGTTCTTAGCGGCACGCCGCTGAGAGACTGCTTGGAATCGCCCGCTCCGTCTGGTACAAGAATAACCAACCGGTGCCGGTCTGCAAGCGGCCGGCGGCACAAGAATCAGCTTTCAAGGGGATGGCTCATGGGAGGGCAACTCCTTGGCCTGCGACGGAGGCCGGGGTGGGATTTCTGACAATCGCGGGCGCTCGGCGTCAACCTGGCTTCTGGTCAGGACAATTCTCGCCATGCCTGACTGGTCCGCAGGTTGAGGTCCGCCGGCTTGACGGCGGATGCCTTTTCCTCCAGACTTGTACGCGTACGGACGATGAGCCTCACGATCACGGAGACCTGACGCGATGAAAATCCAGACGGCGGATCAGATCGGTGTTTGCAGTTGGTCGCTCCAAGCCACCGGGCCGCAAGACCTTGCGGAAAAAGTGAAAACCCTCGGCCTGAGGAAGGTGCAACTCGGCTTGACGCCGCACCGCGACGATCCGGGCACCTGGGAAGGGACGCAGGAGATTCTCGGCGAATCGGGAATCTCGATCGTCTCCGGCATGTTCTCCACGATTGGCGAGGACTACACCACGCCGGAGACGATTCGCCTGACCGGCGGCGTCGTGCCCGACGAGCACTGGCAGCGGAACCGGGAGACGGCCGAGGCCGCGGCGGCCCTGGCCCGCGAGATGGGGCTGAAGTTCGTGACCACCCATGCCGGCTTTCTCCCCCACGAGCCGAGCGATCCTGATTTCGACACGCTGTCTGGGCGGATTGTGGAGATCGCCCAGTTCTACGCCCAGATCGGCGGATTCCTGCTGCTCGAAACCGGGCAGGAGTCGGCCGATACGCTCCTGGCGTTCCTCGGCGAGCTGGCCAAACGGGGCGCAAGCAACGTGACGGTCAACTTCGATCCCGCCAACTTGATCCTCTACGATATGGACGAACCGATCGAAGCGTTGCGGAAACTCGTCTCCCACGTTCAACAGGTGCACGTCAAAGACGCCCGGCGGCCCGCCGTCAAGGGCCAGTGGGGCGAAGAGGTGGTCGTCGGAACGGGCGAGATCGATTGGGTCGCTTTCGTGCGAATCCTGGCCGAGGCCGGCTACGAGGGCGACTACATCTTCGAACGCGAAGCGGGCGACGACCGGGTGGGGGATATTGCCAAGGGAATCGCGGCGCTGCTGGCGGCCATGGAGGAAGTGGCCTCCTAGGTTCATCCGCTTCCAATCCCGGCGGCTGCCACGATGACACGGCTCCTGGCATTGATCGTCCTGATGCCTGCAATCGGGGCTCCTCGAGCGATTGCCGCGGAGAAAGCCGACCTCGTACTCCGCGGCGGCCTGATCGTCACGCTCGACGATTCATGCCCCACCGCGGAAGCCCTGGTGTGCCGCGGGGGACGAATCCTGGCCGTCGGCTCCAAGCGGGAGGTGTCGCGCCACATCGGCCCGGACACGCGAGTGGTCGACATCGCCGGCAAGACGGCGTTCCCAGGGTTCATCGAAGGCCATGGCCATTTCCTCGCCCTCGGTGAATCCAGGATGATCCTCGACCTCTCCAAGGCGGCCAACTGGGACGAGCTCGTCGAGCAAGTCCGCGGGGCGGCCGCCGGCCGGCCGCCGGGCCAATGGATCGTTGGGCGAGGCTGGCATCAAGCCAGGTGGAATCCGCCCGTCGAGCCGCAGGTCGAAGGCTATCCGGTTCACACGGACCTCAGCCGGGCGGTGCCGGCCCATCCGGTGCTGCTGACCCACGCGAGCGGCCACATGAGCCTGGCAAACGCCAAGGCGATGGAACTGGCGGGCGTCGGCGCGGAGACGAAGAGTCCGGCTGGGGGCGAGATTCTGCATGACCGGAATGGCCGCCCGACGGGCGTCTTTCGCGAAATGGCCCAGGGCCTTGTGCGGCGCGTTGCCGACTACGGCGCCAAGACGGACGGCCAGATCGACGAAGCGATCCGGCTGGCGTCTGAAGAGTGTCTCAGAAAAGGAATCACGAGCTTTCACGACGCGGGCTCGTCCTTCGACCGGATCGATCGCTACCGGCGGCTTGCCGCAGAAGGCCGGCTTCCGATCCGCCTCTGGGTAATGATTTCGGAAAGCAACGAGAGGCTGGCCAAGCGATTGCCGGACTATCGCATGATTGGAGCCGGCGGCGGTTTCCTGACGGTGCGCGCGATCAAGCGATTGATCGACGGCGCTCTGGGCGCGCACGGCGCGTGGCTTCTCGAGCCGTACGACGACCTGCCCGAGGGCCGCGGGCTCCAGTTGATTCCGATCGGCCAACTTCGCGAGACGGCTCGGCTGGCGGCGGAGCATGGAATGCAGCTTTGCACGCACGCGATCGGCGATCGGGCCAACCGGGAGGTGCTCGACGTGTACGAGCGGGCGTTTACCGCCTATCCCAGCGAACAGTCCCGGCGCTGGCGGATCGAGCACGCCCAGCACCTCCACCCCGACGATATTCCGCGTTTCGCTCAGCTCGGCGTCGTGGCGGCGATGCAGGGAAACCACTGCACTTCGGACGCCGTCTTCGTCATCGACCGGCTGGGCAAGAGACGATCGCGCGAAGGCGCCTATCCCTGGCGGAGTCTGCTCGATTCCGGCGCGACGGTGATCAACGGCACGGACACGCCGGTCGAAGACGTCGATCCGCTCGGCAGCTTCCATGCCAGCGTCACGCGGCGGTTCGCCGGCGGCGCCACGTTCTTCCCCGAACAATGCATGACCCGCGAGGAGGCCCTGCGGTCGTACACGATCGATGCAGCCTGGGCCGCATTCGAAGAGAACCTCAAAGGCAGCCTCGCGCCCGGCAAGCTCGCCGACGCCGTCGTGCTATCGGAAGACCTGCGGAACTGCCCGGCGGAGCGGATTCTCTCCACGCGCGTTGAGTATACGATCATCGACGGCAAAGTCGTCTATGCGGCGGAGTAGGATCGCAATGAAGTTCCGCGCGCGGAGCAAGGACTCGTTCGCCTCACCGTCGAGGCAGGGCAGTTCTGATTCGGGCGCCAAGAAGGAGAACGACGCGCGGGCCCGGAAATGGCGCTGCGATCCATCCTCTCGCACGACGAGCTGATTTGCACCCTTTTCCGGCCTGATCACCGTCGACCTGGCAGAAGCCCGACCTTTCGAGCGGGTTACCCGGGAAATGTGGCACAAGCCGCCGCGGCATTCTCATTGGCTGCGCAACGGGGGAATAAGTCCAGCGCTCGCTCCGACGCGTCCGCCGCGAACCCTCCTGAGCGGCAAGCCGTCACGCGTGGCGGGAAAAAATCGGCGCGGATTTCCGGGCGATCTCCTCGATTGTCTTGCGCTCGTTTTCGTTCAGCGGAACCAGGGCCCCTGATTGGGCCAGACCCAATGCCATCTCGACCAACTCCCAGTGGCCGGGCGGGATCATCGCCGCAACGGGCAGGTGCAGGGTGAACCGGAGGCCCAGGGCGACCTTGTCGAGTTCGTCAAACGGCTCGTACCAGGCCTTGTTCCATCGGCGTCCGCTCCGCTTGGCGCCCGCGAGCAACTTCTGATGCGCCATGGCCTTGATCGCCAAGATGCCCTTGCCGGCTTCGCTTGCTCGCTTGTGGACCGATGGGCCGAACCCCCCCTGGAGCCAGATCGGGAATCCAAACGGGAACAGGAGCGAATCGAAGTCGAACCGGTCGAGGGCGGCATGGGCCGCCTCTTCGCTATGGGCCGAGAAACCGAGGTAACGCGTCTTGCCGTCCCGCCTGGCTTTCTCGAAGGTCTCCATCGCGCCGCCCCGGGCGAAGACTCTCTCGACGTCTTCCAGCGTTGTGATCGCATGGAGCTGGTAGAGGTCCACGTGGTCGGTCTGGAGCAGTCTGAGCGATTCCTCCAGCTCCCTGGCCGAACCGGCAGCGTCTCGTTCCGTTGTCTTGCAGGCCAGGAAGCACCAGTCTCGATAAGGCTTCAGAGCCGGCCCGAGCCGTTCCTGGGCGTTGCCGTAGGTCGGGGCCACGTCGAAGTAATTGACCCCTCGGTCAACGGCCTCCGCCACATAGTCGGCCGCCGTCTCCGGTGCCACGTCTTTCACCGTGACGCCGCCAAAACCGATGATCGAGAGCTTGTCCTCCGCGCGGCCATACCGCCGTCGAGGGACCGGCCGCTCGGGCGACTCTCCGGCGGCGATCCTCTCTTTCGCGGCAAGGTAAGCGGGATCGAGCACCGACAGGGCGCCCGTGGCGGCGACAGTGGCGAGGAAATCGCGGCGGTTCATCGTTCTGCTCCCTTGAATACTGGCAGTTCAAGTCATCAGCCCCAGTGGCAATTGTCGCTGGAACGCTCCGGAATGGACACCCCCTGAATTGAGCCTTCCGACGCCTCGACTCTACAAAACACCCTTCCTCAGACGGGTTTGCCGTCACCCGTAATCTCCCTACGATTCCGAAAACGGCTCCGCCTGCGTCCCGTGGCAGCGGCGTTGTGAATCGGTACCAAGGGCGAAGCCATCCACCATTCCCCCGCCGCGGAGTTGAAGACCATGGGTCGCGTGATCGCTTTGATTTACGGGTTGGCCGCTTACGGCGCCTTCTTCGCTGTGTTTCTCTACATGATCGGCTTTGTCGGCAACATGCTGGTTCCCAAGTCGATCGACTCGGGCGCGCCTTCTCCCTTGGGGCAGGCGCTGTTGATCAACCTCGGGCTGGCCGGCCTATTCGCCGTGCAGCACAGCGTCATGGCGCGGCCGGCATTCAAGTCGTGGTGGACCAGGTTCGTCCCCAAGCCGGTCGAGCGAAGCACCTTCGTCCTTGCAAGCAGCCTGATCCTCGCTCTGCTTTTCTGGCAATGGCGGCCGATGCCGGCGATCGTCTGGGAGGTCGAGCAACCCGTGGCGGCCGCTGCGCTCAGCGGGCTGTTCTTCCTCGGCTGGTTGATCGTCCTGTATGCTTCGTTCATCATCGACCACTTTGACCTGTTCGGACTGCGGCAGGTCTTTCTTTACTTTCGAAACCGCCCCTACGCGCATCCCCCCTTTGCCGTCCGGTCGCTATACCGAATTGTGCGGCACCCGCTGATGGTCGGGTTCCTGATTGCCGTCTGGGCAACACCGGTGATGACGGTGGGGCATCTGACGCTCGCCCTTCTGCTCACCGGATACATCCTCGTCGGCGTCACGCTCGAGGAACGGGACCTGGTCCGCCATGTCGGCGCGGACTACGACCGCTACCGCTCGCAGACACCGATGTTCCTGCCGTCGTTGCCCAAGCGAAAGAGCCCCGCGACGCCGGAACTGGGTGGCCGGGCGGTGCCGTAGGCCGGGACGGATGTTTGGAGCAGGGCCTTCGGCGTAAGCAGAGAACGATCATGCTTCTGGAACAAGACTGGCAACCAGTCCGCCCTCCGGTTTTTGCGCACGTTAGGCCGGGATCACGAGCCGGCGATTTTCCGATGTGCCGCGGACCGTCACAACCCGACGCGTCGGCGAGGCTATAACGCGACTGGTAAGCGGGGCCAACTCGGGTTAGCCGTCCTCGCTTACGCGTCGGGTTACGATTGGCTTGAGGGCGGCTGTGACCTCAAACATGGATACCGTGCTAGACCTTCTTCAGCAGCTCGAAGTTGCAGATTCGCACCAGCGGCAAGCCGTGCTTGTCCGTGGCGAGCTTCTGACCGCGGTCGATGGAGAGGAGGAGGTGATTGCCGCGGAGGCTGAGGTCCTCGATGCCCGCGCTGGCGAGGCGGTGTTTCGTCGCCCGCATCACGCGGAAGTAGTCGCGTTTGGTGAGCCGCCCTTCGCGGTAGGCCGAGAGGGCGTCGATTCCCCTGTACATCGGCTCGTCCCTGGCGGCCAGGGCCTCGTCCGGGCCGTTCCAGTAGCCCCAGATGGACAAGTACTCGTGGTGGCGGCTGAGGATCGATTCCCCCTCGGCGGTCAGAAACTGGGCATGGTTCTCGTAGCGGCTGTCATCGACCAGCGAGGGCGAAACGGTCGAGCGGCGGCCGGTCATGTAGATCGCGCGGGGATAGGTCGTCTCGATCCCCTTTTGCGACAGTTCCAGGGCGATGGCGAATTCCTCGAAGGGGCTGTTGTAGCCGTGCTGGAGAATCCGCCCTTCGCGGATCACGAACGGGTCGGCGTCGGGAATCTGGCCGACGCGGGAGACCCGCCACACGAGGCGGACGCTGTCGATCGTCGTCGTTTCGTAGACCTGCTGGGAAGCGCTGATCTTGGTGCGCGGGGTCCGCCGCCATTTTTCGGGCAGGAAGTACTCGAAGAGCACCGGGTCTTTGCCCACGACCCACAACGCGCCGCTGGTGCTTTCGACCCTGCCATAGACGTAGTCCACGCCGAGGATCTTGACGGCCGTGAGATTCTCTGGGAATTTCTCCTGGGACTCGAAACGCCGCGACTGGCGGATCAGGTAGTTGTGGCGCTTCCTCGCCCGGATCAGCCGCTCCCGCTCGGGCGTCCGCCGGAGGAGCTCGAAGTCGATCAGGCCGTAGAGGGGCTTGCCGGCGCGATCCTTGGCCAGTTCGCCATCGGAGTTCGGGCGAACGATGATGTGCTGGGGCTTGTTGTCGCTGACCATGAACCCCTTGTTCGCCATGTCCTCGCTGGCGCGGCGGATCAGGACGGCGATCGCGGCGCTGTCGATCAGCCCCTTGCGGCATGCCTCAACGGCGTCGATGCCCTTCATCCACTCGTAAATCACCGCGTAGTTGCGATTCCAGTCGATCTCGATTTCGTCGTGGCTGCGCTGGATCGCCTCCATCCGGTGCCGCCGCCGGCCGAGCTGTTCGCCGGCTACGAACTTCCGCGGCACGTAGATCGCCAGCGGACGGTGGGTGTGCAGCGCGCCGGGCGATTCGTAGCGGGCCTGGCGGAGCTCGGTCAGCAGGCTGAACTCCATGAAGGGGCTGTTGAATTCCGCGTTCTCGGCATCGAGGGCCTGGGTCTCGCCGGGGATGTCCTGGCCCATCCGGTTCCACTTGATGATGATCTCCTTGGATTGGCCCTCGACCTGCTTGGTCCTCACGCGGTACAGCGCGCTGGTGCCCGACAGCCGCGCGCCGTGCTCTTTCATCCAGGCGTCGTCAGCCCAATGGTTTTCCGGCATCAGGCACTTGGTGAACGGATGCCCGTGCTGGGTCACGTAGAGGTCGGAGCCGTCCTTCATCCGCATATGAAGGTATTTCACGCCCAGCACCGTGATCAGCGGCCTGGCTGCGAAATCGACGCCGAGTTCTTCAATCGGGCTGGCGACGTTGTGCATCGTGACTCATCATCGGATCCTGGCTGGGGGGGCGCCGGGGAGAGCGATCCCCCGTGCCCGGCATGGATCTTCCTCGGATCCTCCCGTGGCGCCGCTTGCCGCGAGAATCGGCGGCTCCCTCCTCGCCGCAATCCCCGCCGCACGTTTGCCGGCGCCACAATTCTACCGCGGTGGCCCGAGATTTGCCATGCGTCTTGCGCCCGCCGTTTCAGGCCAGCCGCTTCCGTTGCGCCTCCAATTGAGCACGGAGCCGCTTGGGAACCCGGTCTCCAAACCGGGCCAGGTACTCCTCGGCGTCATCCAGATCGTCGTTGAATGCCCGCCTGTCCACCTCCATCAGTTCGGCGAAATCCTCGGCTGGAATGTCGAGGCCCTCGAGGTCGAGGTCGCCATCCCGCGGCATCTGGCCGATGGGCGTCTGGCGGGCGGCGATCGCGCCCTCGATCCGCTGGCAGATCCACTTCAGGACCCGGCTGTTCTCGCCGAATCCGGGCCACAACCAGCGGCCGTCGCGCGAGGTTCGGAACCAGTTGACGTAGAAGATTTTCGGCGTCTTCGCGCCCAGCCGGTCGCCCATTGCGAACCAATGGGCCCAGTAGTCGGCCATGTTGTAGCCGCAGAACGGCAGCATCGCGAACGGGTCGCGGCGGAGCTTCTGGCCGACGTCGAGCGCTGCCGCCGTCGTTTCCGAAGCGGACATCGCCCCCATGAACACGCCGTGGTCAAAATCGAGCGCCTCGGTCACGAGCGGCACCACCTGCGTCCGCCGGCCCCCGAAAATGAATCCGTCGATCGGCACGCCGGCCGGATTCTCCCAGTCCTCGCAGATCACCGGGCACTGGGCGGCCGGCGCGGTGAACCGCGCGTTGGGGTGTGCGGCCACTTTGCCCGACTCGGGCGTCCAATCGTCCCCCTTCCAGTCGATCGCGTGGTCGCAGGGACCGTCCATGCCTTCCCACCAGATGTCGCCGTCGTCGGTCAGCGCGCAGTTGGTGAAAATGCTGTTGCCGTCGAGGGTTCGCATCGCCATCGGGTTCGACTTCATGCTCGTGCCCGGCGCAACGCCAAAAAAACCGGCCTCCGGGTTGATCGCGTACAGGCGGCCGTCCGCGGCGATCTTCATCCAGGCGATGTCGTCGCCGATGCACTCGCATCGCCAGCCGGGAATCGTCGGCTGGAGCATCGCCAGGTTCGTCTTGCCGCACGCCGAGGGAAAGGCGGCCGCGAGGTGGAATCGCTTGCCCTGCGGATTGATCAGGCGGAGAATCAGCATGTGCTCGGCCATCCAGCCTTCTCTCCGCGCCATGTTCGAGGCGATTCGCAACGCCAGGCACTTTTTGCCCAACAGGGCGTTGCCGCCATAACCGGACCCGTACGACCAGATCAGGTTCTCGTCCGGGAAATGAGCGATGTATTTCTGCTCCATCGGGGCGCATGGCCAGGCGACGTCTTCCTGGCCGTCGGCCAGGGGGGCGCCGACCGAGTGCAGGCAGGGAATGAACTCGCCCCGCTCGCCCAACGCTTCCAGGACCCGCTCGCCCACGCGCGTCATGATCTGCATGTTGACCACGACGTACGGCGAATCGGTGATCTCCACGCCAATCCGGGAAAGGGGCGAGCCGATCGGGCCCATCGAAAACGGGATGACGTACATCGTGCGGCCCTTCATGCAGCCGGTGTACAAGGCCGTCATCGTCTTCTTCAGCTCCGCCGGATCGATCCAGTTGTTCGTCGGACCGGCATCCTCCCGGCTCGTGCAGGCGATGAAGGTGCGATTCTCCACACGCGCCACGTCGCTCGGGTCGCTGCGAAAGAGGTAGCTGTTCGGCCGCCTGTTCCGGTTCAGCCTCGTCGCCGCGCCGGTTTCGACCATCCGCTGCATCAGCCGGTCATATTCGATGCTGGAGCCATGAATCCACTCCACCGAATCCGGCTGGCACATCGCCTCTACTTCGGCAACCCAGGCGAGAAGCCTTTGGTGTGCAGTCTTCATAATGTGGGTTTTTCCTTCTTTGCTGCGGCAAACAATCGTCAGCTTGACCGAGAGGCAGCCCGCCGCGCCGCGCCTCGAGCGCTGGCGTCCAGCGGGATTGGCGCGCCATAGGGGCGCTAGAGTTCAGCCGAATGGGGGGCGGCGCAATTCCTAGCGGCCGGCGCGGGGGGGGGCTCTTGCCACCAGGGCGCCGCGGATCGCGCCATCTGCCAGAGGGGGCACCAACGGGCCGGTTGGCCAGCTAGACCTGAGTCGAAGCCGACCTCGCAGACGCCCGTCCGTGCCAAACCTGCCTAACCAACACTACGCACCCGATTTCCGAATGGTGCCTCCTAGCCATGTCACCAAAAAATCGCGCAACTCAGTGTAGACCGCGTGGGGCCGAAGTCAATCGCCCCCTCTGCACGATCGGCAGGACTGCGGAGATTGCTTGCCCCCCCAGAGAGCGGTTCGTGTTCGTGGCTGGCACGTCAAGAGCGGCCGTTCGGCAGGGCCCCGCCTCAATGGGCCTCCTCAGGAATCGGCTGCCCGTCGTCCTTGACACCCAACAACTGATAGACGCCGACATTGCCCTGGGCGGCCGCCTGGACGAACAGACTGGGATCACCCGTGTTGCCGGTTGCTAGCCCCCCGGTATTTGAGCTGATCGTCTCGGCGATAAAGTGGACCGAGCCGTCCACATAGCAGAACATCGCCCCGCCGGGATGGTGGCTGCTGAATCCGTCAATGCTGGTCGGATGATTCAACTGGATTGCCACGGTTGAACTGACGGTGTTCATCTTCCCGCTTCCGCCGGGGCCGCACCACGACGGCCAGGCGCCGTCATTTTGCAGGTTATCGCCGAACGCGGTCCGCTCGCCGATCGCGAACGTGTTGCTCGTGCCGTCGGTTACATCGCGAAACCTCGTGGCGCTCTCGCCGTAGAACACGCCGTTGTTCCGCTTCGTCAAATGCGTGGTCTGGGTAAAGCTGAAGAATCCCCGGCAGCAGGTGGCGTTGGCCGAGGCGACTTGCGGATTCGGACTCCCCTTGTGGGTCCGGAGCGGCCCGATCGGCGAGGACGGGCAAGAAAACACCGGCAACTCGGTCTGAAGCATGGGCAACAGGGCTGGATCGTTGACCACCTGCTCGAGCGAGTACTTCGTGGTGCTCAGCGTGTCTCGCAGCGCGCTCTGTTCGATGTAGGGCATCAAGAACACCCCCCAGGCCCACCCCCCCGGCGTCGAGGCCCCCAGATGGTCTCGCACCATGAAACCCGGCGGGAAACTGTTCAGCGCCGAGTGGTAGTTGTGCATCGCCAACCCAAGCTGTTTCAGGTTGTTGGCGCACTGCATCCGCCGGGCGGCCTCGCGAGCGGCCTGCACCGCTGGAAGCAACAGGGCGATGAGAATCCCGATGATCGCGATCACGACAAGCAACTCAACAAGCGTGAACCCGCGAGCGCGGCGATTTTGGGGCATGGCGTCTTCTCTCGTGGGATGATTTTTGGCCTGGGACGTTAGTTTAGCGGGGGGGGGTCTATTCCAGCTGTAGGACGGGTCTCCCGGCCCGTCGTTCTCCGTAGGACGGGTCTCCAGGCCCGTCGCACCGTCTTGTGGTCGGCTCTTGGTGGGGCGTCGCTGGCCTTTTGGTTGTGTGGGGTTGTTTGGTTCCTGGTGGCGGTGGCGGGGAGGCGCGGCCGTATCGGGTTGGTCCGCTCTGCACCACCCTACCCGGTAGCTGTCGACCTGGCGCGAACACCGCGATACACTGAATACCGTGAAATGGCTCATTGTGTGGACACGGTTTTCCGGAAGTTTTTCGGACGCGGCCCTAAGTGATGATTCTAGTGCACGTTGTGCCATCGGACTCCGCTTGAGCCGAAAGGGTGAGAATGGCCGTTGGACTTGACTGCGATGAGGAACGGGACCGATTGCGCAGCGGTGGCTCGCAGGCTGTTGCGGAGATGTTCGCGCGCTACCGCGAAAAACTGCTGCGGATGATCACGCTCAGGCTCGACGGCCGGCTGCTCAGCAAGGTCGACGGAGAGGACGTCCTCCAGGAGGCCTTCCTGATCAGTGCGCGCCGCATCGGCGACTACTTGCAGGAACCGGCCGTGCCGTTCTTCGTCTGGCTCCGCCAGATCACCAGCCAGGTTCTCGTCGATATTCACCGCCGTTATCTCGGCGCCCAGATGCGCGACGTGCGGCAGGAATTGGCCTTTCACCGGGCGGACGGAGCGGGGGCAAGTTCCGCCTCCCTGGTCGCGCATCTGCCGGACAGCCTGACTTCGCCCAGCCAGTGCGCCGTGCGGAGCGAACTGGTGGCCGAAATGCACGCGGCCCTCCGAAAGCTGGCGGAACCGGATCGCGAGGTGCTCGTCCTCCGCCATCTGGAGGCCCTGAGCAACAGCGAGGTGGCGGAAATCCTCGGGATCGACAAGTACGCGGCCAGCAAACGCTATCTCCGCGCGCTGGCGCGACTCCAATCGGCAATGGACGGGCATCGATAGGGCAAGAATGTTAGCTATCAGCTATCAGCTATCAGAAGTCAGAGGGGGATTGTCTCGCCGCAACGGAGATTCTTGCTCAAGGCTGACCGCTGACTGCTGACTGCTGACAGCTCTTACTCCCATGATCGACTCTGCACCACAACGCGATCCGGTGGAAGAATTGGCGGACGAATTTGCCGCGCGGTTGCGCGGCGGCCAGACTCCGTCGATCGCGGAGTATGCTGCCCGGCATCCGCAATTCGCCCGGCAGATCGAGCAGCTTTTTCCCACCGTGGCGGTGATCGAGCAGTTTCGCAGGCAGGAGGAAGCCAGTCGCCGTGCCGCGATCTGTCGCGGCAGTCTGGCGGAGCCACCGCCGCACTTGGGCGACTTCGAGATCATCCGCGAGATTGGCCGCGGCGGGATGGGCGTCGTCTACGAGGCGAACCAGAAGTCGCTCGATCGGCGCGTGGCGGTCAAGGTGCTTCCCAGGCACGCGTTGCTCACCGAAAAGGAAGTGCTGCGGTTTCGCCGCGAGGCGCGGACCGCCGCTCGGCTGTGCCACACCAACATCGTCCCCGTCTTCGGCGTCGGCGAGCACGACGGGCTGCACTATTACGTCATGCCGCTGGTGCAGGGCGTAGGTCTCAACCAGCGGATCGCCGAGCTGAAGTCCGGTGGCTCGCCGCGGCCGGGCCCGCGCGGAGCGTCTTCGTCCGCCGAGCATTGGCGACTGGTGGCAGACGTGGGGCTCCAGGTGGCCGAGGCTCTCGCCTACGCGCACGGGCAGGGGACGCTGCATCGCGACATCAAGCCCAGCAATTTGCTGATCAACGAGCAGGGGACGGTCTGCCTGGCCGACTTCGGACTTGCCCGGCCGATCCGTCGGAACGGCGACGCCTTGGGCGAAGCGGTGGGCACGTTGCGCTATGCCGCCCCCGAGCAACTCGCCGGCAAGCCGGACGCCCGCAGCGACATCTATTCCATCGGATTGACCCTCTACGAACTGGCGGTGCTCCGCCCCGCGCTGGACGACTCGGCGGCAAGAGGCGGCCTCTCCCCGGGCCGAAACCCACCACAGCCGCCCCGCCCGAGGACGATCGATCCGGCAATCCCGCGCGACCTGGAATCGATCATTTTGAAATGCCTCGCGGACGATCCGGAGAGACGCTATGGGGACGCCGCTGCCCTGGCGGACGAGCTGCGCCGATTCCGCGAGGGACGGCCGATCCGGGCCCGCCGGGCGTCAACCGTCGAGTGTGCCCTCCGCTGGTGCGGGCGGAACCCGGCCCTGGCGGCCATGTCGGCCCTGGCCGCGATCCTGCTTCTCGCCGTGGGCATCACCGCGGCGGCGGCCCACGTGCATACCCAGCGGGCCTACGCGCGGACGATGACCGCCCTGGGGCGGGCCGAGACGACATCGAGACTCGCTCTGGATGTGCTCGACAACATTTACCAGCAACTTTCGCCCGACCGGTATTGGATTCTCTCGGATCGGGATGGGACGGGCGAACTCTGCGTTTGCCTGGGACTCCGCTCGGCGAGCGGATCGCCCTCCGCCCAGCGCGCGGCGATGCAGGTCGAGGCGTCGGAAGAGACCGCGTCGCTGCTGGAAGGGCTGTCCGTCTTCTACGATCGGCTTGCCGAGCAGACCGGCGACGATTTCGACGTCCAACAACAGTCGGCGATCGCCGGCCGCCGGGTGGGCGACATCCGCCAGCGGCTCGGCCACCTCGATGCGGCGGAAGAGGAATATTCCAGGGCAATTGCCAGACTTGCCGCGCTCGATGCGGGCAATCCCGGGCATTCGGAATGCCGGCTCGAGCTTGCGCGAATCTACAACGAGTTGGGCAATATCTACTCCGCGCGTCTCGAATCCGGAGCGGCTTACGCCGCGCACCAGAAGGCCCTCGCGGTGATCCAGCAGATGGGGCCGGAGCGCGGGCTACCCGCCGAGTCGCGCTTCGAGTTGGCCCGCACCCTCTACCTCCTGGCCAACAAACACACGATCGACCTCGGCGACCGCCGGGGAGAGTCGCCGCCGGGATCGCCCGGCTCGAGGCCCCGCCGCTACTCGAGCCGCGAGTGCCGCGCGGCGGCCGTGCGCCTGCTCGAGCAACTTGCCGCCGAGAACCCGAATATCCCGGATTACCGGTTCTTTCTCGCCCTCTGCCTGCGGCCGCCGGGCGCAGCGGTGACCGGCGCGGCGGAACAAGCGGACCGGCGGCGCGCGGTGGCAATTCTCGAAAATCTCTCCAGCGGATTTCCAGAGGTCGACGACTACCGCTACGAACTGGCGGCCACCCATGCCTGGGTTCACGTCGGCCTGTTTCCCTGGCAGAGGCCGATCGCCGACGCCGGCGCCGAAGAAAACCTTCGCAAGGCACTCGTGGAAACGCGGCGGCTGGCCGCTGACAACCCCTCGATTCCCAAGTACGCGTGCTCCGAGGCGCTGCTCCTGGCGAAACTGGCCGAGTGTTGCCGGCACCAAGGGCGCGCGGCCGAGGCGAGGGAGCTTTTCGCCAAAGCGCTGGCGGGCCAGCAGGCGGCGATCGCGCGGCACGCCGGGCTGCCGATCCACCATCGCGTGCTGCTGGAATTCATCCGCCTGAAGCTTGCCCAAGCCACCCTGGAGGCGGGCGGCGGAGGAGCCGGCGAGGCGATCCGCGCGCCGGCACGCGAGCTGGTCGAGACGTGCCTGGCGAATCTCGCCGGCCTGGCGGATCATCCCGATCTGGTCGACGATCGGCTGGCCACGGCGATGCTGCCGGCGGCCTACGAGACCCTGGCGCTGGCAGAGTCCGCAGAGAAGCAGACCAACCGTTAGCCGCGCGGGCCTGCCCCGCGCCGGACCGAGAGCCGCTTGAGGGGAATGCATGGGTTGGAGACGAATGGCCCCCTGCCAGCCGGGCGGCCGCCGCGGGCAGGGCACGCGCAGCCGTCGGACGCAGCGAGGCCCGGCCCTGCGTCAATTCAGTTTTCCGAACCATCCGCGGCGTTCCAGGAATTTCGCGATCTCCAGCACCGGCGAGACCGTGAACGCCAGCGCGATCACGATCGCCCAATCGATCGGCGGCAGGCTGAACGTCCCAAATGGCGCATGAAGGAAGGGCACGTGAACGATCAGGATCAGCAAGCACAGTTCCCAGATGATTGCCAGGTTCAGCCATCTGTTGGCAAACGGCCGATTCAGCACCGAATGCCGGTCGGAGCGGAAGTTGTATGCCTTGAAGAACTGGATCAACACCAACGAGACGAACGTCATCGTCATCGCCTCGGCATCGCTGCGGCCGGACCGCCTCGCCCAGACGAACAGGCCAAGGTTGACCACCGTGGACCACGCCCCGCCAACCGTCATCAAGGTGACCACGGGCCGGGTGAAGATTCCGGTCCGCGGATTGCGCGGCCTGCGGCGCATCAGGTCCGCGTCGGGTGGGTCCACGGCCAATGCCAAGGCGGGCAGACCGTCGGTGGCCAGATTGACGTATAGAATCTGCACGGCGCTCAACGGCAGGGGAAGGCCTGCCAGCGTGGCCCCGGCCATCAAGCCGATTTCGCCGATGTTCGACGAAATCAGGTACATCAAGTATTTCTTGATATTCCCGAATACGACCCGGCCCTCCTCGACCGCCGCCACGATCGAGGCGAAATTGTCGTCGGTCAACGTCATCGCGGCGGCCTCCTTGGTCACGTCCGTGCCGGTGATCCCCATGGCGATGCCGATCTCTGCCTTCTTGAGCGCCGGCGCGTCGTTCACCCCGTCGCCCGTCATGGCGACAATGTGGCCCTTTGCCTGCCAGGCCGCCACGATGCGGAGCTTGTGCGCCGGAGAGACGCGGGCATAGACATCGATGCATTCGACAGCGCGGGCGAGATCGTCCTCGCTCATCGCCTCCAACTCGGCGCCGATGAGAACGCGGCCGTTCTGGAGCAGGCCGAGTTCGCCGGCGACGGCTTGGGCGGTGAGCGGGTGGTCGCCGGTAATCATCACCGGCCGGATGCCGGCCTG
>LSQX01201302.1_pt1 | contig 24678 bp, 24 predicted proteins | sample 654561 | NCBI WGS metagenome assembly LSQX01 (sample SAMN04489861, study PRJNA283612) | anaerobic digester metagenome | isolation source: 4 biogas reactors fed with cattle manure at either 37C or 55C with and... | place: Denmark: Kongens Lyngby | collected 2014
CATATATATCCATGCCGAAATATGCATGTGTGATAGAACTTGGCATAAGACACTTCCTTTTTCTTATTAATTATAACATAAATCTTATTTAAAAATATTCTATTTTATGTTATAATTTATGATAGGTGAATATTATGGGGCAACAAAAAGTTTTTAAAAACTTAGATGAACAAGTGGAAATATTTAGAGATAAGGGATTAATAATAAATGATGTAGAAAAGACCAAAGAATTACTTCTTAGGGAAAATTATTTTTTTATTAATGGTTATCGGCATATATTTATGAAATCAACGAAGGAAAAATTTTTTTTGCCGGGAACAACATTTGAAGAATTGTATGCTTTCTTTGTATTCGATCGTAGTATAAGAAATATATTCTTTAAAAATATCTTGGTAATAGAAAACAATTTAAAATCAATTTTCAGCTATCAATTATCAAAACAATATGGAGTTAGGGAAAAAGAATATTTAAGAGAGGTTAATTTCACAAATGATTCTAAGAAAGCAAGACAAGTATCAGACGTTATTAAAAAAATGAAAAGACAAATAAAAGTTAATGGTTCCCAGCATTCAGCAACAATGCATTATCTGACTAACTATGGTTATATTCCAATGTGGGTTTTAGTTAAGGTATTATCTTTTGGTATCATTAGCGAACTTTATTGTATTTTAAAAGCAGAGGATCAATTAGCTATAGCTGAGTACTATGATCTTGATATTGAGAGCTTTAATATATTTGTAACCTTGTTATCAAATTATCGTAATTTATGTGCTCATGAGGATATCTTGTTTGATCATCGTACACAAAGAAGTATTTTAGATAACGAATACCATCGTAAGCTTAAAATACCTATGATGGATGATGAATACGTATATGGTAAGAATGATTTATTTTCTGTAGTCATCATGTTAAAATATATGTTAAGTGATGATGAATTTAGACATTTAGTTTATGAAATTGATTATGAAATTGCTTTATTAGATGGACGAGTATCAACTATACCAGTTGAGAAAATCTTAAATAGAATGGGATTCCCAAATAATTGGCGAAAAATTATTGATTTATAGAAAGGGTGTTTTTATGAGAAAAAGAATTATAATAAGTATTACTATTATCTTGACTTTCTTTGTTGGTTGTTCATCTACATATATGATAATGAGATTTTATCCTTTACAAACAAAGACTCTTCAAAAGGTTGTTAATGAATATAAAATAGAAGAAACAGCCGCATATGATGCTATTGACAAGGTGTATGATGCAGTAGTTGTTGTCGAGGCGTTTGAAAGAAATATTGCTTCTTCTAGTGGAACTGGCTTTGTTTATAAAAATGATAGTACAAAAGGATATATTATTACTAATTATCATGTAATAAATGGTGCGGATCAAGTTGAGGTTATATTAACCAATGGTGAGAGAGTTAAAGCAACTGTTCTTGGTAGTGATGAATTAGGTGATATAGCTGTACTGAGTATCCCTGTTAATAAGGTTATAGCTGTAGCAGAAATAGGTAATACAAGTAATATAAGAGTAGGAAGTACTGTCTTTGCTATTGGAGCACCTATGGGTAGTGAATATAGTGGTACAACTACAAGGGGATGTATTTCTGCTAAAGATAGAATGATTACTTTTAGCTTAGATGGACGTGGTAATGATGATATCTTAATGAGGGTTATTCAAACTGATGCAGCAATTAACCCTGGTAATAGTGGTGGCCCATTAATAAATTTAGCAGGTGAGGTAGTAGGAATTACGTCGTTAAAATTAGTTAAACAAGAAATTGAAGGTATCGGTTTTGCTATTCCTATTGAAGATGCTATGAAGTATATGGATCAACTTGAAAATGGCAAAACAATAAAAAGGCCCATATTAGGTGTTCAACTAATTAATTTAGATGAAACATATGCACTCTTTTTTAGCGATATAAGAATTGATAGGAGCATCAAAACTGGCGCAGTTGTTCAATCAGTAATTGCTGATACAGCTGCTGCTATAGCAGGTCTTAAGAAAGGCGATGTTATTTTGCAAGTTGGTAATGTAAAAATTAAAAACAAAGCTGAGTTAAGATATGAGTTATATAAGTATAATGTAGGGGATAAGTTAAAACTTACATATTACCGAGAAGGAAAAACAAACGAAGTTGGGATTACATTGAAAAGTGGGGAATAGACCACTTTTTTTATATCAAAAAAGGGTGACATGAATACTATATTATGAGGAGGGATACTTATGATAGTAGTAGATGCTGGTCATGGTGGTACTGATCCTGGGGCAAGTGGAAATGGCATTATTGAAAAAAATTATACTTTAGATATATCAAAATATATGGCTAATCGTTTTAGAGAATTGGGAGTTCCTGTAACTTTAACACGTAATAGTGATGAGACCTTAACCCCAGAAGAGAGAGTAACACGTATATTAAACGCTTATGGAAATAGTCCGGATATCGTAGTTATTTCTAATCATCTAAATTCAGGTGGTGGTGACGGTGCTGAAGCTATATATGCATTAAGAAACAAAGATACGCTAGCAAGAATAATATTAGAAGAAATTGCTAAAGAGGGACAAAATATAAGGAAATGGTATCAACGTAGATTGCCATCCGATACTTCTAAAGATTATTATTTTGTTCTTCGTAATACAGGTGTAACAGAGCCTGTGATAGTAGAATATGGATTCTTGGATAACGCAGAAGATGCAAAACAAATCAAAAATAATTGGCAAAAATACGCAGAAGCGGTTGTGAGGGCAGTTGCTATATATAAAGGTATACCATATGGAGGTACACTTGAAGAAGGAATATATGTTGTTGAAAAGGGAGATACGTTATGGAGTATAGCTAAAAAATTTAATATAGGTGTGCCTGAATTAAAAGAGGCTAATCAATTGACAACAAATACTATTAGTTTGGGACAGCAATTAAAAATACCTGGATTAATTCCGCCTGTTCAAGCAGAAACAACTTATGTTGTCCAAAAAGGGGACTCATTATGGAGTATAGCTTCAGCTTATGATACGTCAGTAAGTGCTTTGATGAAATATAATAATTTGGTTACCACCTCGTTGGATGTGGGGCAGATTTTAAAAATACCTGCACCAGTACCTGTTGAACCGGTAACTCCACCACCAGCTATAACGCCAAGCCAAAATACGTACACTGTACAGAGTGGTGATTCATTGTGGAGTATATCAAAAAAGTTTGGAGTATCAGTTACTGAACTTAGAAATTTAAATAATCTTACAACTGATTTATTAAGTATTGGTCAAGTATTAATTATTCCTGTTACAATACCTGAAATACCACCTGAAGTAACAACATATACCGTTAAAAGTGGTGATAATCTATATTCGATAGCTAATAGATTTGGTGTAACAGTTGACCAAATAAAGACAACAAACCAATTAAAGAGTAATATTTTAAGTATTGGTCAAAAACTAATAATACCAGCAACTGGTACTGCGGTACCAACCCCAACTACTACATATACTGTTAAAAAGGGAGATAATCTATATTCAATCGCTAGTAAATTTGGTGTAACAGTTGACCAAATAAAAAAAGCAAATCAATTAACAAGCAATTTGTTGAGCATTGACCAAATTTTGCAAATACCATAAAGAGATGAAAAATCATCTTTTTATATTTGACAAATCCTAATTAAAAATGATATTATTAAAATGGTTATTTCATATAACCACTTATGCAGATGTGGTTCAATGGTAGAATGCCACCTTGCCAAGGTGGAGACGCGGGTTCGATTCCCGTCATTTGCTCCAATGAAAAATAACTTGCGAACCAATTGCAAGTTTTTATTATCGATTCGAAGAGACGACAAAATAAAATGACGAGCATATTCATATGCTCGTTATTATTTGATGTAGATTGATAAATAGTAAGTTGTTAAGATAGATATTTTACTTTTCTTTTCTCTCCATATTTATTAAGTTGTATATAAGAACTCCACCATACATTACAGCAATAAAGAAAATGTTGTAGTCTATAAACATACTACCTGTTGAATAAAAATCGAAAGCAGTAATATCATTTAAAGGTATCATAGGATCGAAAAGTGCTCTTAAAAATATTATTAGAACTACTATGTTTACAAATAGGAACATTGAATTATATTTTTTGTTTTCTAAAATGGCATTTTTCTTCTTTATTTGAATTAATGTTAATACTAAAAGAATTAGTAAGATGATTGCACAAATGGATAATTTGGTAAAACTAAAGTTTATCAAAAATCTAAAAAAATTAAATAATACAATGGCATTTATAATAAATAATGTATTGTTAATAATTTTAATATTCTTATTCATTGTTTACACCACCTATCTTTAATATTAACGTAGTAAAATAATTGGTTGCAGTAACATGATTGTTTAGGTTATAAATTCTAGCTAAAATTTTAACATTTGGGACAACTAATACATTATCGCTGGAAAAACTGGGTGTGTTATATTTATAAGCTAGAGTTGATTCTCTAAATGCAGCATCACCATTATAAGCGTTGTTTAAGAAATCTGATTTATAAACATCGATGTAATTAGTAATGGAACTGTCATATTTTGATAAAGTTTCCAACATTTTTATATTACCGCTTACATTTGAGGAGTTAGTTAAATCGATACTAAGCAAATCTATTAAGTATATCTTATTAGTACCACTATAACTTAACAATTTATTAGAGTTTATCGTCTTTATTGCAGTATTTAAGTTATTTTTAATTAACATCAAGTCCTCTTCTTCAAAAACAGTATTGTCTAGTTTTGAAACTTTTTCAACACTCGATTCTAAGATACTTATCTTTGTTCGTATATCCTTCATAATGTTACTATTAAAGTCAAAAGTATCATAGTTATTTAAATATACGATGTGTAAAATATTAGCGATAGTTAGATACCCGCATATAAAAATAACTGTACCAAATATTAAGTTTGATAATATTTTCTTCAATTTTTTTCCTCCTTATATTATAAGGTTAGCATAAACTGATTTCAAAAACAACTTAATGGATAAAATTGGAATTGATTATTGTAAAGTAAGAATGTGTAGTGTTAAAAAACTCATACTTTTGATATAATTATATTGAAGTTAGTGGTGATAATTATGTCTTATTCGGAGTATGATGATTTGTTTTTAAAAGCTAGGCAAACAGGGGAATATCATATCTTTCTTTTTGATATTAAAGGTAGTAGGAAAATACCATTTAATAAACGTAATCGAATTCAAATAGAGGCAAAGAGATTGATATTGTCTGTTTACAAAAGACTTGCCATATTAGAAAAGCACTTAGGTAGAGCGATTTTACATAAGAGTGATATGTTATTCGGTATTCTTTGTGGTGGCATTACTGGGATTAGAGGCGATATGTATGAACCCTTTAATGTTACAGGCGATTGTTTTGGTTTTACTATTATAAGGGGTAGTATTGACGCTAGTGTTGTTTATGACATCTTTCTGGAAGAAAAAGAAAAATTTGGTATTGAATGTGATTTTAACTATGCAGATGGTTATTATGAAACGGATGATTATGCGAAGGGAGTTTCTGAATACTTTAGAGGCTATTGTATTCAGAAATTAGAAGAAGTTAGTAAAAAAACCGGTAAGTGTATATAAATATGGAGAACTCCTATCTTTTTTATTTGATTATTTAATGTTAATAGGTTATAATGTTTTCGTATTAACTACTTTGTAGATAGGTAGTTTTTTTATGACTGGGAGTGATATATATGGTTACAGTAAGTAATGTGAGTCTAAACTTTTCTGACAAAAAATTATTTGAAGATATTAATGTTAAATTTTTACCAGGTAATTGTTATGGTGTTATTGGTGCAAATGGTTCTGGTAAATCAACATTCTTAAAAATATTATCTGGTGAGATAGACTCAAACAAGGGTAATGTTTATATAGAGCCAGGTCAAAGAATGGCTGTTTTGAAGCAAAATCATTATGAGTTTGATAATTATACGGTTATTGATACAGTTATTATGGGGCATAAAAGATTGTATGACATAATGAAAGAGAAAGATGCACTATATAATAAAACTGATTTTACTGAAGAAGATGGTATCAAAGCAGGTGAATTAGAAGCTGAATTTGCTGAATTAAATGGCTGGGATGCTGAGTTTAATGCTAATAAGTTATTGAGTAATCTAGGTGTTGCTAAAGAAGATTATGATAAGAAAATGAGTGAATTAGCTGGTAAAGACAAAGTGAAAGTTTTACTAGCTCAGGCTTTATTTGGAGATCCAGATGTATTACTTATGGATGAACCAACAAATGGTTTGGATTTCAAAGCAATAAAGTGGCTTGAAGATTTCTTAATTGATTATGACAAAACTGTAATAGTTGTATCGCATGATAGACATTTTTTAAATAAAGTGTGTACACATATGTTAGATATTGATTTTAACACTGCTAAACTATATCCCGGTAACTATGATTTTTGGTATCAATCAAGTCAATTAGCCCTTCAATTAGCTAAAGAATCGAATAAGAAAAAAGAACAAAAGATTAAAGAATTAGAAGAGTTTATCGCAAGATTTAGTGCGAATGCTTCAAAATCAAGACAAGCTACATCTAGGAAAAAGAGTCTTGAGAAAATAGAATTAGAAGAAATCAAACCATCGAGTAGAAGATATCCATACATTGGTTTTACTCTTAATAGAGAATTAGGTAAAGATATACTGACAGTTGAGGGATTGACTAAAACAATTGATGGTAAAAAGGTTTTAAATAATGTTACATTTTCGCTTAATCGTGGAGATAAAGCAGTCCTTCTTGGTGCAGATGACTTAGCTAAAACAACGTTACTCAAAATATTGGCTGGTGAAATGAAGCCTGATAAAGGAACTATCAAATGGGGGCAAACAATTGAATATGATTATTTTCCAATTGATAATTCAAGTTATTTTGATGGCTGTGAATTAAATTTGATTGATTGGTTAGCAAGATATTCTAAAGATACATCAGATAGTTTTTTAAGGGGTTTTTTAGGCCGAATGTTATTCTCGGGTGATCAACCACTTAAAACAGTTAATGTTTTATCAGGTGGGGAAAAAGTTAGATGTATGTTTTCTAAGCTAATGCTTAGTGGTGCTAATTTATTACTACTTGATCAACCAACAAACCACTTGGATCTTGAATCAATTCAAGCGGTAAATGATGGTTTGGTTGCTTATAAAGGTTGCTTAATTTTTACATCACATGACCATAGTTTTATTGATACAATTGCAAATAGAGTGATTGAAATTACTGATAATGGAGCTTTTAGTATTGAAATGTCATTCTCTTCATATATCGAGGATGAAAAAATACAAGCTAAAGTAGAGAAAATGTATAACAAATAAAAGGGATTATCCCTTTTTTATATTTCTCTTATTCTATTATTGACTAGAATGTTTCAATGTACTAATATTATTTATGACGATAGGAGGACAACATGAACGATGAAATAATTAAACAAATAGGTATTGAACTTGGAATAAAAAATATTCAAGTGGAAAGTACTTTAATGTTACTAAGTGAGGGTAATACGATCCCTTTTATTGCTAGATATCGTAAAGAAGTAACGGGTAACCTAGATGAAGAGCAAATTAGAAAAATAAATGAAGTTTATGAATATCAAGTAAATTTATTAAAGAGAAAAGAAGACGTAATAAGACTTATTGATGAAAAAGGACTTATGACAGATGAATTAAACAAAAAAATAATGGAAGCATCTAAATTGGTAGAGGTAGAAGATATTTATCGTCCATTTAAAGAAAAAAGGAAAACTAAAGCAACAGATGCTATTAATAATGGTTTAGAACCGTTAGCAAAAACTATTATGTCATTTCCAGATAAAATTGATGCTAGCAAGTTTATAAATGACAAAGTTAAAACTGAAGAAGAAGCGATAGAGGGTGCTAAATACATTATTGCCGAATGGATTAGCGATAATGCGTTTTATCGTAAATGGATAAGAGGATATTTTTTTAGAACTGGCATAATTGTTTCTAAATTGAAAAAGAATACTACTGACGAATTAAAAGTATATGAAATGTATTATGATTATAGTGAAGCAGTAAGAGCGATAAAGCCGCATCGTGTTTTAGCAATCAACCGTGGCGAAAATGAGAAAATATTAAATGTAACTATCGACGTTGACGCTGATGACATTGTGTCATATATAGAATCGAGAATGGTGAAAAACAAAAACAGTGTCAGTTATGATTATGTGATTAAGGCTATTGCAGATAGTTATAAAAGATTAATAGCACCGAGTATTGAAAGAGAAATACGAAGTGAATTAACATCTACTGCATCAGATGTAGCAATTGATGTATTCGCTAGAAACTTAGAAAAACTATTATTGCAGCCACCTATGAAAGATAAGATTGTTTTAGGGTTTGATCCTGCATATCGTACAGGGTGTAAACTAGCGATTGTAGATTATACAGGAAAGATGATTGATGTTAGTGTTATATATCCACATGAACCACGTAATGAATATGAAAAAAGCAAAAAACATGTGTTAGATTTAATAGATAAATATAACGTTGATATTATCGCGATAGGAAATGGAACAGCATCACGTGAGAGTGAATCTTTTATAGCGGATGTTATTAAAGAATCGAAGAGAAAAGTAGAATTTATTATAGTTAGTGAAGCAGGGGCTTCTGTTTATTCGGCTAGTCCATTAGCGATTGAAGAATTTCCTGATTTACATGTCGAAGAACGTAGCGCTATAAGTATTGCAAGACGTCTCCAAGATCCTTTAAGTGAACTTGTTAAAATAGATTCTAAAAGTATTGGCGTAGGACAATATCAACACGATGTACCTCAAAATAAATTAAACGAATCACTTGATTTTGTTGTTAGTAAAGCAGTTAATCAAGTTGGTGTAAACGTTAATACTGCTAGCAACTCACTTCTAAAATATGTTTCTGGTTTATCTAAGAAGGTAATTAATAATATTTTAGAATATAGAGATGCTAATGGTAAAATAGCTTCTCGTGATGAATTAAAACGTAATAAAATTATGACATCTAAAGTATATGAACAAGCCATTGGTTTTATCAGGATAATTGATGGTGATGATCATTTTGATAAAACTAGTATTCATCCTGAGAGTTATGGTATTGCAGATAAGTTATTAAAAGAACTTGGACTTAGTAAAGATGATATAGGTTCTGATATGCTTACTGAAAAAATAGAATCATTAAACATTGAAGACTATACAAAAAAATTAGGCACAGATATTTATACCCTTGAAGATATATTAAAATCATTTAAACAACCTAATCGAGATCCACGTGATGATTTTGACAGACCGCTTTTAAGAAGTGATATTTTAAAACCAGAAGATTTGAAAAGGGGAATGAAACTTCAAGGTACAGTTAGGAATGTTGTTGACTTTGGTGTGTTTATTGATATTGGTCTAAAAAATGATGGGTTAGCTCACATATCTAAACTATCGGACAAATACATAAAGCATCCCCTTGAGGTAGTAAGTGTTGGCGATATAATAGATTGTTATGTTGATGATGTAGACATGGCAAAACAAAAAGTTAGTTTATCTTTGTTAGAGGTAAAATAACGAATATGAAGGACAATAGTTGTTTCATGATTTATTAGTGACATAGTCACAAAAGCACTTGGATGTAATCAAAGTGCTTTTGTTGTATATAAAGTTTATCTTATTTATATGGAAAAAACAACGAATTAATGATAAAATAATGATAGGTGATATAAATGAAAGAAGTTAGAACAAGATTTGCGCCTAGTCCAACAGGATTTATGCACATAGGTGGAGTTAGAACAGCATTATATGCTTATTTAATAGCTAAACAGAATAATGGTAAATTTATTCTTAGAATAGAGGATACTGATCAAGCAAGACAAGTTGAGGGTGCTACTGAAGTAATATATAGCACACTAAAAGATTTAGGTCTAAATTGGGATGAGGGACCAGATATTGGTGGCCCTGTTGGTCCTTATATTCAAAGCGAAAGAAAAGGTCGTTATCTTGAATATGCTGAAAAATTAGTATCTGAAGGGAAAGCATATTATTGTTTTTGTAGTGAGAATCGCTTAGAAGAGCTTAAGAAAATGGCTGAATTATCTAAAATAGCATATCGATATGATGGTCATTGCCGTAGCATATCACTTGGTGAGGCTAAAAAAAGAGTTGCATCAGGTGAAAAACATGTTGTTAGATTTAAGATGCCGGTCGAAGGGACTACTGTTTTTGAAGATAAGGTTTATGGAACAATTGTTGTAAATAATAATGAATTAGAAGATTTAATAATGATTAAATCTGATGGCATGCCAACTTACAATTTTGCAAATATCATTGATGATTACGAAATGGGAATATCACATGTTATTCGTGGTAATGAATATGTATCTTCAACGCCTAAATATGTTTTAATGTATCAAGCTTTGAATTTTGAAGTACCAGAGTTTATACATTTGCCAGTTATAAAGAAAAATAAAGATTCTGATAAAAAGCTTAGTAAAAGAGATGGAGATGCAACAGTAGATATCTTAAAAGCTAAGGGATATCTCAATGAGGCTATTATTAATATGCTTGCATTAACAGGTTGGAGCTATGGTGGAGAACAGGAAATATTTAGTTTAGAAGAGTTAATTAAAGTGTTTAATGTTGATGGTATTGGAAAAGGAAATGCTATCTTTGATACTGGAAAATTAAATTGGTTAAATGCTCATTATATAAAGCAACTATCTAAAGAAGAACTCTATAATTTCTTATACCCATTTGTAACTAGTACATATGATATTAGTAACAAGTCAAAAGAGTGGCTTGACGAATTGTTCGTATTATTTCAAAAACAATTAGCTTATGGTATGGAAATAATACCGCTATCTGCAATGTTTTTTAATGACAAAGTAGAAATTGATGATGAAGCAAAAACATTTATGGAACAAGATGGCATTAATAATACTCTTGAAGTGTTTAAAAAACATATAACAAGCATTACGAATTGGAGCATTGAAAATATTGTTAGTGCAATAAATGCTACTAAAGATGAAGGGATAGCTAAAGGTAAGATGCTATATATGCCTATTAGAATAAAATTAACAGGTGAAATGCATGGGCCTGAATTGCCTAATACAATTTATTTATTAGGAAGAGAAAAGGTTTTAAAAAGATTAGATGTTACTCAAGATTTTTCATCTAATGAAAAGCCAAGAGAGCCAGAACCTGTTTGCTAGTATGCTTAATAGCAAAGTTAAAAGTATATACTTAAATATAAGGAGGTAAAAATGAAAATATATAATACACTTACTAAAAGTGTGGAAGAATTTCATCCACGTGATAATAAAGAGGTCAAGATGTATACATGTGGACCGACTGTATATAATTATGCTCATATAGGTAATTTGCGCACTTATATTTTTGAAGATGTCCTTGAAAAAACATTAAATTATATTGGCTATAATGTTAACAGGGTGATGAATATAACAGATGTGGGTCATATGACTTCAGATGCTGATGTTGGTGAGGATAAAATGTTAAAAGGAGCAAAAAGGGAAGGTAGAAGTGTTCTTGAAATAGCGCGCTTTTATACTGAAGCATTTTTAAATGATATGAATAAATTGAATATTAAAAAACCAGCAACAATTATTAATGCATCTGATTTAATTGATGAATATATCAAAATTGTTTCTTCATTATTAGAGAGTGATTATGCTTATATATCTAATGGTAATGTTTATTTTGATATTTCTAAAGCTAAAGATTATTATAAATTATCAGGTAAAAATGAAAGTGATTTATTAGTTGCTGTTAGGGATGATGTCGAAGAAGATAAGCATAAACGTAATCCATTTGATTTTGGATTATGGTTTACATCTTCTAAGTTTGATAATCAGGCTCTAAAATGGGATTCACCTTGGGGAGTTGGATATCCTGGTTGGCATATTGAGTGTTCTGGAATTGCTTTAAAGTATTTGGGAGAACACTTAGATATCCATTGTGGTGCTGTTGATAATATTTTTCCTCACCATACTAATGAGATTGCTCAAAGCGAGGCATATATCGGACATAAATGGTGTAACTATTGGATCCATGGTGAGTTTTTAAATGATGAGACAGGTAAAATGAGTAAGTCTAAGGGTGAGTTTTTAACACTTTCTCTTTTAGAGAGTAAAGGTTATAAACCACTGATATATCGTTTCTTTTGCTTGGGATCTCATTACCGTAGACAATTAGTGTTTTCTTATCCATCAATGGATACAGCGTCTGCTTCATATGAAAAACTATTAAATAGAATAAGATGTATCAAAGAAGATAATAGTACTTTAGATGATTCTAAAGTAAATGAGTATAAAAATCGCTTTAGGTTATCATTAGAAGATGATTTAAATACCGCGAATGCATTGACGACTTTATTTGATGTGATTAAAGATGATGAATTAAACAACAATACAAAACGTTATTTAATAAATGATTTTGATAGTGTCTTGTCACTTGACCTATTAAAGGATGACACAGTTGAAATAGATAATGATTTAAAAAAAGAGGTTGAATTATTAATAGAAAAAAGAAATGTTGCTAAAGCTAATAAAGATTATGCAACATCAGATGAAATAAGGAATGAATTATTATCAATGGGGGTAATAATTCAAGATGGTAGAGATGGTACAACTTATGTACTAAAGGAGGATTAATTATGGATATATTGTTATATATTGTTCCCTTTGTTTTGGTATTAGGTGCTCAGGCGCTTGTTAGTGGAACATATAGAAAGTATAAAGTTGTAAAAAGTAAAAAAGGTTTGACTGGTTATGATGTAGCACGTGACATTTTAAATAATCATGGATTACGTAATATTGATGTAATTGAAACTAAAGGGGTAATGTCTGATCACTATGATCCAAGACGCAAAGTAGTTAGGCTATCTAGCGAGGTATATCATGATGATACAGTATCGTCAATTGCCATAGCGGCTCACGAATGTGGTCATGTTATTCAGCATAAAGAAAAATATACACCAATGATGATTAGAAATGCTATAGTCCCAGTAATTAATTTGGCTTCAAAAATAGGCTATATTGTTTTAGTAATAGGTTTTTTAGCTTCAATTTTTGACTTAGCCATATGGGGAATCGTTTTATTATCAGCAACTTTAGTGTTTCAATTAATCACATTACCTGTTGAATTTAACGCATCAAAAAGAGCTATTATGATTTTGGAAAATGAAGGAATGATAGAAAATATAGAGAAATCAAAAGTGAAAAATATGCTTACAGCTGCAGCATTTACATATGTGGCTTCTCTACTTGCAAACTTCCTTGAAATCTTACGTTTATTTTTAATGGCTAATAGAAGTCGTGATTAATATATAAAAAAAATATAAATGTTAAAGACAATATATGGGAGGTTATATATGAAAGGTTTTTTTAACAGTGAAAAAGTAAACATCAAAAAATTAAATGATGTAATTGCCTTAAGTAGTAATATATTGAAAGTTCTTTTTGTTTTGTTAGTTATTGTTGGAATTTATTCTGTTACTCTTATTTTTAAAGAATGGAAAATTCTTTCTTTCATGCTATTACTTTCAAAGATATTGTCGCCATTTTTTATAGGACTTATAATTGCGTGGTTATTAGATCCTTGTGTTAAATTTCTAAATAAGAGAGGAATAAGTAGATTTTTAGGAACTGTCTTAGTTTATCTTGTTTTACTAATTTTGATTTACTTAACAGTAACAAGCATTTTTCCTTTGTTACTAAGTCAGTTAAATGATTTTGTTACAACACTACCTTCAATTTTTGATGAGATAACAGTATGGGCAAATAACTTTGTTGATCGCTTTAAAGATATAAGTATTATTGATGTTGCTACCGTAAAGGCTGATATAGTAGCCTCAATTAATACATTTCTAGCGTCACTAACAACAGATATTCCTAAAATGATGGTTGCCTTAGTTGGTGGCTTGTTTTCGACAGTTGGTATATTTGCTATAGGACTTATAATTGGTTTTTATTTATTGTTTGATTTTAATAATGTCAGTAGAGTTTTTTTGGCATTACTCCCTAAAAAAGCTCGTAAAGATGTCAGAAGTTTATTTATTGAAATAAATGGTTCACTATTTAATTATATTAAAGGAACCATCTTTGTTTCAATTATTATATTTATTTTTAGCTCACTTACATTTACTGTTGTAGGTTTAAAAGCACCTTTATTATTTGGGTTAATATGTGGAGTTACTAATATTATTCCTTATGTTGGTCCATATATAGGGGCTATTCCAGCAGTGGCGGTGTCATTTACACAAGGTGTTCCAACTGGAATAATTACCATTGTTTCAATACTAGTCATTCAATTTGTTGAAGGAAACTTTGTTCAACCACTTGTTATGAGTAAAACAATGAAACTTCATCCGGTTACAATAATGATCGGGTTATTAATATTTGGTTATTTCTTTGGCGTTTTAGGAATGATTATTGCAACTCCTTTAGTCGCTGCTATTAAAACATTAATTATATATGTGAGAAATAAATATAAAATTTTAAGATTTAGTGAAGAAACTAAGTAGAAAGTAGGTGTCTTATGGAAGTAGTATATAGGCAACCTAAGATATATTTGATATCGGGTAAAGCACGGCATGGAAAAACCACGGTTGGTAAAATGTTAAAAAGAGAATGTGAAAAGCGTGGTAAAAAAGTAGCAACTACCCTTTTTGTTAAATACTTAAAAGATTATGCCATAAGTTTTTTTGGATGGGATGGCAAAGAAGAAACGAAACCACGTGAGTTTTTACAAAAATTAGGCACAGATATTATTAGACAAAAATTAAATAAGCCAGAGTTTTTTATTAACCGTACAATTGAAGATGTTGAAATACTCTCATATTTTTTTGATGTTATAATTATTGATGATGTGAGATTTCCAATAGAAATAAACAAATTTAGAGCTGCTTTTGATAATGTTGTGTGTATTAATGTTGTAAGAGATAACTTTGATAGTGATCTTACTGAAGACCAAAAGAAACATGCGACTGAAATAGCTTTGGATGATTTTGATGATTATGAATACCACATACACAACAATGGAACAATTGAAGATTTAGATCATGACATCAAAGCAATTGTTAAGAAGGAGGAAATACAAGATGAAAAAAATGACTAGTAATGAAATTAGACAAACTTTTCTAAAATATTTTGAAGAAAGAGGTCATTCCATTATTCCTAGTGCTTCTTTAGTACCTATGAATGATCCATCTTTGTTATGGATAAACGCTGGTGTAACACCTTTGAAAAAATACTTTGATGGGAGTGTAATCCCTAACAATAAGAGGATGGTTAGTGCTCAAAAATGTATTAGAACAAATGATATCGAAAATGTTGGTAAAACAGCTAGGCATCATACTTTTTTTGAAATGCTAGGTAATTTTTCAATAGGCGATTATTTTAAAAAAGAAGCTGTTGCATATGCTTTTGAACTTCTGACAGATGAAAAGTATTTTGGATTTGATAAGGACAAACTTTATATGACGATATATGCTCATGATGATGAGACTTATAATCTTTGGATCGAACAAGGTGTTGAACCTAGTCATATTATTCGCTTGGAAGGTAACTTTTGGGAAATAGGTGAAGGGCCATCAGGACCTGACACTGAAATATTTTATGATCGAGGTTCTTTATATGATCCTGAAAACAAAGGAATAGCTTTGTTACAAGAAGAAAATGAAAATGATCGCTATATAGAAATATGGAATAATGTATTTAGCATGTATAATGCTAAATCTGGTGTTACAAGAGAAAATTATCAAGAATTACCAAATAAGAATATAGACACAGGTATGGGATTAGAAAGAATGGCATCCATTATTCAGAATACTAAGACTAATTTTGAAACAGATTTGTTTATGCCTATTATTGATGAGACGGTTAGACTCTGTGGTTTAGATTATAATGGTGAAATGTCTTTTAAAGTTATTGCAGACCATATTAAAGCTATAACATTTGCATTAAGCGATGGTGCTACTTTTTCTAATGAAGGGCGAGGGTATGTTTTACGTAGATTATTACGTAGGGCAGTTCGGCATGGAAAAAAATTAAATATGGAAAAACCATTCCTTTATAAATTAGTTTCAGCAGTGGTAGTTGTTATGGAAAGTGCTTATCCATATTTGAAAGATAAAAGTGAACTTGTAAGTGAATTGGTTTTAAAGGAAGAACAACTTTTTCATAAAACGCTTGAATCTGGAGAACAAAAACTTGAAGAGATGATAAAATTATGTAATACCAAAGTAGTATCTGGTGCAGATGCTTTTAAACTTTATGATACGTATGGCTTTCCTTGTGAGTTAACTTTGGAATGTTTAGAAGAGAAGGGATATAGTATTGATATGAAAGAATTTGATGAATGTATGTCAAAGCAAAAAGAAATGGCACGTAATGCTAGAGAAAAAGAAGGGAGTATGAATGCTCAAAGTGAGTTACTCCTAAATTTAAAAGACGATAGTACTTTTGTTGGTTATGAACTTCTTGATTGTGAAGCTAATGTAATAGCATTAATAAAGGACAAAAAACTTGTATCCGAACTTAGCGGTGAAGGGTATGTTGTTTTAGATAAAACGCCTTTCTATGCTGAAATGGGTGGACAAGCGGCTGACAATGGAACTATCTATGGGGATAATTTTAAAATGTTTGTATCAAATGTTATCAGAGCTCCACATAAACAACATCTACATTATGGTAATGTTGATGGTGTTATAAAAATAGGTGATGTTGTAAAAGTAGAAGTTGATGCTGTAAGACGTGAAGATATTTCAAAAAACCATAGTGCTACACATTTGTTACAAGAGGCGTTACAAGAGGCACTAAGCGAAGATGTCATGCAAGCAGGGTCAAAAGTTGATGCTAATAATTTAAGATTCGACTTCACTTATCAATCTAAAATTTCTGATAAAGAGCTTGTCTTAGCAGAACAATTAGTTAATGAAAAAATTAGTACTAAAGCGGATACTCTTATTGAAATAATGACACTTGAGCAAGCCAAAGAGAAAGGTGCAATTGCATTATTTGAAGAAAAATATGAGGAGAACGTTAGAGTAGTTACATTATATGATTCAATAGAATTATGTGGTGGAACACATGTGAAAAATCTTGGTGATATAAAAAGATTTGCTATAAAATCATTTGAATCAAAGGGCTCAAATGTCTATAGAATAGAGGCGACAACAGATAAGCATATCGAAAGTGAGCTGTTTTCTGTCATACAGCCTTATAATGATGAGATGATGAAATTGTTAGAAAAAGCAAAAAGAATTATTAATATAGCAAGCAATGAAGGAATTAGTCTAACATTTGATGTTCATATTGATAACAGCGCTCCTACATCATATGCACATATTGTTTATAATCGTATGGAGATAAATCATGTTCGCGAAAAAGTAAAAGGATTAGAAAAAGCTTATACTAACGCTAAAGAGAAAAAGGCATTAGAGGATTTGTCATCATTCGATAGTGAAATTTTTGAAACGAATACTGGGAAATGCATCGTAATTAAAACTACTGATTATGAAGTTCCTTTCTTAAAACAACTAGTGGATCGTCTTCTTGAAAAAATAGGCGTAGGTTTTGTTTTTATCGCTAATGTAACTAATGATAATGTTAATTTTATTGCAAAAGCACATAAAGATTTAGAAAATAAGATTGATTGTGGTGCAATAATAAAAGAAGCATCATTAGGATCATCCGGTAATGGTGGCGGATCAAAATTGTTTGGCCAAGGCGGAGGAACGAATATAAGTAATTTAGACCAATTGCTAGAGAAGATAAAGAATAATTTATAAAAATTGATATAAATAGTACAAAAAAAGCACCACTTCAAAAGGGTGCTTTTGGTTTGTAATTTCCTATACGCTAGTTATTTCCATCAAGACGCAGAAAGCATAAATTATACTGAAAGCGCCAACTATTATACCTGTAATGGCCATGCCTTTACCTTTTTCATTACTATTCTTTACTTGGTTTAAACCTACTGCAGATAGTACTAGACCAGCTAAACCAACTATTCCAAAGAGATTAATAAGTAGTGATACTAAAGATATGATAAAGCCAACTAAGCAAAAAGTGTTTGTTTTTGCATTTTCTCCTGATTCTAAATTATTACTATTTAGAGCCTCTTTGTTTGTTAATACCCCACACTTTGGACACACAAAAGCCTCTTTAGAAAGTTCATTACCACAATTTGTACAAAACATCCAACATTCCTCCTTTCCCCACTAACGACGTGTCGTTTTATCCTTTTGTAAGCGAGTGCTTTAAACTTAATCATTTATTCATCTGAATCGATTTTGACATCAACTAGAGGTTTGATGAAATAGTCTGTGAGTTTAACTACTTAAAATCAATGAATCTACAATAATACAATAGTACAATGTTACATTCTGGTTTATGCTGATAAACTTCCATTTTTAATAACTAGACTAATGATTTGTTTCTATTAGCATTATACCATCTAAATAACATTTGGTAAATGTTTCCATAATGCATTTTTTGGATATATACTTTATGTATGTATATAGATTACTATGAAGTCCTAGATGAAAACAATCAAATACTAGATTATTCTAAAATAAAGTGTATTTATTTTAGGAATATTATTTAATTATTTATATAAGACAGTATTTAATTTTTCTTGCATTAAATGATTAATAATGTTAAAATATAAATGTAATCATTCTAAAGTGAGGTGATTAGATGCATTCGAATACTACGAGTTTATTTAGTGTTGAAGAACTAGATGAGGCATTGGTTGCTAAGACCTTAAAAGAAGTTTACGAGGCTTTAGAGGAAAGAGGTTATAATCCCATTAGTCAATTAGTTGGTTATGTTATGAGTGGCGATCCGGGCTATATTTCTAACCATAGAGAAGCAAGGTCGAAAATCTCAAAACTTGATCGTACTAAAATAATAGATGTGCTAGTGCGTAATTTCTTCGATAAAATATTATGAGAGTATTAGGTTTAGATTTAGGTACCAAAACGTTAGGGATGGCCATTAGTGATAAACTAGGAGTTGTTGCTAGTGCCTATAAAACGATATTCTTTAATGATGGCGCTTATGATGAGTTGCTTGACCCTATTAAAGAAATTATCCAATGCGAAAAAGTCGATAAAATTGTTTTAGGTTTTCCTAAAAATATGGATAATACCATCGGCAAGAGAGCGGAAGAAACACTGGTATTTAAAGAAAAGTTAGAATCTTTTCTTAATAAGAAAATCATTTTAGAAGATGAAAGATGGACCACAATTCAAGCTAACAACTTGTTGATAAAGGCTGATATGTCTCGAAAAAAGAGAAAGAAAGCTGTTGATAAATTAGCAGCCACCTTTATTCTTCAAGCATATTTAGATAAAAATAGAAAGGGAGATTAGATATGGAAGAAAAAAATATTTTTACTGTTATTGATGAAGAGGGTAAAGAGGTAAAATGTGAAGTTTTATTTACGTTTGACTCAGATGAAACTGGAAAACATTATATTATATATACTGATAATACAACTGATGAAGATGGAAACACTAAAGTATATGCATCAACATATAATGTAGAAGGCGAAAAAATGGCTCTTGGTGCAATAGAAACCGAAAAAGAGTGGAAGATCATTGAAACCATTCTTGAAAGCTTACAAAATAAGGATGAAGAAAAAAACGGGCAATAAGCTCGTTTTGAACTATTTGTTTTAGTATGAAGAGATTTAGAGATTTTGCTATTTTTCTCTTTTTTTCCTTAGGGCTTGCAATTGTTATTACGGGCTCTTTGTTTAATTATTATCTAAGCCCTATAAATCATGATATAATAGAAAAGGAAATAAAAATTACAGATGGAAAGAATCTAGATAAAATTTCTTCTGTTCTTTATGAAGAACACTTAATAAGAAATCCTAAAGTATTTAAAATATACTTAAAAATTAAAGGTGTTGACGAATTTAAAGAGGGCTCTTTTAAAATTAAATCAAATATGAGTTCTAAAGAAATTGTTAACCTTCTATCTGCCATTACAGAATAAAGGAGATGTTTATCATTAATACTGATATGAAGGCAATGGAGAAATATGCCGAAGAAAATAATGTTCCAATAATGGATAAAAAAGGGTTAAATTTTTTGATTGAATATATAAAATATAACAAAGTAAAATCAATTTTAGAAATTGGAAGTGCTATTGGTTATTCTGCTATCAATATGGCTTTAGCAGGTAGTAATATTAATGTTACTACAATTGAAAAAGACGAAGTTAGATATCTTGAAGCTTTAAAAAATATTAAAAAGTTTAATTTAGATAAGAGAATTAGTCTTATTTTAGGAGATGCCTTGGATATAAAACTAGAAGAACAATATGATCTTGTTTTTATAGATGCCGCTAAAGGGCAATATATTAATTATTTTGAGAGATATTCTTCTAATGTTAAACAAGATGGAACAATCATTACTGATAATATTTATTTTCATGGATTGATTGAGCAAAATGAGAGAATTGAAAAGAAAAATTTAAGACAATTAGTTGATAAAATTAAGAAATATATATTTTACTTAAAAGAACATAGAGATTTTGATACTGAATTCTATAAAGTTGGGGATGGTTTAGCGGTCTCTAAAAGAAAGAAGGATGATAATGAAGATACTGGTAATGCCAAATAAGCTATCTACCTTAGATAGTTTTGATGATAGTGATGGTTTTATTGTTGGTGTTAAAGACTTCAGTTGGTTTATGCCTTTAGAGTTAACTATAGAACAGTTAAAAGAACTAGTACCCAAGATAAAAAAGAATGGTAAAGAGATTTTTGTTAGTTTGAATAAGTTAATGTATAATCAAGATATTCCTTTGTTAAAGGAATATTTATTAGTTATAGAAGAGTTAGATGTAAATGGTATTTTGTATGATGATATAGCTGTATTGAGAATATCTAAGACATTATCCCTTAACACTCCTCTTATGTGGGCTAGTGCTCATTTTTTCACAAATTCTTATACTGCTAACTATTGGCATAAAAAAGGTGCCAAGGGAGGACTACTTAGTACTGAAATACCACTTGATCATATTAGAGAAATAAAGGATAACACAAAGATGCTTTTAATGATGTATGGATATGGGTATTTACCAATGTTTGTATCAGCCCGTTCTTTAATAAGTAGTTATTTTAAGCATATAAATGGTTTGAAAGAGAAAGAAATTTATCATATGTATGAAAAGATGCGTAATGCTTCTTATCCTACCTACGAGAGTAATGGTGAAACTGTTATCTTAAGTTCAGAGATAATTAATACCATAAACGAATTACCACAATTAAATGAAATGATCGATTATCTAATATTAAGTAGTTTAAACATATCTAGTGAAAAATTTAATAATATATATCAATACTATATTAAAGCCCTCAACTACCTTGATGATAAGCATATGTTAGATGAATTAAGCGATTTAACATCAAAAGAAAGTCCATCTAAAACAGATAAAGGATTTTTGTATAAAGAGACAATATATAGGGTGAAGAATGATGAAAAATAAGATAATAAATAAACCGGAGTTATTAGCACCCGCTGGTAACTTTGAGAAATTGAAATATGCGATTTTATATGGTGCTGATGCTGTTTATATTGGTGGACGTAATTATGGACTTAGAGCTAACAATGATAATTTTAGTATTGACGAGATAAAAGAAGCTTGTGAATATGCTCATGCTCATGATGCAAAAGTATATGTTACAGTAAACATAGTATTCCATAATGAAGATGTAGAAGGATTAGAAGATTATCTAATATCTCTAAAAGATTGTGGTGTCGATGCCATAATTGTCTCTGATCCAATGGTTATTGAACTTTCTAGACGAATTAATCCAGATATGGAAATACATATAAGTACCCAACAATCGACAATTAACTATGAAGCGGTATCGTTTTTTAAAGATGAAGGTGCTAAACGTGTTGTTTTAGGTAGAGAAGTATCAGGTAAAGATATAAAAGATATTATTGATAAAACAGGGCTTGATGTAGAAGTGTTTATTCATGGTGCTATGTGTAGTGGTTATAGTGGACGTTGTGTATTATCCAATTATCTTACGATGAGAGATTCTAATCGTGGGGGATGTAGTCAAATATGCAGGTGGAGTTTTACTCTTCAAGATGAGCGTAAAAAAGACGTTAAAAGTGACATACCATATGCCATTTCCCCTAAGGATTTATCAATGTTAAAACATATCCCAGAACTAATTGATATGGGAGTTAGATCCTTTAAGATAGAGGGCAGAATGAGATCTGTTTACTATATAGCAACGATGCTACATACATATCGTAAAGTGATAGATGAATATTGTAATAATGATAATGGATATGTATATAATAAAAACTATGAAAAAATTTTATATAGATGTGCTAATCGCGATACTGTACCACAATTTTTCGATCGTAAACCTTTCTTAGAGGAACAATATTATATAGGAAGAGAAGAGGTTTCTAATCAAGATTTTTTAGGTATTGTTTTAGATTATGATGAAGAAAATAATGAAGCAATTATTGAACAACGAAATTATTTTTCGCCGGGTGATGAGGTGGAAATATTCGGTCCTAAAATAGATAGTTATTCTTTTAAAATAGAATATATTAAAGATGAGAATAACAACCCTTTAGATGCTGCAAGGCATCCAAAACAAATAGTACGAATACCACTTAAGATAAAAGTTTCTAAAGATGATATGATGAGAATAAGAATAAGCAGTTGACATAAATGGTAATTTATAGTATTCTCTAAAATGATATTCAAAAGAGGTGATATAATGACAAATGAAAAGCATAGAGAGATATATTTAACACAAGAAGGTTATGAAAAAGTAAAAGAAGAGTTAAAAGTTCTAAAATTAGAAAAACGACCTGAGATTATAAGAGCTATTAAAGAAGCTCGTGCCCTAGGAGATTTATCTGAAAATGCTGACTATCATGCAGCTCGTGATGAACAAGCTGTATTAGAAGCACGCATTAAAGATTTAGAAGCAATGGTAGAAGATGCTGTTATAATTAAAGAATCTAAATCTAACGTAGTTAAAATAGGCGCAACAGTAACAATTAGATATATCGAAGATGATGAAGTAGAGGAGTACAAAATGGTTGGTAGTAAAGAGACTGATCCGTTTAACAATAAAATTTCAAATGAATCACCAATAGGTATGGCAATTACAGGTCATAAAAAAGGTGATATTGTATCTGTTAAGACACCAGATGGCAGTGCCTATGATGTTGAGATAATTGATATAAAATAAAGATTACTTTTGTAATCTTTTTGATGTTTTAATTTAATAGAGGAGGACGACATGGGGAAACATGAATTTACAGTAAAAATCGAAAAGAAAGAATGGGAAAAAGCCCTAGATAAATCTTTTCAAAAAAACGTTAAGAAAACAAAAGTAGATGGTTTTAGACAAGGTAAAATACCTCGTGACATCTATGAAAAGAAAATTGGTAAAGAATCTTTATATATGGATGCTATTGATTTTGCATTACCTGATGCGTATGCAAAATTAATAGAAGATAATAACTTAGAACCAGTTGCACAACCTAATGTAGATGTTAAGTCAATAGATGAAACAGGTGTAGAAGTAAAATTTGAAGTAATTACAAAACCTGAAATAACAGTCAAAAAATATAAAAAACTAGGTTTAAAGAAACCGAAGGTTGAAATTACGAAAGAAGAACTTGAAACAGAAATCACAGAATTACAAAAGCATTATGCAGAGATAATCATTAAAGAAGGCGCAGTAGAAAGTGGCGATATTGCTGTAATTGATTTTGAGGGATTCAAAGATAATGTTGCCTTCCAAGGTGGTAAAGGGGAAAACTATTCTCTAGAAATAGGCAGTAATACCTTTATTCCTGGTTTTGAAGACCAAGTCATAGGAATGAAAGCAGAAGAAGAAAAAGAAATTAAAGTGACTTTTCCAAAAGAATATCCAAGTGAAGAACTAAAAGGAAAAGAAGTGACTTTTAAAGTAAAAGTTAATGAAGTAAAAACAAAGTCTATTCCTGATTTAGATGAAGATTTCTATAAAGATTTAGATATTGAAGGTGTTTCAACAAAAGAAGAATTATATGAATATGTTGAAAATGAAATGAAAACTCATAAAGAAGAAGCAAATAAACAAGAATATATTGAACAAATATTAGGCGCTATTGCTACAGATGTTGATGTAGAGATACCTCATGAAATGATCGATCAAGAGATTCATTATATGTTAAAGCAATTAGAACAAAATTTAATGATGCAAGGTATGAGTCTAGATCAATTCATGGAAATGGCTAATACAACCCATGAAAAGATACATGAAGAATATGAGGAACCAGCCCGTAAGAGAGTACTACAATCATTGATTCTAGAAGAAATAGCGAAACTAGAGAAAATTGAAGTCACTGACGAGGAAATAGATGCAGAAATACCATTATTAGCACTTAGATATCAATTAGAAGAAGAAGAAGTGAAAAAATTGCATGGTCTAAAGGATGGAATCAGAAGCGATTTGAAAATTAGGAAAACATTTGACATACTAATTGAAAATAATTAAGCTTAGAATTATGGTTCTTTGTCAAATAGTGTGGATGAATAAAAATTCAAACTATAATACAATGAATTGTTTAAGAGTGAAAACGGAAAAATTTCACTCTTTTTATGTG
>LSQX01035830.1_pt2 | contig 24674 bp, 21 predicted proteins | sample 654561 | NCBI WGS metagenome assembly LSQX01 (sample SAMN04489861, study PRJNA283612) | anaerobic digester metagenome | isolation source: 4 biogas reactors fed with cattle manure at either 37C or 55C with and... | place: Denmark: Kongens Lyngby | collected 2014
CACATGAACCGCCTCCCTGTCTTCTTTTAATCGAGGAATTTCGCGTAGCCGGTTATCATGACCGGCTCGAAGCCTTCGCCGAAGACGCAGCCGACGAGCATCATACGTTCGTAATCCTGCAGCGTGACGATGCGATTTGTGCCCTTCGGGGCGCAGACGCCCTCCCGCACGCCGCCCTTGATCTCCACCAGATACATGGGCTCTGTGATCTTCACTGCCGTATAGGGCAGATCGTCATAATCCTCCGCTGCGGCCTCCCAGTTGTCGCGGAACGACTTCATCCCGTTGCCGATCATCACCGTGTTCTTTGACCAGGCGGTGCGAACCTTGGCGCCGCCAATGTATTCCTGATTGACATATTTATTCGGGCCGAGGACCCAGCGGATCTTCGTGTCGGTCATATCGTCTCCGGCGCGGGCATGGCGGGCCGCCGGGAGCTTTCCGTCCGGGCCCTTGAATGCGCCGTACACAAAGGTATCGCCGAGGATTAATGTAGCCAGGCACTGCTCAACATTGATTACGGCGATATCCTGTCCGAGCCTGACGAAATAGGTATCCTTTTCGAGCTTCAAGCTTTCATAATCGCATGCCTTGCCGTCAAGCTGCGCTCTTTCGCGGCATGTGAAAGCCAGATCGTATGTCTTGCCGTCCGCTTCAATGGTAAACGACTTGCCGTTAAGCTCATAATTTCGGGGAAAACGGTACTGCCCTATGCCGTATTTACCGTCGTTTGCGAGATTTGGAATATATACACCGCCATATTTCATAATCATAACTATTTGCTCCTTTCTATCGTCCTGCCGCTCAGACCGTAAACGGGTTTTCGGCGGTCATCCATTCGGGATCCAGCCTGACCGGGTTGCCGAATGAGCCGAAATTGACCCTGCACGGCATGGTCTTTCCGTCATGGGTCACGGAGCCGAACGTGCGGCCGCAGTGGTACATTCTGTCGTAGTTTTGCAGGAAGATCATATTGTTGGAGCGAAACGGGCTCTTATCGCCCATAATGCGTTCCATCATCTCTTCGGTGAGGCAGTACAGGTACATGTTGTCCTTTATCTTGACATATTGCGATATCTCATCGGAGGCGGGCAGAACTTCAAAGTTTCCGCCGATATTCTGTGTAGCGGAGCTGTCCTGCGGCCATGTGATGCGGTAATACGCGGGGCTGTTGTAAAAATGCTGTGTCCACATTTCGGTGTTCCAGTGCCATTCCACCGTGGTACCCATCATATCGCCGGTAAAGCAGTGGCGTTTGAACGGCAGCTCCTTACCCTCCGCTTCAATGGCGCCGAAATCATACTCGCTGCGCACCAGCAGCGGAAATTTCGGATTGTCGCCGATATAGCAGCGCACCATCGTAACCAGGCGCTGTTCCATATCGATGACATAAAGATGGTTTACACGTTTGGGGGTATTGAGGGTTTTAACCAGGTCGTAATTAAGCAGATAGGTCGTATCGTCCGCCTTGCGGCAATCGTAATTCGCGTTTTCGGGTTCCTCTCCGACTTTGTTCCACTGACATGTTTCCTTGCCCGTGATCTTCAGCTCGTAATCATAGCCTCCGTCCATGATAAAGCGGAAGCTCTGTCCGATCAGCTCATAGCAGGGCGGCTGACAAAACTGGTCAATTGCGTAAAACCGTCGCGGATAGTCTTTCAGATTCAAACCGATCATCTCCTGTTTCATTTATTTTGCCGGCTTTACCGGTGGTCAGCTAAATTTACCGATCGCTTCGCGGTTACGGCTTTTAAGGTTAACTTCCGGAATGCTCGCGGTCAGAGCTTCCATTCCTCGCCCTCGTCAAGCCCCCATATTTCAAATAATTTATTATAGAAAGGCGGATGCGGGAAGTCCAGATTAAATTCAAACAGCCGGTCGCTGAAGCCCATGAATTTATTCATCTCGATAAGGGATGTCATGAACTCCTCCATTCGTTGGCCGGGCACCGTCAAAATAACCTCATCGTCTCGCGCCCTTGCCCGCTCTCTGTCGCCGGGGTCCGGGAAGGTTATGCGGTACTCGTTTTCCGTGAAGGACGGAACCGTGCAGTAGATGCAGGAATCTATGCCGTCAAACACACTGGTGAACGTGTCGCCGGTGGCATTCTTGATGGAACGGATCATATGATTTATTTTGGCCGCCTCAGCGTATATGATCACCACATCCGGAATAAACGTTGCCGTTGCAAGGGGAGCCGTGACCGCCGCGACATATTTTTGAAACGGAAGGCGCGGGAATTTTTTGAAGAACGCTTCAGCCTTTTCCCTGTCCGGGATGCCTATGTACTTGCAGACCTCATCAAACTGCGGCTGGCCGGGTACGCACTCCACCGCGCCGAAGCCGATTAGCGGATTCCAGCACCAGTGGTCCTCCTTTGTCATTGCGACGGTCATGCCCTTCATGCGCGTATAGGAGAAGGTCTGGCATAGCGCCATGTGTTTTCCGAGATCCTTCTTCGGGAATACGGCCTGCTCGGGTACATCCTCAAGCTTTTCATACCATTTCAATGCGATGGGCATGCTGCGAAGCTTGAACATCTCCTCAAGCGCTTTGCCGTATTGATTATAATCCTTGACTTCCATTGGTCTGCTCCTCTCAATTTTCCAGAAGGAATTCCGCGCACAAACGGGTTGCTTTCTCGACAACCTCCGCGCATTTTTCATTGTGATCCGTAATCTTGAAGTAAATCTCGCAATCTTCCGGCTTCGTGAAGATATAGCTGCGTCCGAAAATCTGTTTTTGCAGCTCCGGACATAGGGTCGTGCCCATCTCTTTTAGGTATTTGTCCCGAAATGCCATAAATTTTTCAGACGCTATGTCCGCCTTTGACGGATCTTCCAATTCCTCACTGAGCGGGGCGTTGTACTTAAGGCCCACCGCCAGCAGTCCGCAGGTGTAGGTGCCGCAGCTGCCGCTGGACGCGCCCGCGCCGCCGCAAAGGGATGTCGACGCCCGAATGAGCTCCTCGGGAATAAAATCAAAGTATTCCTTCAAGCCGATCAGCGTACTCCGCGAACACACATCATCCCGGATCTGCGCTTCTTTTGCGGCATTGCCGCAAAGATCCAGTATCTCTTCTTTGGTCATATATGAATTCCTCCTATGCTTTTTGGGCATTTAATAGGTAATATGCTAATTTTAACACTTAGCCTTTATCAATTCAACCATATTTCACAAAAAGACAAGGGGACGGCAGACAGTGTCCTTGTCTTTACTTATCGGCTTGGATATGATAAACTACGAAACAGTTAAATTGCCTTCTTCTACAGGACAACGAAGCATGAAATATGAAAACACAAAAAAGGCGGTATTTATTGACCGCCCGAACAGATTTATTGCAAATATTGCGCTGTCCGGCGGTGTTGAGGCATGTCATATCAAAAATACCGGACGCCTCGGCGAGCTTTTGCTGCCCGGGGCCGATATGATTGTCCAGCAGCGCGACCAGAAGACGCGCCGGACGAAATACGACCTGATTGCCGTGTATAAAAATGCACGGCTTGTCAATGTGGATTCCCAGGCGCCCAACCGCGTTTTTGCCGAGTGGCTGCGCGGCGGCGGTCTGTTTCGGAACCTGACGCTGCTGCGCCCGGAGTGCCGGTTCGGCAATTCCCGGCTGGACTTCTACATAGAAGCGGACGGCAGGCGCATTTTCGTTGAAACGAAGGGCGTAACGCTCGAGGATGGGGGCGTCGCTTTGTTCCCGGACGCGCCGACCGAGCGGGGCAAAAGGCATCTTAATGAACTGATCAGTTGCGTAAAAAAAGGCTTTTCGGCATATGCGGTTTTCATCGTACAGATGAAGGGCGTCAGGTATTTTGCCCCGAATGCCCATACGCATGCCGCCTTCGCAAAGACGCTCAAAGAGGCATCTGAGGCCGGTGTGCGGATTATTGCGCTGGACTGTGATGTTTGTCATAACAGCCTGGAAATTAGCGATTTTGTAGATGTACGGCTTAACCCATAAGGCTTTGCTTTAGGACGCCATGATGTATATGCCGCAAAAGCGGCGGATTGAGGGACGGATATGCGGATTTTTACCCGGGAGAGAAGCTTCTACAAAACATTTTTTCCGCTTTTGATTGTGATAACGCTTCAGCAGCTGGCGTCTCTGGCTGTGAACATGGTGGACAACCTGATGCTCGGAACCTATACGGAGCTGGCGTTGTCCGGGGCAACCATCGTCAATCAAATCCAGCATATGCTCCAGATGCTGATCTCCGGCATAGCGGCCGGCGTCGCGGTTCTGGGTGCGCAGTACTGGGGCAAGGGTGAAATCGACCCGATCCGGCGCATCACGGCCATCGGTCTGAAAATGGCGCTTGGCGCGGGCGTTTTATTTTTCGGTGCGACGCAGCTGTTCCCCTTTGGCGTACTCCGGCTGTTCACATCGGATGAAAACGTCATCGCGGAGGGCATAAAGTATCTGCGGCTGATGTGCTGGACCTATCTGATCTTCTCTGTATCCAACACGCTGATGTATTCCCTGCAGAGCGTGGAAACCGCCTTTATCGGCACGTTGATGTCTGTCAGCACCATTATCATCAACGCCTGCCTGAACTACCTTTTCATCTACGGAAATCTTGGCATGCCGGAGCTTGGCATAACAGGCGCTGCCGTCGCGACGCTGACAAGCCGCGTCATCGAGCTTGTGATTATTACCGTGTATATTTTGTTCATCGACAAGAAGCTGAGGATGAAGCTCAGACATCTTGTGTCCTTCGACTTATCGTTTTTTAAAGACTTCGTGAAAATATCGATGCCGCTGGTCATCAGCGGCGGACTCTGGGGCGTTGCGCAGGCGGCGCAAATGGCCATACTCGGCCATATTGACGCGACGGTCATTGCCGCAAACAGCATCGCATCGATTATTTTCGCAATCTGCTCCGTCATCGGCATAGCCAGCGCAAATGCCGCCTCGGTTACCATCGGCAAAACCATCGGCAGCGGCCGGCTTGACCTTGTGCGCCCGTATTCGCGCACTATGCAGGCCATTTTTGTGCTGATCGGCCTTTTTTCCGGTGCGCTTTTGTTCATATTCAAGGATATGATTGCCGATTTGTATCGCGTCTCCGAGGAGACACGAAAGCTTGCGGTTAATTTCATGATCATTTTGAGCATTACGACGGTGGGAACCTGCTATGAATACCCGACAGCCTCCGGCATCATCGCCGGCGGGGGCGATACAAAATACCCCGCGATCGTAGAAAACACTTTCATGTGGCTGTTTATTATTCCCTCCGCCGCGCTCAGCGCCTTCGTGTTCCATTTTCCGCCGATTGTAACCTTCTGTTTCCTGAAGGTCGATCAAATTCTCAAATGCATCCCCAACGCGATCCGCTGCAACCGTTACAAATGGGTGCGCGAGCTGACGCGATAACAGTCCCCTTTCCCTACCTTTGGTGAATTATCTTATCCGCAAACATCGCAGAACCGCCATCCGGCGGTTTTTTTTGGCGCAAAGCCGGTGATTTAGGCTGTTATTGCGGCATATTTTATAAAACGGATTGCGGAAAGAAATGACCGGAATATGGTTATCCGGTTTTTGACGAAAAAAGAAACAAATTGAATTGCTGCCGGTTATCATATACAGTAAATCTATAACCTGGCATTATTTCCCGTCAATTCATCAGAAAAGGAGACTAACGGATGTTCAGAAACGTTTACACCAAGCTGACCGAACAACAGATTGCACAGAAGCTGGCCCCCGTAAAAGCGCCCGCGAACACATGCGTATGCGATGCTTGCGCACCGGATGCACTGAGCGGTACGAACCTTAAAATCTGCACGGATAAGGCGCTTGAGCTCAGTTACGAATTTTTGTCCAAGCAGGAGCTGCTCATTTCGCAAAACGGCGCTTTGCCCGTTAAGGCCGCGTATACAGCCTTGACGCTCGGCAGCGTCATCTTGTTTTCGCATCTGCTGCCCGATTCGCAGACGGCCTTTCATGTTGTTCTCGACAGGAAAACCGGTCTTGCGACCATATTCGAGACCTGGTTTTCCGATGAATTCATCAAGGACAAACGTGAAGCGCAGCGCGCTGTATATTTCGGCTACGCGGAAACAAAAGGTTCGCCCGCGCCCGAAAAGCGTCATGCCGTGACAAACCGGCTGGAGAACAAGGGCATTGTCTGGACAAATGACCTCGGTGTGAAAACCTTCACGGTATTTAACTCAACCTGCTACTCCACCTTTATCGAACTGAGTGACCCGAAGATGGGAATTCCCATCGCCGCCCCGTCGGATTACATCAAAATAAATGACGAGCTGTATATATTCTCGCGTGTCGAAGCGGAGTTTTCCGGAACGTTTATTCTGGAGGTTATCGACCTGTTTACCGTTTCTCAGATCGGCGTGCGTCTTGGCTTTAATCTGGATGACGAGCCGGAATATACGATGTACTGCGGCACCGGTGAGATTGTAGGCCAGCTGGCGACCTTTGCGGGCTTTACCGATTACGGCGGGAGCTTCGATATGAATTCGCTCAATTCGATGGTGCTTCCCGATGAAAAAATGCCAAAGGGCAAGAGGCCCGTCTACCGCGTTCACGGCCAATACCCCGACATCACCGATGAGGAGGCCAGAAACGCCGGCAAAAACCCGCGTTCCTTCCCTAAGGTGGACGAGAGCATCATGCCCTCCGGCCATTCGATGCCGGACAGCGATTATCTGATTGGGAAGGAACTTACCGTCGCAAATGACGACGGCCCCAAATGGCAGTACCGGTTTATCGACATTTGCACATTGCTCTGGAAGGATGCCGAGGAGACCGAATGGCATGAGGAGACCTACAAGGCCTTCGAGCCGGACAAGGACCTGATCATGTTCGCGCATGTACAGACCGGTTCGGAATACGGTAAAGGCGTCATCGCGGTTCTGGATTTTTCGAACGGCCTGACCACCTGTTTCCTGTCGCGCATCGGGAACGGATATTCAAACCGTGAAGTTGGATTCAAGGTGTATTTCGGCGTTCTCGAGATAAAAGACGGCGCTCAGCCGCCGGCGTACCTGCGCCACCAGTTTACCACCGAGCTTGTGGGCCGCGCCTTTACATGGAACTACAGCGGCGGTGAAAACGCGGTCACCTCCATGCATGTCTACCATTCGCCCTGGGGTTATTCCTGGACGATCTATCTGCCCAACGGCGAGGGCGGCCTGCTCTGGACATCGCCCTGCGTCTACATCAAGCTGCGCAAGGATATCTATATGATGAGCTGGGTTGAGGAAACTTCCGCCGGCGGTCAGGGAACGGTTTTGATGAACCTGAAAACCATGCACGACTGCGGTATCTTCTACGGCCTCGGCGAGGGCAACCAAGCCGGTCTTTCCTCCATCGGTGCGTTTGCGAGAAACGCCGGATCATTTGACATCCTGAAATATTACGAACTGAAAACGAAATAAAACCAGTCAAAGACAGGGGGGCATGTGTCCTATAGGACACATGCCCCCCTGTCTTTTTAATAAACAAGCTGCTCGACGGTATAGCCCGCTTGGGTAAGCAGGCTGACAAGGCCGTTTTCCCCGAGCATATGGGCGGCTCCGACCAGGAAAAACACCGTTTCGCCCGATTCCAAATAGCTGATCGCAGTGTTTAACATGCCCGCGTTTCTTTCCGCCATCAGCAGCGAATTGTACCTGTCGTTTTCCTCAATAAGCCTTGCGATTTCCTCTTGCGTATATGCCACAAAGGCCGGATCCTCCGTATCAATTTCCTCATCCTCCCGGATCAGTTCAATGAGCGCCGCTTCATTTCCGGTAAAATAAGCCTGATACATCGCTTTAATCTGGTCTTGCATATCTAAGTAATAGTCAATTGACGTTGAAATATAGAAGTCCCACAGCTCCTCGGAAACACTGCCCAGCAGGTCCTGCTGGAATTTCTGGCTTTCCACCTCAAGGATTTTCTTGCCATCCGCGTGCGCAAGGCTCGCAAAATACATATCCACGCCGTAATTTGAATCCAGACCCGCAAGGCCTGCAATGGTCACTGAAACCAGACTGTTCCAACCGGTGGCGGTAATGCTATCATAGGCTTCATTATAGGCGTTTTGCCCAGTTAAAAAGGCAACGGCTTTTTCATAGGTCTCCGGCCTTAAATGATCCTTTATCGTCGAGCCGTCCGTATAAACGAGCGCGGTTTGCCCCTCCAGATACAAGGCCAAATCCAAAGCGGCCTCCACCAGATCATACTCCAGCGCCAAGGCGTCGCTGGCGGTATAAGCGTCCATAATCGCCTCCGGCATCCCGTACAGCGATTCGTCGGCAAGATGAAAGGAGCCCATCAGATACATTTCCCTGCTGCCGTCATCCGAGGCCGCTTTCCAGATAAGCGGGGTTGCTTCCGATGACGTTTCATAAACAAGCCGACTATGCGGCAGATATTCATTGATCAGCAGCGACTGAATAACCGTATCCCCGCCGTACAGCGCGGTCACGGCGATTCCGCTGTTTTCAAATTCGCAGAAAACCGTCGTATACGAATAGAGAAAGTACGGCCTTGTATAGGTCCTTCCGGTTTCGTACCGGATAAACGGCCCGCATTCGGCAATAACGGCTTCCCACATCTGCTCAAGCCCGCCTGCGCCGAGCTGCGACAACACCATTGGATCCAGCCGCTCTTCACAGCCGGTATAGTCTTCCTCAAGCAGCATATCGATAAACTGCACTGTTTCCTGCGCGTAATCCAATGCCTGTGCGGTCCCGGGCGTCGTATCCGGTGTTTCGGTCGGCTCCGCCGTGATATACGCGGTTACCGTCGGCGACAAAACCCCCGTACCTGCGGTTTCCTCAGGCTTGGCGACCACTTTGCAGGATGCGCCGGAGAGCGCGATAAGAGCGCATAAAACCAAACAGAATAATCGTTTCATGGGAAATCCTCCGATAAAGCTAATCAATAATTAAGCCCGGTTCGAGCTGCCTACTCAAAGCATTGCAATCTTAAGCATTTCATGCTCAAGATTGCAATGCTTTGGAATCTTCCGGGAGATGTGCGGCCTTTACTGTTTTTTTATTCTCATGCGGACAGCCCGGGCATTTGGAATATGCAAATAGGGCCGTCCTGAAATCCTCGGACGGCCCCCTGTCAGGTTATTCTTCCGAGATCATGCGGCAGAGAATATTAAACACGCAGCGGGACCAGGTGCCCCAGAACCGGGTGCCTGCCCCGGTCACCGGACTGATGATATGCGAAAAGCCCTTATCCATCAGCCTTGTGCAGTAGCGCTTTGTTATGAGCCTTGCCAGGTCCTTTTCGCCCGCGTCCCAGAGTCCGGTGCAGATGAACACCTCCGCCGGCGGGTCTATTGCGCCGCGTCCCATCTGCACGCCCTGCGTCTCATAATAGTCGCTTGTCAGCATGTTCTCCGTCGCCAGGCCGTAAGGACTCAGCAGTCCGTTTTCTTCGGAAAGGTCTGAGACAAGTTTGTCAATAACAGGTCCGGGCAGCCTGTCGCCGAGGATGATCGGGATATAGTGCACATTGGAGCCGGAGAAGATTTTTTCAAAGGTATACGGTACGAGCCCGACAAAATGCTCCCCGTCCCACATTTTTGTCAGCATCAGCTTCAGCAGGGTTTTCGATTTTTGATACCATGCCTCGATTTCCGCATCCGGCTTTTTCAATATCTTTGCAAGGTCGCCCTGCGCTTCAAAGGCCAAAACGAGATAGGCGGGCAGGTCCGGAGAGGTCATCTGTACATGGTCGCGGAACAGAGACACCTCGTCAAAACCCGTTTCGCCGGGATGCTCAAGCGAGGGCAGCCCGTCGCCGTCGTCGTCGCGGTATGTCATGAACCAGTCAGCCCAGCGTCCCGCGCCGAGATAGAGTTTTTCTATCTTATCACGGGGCCATTCCTTTTCAATATCGTGCCGCTTCATGATCTGCTTGAGCGCCCAGCCGTAAACCGGCGGCTTGATGCCGTGACCGGAGAGCATCGTTTCGTCATACGAATCGGCAAGCTTCCCCTCCGCGCTCTGTCGCTGAAGCGGCGCGAGCAAAAGGTCAATAGCAAGCTCCGGGTGCTCTTGTAACGCCACCGCGTTTTGCACAAGCTGCCACTGGGACGCCATTTCGCCCGGGAACATCAAAATCAGCGGTTTGGGTGTCAGCTGTGTGGGTGCAAGCAGATGCGACCAGGTAATGTACGCGCATCTCTCGCGCTCTTTCTCAAACGGCTCAATAAAGTGCGGCATTTTTTCAAGAAAAGCTTCCCAGTCCGCCTGCATGGAGGCTTTAGCCTCGTCATAGCTCGGATAAGAATCCCGGACAAAGGCCGAATACGGAAATTCTTCAATAATCATCGAAAAACGCCCGTCGCTGCCGGGCACGGTGTTTCCGCAGATTTCCCCGCAGGTCAGCTTATACCAGTCCCAGGTATCGTCAAACGCGATAGCCGAACCTTCCGTGCCCTTGAACAGATACGCACAGGTGGCGCGCGGTACCGCTTCCCACGCCCCGTCTTTCCTGCGTTTGAGCGCTTCGTACCCCTCCGCCTGACGCGTAATGCGAAGACCCATTCCGATATCGCCTTGCGCGCAGATCGTGTTTTCGTCGGCAAAGGTAAAGCGCACATCGCCATGCCTGGTATGTATGGTCAGTTCGACCGCCGATGTCTGCAGCGCAAAGGGCACGGTTTTCCCGCCGAAGGTGGGATATAGCCTGAACAGCTTGTTGTAGCCCGCAACGCCGGTATGGATGCGCGCGCCGTGGTTGTTACCCAGGTGCAAAGCGCAGCTCCCGTAAGCGTCGCCGTCCGCGAACAGCGCAACCCATGCACCGCGGCGGGAGAACAGGGAATTGGATATCCCGAAAAATTGTTCACAGTCCCGGAAAAACGGATCGCCCTTAATGGCGGTAAAGCTGCCGGCGTCCGCAAGATAGCTTGTCGTTGCCATATCCCGACCTCCTGTTTCTGTTTTATCGGATGATCGCTTCTAATTTGTATACTTTCTCTCCCGAATAATCCAGTCGATGTCGCCCTTTGCCTTTGCAAAGCCGACTTCGGCTGCCACTCGCAGGGACTCCATTTCCTCATTCGGCATGGCCGGAGCCTGATGCTTGCGCGCCTTCAGCCTTGTCATGCCCTCGGGCGTGCAGTAGTCGATCATGCGCTGCATTTCGCTTCGGATGATCTCCTCCCGGTCCTCATAGGGTATATAGATCACGACGCCCTGCTCAACGCCCTTCATGACCTGCCGGCCCACCTCACGGATGTCCATGCCGAGCACATTGTGCAGTCTGTAAGCTTCCATGACTTCGGGACTTTCATAATAGCCGGTGCTCTTCAGGTTTTCGGGCCTTGTCAGCGACGCTTCATGGATATTCGTATTCATGTTGCCGGGACAAAAGCAGGTTACGCCGATGCCGTAGGGCTCCAGCGATTCATAATAGGTTTCCATCAGGTTAATGACGGCGGCCTTTGAACAGGAATAGGGCGCGGTTGTAGAGCCCGGGCCAAGGCCGCCCAAAGAGGCTACGGTCACGATATGCCCGCCGAGCCCCGCTTTGATCATGCGCGGCACAAAGGTCACCATGCCGTTGATGACACCGTTTAAATTCACGCCCATGATCCAGTCAAAATCCTCGTATGTAGACGCTTCCGCGGGTCCGAAGGCGTTGACGCCCGCCGACTGGATAAGAATCTGCGGCGGTGTGCCGTAAACGCGCTCTACCTCGTCCGCTGCGGCTATGTAGGCTTCCCTGTCGGTCACATCCAGCAAAATAGGATGAACATCGGCGTTACTTCTCCGAAAGTGTTCCATTACCCGGTCTAAATGGTCCTGCCGAACATCGGCGATCACGACCTTGCAGCCCGCCTCGGAAAAAATTTGCGCTATGCCGAAGCCCGCGCCGGAGCCGCCGCCGGTGACAAAGGCGACCTTACCTTTAAAATCCATCATAATTAATCTCCATTCCACCGCAAGATTGCGGAACAAATAATCAGGAAAAATCGATTTCTTCCATGCGTGAAGTATTTTCACAACGTGAAAGTACTTCACGTTTTTACCTCTCGTTTATTTCCTGTTCGTTTTTCACTGTATTTTCATCATAATCCGCGCGGATCACGAAGTCAATTCACCCGATGACAAAAGTTAATGCCGGGTTATGCGTTATTTTTGTACCAAAGACGCGCGTAGTTTTGGTAAAAATCCTCTGAAAGCTTCACCTTCCTGACGGAATCGGGATCGTCGTTTTCGCTCATGACCATTGCCATATACGCAAATCTGCCGCCGGGCGCGAAGGTGTCCACATATTCCTTCAAGGCGGCCAAAAGCACGTCGTCCGGCGTATCAGGATAGGATATGGGGCCGGTATTGTCCCACCCGCCCATGATGGCAAGCCTTGAGCCGTATTTTTTCTTGATGCCCTTCAGGTCATTTGAAACCTGAGCGGGCTCCCAGCCGGAAACGCCCATATCCAGCCAGTCATCAATAAAGCTCTCACATTTTCCGCAGCAGTGCATGATCAGCGTGAGGCCGCGATCCAGCGCAAAATCCGCAAGGCGCTTGTGATGCGGTAAAATCAGCCTGCGGTACATATCCACGCTGATGAACGGCTGCTGGGCGGCCGCAACATCGTCGGCCAGCGAAAGAATATCGGGCTTGAGGTATGTAATCTTCTTATCCAGCAGTTTAAGATAGTATTCGCAAAGCCAGTCAAGCAAAGCGTAGACCTCCTCAGGCTCCTCCTGCAAGGCGCAGAGCCCTTCGCTGAAGCTCATGAAATTCATAATCTTCATGAAAAAGTCGCCTGCGAAAACGATGACGGGATTGTTAACCGGGTCCTTTTTCGCCATTTCTTTTTCTGCGATTTGCGCCCAGTCAAGGTTGCTGAGGTCGGGGGTTTTGATCACATCGCGCCATTTTGTGATGTCCCTTACCAGAATGCGGCCCGGAACCGGCATCATACCGCCCATGGAAGACGCGTTGGTCGTATGCTCCATGCCGAATTCATCCACCTCATAGCCGTCCGCATTCTTTTTGCGTTCAAAGGGCGAGAACATTGCGCACCAGCCAAACATATCGTATCTGGGTAAAAACTCGGGAATCTCGCCGCGCAGCATGCGCATGAAGTTCTCTTTTTCCGTAAGCAATGGTGTCACCTCCGATTTTTGCCTATATTTTACAACCTTGTCTGCGGATTGTAAAGCTAAAAAGCCAAATAAGCGAAAAGGGCTGCGGCAAAACCGCAGCCCTTTCGTTTATTTGAAGGAATTTTTCTTTTCCGCCTGCGTCCCGAAATAGAACGCCGTGACCGTGGTTGTGATGATCATTACATTGTCCGGTGAAATGTCCCCCCGGATGGCAAGGACAACAAACACCGCAATCACCGCAAAGGTAACGACCGTCTTGACCTTTATAAGGCCCGCCAGATTTTTCAGCATGGTAACCTCCATTCCACCGCAAGATTGCGGAACAAATAGTCAGGAAAAATCCCTGTCCAGCTTATTTGCCATGTCGATTAGAATATCGCCCCATCCTGCGAGGATAAGCTTTTTTATCGCGTCTTGAGCCTCGTCTGATTTCGGGCGGTTTAAGCCCGCGTTTCCTATCACCTTTTGGTAATCTTTGTACGCCGCGTTAAGATCCACTTTTCCTGTAATCCCCGGTATGCGCCCGGCATTGGAATACTGCCATATGCCGGTGCCCTCGCCCGGGTTGTCGAGGTCAGAGCTTTCAGACCAGGCGGCAAGCCAGAGATCGTATTTGCGCGTTGACGGATCAAAATACCTTTTTAGAAAATCGGCGTTTGTGTAGTTCATCGCGTAATAACCCGCGGCCTCGATTTCTTCGCAAAACGCGTTAACGAAGCCTGAGGCCAGCTTTTTTGTCACGGACACGCCGTTTTTTAACGCGTTTTCGACGCTGTCATACTCAAAATCAAAGCATATCGGATAAGCAACTGTGTACGACCTTACCGCTTCAAGGCAAAAGGCCGCCTCCGCTCTCGCCATTTTCTCCGTATAGGCGTAGGAAAACCAGTATATGCCGCAGGGAATCTTCAAACGGTTACATTCGCTGATATTCCTGTAAAATCGGCTGTCGATGTTGTTTTTTCCGTAGCCTGCTCTGAGCATCGTAAAACCGATCTCCGGCCTTACCTTTTCCCAGTCGATTGCGCCCTGAAACGAGGAGACGTCTATGCCCTTTATGTACGGCTTTTCCGACCAGATCAACACCAGGTTATGCACAATCCGGGACGACTCTATTATTCCGGTCGGATAAATACACTGCGCGGAACCGCCGCCGTCGAGCATCAATGCGCTCTCACAGCCCTGTTCAAGCATAAAAGACTGCAGGGCCTCCGGCGTCATGTGCTCTTTTGTGCAGTAAAAGACATGCGTGCCGTCTTTTCTGATGCCCCAGGCCGTTCTGGGCCGCTCTCCTTTCAGGTCCGCCGTTACAATCAGCTTTTCCGGTTTCCCGCCGCGCAGCAAACAGACGCAGGCGATATAGTTTAAAACCCCTGTGTAATCCGACATCAGCGAAACATCCTTTATGTCCCACCCATATCCCCAATAGGCGTACTTATCCGATGCGTAGGATTTGCCTTTCGCTTTCAGATGGCAGCACGGCGAAAACGCCGATACATCATAGAGCCCGCCGTTAAAAATGATGTCGCAGCCGGTTTCCTTTTTGATTTCCGCAATCGTTTTCCTGCCGCTGTTGATATAGACAGCGGCCTTTTGAATTTTGCAGGTGTAAATCATCTTAACCTCCATTCTGCCGCGAAGCGGCGGCACTTTATCCGGAAAAATCGGCTTCTATTGGGGTACGTTTTGAATATACCAGATTAAAAAGCCGATCAGCATCAAGGCGACGGATGACACCAGACCCCAGATTGCCTTGGTCTGAGCGCCTATCGCCTTGGTCAGGTTTTCGATCTGTATGGTGTTTTTTGCGTCCGAACGCTCCAGCTTGTCGAGCTTGTTTTCATGCTCACCGATCCATTTTTCATGACGCGAGAATTTTTCATCCAGCGCCCTGTGCCTTTCTTTGCATACCTTCTCCGGAATGTCCATTACGGCCCTCCTTCCTGTCCCCGCAAAATCATTACTTCAGCGTTATTCCCGCCGCGCCTGCCACCGCAATCATCTGATCGCGGCTTATTGTCCCGGCATCATACTGGCCTAACAGATAATCCTCTATCTGTCTCGGGAGGGCGCCGCGCGCCCTCAGGCTTATGGCCTCGTTATAAACGGTATTCAGCGGCGACATCATGGTTTGGGACGGTGGCGGCGTCGCCTTCGGCTTGTACCCCGATAGCCCGTACTCCGATAGCAAGGCCCCCGCATAACTGCCGCCGTAGTTTGAGGCGTAGTTATATAACGCCTGTTTTCCCGCATCCGTCAGCTGCCCCATCGGGTTCAGATTCGTTTTGTAGATATTTTTCATCGCGGACGATACCTGCGAATAAGTCAGCGTGTTTCCGCCGCCCCCTCCGCCTCCGCTGCTTCCGGTCTTGGACAGCTTCAGCTGATTTTCAAACGCCTGCTGATCCGCTTTTACCTGCGCCGCCTGCTGCGCGAGGATCTTTTCATTCTTCGCCGCTCTCAGCTGCTCGATCATCCAGTCGTTTGTCGGGTCGCCGTCGCCTCTGACCCGCTCAATTTCCTTGTCATAGTCATCGTAATAGGCCATCGTGTTGAATCCCGACCGCTGCGCTTGCTCCTGCTGGTTTAACAGCTGCTTTTCCTGCATCCTGTATGCCCTGTCTGCGTTTAGCTGGTTGATGTACCGCTCTAAGGCCTGCGCGTCCGCGTCGGCGTTCACGGCCTGCACATCGCTTTGATAATTGGTTCTCAGCGTTTTTCGCTGGTTTTCGATGTCCGTGTTCGCCTGCGCTTCCTGCTGCCCCAGAGCACCTAACCTGTTTTGCAGCCCCGTGTTCCGGTACAGCTCCGGCATTGCCCCGGCGTTGCCCTTCATCCCTCTGGACGCCATATACTGCGCAAAGTTGTACTGCCCCACATCCGCGTCCGCCGCCGCCTGATTTCTCTGGTTATAGAATGTCCCCTTCAGCGCAGACTGCTCCGTGTCGAGGCTGGAGAGGGCGGAATTCATTGCCGATTCCAGTCCGGCAATCCGGCTCTGTCTCTGCGCCTCCCCCAGCTGACGGATCGAATCCTGAATGTCAATGTCATAGGAAGCGTCCCAGGCCGACTTGTCGTTCCCGGCGTTAAGCGTGCCGGCTTTATTTGCTTCGACAGCGCCCATGTATCCGCCATTGTAATTCTTAGACGTGATGTCCTTGTTTACCAACCCGGATTTGTAGGTTCCGTCCGGATTAACGTCCATGATCTGATAAGCCCCGCCGAGGGTAACAACAATGTCCCCCACGCCCAGGCCCTTCGGGGCCTTTCCGTCGCCCTTGGGATCGATGACATGGATTCTTTCGCTGTAGTTCGTCGCCATTTCAGTCATCTCCTTCACGAATGTCCGCCATAGGCGGCCATTTGAAAAAGGAACCCTCTTCCGAAGGTCCCTTTCTTTTTATGCGAGGCTTTACCCCGCTAATGCTTGTCGTATTTTCTTTTCATTGCGTCACCTGTAGATTATGCCACTATCCTTTCCTTTTTAATAACATGAAGTTTATTCATGAAGATGCTTCATGCGGCTCGGCAGGATTTTTTCCGCGCGTTCTAAATTCCGCCGTTATCCATACCGCAACGGGAATCAGGAGATGAAACGGGATCTTATATATTTTCAAAATATCCTCAAAATCAACCATTTCCATGATGCTTTTATACAGTATCGCACACAGCGCGAGAGACAGCAGGCCGACAGGCATAAGGATATGCCTGTAATCCCGGAAACCGAACAGTCTTGCGCAGCCCTTTGACGCGGCAAGAAGACATACCGTCAGCTTTGCAATTCCTCCAAGGATAAGGTTCATTGTGATGGAGCCTTCCACGCGCGCAAAGAAATCCCCGATATCGATCAGGGATACCGACACATAAGAAGGGAAATATGTGGCTTTCATCATGGCCGGACCGAGAAGCAAAGTGTTTCGCACAACAATACCGAGCATAATGATCACACTTATAATAAGCGCGTACGAAAACAGCCTATATGGGCTGTCCTCTTTTTTTATAGCACAGGCGATGCCCAAAAACAATACTGTATCCGTGAGGGGGCTGATAAGCATCTTGTACGAGCTTGAAACGATTTCACCGGGTCCATGCTCAAACACGGGCAGGAAATTAGAAAAATCCCATTTGTTTACGGATAAAACGATTGTCAGCAAAACAATGAATGCGATAATGAACAGCATTAATACCGCCCATCTGCCCGCTGTTTCGATACCGCTTTTGGCCATATACAGCACAACGAGCAGCATTGCGATCATAATCGCAAGCTGCGGCGTCTCTGTTAAAGTGTTGATCTTGACGAATTCCGAAAACATGCGCAAAACATTCGCGCTTAAATGTAAGGCATACCAGGTCATCAGTACGATAATGATTTTTCCCGCCAATTTGCCGAACAGCGTTTCGATGATCTCGAATATATCCTTCTCGGGGTACAGTTTCATGATCCTCCCGTAAATGAACAAAACGGGAACAACACATACCGAAGATATCAGCACAGGCAGCCAGGAATCCTGTCCTAAATCTGTTTGTACACCCACAGCGATACTGGATCCTGTGATGAGCAGACACATAACACAGACTGCCTGGCGAAGCGATATGATTTCCTTTTTCACGGATTTCTCCTTACCGCGCTTATTTTTTCGGCTTTACAAACACTTCAACAATGCTCCTGATCGGCTGCGAAGGTCCGGGCAGTTCTATGCCCATCGAAAACAAAATCAAAACGGCCATGCTGACGGACAGCAGCGCAAAATAAACGATGTTTTCCGCGAATTTCCGCTCTTTTTTGGCGGGCATAAAATCAAACAGCACAACCAGCACATATAACAATAGCACAATAGCCGTCAGCACGTTTTTACCTCTGCTTTCACGTTTTCATCAGGTAGGCCGTATTGACAATTTTGACATCCGACCGCACCTCCACCTTCAGCGACCGGAATTGTTCATCCCAGTTGTCTTTTAGGCGGTTCCATAGCTTAAAATCCTTTTTTCGGATCATACGCCCGAAACCGAAAATATCCGCGCCGAATTCAGACTGTGTTTTTTTAATAACAGACATAATATTCGCTTCCAGCTTTTTTTCCGCAATGTCCTGAAGCTCTGCGATCTTCGCAAGGTCAGTTGTGTTTATGTCCTTCAATATCTCGCCGAGATAAACGATTGTTTCCGTTTTAATTTTTACCTTGACTTTATCGCCTCGCGCCGTAAAAGAAAGCTTTGTTTTGTTCTTGGATATTTCCAGCGCAGCATCGGCGTGACCGCTCTTTTCAGACGCAATGGGTAGTATGCCGCCTTTTGTCTTGTTGGTCGCAATCAGGAAATACTTGGTCTCCTCCGGTGTCAGAAAACCTGCCAGCTTCTCCTCTTTAAAAACAGCTATCCCGTTTGCCTCGTTGACTGTCTCTCCATTATTATCCACTCTGTGAAAAGCCGGCAGAACAAGCGCTTTGCCCTCGGATTTCAACGTATTGAATATTTCATAGATCGGTACGCGCAGGGTCGAAGAGGTGATTTTTTGATCGTTGCTGATGATATCATGAATTTCATTGGACACGGCGATATTGCTGAGACTTTTGGTCTCAAAAATCTCCCGGGCTGTCTTCCCCCGCAAAACAACCAGACAGGCGGTTTCGCGTGTTTCGGCGTCCCGCAATAAAAAGTCGATGATCCCGCCGATCTCTTCATTGCGTGCAATTTCCTCGCTGATCACGAAAACCTGCGTATGCCCGAAATACAACTTGTTTGAGACCTTTTTTTTTGCGTTTCTGGCTGCTTCAAACTTTGTCTTTCCTTCCGAGCTGACTATTACGGTGTTGATGCCCTGTGCTTTGACCGGTTTATTTAAATCAATGATTTCATAAGTAATCCGGTAATTCTCAGATCCTTGTTCTTTGTCGATTGCGCTACCCATGACAATCATAATCTCATCGAGTCCCCGGTAGTTCCAGCACCCGCCAAGCGGCGCCAGCATGGCAGCCATCAGAACGCAGGCAATTAATCTACGCATGCCCGCCCTCACCTTTGCTTTGCCGGACCTTGTCTTCGGAAGAACGGGGACGCCGTATCATCGTCCACCAGGGTGCTCTGATATAGGTATCCTTTACCTCCTGGTATTTTAAGTTGGCGGTAAGCGTAACCTGCGGGATTCCGAAGGACCGCAGATTGATGATATGGATAGCGATGCAGGACAGGCCCAAAACCACGCCGAAGAAGCCGAAGCTGGAAGCCAGTATAAGCAGGAATAATCGAAGATAAATCATCGGTGCGGGCATTTTCGGCAATAGCATTTTGGTGATGCCCGTAAAGGCTACGACAATGATCATCGGCGCCGCCACAAGCTTGGCCTCCACCGCCGCCTGTCCGATAACCAGTGCGCCGACAATGCTGAGCGCCTGTCCGACGCCTGTCGGCATTCTGATGCCCGATTCCCGAAGAACATCGAATACGATAAGCATTAAGATGGCCTCCAGAGCCGCGGGCAGAGGTACGCCCTGCCGTTCCGAGGCAATGTTGATGAACAGCTGTATCGGCATCATTTCATGATGGAACGCCACGACCGCAATGTACATGGCAGGGACCGTTATGGTCAGAAAAAAACCGGAGATGCGTAGCATCCTCATAAAGGACGAATAAAAAAAGCTCACATAATAATCTTCACTGCTTTGGAAATTTTCAATAAACAAAAAGGGTACGGTCAAAACGCTCGGCGAGCCGTCCAGGAAAACGGCAATACGCCCCTCCATCAGGTTTCCGATTACGACATCCGGCCTCTCGGTATCGCCTATCGTGCGAAAGGGAGAGGTCTGCGCATCTTTAATCAATTCGTTTATATAGCCTGTATCGAGAACGGCGTCAATATCAATTTGATTGAGCCGCCGCATTAGCTCCTCTAATATCTGCTTGTTGACAAGACCGTCAATATAACAGACGCAGACCTTCGTTTTCGTGCGCCGGCCCAGACTGAGAAACTTCATTTTCAGGTCCGGCGAGAGAATCTTACGCCGGATGAGCGATAGATTAAGCAAAATGATTTCCGAAAACCCTTCCCTCGGCCCGGCTAAATTCTTCTCGTTTTCCGGTTCTGCAATCGGCCGCGTTTGAAAATTCTTTGTATTCAAAATGAGCGCCTGCTGAGCACCGTCAACGAACAAAACGGTATCCCCGTAAGCAACAGCTTCAACGATATCTTCCATCTGGTTTGTTTTTTTTATATCGTTGATTTGCACGATCTGGTTCATCACCGTATCTAACAGGTCTTTGCCCGACGTCTGAACAGTGGAAACCATCAAAGGCTTAATCAGATTATCGTTCATGATGGCGGAATCAACAACGCCGTCGATGTAGACGATGGCATATTTTTGTTTCTTGTTGTGGTTGTTTTCAATTCGCCTGATGCGCAAAATATCGACATCCGTAAAAAGCCTTGCGACGGCATTTATATTTTCGTCGAGAAAACCGGACAGCGTTACGCTGTCCGTTGACAGCGTAGTGCTGTCCGGTGATTGCGCTGCGCTGTCCGGTGATTGCATAGTGCTGTCCGGTTTTGTTTCGGCGTTTTTAATCCCCCCGTCGGCCATTTTCTGTTTTTTTCTGAAGGGCAATCGGAACATTCAAGCCATACCTCCGACAGTCAGGATTTTATCTTGCCGACCGTTTCCCAGTGTTATTTAGTAGTATTTACTGATTTGACCGGAAACATGCTTTTCGATTATTGTCAATAATTCGGTATACTCGTCTGCGCGCCGGCGTAGATGCGCCCGCCCGAGCTTGTGGCTCTCGGCGTTGTCGCCGACAGCGTAAATGAATTGTACGTAATCACCCCGCCGCGTTCTGCGATAAGGCCGTTCGTGTTTCCGCTCCCGGCGATGTTTTCAATAAACGCCCGGGAAGAATGATTAACGGATAGCGCATAACCCGCGTTGTTTACCGTCAGCGTCCCGCCGTCGCCCACAAATAAACAGGAATCGTAAATAGCCCAGACGGCAGTTTTACCGGCACCCGAATTAACCGTAAGGGGCGCGGTGACGATTAAAGCCGCCCTGTTATCGACCGTTACACCGGTTGCCGAGGCGGCATTAATTGTCATATGAATAGAATCTATCCGAAGAATCGTCGCCTGATGCCCTGCCCTCAGCGTACCGTTCAGCGTCACCGCCGCCCCGGACGCGCCCCGCAGCGACACGGTCCCGGTTTTTTCTACCGAAACATTTTCCGCATAGGTTCCGGCCGCAATATAAATATACAGCCCATACCCGTTAAGATCACCGGGGCTTACCGACAGCGCTTTTCCTATTGTCTTGTACGGATTCCCGCTCGTCCCGTCGCCTGTGGTGTCAGAGCCCGAAGAAGAAACATAAACATCCATGTTTGCGGAAAGCTTCCTCGCCGCAAGACCCGATATATCCCCTTCTGCCACCGAAAGCCGCCCCTCCGCTTCGGAGATGTCTCCCTCCATCGCCGCGAATTCCGCTTCCGCCTCCGGTATATGCGTTTCGTTGAACCACGCTTTAAACTCCGTCCCGTACCGGTCGAAAACCGCCTTTAATTCATCCGCCGTCAAACCGCCCTCGTCATTTGGCAGATCGTCCAGATTCGCAACATAATCAGTCGCACCCGTGTATTCCGTAAGCGCCATAATATCCTCTCCATTCGATTTTCTGTAACGCAACAGCCGGGAAAAATTCGATGCTATGAACGTGATACAAGTATCACGCCTGCAAATGGCCGCCTATGCAGCCAAATTCAATTTCCCGCGTATCAATTGCCCGCCCCCGGCGGGCAATTACCTTGGAAAAATTCGAATTGCTGCCTTCGCGTATGGCAGCAATTCGAATTTTTACCCATAGCCGCTAAAGCAAAGCTTTAGCGGCGTTTTACTTCTGCCCCGGCTCTGACCGGCAGCGTAATCGACAGCACCGTTGCCGCGTCGTCCCCGTCGTTGGTCAAAATGATCTTGAAATAGTCTATCTTCTTCGCTCTGATCTTGAACTTGAACGGCTGCGGCCCGTAGTTTGTTTTAAACGAGAAGTTGTTAAAGTTCACATGATCAAAATTCGTCAGCCCGTAGGCCGCCGTCAGCGTATCGGAGGACCCGTCCCGGTCCGTTTGATAGGAGATGTCCACATGCGTCTTGATCCTCGGCAAAATGGAGATGAAAATTCTCTGGATGAACTTCTGCAGCCAGTCGATGCCGAAGTTGTAATACCCCATCTTCCAGACGGCGTTGATCAGCTCCCCGTCAAAGGTCTTGATATTATCGTCAAAGCGCATGATCAGCCCCTCTTCGGTGCCGAAGTACAGCCCCGCCTCCGCCAGTACAAAGCAGGTCGGCGTGTGCGGAAGGTCTAAAACATACCAGGCGTCAACACGGTAGTTCAGCACCCAGATCCGCTTCCCGACGCAGATTAAATAAAGGCCCCTGTCGGACCAGTCCGCTGTGATCGCTGTTGTCAGGTCGACTTTGTCCAGATCATTTTGAATCTTCCGGGAAATCCACTGCGCGTTCTTCTCGTTTAACACATTTGTGGACACCCATTCGTAGATGCCCTTCCAGACGGTAAACGGATTGTTGTATATGACCTGCGTCTGGCCCTTCGCGAGGTTCCCGATCTTCGTATTCATCGGGTACACCGGAAAAAGCGTTGTGACAAGGCCCGTCGCGTAATCCGTGAATGTCTCCTGCTCTGAGTACCAGGCGGAGGCCTCCGAATCGTTCCCGGTGGTAAAAATGAGCTGCTTGTTGTACTGGATCACGATATCGGATATCTCATATTCCCCGACGTCCGAATCCGTGAATTTCGGCCAGTAAGAGGGATCGGACACACCCGCCATCGTCACGCCCGAAGCGTATCTCGTGTTCTTGTGGTCAGGGTTCCCGTACAACCACATCCTGGCGTAATACACCCCGCCGAAATACCGGTTTTTTGTGATCTTTTTCCTATCCTCCGCTAAAACCTTGGTCCAGGTGATGATCACATTGTTCACGCCCGCCCCCGGCGGCGTGGTGAAGGATATCGTGCCCGTTACGAGATCGGCCGTATAGTCCGACCCCGGTGTCTTTTCCACCCCGAAGACCGTTACCCTATCAACGGAATCGACATTCAGTTCCGCCAGCTGATAAACCGATGTCCCGTCCGCCGAGAACCTTTGTATCTTTGTGCCGGACAGATAATTAATCCCCTCAAGCAGCGTTCCCCCGCCCGTCGGCGGCGAGGCGGTTAATACCGTCGGGACATAGCCCAGCACGGCTTCAATATTCCCCGTACCCGGCCAGAAGTACAATTCATCCCCGTCCATGATATAAACCGTGTTGTTCGTTACCCAGAAGGTTGTCGGATATACGTCCTGCAAGGTCCCGAGGTCCGTATTGGCTCCGGTCTTCAGATTATGCTCATAGACATGCCCGCCGGCGGCAAACAGAAAATGCGCCGTTCCCGAAAGAGAGCCGTACCACAGGCCGTTTATCCTTTTGCCGAGCGATTCAAACAGCCTTTCATATCCGGATGTCTTTTGCAGCTTCATGTCGTCCGTGATAATCCAGTTTGTCATATCGCTGGCTTCCCCCGGTTCAAGCAAAGTCTCCGTCGCGGACTTGTTTATGCCGAGAAACTTCTCTATCGTAAATGTCTGCGCCTCCGGCATCATCTGTCCCCCCTATCGAATTTCGCTTATTCCGTAAACGTCCCTTATCGTCTGCCGGCCCAATGCCCTTTTCTTTTTCAGCTTCGTGCGCAGCTCGTCATATTTCCCCCGGCACCGGGCGGCCAGCGCGTCATTCATATCCGATATCGCAAATTGCTCCGCCAAAAAATACGCGCCGGACATCGCGGAAGCGTCGTCAACCTCCAAAAGCTGCGTGAGGGACGCTATCTTCTCCGGTGACGCCCTGTATGTGATTTTAAGCACCCCGTCAAACCGGTAACTGACATACAGGTCCTTGTCGTTTTCCCATTTGTGCATAAGGCCCGCCTTCGGCATCTCCTGCGTTATCTCCGATACCCCGTAAAAATCAGATGGCATCTCATATTTCACAAATTCCCCGTATTCCGGAACCTTTGCGCAGGAGGGAAAAGAAGCGTCAAACATGGCGACAGCATAAAAGAGATAATAATAATCCCCCGAGAAGCGTATCCGCACGGGCCCCGATGAATCAAAGCGGCATTTATACCTTGCAGGAGAAGTCAGTTCCGGTACGCTGATTAATCCGGTGAACGCTTCCTCGTCCGCTTCGTCCCGTGAAAAGAAACCCTCGACGCCCTCTCCGGTGAGGTCCTCTATGTATACCTCCGCCTGATCGGTAACCGCGAAGACCGCCGCCCCCGCGCTCTCGCGTGTTTCAAAGCTGCAGTCCTCGTTTTTATGCGCCATCGTCTCAAAACGCGTCCCGAGAAGATTTTTTAAGGGATGCCGCGCAATCGTCACGGTCCTCAGTATGTCATGCGCTTCCCGCTGCCACATATCCAGAAGATACGGCGCACGGTATTTGTATTCCTTGACCTGGTTTTCCGATATCGTCCCCGCCTGGCTCAGCTCGTCGATTATCGCTATGGCAATATTAAAAATTTCCGTCCCCGTGTACGCCAT
>LSQX01339626.1_pt2 | contig 24672 bp, 21 predicted proteins | sample 654561 | NCBI WGS metagenome assembly LSQX01 (sample SAMN04489861, study PRJNA283612) | anaerobic digester metagenome | isolation source: 4 biogas reactors fed with cattle manure at either 37C or 55C with and... | place: Denmark: Kongens Lyngby | collected 2014
GTCTCTTCACCGCAGACAAAGGCACCGGCACCTTCCATGATATGCAGTTCGAAATGAAAGCCGCTGTCGAAAATGTTTTCACCCAGCGCCCCGAAATCACGGGCCTGTTTCATGGCTTCTTCAAGCCGTCTGATGGCCAGGGGATATTCCATGCGCACATAGATATAGCCTTCCTGAGCGCCGATGGCTTTGGCGGCAATGACCATCCCTTCAATGACGGCATGGGGATTGCCTTCCATGACACTGCGATCCATGAAAGCGCCGGGGTCGCCTTCGTCGCCGTTGCAGATGACATATTTCTCATCACCGGGCTGAATGCGGGTGAGCTCCCACTTGCGGCCTGTGGGGAAACCACCGCCACCACGACCGCGCAGACCCGACTGGAGCAGTTCATCACAGATTTGCGCATCCGTCATTTCGCAGAGAGCACGGCGCGCTGCGGAATAGCCGCCATGGTTGATATATTCATACAGATCATCAGGATCGAGCATGCCGCATTCCTGCAGCACACGCCGTTCCTGTCGTTGATAAAAGGGGATGTTGCTTTTACCCCGACAGCGTTCCCCTGTCTGCGGGTGCCTGTAAAGCAGTCTCTCCACAATACCTTTATTCACGAGAGAGACATTGACAATTTCCGCAACATCTTCGGCAGTGACTCGTGTATACAGGATGCCTTCGGGTTCCAGCGTGACCAGCGGACCCATCTGACAGAAGCCCTGGCAACCGCTTTTTGACAGATACACGCTGACGGGCTTGTCGGAATCGAGCTCGCCGTCCGCATGAAGATTCGTGGCTGCTTCCACGCCCAGAGCATTGAGCTCACGGATGAAGGCATCACGCACTTGCAGAGCGCCCCCGGCAATACAACCGGTTCCGGCGCAGATCACGATTCGATGCTCTACCCGCGAGATACGCTGCTGAAATGTTTCGCTTGCTGTTTCCAGATCAGGACGGGTTGTCGTCATGGTTGTATTCATTACTCGGCCTCTCTTTCTATGATTTCATCCAGGGCTTCAACGCACTTCTGAGGCGTCATCATGCCGTGTACATCTTCGTTGATCACCAGTACGGGCGCCAGTCCGCAGGCTCCCAGACAGGACACTGTTTCCAGTGTGAAGAGAAGATCATCAGTAGTGGTTTTGTCCCCGCCAAGTCCCAGTTTCTTTTGAATGGCTTTCACAAGCCCCTGTGAATTTTTAACGTGACAGGCCGTCCCGTCACAGACATGAATCACATATTTGCCTTTGGGTTCCAGCGCAAAATGGGCGTAGAAAGTGGCCACACCGAAAACACGTGCAGGAGGAAGACCCAGAGAAGTGGAGATATAAGCCAGCGCCTCTTTGGGCAGATAGCGATACTCCGCCTGAACAGCCTGCAAGATGGAAATCAGCTTGGCGGGGTCCCGGTCAAAACGATCAAGAATGTCACAAAGTGAATCGAATTTTCTGAGTGTCTGTTGCATAATGGCATGTCTCCTGTCCCTGTAGCTTAAATGCACAGGGTATGGGTTTCTTTCAAGTATCGTTCTTCAAGACAACGACTGATCCGCTTTACGATGTTGCGGCGAATTTCCAGATCCAGAGGCAGGGTCGGATCCTGATGGGCTTCGTTGATCCGGCTGCCCACAATAAAATTGATGATGTCGCTTTCAAGAAAAAGCGTGGCGAGTCTTTCAGCCGGATCGTCACCTGGAGTGGGGGCGTCCTTTTCCAGAAGCTGCGCCACACGGGTCAGCGTGAGGATCCCTTCCGTTATCAGGTCCACGCCTTCCATGGTCGACAGAGGCGGAATGTCATCACTCATCTGGTTCAGGTCCAGTTTCGCTTCCAGCCCCAGTTCACGGGCGACGATGGTCGTGGTCGTCCCGCCGCAGATCACTTTCTTCCCGTCAAATTCCTGGAGGCGCCGGGCGAATTCCGCATCGCGATTCGGGTCGAAGGGCGGGCCTGTCAGCACAATCAGTTTGCGGGGACGACGCAGGTAGACCACGGCACAACTCATATCATCGTGGGCTTCCCGATTCAGTTCATGGCGCAGCGCTTCCCGTAAAATAGTGTCGGCCAGCTTTCGCGCGGAAATATCCGGGTCAGCCTGAATGCGATCCAGAACAAAATCGCGGAGGCCCCTGTCACGCCAGCCCAGAGGCAACTCAGCCGAGCCGAGGCCCGCCTGCACAATGCCGTCTGAGACCAGGACAATACGGTCTTCGGGCTGGGCTTTCATGTCACTGAAGCGCATGACCCGCTCCTGCCATTTCTCTGATACCATCTCCCGCGATTCCAGAGGAAGGGCCTGGCCATCGCGGATGACCAGCAACGGCGGGTTGTCCATTTCGATGAAACGGGCTCGGCCCCCGGCCGAACAATCAATGATCGTGAAGGTTGAATAACTGATGCGCCGGATCTGACAGACCGGAAGAGCATCCATGATCACCTCGGCTGAGTGGACGAACTCCATATCACTGGCCACGAACTTCAGAGCCATGGACGCCGTCATTGTCGCCAGAATATTGGCTTTCACACCACTGCCCAGTCCGTCTGAGAGTACGGCGAGGATCCGAGTGTTGTTGTCCAGCCGCTGCGATTGAAAAGCATCACCGCAAATATGCTCGCCATGCTTGCGCCGCTGTGCGAAATCCACTTCGAGAAAAAGCGTGTCTTGAGTCATCGTTTTTCCTCCTCTGGTGGCGGCGCACTCTGGAGACGCTTGTTCTCAACGGCGTAGCCTTCGGCGATGCTGCGCAGCAGAATTTCCGTATCCGCCATATGCTCTCCCAGACGGGCGGCAATTTCCTGAACCGTCGAGAGGTTGCGGCGGATCACTTCCTGGGCCTGTTGAGCGATCTGATCGCGCAAACCTTCCTGACGTGTCACGTCCAGAATCACGGCGCCCACCGTCTGATGGGGATCCAGCGAGAAAACGGTGATATTCAACAGCCGCGATTGATAGCGGAAATGATCGTAATGAATTTCCTGATCAAATTTCAGTGCTGTCCGGAACATCTCCGTAAAGTCGATGACCTTCGCCAGCGAACAGCCTTTCAAACCCGGACAGGTCTCATATATCTCCGCTGTTTCAGTGCCGAACATGCGGGCGAAACGTTCGTTGCATTCCACAATGCGCATATTCGCATCCACAATGACCACACCCGAAGGCATGCTGCGCAAAAGAGCATTGGCTTTTTTCTGGGCCAGGGCGCGCATGTGGGATACGCACATGGTCTCCTCAGCCGTGCCGCGTACCAGCGCCGTGGCGAATTCGCGGCAGGTGTTGTATCCGCAACCCGAACAGTTCAGCTCATCTTCAGGAAGGCGTTTGCCGATGCGGCGGAGCGCTTCCCGCACCAGTGCCGGATCCGGAGCGGGCGGCTGCGGCGGGTCCGGCGTGAAGCTTCTGCTGATGTCCAGCCTGTGCTTGCGCACGAGGGGAAGAGGAGGCATGATGGTCTGATCTTCCACCAGAACACGCTTGCCCAGAAGTGCGCCCGGAGCCTGGGCGCAGGGTCCGCCGATGCAGCCCCCTTCACAGCCCAGCGCTTCAATGAACACGGGATGTTGCAGACTGCTGCTGTCAACCCCTTCCAGAGTCTTGAAAATATTCTCAATTCCGCTCACAGTCACATAGCGCGCTGAATCACAGCTGCACTGGGCCTGGATGGTGGTGACCATGCCGCCTTCCACGGGATAAAGCGATCCTTCTTCCGCACTGGAAGGGACAAAATGATCTTCCTCGCCCGGCTCCATCTGATAAGGATCAATCTTCATCTGGGCGAACCAGTCGTTGAGCTCTTCGAAACTCAGGGCGATTTCCAGCAGTTCCCGATGTTCGTCGGCCTCCGTCTTTTTTGCGATACAAGGTCCGATGAAAACCACACGGGTCCCCTCGCCGAAATGCTCGCGAAGCAGTTTGCAATGGGCCATGACAGGGGAATGAACAGCCGTGATGTCATTGACATGTTCAGGCAGATATTTTTTGATGAGCCGGACCGTGGCGGGGCAGGCCGATGAAATGTGCAGGCCGTTTGTGTTCAGCATCCCGGCAACAACCGCTGAAACTTCCTGGGCACCCAGCGCTGTCTCACTCACGCCGCTGAAGCCGAGTGATTTCAGTGCCACTACCATCTGTTCAGGTTTCAGCCCGGGATATTCGCCCATCCACGAAGGTGCCAGAGATACAAAGACCTGCTCTTCCTGATCCACAAGATGACGGGCACGGCCCAGATCGAGCCGGATTTTCTTCGCCTGAACAGGACAAACCTGCACACAGGCACCGCAGGCGACACAGAGTTCCGGCGTGATCTTGGCATGACCGCCTTCAATGCGGATGGCTTTCACAGGACACTGACGCAGGCATTTGTAACAATCCTGACAGGTCGTCTCGATGGTATCGATGGGGAAAAGGCGGTCCATGAGTTATTCCTTTGCAGCCACGCTGAAATGTTTTTCCAGAATATCCAGAAGCATTCCTGTATCCACATATTGATACAGTGTGCCGTCAATGCGGATGTTGGGCCCGCTCTGACATTGGGAAGCACAGTGACTTCCTTCAAGACGGATTGAGGCGCTCAGATTGCGGGTCTCAAGAAAATCCTCGATGAGAGCCAGATTCTTTTTGTTGCCCCGGGCGAAACACGAACTGCCCATACAGATGACAATGCTTTTTTCAGTGCTCATGTCAGAACCTCCTCGTGATCAGTTTCCGTTCTCTTCAGCAATGCCGCGAGCTTGCTCGACAGAATTCCCAGGGAAGAGAAAAGATCCTCGTTCTGGACGATGATCCCTTCCGGCACTTTCAGAGCGATGGGCGCGAAATTCCAGATGGCGAGAATACCGTTCATCACCATCAACTCGCTGATGGACTGGGCATCGTCGGCCGGAACCGTGAGAATACCCAGATGAACTTTCATGCGCTCCAACAAATTGGGCATACGCGTCAGGGGGAGGACGGGAATTCCGTGGATCTTTTTGCCGATCTTGTCGGGATCATGGTCAAAGGCGAGCACGATGTTCACGCCGTATTGATCGAAAGCCTTGTAACCCATGAGTGCCGAACCCAGACTCCCCGCACCGATGAGAACGGCATCACGGGCATTGTTCCAGCCCAGAAAATGCTCCAGCTGCTGGTGAAGTTCCTTGGTCACATACCCGACTTTCGGACGGCCCGTCGCTCCGGCCAGAGCCAGATCCTTGCGGATAAGCGTGGGATCTATGTGCAGTGCGTCACCCAGCTGAGTACACGACACATATTCCTGCTCCTGCTCCGCCAGACCCAGCAATACCTGACAATAGGACGGCAGTCTTCTGAGCGTCGGTTCAGGAATGCTTTTAATGGTTTCTTGGGCTTTACTCATTGTTATCGGTCTCCATCATGCCACTCCACGGCATTTCAATAAAGAAATCTGTATCGAGAAAAATATATCGAGAAGATTTTCTTTATTATACAACGGAGAAAAGCAAATGTCAAATTTGTATCCGAAAAAGAAGAGAACACAAGAAAGCAGTCCCGTAACCGAAAGGTATTTCTTTTTTTCAACAGGTCAATCACTGAACACATAGCGCTGCACAGCCGCAACCAAATGATATTTTTTTATTTAACCGCGAAAAACGCAAAAGGACGCGAAGGTTCACGAAAGAAATGAAAAAGAGAGGCGGAGTGATATCGCCCAAAGATTCAGCTGATCCTCAAGAGATAACCCCCGCCTCCGTCATTCCGGTTTTTTTGCGACCCGGCATCCGAAGCAAAGTATTCAGCCACAACAACGCAAAAAAGACCGGAACCTAGATTGGCAAGACGAAGAGAAGCATAACCTGCTCTCTCCGATGTTTTTTCACCCTTTGTTCCTCTTACTTTCTCTTAACACCATTCTTCTTGGCTTTATCTTGGATCCCGGTCTTTTTCTCTTTGTCTCTGTAATCATCTTTGCACACCGTCCTCAGCGAGAAAAAACCGGGATGACGGCGGGGGTTGGCCTTCAGTTGGGACTGTTGAATCAGGGTATTTATTTATCCTGTTTTCCACTACAGAGGCGGAATTGTACATTAAGCAATGGCATGAATTGCGGTCGTATTCCAGGTTGGAATTAAACAACTTACGCCTATAACAACAAAATCTTCTTCGAAAAAAACAATGGAAGTTGAGCGGTAGTATCACGGAAAAACAACTGTGCGGCATAAAAAAGATCTATGATCTTAAAACGTCCACTTGGTCCATTCTGTCCAGTGACCCTGCGTAAAGTGCCGAGCTCTGACCCCGGCCCCTCGCAGATCCGACCGATCCGACCGATTCCCCTGAGACCACTGATGCTTCAAATCTCATATTTACTCCGAGATATACCCCACGCTGGCATGCTTGTTCCCGCCTTTTTGTTCTCCCGAGATACAGAATTGTCTGTTGTGTATTCTGGGGATAATGCTTTGACCTTGAGTACTTTCCGGCGGGGGTATGTCGTGAGTCACATAAGGTACTCGAAGGCATCAATAGTCTTCGGAGATTCAGTCGGATCGGTCGGATCAGTCGGATCGGTCGGATCAGTCGGATCGGTCGGATGTGGGAGGGGCGGGGGTATGTCTTGGGTATAAAAGAGACTCCGGGGAGACATAAGCTTTTCCCTCGCATTTCTTTCGCGTCCTTTTGCGCTTTTCGCGGTTAAATAAAAAAGTATCATTTGGTTGCGGCTGTGCTTTTCCATGTGTGACCTGTTTTCCGTGGTCAAAAAATCTTCTTTTTGTATTTTCCCGCATTCATTTGTTATAACGTTTAAATGCGATAAACAAGCCCGAGCCAGAGCAGGAAGCAATATGACCCTGCTTTTTTCTTTTTCCGGATCGGGCGGAAAGGAATGCCATGTCTGTGAATCTTCGAGTTGTGACCCTCTTCACCGTCGTTCTTTGTCTGCTGGGATTTTCGGCTTTTTCCGAAAAGATTGTGATTGCCCATCGCGGTGCCAGCGGTTATGTGAACGAGCATACCCTGGCGGCCTATGCCATGGCCTATGGTATGGGCGCCGATTACATTGAGCAGGATCTTGGTATGACCAGGGACGGCGTGTTGATTTGTATGCACGATCGCACCTTGGAACGGACGAGCAATGTGGCTGAAGTGTTTCCTGATCGCAAGCGTGAAAACGGAAAATATTATCCCGAGGATTTCACGCTGGCTGAGATTAAAAGTCTGCGTGCCGTGGAAAGTGTTCCCATGCGTTTTCCCCGGGCCCTGCGTCTGTTCCAGATGGTGACTTTTGAAGAAGCCATTCAGCTTATTCAGGGCTTGAATACGAGTACGGGCCGGGACGTGGGCATTTATCCTGAACTGAAAGATGCGGGTTCCTATGAGAAAGCGGGTCTGCCTTTCTTACAGACTTTTCTGGACGTACTCAGTCGTTATGGTTATGAAGGGCCTGATGCAAAAGTCTATGTCCAGTGTTTTTCTTCAGGTATTCTCAAACAGTTGCGGGAAGAATACCAGTGTACCCTGCCTCTGATTCAGCTCATGTCCAGTGATATGGTTGAAAAAGCGGACATGAAAGAAGTGGCCGCCTATGCCCAGGGAATCGGCCCGGACAAAAAAGCCATTGACAAGGACCCCACTGTGGTCGCCCGTGCCCATGAGGCAGGCTTGAAAGTGCATCCCTATACTTTCCGTGCCGATGCCTACTCATCCAAGTATAAGAATGTGAATGAAGAAATGGAACTTTTTCTCTTCACTTATGATATTGACGGCGGCTTCACAGATCATCCCGACGTGATGCGTCAAGTGATTGATGCCGGGAAAAAATAGTTTTTATAAAGGAATATCCATATGATGATCAAAGACCATACACCTGCGACCCATCTCCGTGCTTGGGATTTTTTTCTGGTAAGATTCGTACTTTTCTTTGGCGTCACCCTTTTTCTGGGCAGATTCGTGGAAGCGCAGTGGGATATCAATCTGCTCCTCTTTCTCAACCCGGACAACTATGTGCCTCTTCTGGATCAGCTCGTTATTTTTCAGACAGACTGGGGCGCCTATTATATGGCTGTCCTCACCATCGCCTGGCTCGTCGGTTATTATTCGAGCCGTCGCAGTGTCCGTGCCCAGGAGATTACCCAGAAAATATACTATGGTCTTGCCGTTGTTTTCGGACTGTGGCATGGCGCTGGCATGTTCATCCAGAAGAAGGGTATTTTCTGGTGGGGCAAGGTGGAGTATACCAGCGTTTTTCTTCTTCTGGGTTTGGTGCTTTTCGGGGGATTTTTCCTCATCGGAAGGTTACTGACGGAGCTCAGTGACGACGACCAGCGCAAGATCACCCAGGCCTGCTGGCTTGTGATTGTCTGCGTCTTTTTCGTGAACACCCTGGGCGAAGATCAGATCAAAGCGCTTGTGAAACGTCCCCGTCCTCTCCATGATTCCAACGAAGCCTGGAACGGTGCCATCCGCCGTCTGGATGATGAGGTGGTGCGGGGCGGCTTTTCCTATATTTCCGGCCATACTTCCAGTTTCTGGGCGCAGACGGTTGTTTTTTTCTGGCTCATCCGTTCCTGGCGTATCCGACTGCCTCTGCTGGCTTTGGGAATTTTTCACGGCTATACGCGGATTTACACGACAGCCCATTTCCCCTATTGTGTGATCATGGCGACCTTCTTTGGTTTCGGTGTGAGTTCCATGGTGTATTATTGCTTCTGGAACCACAGACACCTGCCTCTGCTGGCCATGATGTCTGTGGGCATCTCCCTGCTCATGATCGCCAAGGCGTCGCAACGGCCCATTGCATTGGCTGTCATCGCCATCAGCCTCATATGGTTTGGTGTCTGGCATCTGCTCAACCGGGGCAAAGAGAGTCCGCCTCTGGTCAGTGCGGCCCTGTTTCCCTTCGGAGAGCCTCCGAAAGGCTGAGGAATGTCCTGAAGCTTATTTTGCTCCGTAGAGGTAGTAGCGTCGGGCTGTTTCCTCCAGAGAACGGACCTGACTCTCCTGCCAGGCTTCGTCTCGGCCCAGTTCCGCAGCCATGAGCTCCGCCACTTTCGGCGCCATGTCTATGGCCGCATGGGCATTGAGAAAGAGGGCCCGCGAACGTCGACCCAGAAAGTCTTCAATGGTCCGTGCGCCTTCATGACGGATAGCCCAGATGACTTCGCCCGCCTGTATGTCCAGATCGGAATGCAGGAGCTCCTTCCAGCTTTCTTCTGTCCCGATAAGCTCCTGGAGACGGCAGGCATCAGCTCCGTAAACAGCGAGATTGTCTTCCAGCTGTGAATTGACCAGATGCCCGTGAATGGGCAGGGTACGCGTGACGCAGGGCACTTCGTCCAGCTCCGCCACCAGTGCCGCCTGGTTCACCGTATCTTCAGCCATCTTCCGGTAAGTAGTCCATTTTCCGCCCGTAATGGTGACCAGCCCCGAATTGGAAATATGCAGCGTATGATCACGGGAGAGGGAGGCTGTTTTACTTTCACCCTGGGCCGCCACCAATGGACGGATACCCGTGAAGGCGCTCAGCACATCCTTTTCCGTCGGATCCTTCGTCAGATAACGGGCCGCATGAGTGAGCAGAAAGTCCATTTCCTCTTCCATCACCGTCGGCTCAACCACCACTTCCGGAATGGCTGTATCCGTCGTGCCGATGAGCGTATGGTTGCGCCAGGGAATGGCGAAAAGGACACGTCCGTCATCGGTATGAGGTACCATGATGGCCGTGTCTCCGGGCAGGAAAGAACGATCCAGAGAAATATGCACTCCCTGACTGGCACTGATCATGGCCGGTGCATCGGGAGTATCCATAAAGCGTATGGCATCGGCGAAAGGGCCTGTGGCATTGATGATGGCCTTGCCGCGCAGTGTGAATTCCCGCTCTGTTTCCTGGTCAACAGCGACAACGCCCCGGACAATATCCTCTTCTTTGATGAGGCCCGTGACTTTGACATAATTCAACAGCACAGCGCCATGTTCTTCTGCGGTCTGCGCCATGTTGATGAGCAGTCGGGCATCGTCGAACTGACCGTCATAATAAATCACGCCGCCGCGCAGCCCTTCTCTTTCCAGAGTGGGGATACGCTCCACGGTTTTATCGAAAGAGAGGTTGCGCGAACGGCCGAAGCCAAGTTTGCCCGCCATGAAATCATAGACCCGCAGTCCCACCCCGTAAAAAGGCGCTTCCCACCAACTGTAATTGGGCACGATGAAAGCCAGATCATGAACCAGGTGCGGCGCATTCTGACGCATGAGTCCGCGTTCACGCAAGGCATCGAGCACCAGCGCCACATTTCCCTGTTGCAGATAGCGCACTCCGCCATGGACGAGTTTCGTGCTTCGACTGGAAGTACCCTTCCCGAAGTCGGATGCTTCCAGCAATAACGGGCGATACCCCCGTGTGGCCGCATCAATGGCAATCCCCACGCCTGTCGCACCGCCGCCAATGATAATGAAATCCCAGACTTGACTCTGATCTTCCAGAGCAGCCATCATGCTTTCCCGTTTTAACATATCCACTGGTTCTCCCACGGGTTGCGCTTTTAAGACAAAGCTTTTTTGCTGTTGGTAATGCTTGGGTTTATTGTAACGGATAGAAAGGGTAAAGCCAAACTGAGGAGATTTCTCTGTTTTTTTTAATCATGGAGGAATGAGAGGAAGAGAAAAAGAGCTAAGCTTTTCCGGGGAATCGGACGGATGTGGGAGGGGCTCGGGTGAGGGCGCGGCATTTATGGTGAATCAGTGGACGGAGTGGGCACGGCATGCCGTGCCCCTACCTGCCCGCACCCTCGTCCCTTGGCCCTCGTCCCTCGGCCCTGGCCCTCGTCCCTCGCCCCTCGCCCCGGTTTTATGTAATTCACGGGCTGTGCTATACTTTGACGACACCGGTTTTGCGGTGCAACAAGATCTGTCTTGCCAGATACTCCTTGTTTATAAGGCCTGTACTGGTGGCTCCGGGTGGGGCACCAAAGGTGAAAGGAAAGAGCATGCAAAGCAATCCGCAACATGAAGAACGGTTGTCGCCCTGGTGGAAGAATGGTCTTTTTCTGGTACTGATCGCCGGATTCAGCGTATTGGTCTGGCTGGCCATCAAATCCTATCAGGATGCACCACCCATTCCGGACCAGATCCGTACGGAAGAGGGGGACATTCTCTTTACGGGAGATGATATCCTTTCCGGTCAGGAGGTCTTCCTGCGTCAGGGGCTCATGAATAACGGAACCATCTGGGGCCATGGCGCTTATCTGGGCCCGGATTTTTCCACGAGCTACCTGTACTATCAGAGTCTGGACGCTTATGAGTTTCATGCCGAGCAGTTGCACCGGCAGCAATGGTCTGAACTCAGCGAGAGCCAGCAGGACAGTATCCGCGAAGCGGTGGTGAAAGAAACGCGCACGAACCGCTATGATCCCGCATCAGGCGTGTTGACTCTCAGCCCGGCGCAGGTATACAGCTTTGAAAAGCAGCAGGAAGTGTGGCGCGAATTTTTCGCACACCCGGAAAACAACTTCGGCTTGCCTGCAAAGTACATTGACGATGGGGAAGAGCTTCGTCTCCTTACAAGCTTTTTCTTCTGGACCTCCTGGGCCTCCGCAGCGAACCGGCCCGGCAAGGACTATTCCTATACCAACAACTTTCCCTATGATCCCGCTGTCAACAACGTGCCCACTAACGGCACTCTTCTGTGGAGTGCCTTGAGTCTCATTGCTCTTCTGGGCGGTCTGGGGCTCGCTCTCTTCATCTTCGGCCGCTTCAATTTCCTGGGCTGGCAGCAAAAGGATCAGCTCCATCCTCAGCTGCTCCCCGGAGAAGCCACAGCCGGACAGAAAGCGGTATTGAAATATTTTGTGATCGCGGCACTGCTCTTTCTGGTCCAGGCCACCATCGGCGGCGGACTGGCCCATTACCGTGCGGAACCCGGCGACTTTTACGGCTTCGACCTTTCCTCGCTTCTGCCCAGTAATATTCTGCGCACCTGGCACCTGCAGATTGCCATTTTCTGGGTGGCCACCTGCTTTGTGGGCGGCGGTCTTTTCCTGGCCGGTGCCGTCAACCGCAAAGAACCCAAAAAACAGGCTCTGGGAATTCATGTTCTGTTCTGGGCGCTGGTTTTTGTCGTTGTCGGCAGTCTGGGCGGCGAATGGCTGGGCATCAAAAGGCTTCTGGGCGATCTGTGGTTCTGGCTGGGCCATCAGGGCTGGGAATACCTGGAGCTGGGCCGTGCCTGGCAGCTTCTTCTGGCCGGTGGTCTCCTCATCTGGCTGGTGCTCATAGCCCGTTACATCCTTCCCGTACGCAAGGATCCGGAGCGCGGTCAGATTGCCTCGCTCTTCCTTTATGCGGCTGTGGCCATACCTTTATTTTATCTTCCGGCCATGTTCTTCGGAGCCCGTTCCCACTTCACCGTGGTGGACATGTGGCGATTCTGGATCATTCATCTCTGGGTGGAAGGCTTCTTCGAACTCTTCGCCACGACCATGGTGGCACTCATGTTCTTCCTTCTGGGCATGGTCTCGAAGAAGACGGCTCTGCGCGTGGTCTATATGGACGCCATCCTGTATCTGGGCGGCGGTATCATCGGTACCGGTCATCACTGGTACTGGACCGGTCAGGGTCATATCACCATGGCGCTTTCGGCTGTATTTTCAGCACTGGAGGTGGTGCCCCTGACGCTGCTGACACTGGATGCCTGGGACTTCATTTCTCTGTCCCGGCGCGATTGTGATGACTGCGAGAAGAAAGCGGCCTTGCCTCATCGCTGGACTTTTTATTTTCTCATGGCCGTCGGTTTCTGGAATTTCCTGGGCGCCGGTGTATTCGGATTCCTGATCAACCTGCCCATTGTCAGCTATTATGAAGTGGGCACGCTGCTCACACCCAACCATGGACATGCGGCCATGATGGGAGTTTTCGGCATGCTTGCCGTAGCACTCATGGTCTTTGCTTTCCGGGAATCCTCCACAGATGAAGAGTGGAAGAAGCTGGAGAAACTTGTAGCCGTCTCTTTTTACGGGCTGAATATCGGCCTCATGCTGATGGTGCTCATGAATCTTTTCCCCGGCGGTGTCTTCCAACTTCATGATGTGCTGGCCAATGGTTATTTCCATGCACGGAGCCCGGAATTCCTCACTCAGGGACTGATGCGGACCATTGAATGGATGCGTATGCCCGGTGACGTGGTATTCCTGGGCATGGGTTGTGCGCCCCTGGCTCTGGCCGGTGTGCTGACCTATTGGAACAACTGGCGTCGCTCCTCGGCCGACGCTGAATAACATTCTGACCGGCTTCGGGCTGTATCACGGCCCGGCCGCTGAAAGCTGTTTTTTAAGGCGCTTGCCTGGTCCCGGGTCAGGCAAGCGGCCTCTCTTTTCACGCTGAACCGGGTAGAATCGCCCTGGAAAGCGTTTCTGTGTCGGTGGGGTTTGCATTTTCGGACAGGAGCTCCATGAGTCTTACAGAAAAAAATCACAAGCGAAAAGTTGTTGTTATCGGCGCCGGTTCCGTGGGTGCCACCTTCTGTTATGCCCTGGCCCAAAGCGGGCTCGCTGATGAAATTGTGCTCGTTGATCAGAATATTGATCTTGCCCGGGGTCAAGTGCTGGACCTGGCCCATGGCCAGAGTTTTTTCCCGCCCGTCCACATTCGCGTGGGTGATCGGAAAGACTATGCCGATGCGAGTGTTCTGGTCATGACGGCGGGAGCACGCCAGCAGCCCGGAGAAAGCAGGCTCCATCCTCTGCGCCGCAATGCAGCCATTGTCCGGCAGGTATGCCGTGAGATGGTCGATATGAATTCCCCCGGTGTGCTTGTTATGGTGAGCAATCCCGTGGATATACTGACCTGGGTGGCTGCGGAAGAAACAGGCTGGCGTCCGGGTCGTGTTCTGGGCTCCGGAACGGTTCTGGACAGCGCGCGTTTCCGGAGCTTTCTCAGCCAGAATTGCAATATCGATATCCACAATATTCACGCCTATATTCTGGGCGAGCACGGCGACAGCGAATTTGCCGCCTGGTCCATGACCCATGTGGCCGGAATTCCCATTGACGAATATTGCGATACCTGTCGCCGTTGCGCACCCACAGGACAGGAAAGCGAATGGCTCGCTGTCCGAAAAAGCATTGAAGAGCAGGTCCGTTATTCGGCTTACCATATTATCGATTACAAAGGTTCCACTTATTTTGCCATAGGTCTTGCTCTCGTGCGTATTGTGGGAGCCATTCTCCGTGATGAAAACAGTGTGCTTACCGTGTCCACTGTACTCAAGGGAGAATATGGCCTTTCCGATTTGTGTCTCAGTGTACCTTGTATTGTTGCCCGGCACGGCGTGGAACGCATCATGGAAGCGCGACTCACCGAAACGGAAGAAGAGGCTCTGGCCGCATCAGCAGCCGTATTGCGAACTACGCTGGATGAACTCATGCAGGAAGAATAAAAGAGGAATCCCATGAAATCTTTACTCCGGATCGTCTGGGTCTTGCCCCTGATTCTCTGCCAATCCCTTCAGGCTGATCTGACAGGGTGTATTGTGGACAGCGGCGGTGCCGGTGTCGGATCGGCCCGGGTTTTCGCCGAGCCCGGTGTGGAAAAAGCCGTCGTTGAAGGGGAGGTCAGCAGCGATGGTTCTTTTCGCATAGCCGGCGAATTTTATGGCAATGTGGGTCTCTTCGCCCATGCTCCGAACCATGGCTTTGGCGGTGAACACCTGACACTGGCGGCCGGTGATGAACGGAGCGGTCTGACCATCCGTCTGGGAGAGGAGACCAGGCTCCGTGGCCGGGTGGTGGATGAAAAAGGACATGCCGTTGCCGGTGCCCGGGTGATCAGTGCAGCCATCACCCATCCTGTCAAAGTGGGTATACCCCTGTCAAAACTGGAGAATCTGGGCATCACTGTTCCCCGGTCCGACGCCTCCGGAAATTTTGAGCTCGCCGGTCTTCCCGCACAGGCGCAGGTTGCTTTGAAATTCGAGCACCCCCTTTATGCCCGGGAAGCCGTCACTGATCTTCCTTCAAACAGTTCCGATGCCCGTGTGGTTCTGCATCGCGGTGTTTCTTTGCGGGGCTCCGTACTCATCAGCAATACGAGCCGGCCTGTATCAAGTGCTCTGGTCATTGCCCATAACACACAGCCTCCCCATGACACCGCCGCAACGGCTACCGACGGAACGGGTGTCTTCAAACTGCTGCTCAAACCGGGTGTCTATCTCTTGCAGGCCCACGGAGAAGGACGGATCAGCCCGGGGATGCAGCGTATCGATCTGACGGGCGAACTTCCCGAGGTATCCATGCAGCTCATGCTCTCGGAAACAGGCCGGATCACCGGTTCCGTTCATGATGCGAAAACAGGGATGCCCATGCCCGGTGCCCGGATCTTTCTCGAGACGCGCGGTCAGGTGGGCGGTGTAGCCCGGACAGGCCCTCAGGGCATGTTTCAGCTGAATGCTCCCGAGGGCAGCAACACCGTGCGCATTGAAGCTCTTCCCGGATATCAGCGTCCCGAACCGGCCGCCCTTCAGGTACTCGTGCCTCCGGCTGATACCCTGGAACTGCCCGGCTTCTGGCTGGCTCCTGTGCCCGATTATCGTGTGCAGGTGCTCCGTGAAGACAGCACCGAAGAAGTGGGACAGGCCGTTGTCGCTCTGTTGCAACCCCCTCAGTTCGGCTGGCAGCGCGCCAATGAGCAGGGTATGCTTACTCTTCAGTTCGGAGCCGAGCCCGCCGGCGGAAGGCTCCTGGGTTTTGTGGAAGATCCCCGGCGCAATGAAGGCGCTCTGTTCTCCCTCGTACCGCCTCTGGCCGCTGATGCTTCAGTGGTGACCCTGCTTCCCTTCGGCCGTGTTTCAGGGCGTGTGGTGAACAGCAAAGGACAGGCCATGCCCGGACTGGTGGTCGCCTCTTTCTTTTCTGATGAAAATTTGGAAGAACCCTTGACTCTCTGGCGCGCGATCACTGATGAAAAAGGCCGCTTTGACTGGCCCTGGACGCTTGCCGGTGTACCCCAACGCTGCATAGCGGCTCTGGGTGCCCAGTCTGCTCCGGCGGACCGGGATTTCAACCTGGCTCCGGGCGAGCATCTGGATCTGGGTGATATAAAATTGTCGGGTAATCAGGCTCCCGCCTCGAAGTTCCTTCTTTCCTGGACCGATCTGAAATGCCAGAGCGGTACAGCACTGTCTCCAGCGAGGGGCCGTGCCCTTGCAGCTTTTTTCTGTACCCCTCGTGAGGCCGGTCTTTATCTGGAAGCCCTGTCAGCACTGTCGTCACAGCTCCGGGAGCTCCCTGTGGATATTCTGCTGGCTGTATCAGGGGAATATAAAATGGATCAGCCTCCTGTGCCCATCTATCTGTCGGAAAGAGACGAAACCCTGACACGTCTCTATACAGCCCGGGGCGAACTCTTTTTGGAAACACCGGGCGTTCCGCCTTTCAATGCCTTCCGGGCTTTGGTGGAGAAAGAATAAGATCATGACAGGCCCTCTTATCCGACAGCGCATCCTTATTGCTCTTCTGTGTTTTCTGGTCCCTCTCAGTGCTCAGGCCTTTTCCGTAAAAGGACAGGTCGTTGATCAACATGGCCGGGCTGTGGAAGGGGCCCTGGTCTTTTGTGCTCAGGACCGTGAAGCCCGGAAAACAGTGAGTGCCGCCGACGGCGCATATCATTTTGACGGTATTTCCGTTCGCATGATGGCGCTCGTCGCCTGGAAGCCCGGCTATGCTCTGGGCGGCCAGACCAGCCTGCCTCTGGGTGATATGGAATTGAATCTGATTCTGCCCGCACCGGGCGATGTGCTCATCCGTGTGATCAACAACAATTTCCTCTCTGTGGCCGGTGCCCGCATTACCTCCATGATGGTGAACGATCTTTTTCATGTGCCTGTTGATGAACTTGTCGAAGCGGGCTTTCCTCTCTTGCGCAGTGATGATAAAGGGCTTCTGGATCTCTCCTGTGTCCCGGCCGGCGGTTATGTGAAGCTCACTCTGGCCCATCATCATTATGCCGATTCCAGCATTGCCTACCTGCCTGTGGATACGCGCCGCCGCGATCTCGTTCTTTATGAAGGTGTGCGCCTGCGAGGCCGCATCACCGTGGAAGGGGAAGCTGTCCCCCGGGCAAGAATCAGCCTGTTCCAACAGGGAGTGGAGGAGCAGAAAGTTTTTGCCGAAGCCTTCAGCGACCCGGAGGGATATTACCATCTCCGTGCGCCCGAAGACAGCTACCTGCTGGTGGCCCATCATCGCGAATATGCCGCTCCTCAGCCGCAGCAGGTGCTCCTCCGAAGCGGTGAAGAATCCGTTACAGCCGATATCGCTCTGACCAGAGCTCATGTAATCGGAGGCACCATTCTCCAGCCCGATAACAAACCCTGTCCCGGTGCCCGTGTCCTTTTCCGTGTGGACGACACTGTGTTTGAAGAAGCCATTTCCGACAGTACCGGCGCCTTTGAGCTGCGTATCGGCCGTGCTGACGGCATTATCCGTGTCGTGCCGCCGCCCGGTTTCATGACCGAAATTCTTGCGGATATTCCTGTGCAGCTGGGAGAGACCAGGCAGACCACCCTGCCTCCCATAAAACTGAAGGCCCTGCCTGTAGTCCGGGGGAAAGCTCTTTTCCCCGAAGGGATCCCTGCAGAAAAACTCTATCTCCATTCACTGGATTTGCCTGCGCCCATTCATATGATCACCCGGGAGGATGGGAGTTTTGAGATTCATTTTTTCTATCAGCCTGAACAGAAAAATATCTTCTTCCGCCTGGAGCATCCCTTCCGATTTCTGCGCCGTGACTTTGCTGTTGTTCTGGATCAGCCTTCGGAAATTGAAGTGCTTCTGGAAAGTTTTGAGCCCGATCTGGAGCGTCGCCCGGCGGAGACAGGCCGCAATGATATGGAAGCGCTTCTGGGTAAAGAGGCGCCGCCCATTGTCTGTGCCGACTGGTTCAACAGCCAGCCTCTGAGTCTGGAAAAGCTCAAAGGAAAAGTAGTCGTATTGACTTTCTGGGGCGGTTTTGATAACAGTATCTTCGCCATGAACCGGCTCCGGGAGATGCAGAGTGCCTGGGAATTGTATAAAGATCAGGAGGATGTGATGCTTATCGGGATTCATGATGCCAGTAACGAGGCCGATGAGATCGCTGAATACATACGCTCCTGTGGACTGACTTTCCCTGTTGGAAAAGATGACGACCCCTTTGTAAGTTTCGTCAATTATGGCATCAACTACATCCCCCAGACCGTAATCATTGATAAACAATCCACAGTACATTATACTCAGGTGGAAGGTCGTCTTTTTGAACTGATCAAAGCCTTGCGACGACGTCCCTGATGACTCTTTCCTCAGCCAGGAGTTTCTGAAACATGAAGATCCTCTTTCAGCCTTCTTATGGGAGCCGCCTTCTGGGCCTCGCTTTCTCGCTGCTTATTCTTGTCGGATGTGGTCAGATGACCGATAAAGACCGTATCCGCGTGGCAAAAGTGGGGGAGCGTTATATCACCCGGGGCGACCTCTACAAAATCATCCGGGAAATGCCTGATACGGCCCGACCCCTCATCCGGAACAGAAGTGATCTGGTTCGCATTCTCAACCAGCAGATCGACAACCGTATCAAGCTTCCTCTGGGTGTCAAAATGGCCAAAGAAGGAAAGGTGTCCATTGACAGAGAGTACGCCCGGGAAATGTTTTTCCGCGACAGCGGTGACCAGGAAGAAGAGTTCAGAAACATGTGGCATATGGAAGTGCCCCCGCCCGGTGTGATCACGCCGCTCATGGAGGTCTACGGACTGACTCCGGAACTGTTGCAGTTCAATAAAGATCTGGTGGAAGAAGGCACCGATCATATGATCATAAAGCTCCAGGCCGAGCAGGCTCTGGAAGTGCTCGCCGTGGAAGCCTTCAAAGAGGGTCAGATCCAACTGGAGGAAGCGGAGATAGAAAGAGAATACGGCTTCATGAAAGAGCTCTTTGTGGAGCCCGAATATCTCGAATTCAAAGGCATCCGTTTCCTGGAGAGCCCTGATGCCGCCACCAGGTCAGCGACTTTGCGCGAGCGCATCCAGCAGGGTGAAGCCTTCGACAGTCTTCTGGAAGAATACAGACAAAAAGGTCAGGAAGAAAATATCCAGTATGTCATTGAAGCGGGGATTGTCAACGATCCGAAAAAGACACATCTCCGTGCCTTCTGGGAGGCCGCCTCGGGAGCTGAAGAAGGGACAATCATCGGTCCCGTCTTTCTGGGTGCATCACAACAGCGCAGCCAGGATCCCTCCGGACTCATCACCATTACGGAGCAGCCCCCTTATTACCTTCTCTGTGTGGTGACGGAAAGCAGACCCGAATCGCTGCTCTCTCTGGACCAGGCCCGTCCGCAGGTGGTCATGCCATTGATCAAAGCCAAGATGATGCATCTCTTGCGCGAAGAAAATCAGGTGGAGATCTACGAAGACAAATTGCCGGATCCTTCCCATATGCAGGGACCCACAGCCATAAAATAATCTTCGGATGAAGCGGGAAGGGGCTGAAAGCCCTTCCTTTCAAAATAAAGAAATGTTGTTGTTCAATTACAGGAGAAAATTCATGCGTCGTTATCTGTTGCTCATTGTGCTCACATCCCTGATCCTGGTTTCGGCCCAGGCACAGCTTATTTTGCCTCACTTCGAAACCAATGTGGAAATATACAGGCTCTTCGGGGAAGAACATCCCGGTCCCTATAAGCATCCAGCCTCCATCACACAACTCAAAAATGGAGATCTTTATGTGGCCTATTACGGAGGGGAAAATGAATACTCCAACGAGACAGCCGTCTATGGTTCCAGAAAAAAACAGGGCAAGGAAGGATGGTCCGCACCGGAAATCATCGCGAAAACACCCTTTCAGGGAGTGGGCAACCCTGTTGTCTGGCAGGCACCCGATGGAATCGTCTGGCTCTTTTACAACAACCAGTATGGCGATACCTGGTCCAATGCCCGGGTGAAAGCGAAAATCTCTGAAGACGGTGCCAAAAGCTGGTCCGATGCCTTCATGCTGTGTATGGAAGAAGGGTCCATGGTACGCGGACAACCCATTGTCCTCGATACAGGTGAATATCTGCTGCCTCTCTATAATGAGACCGGCGATGACAGAGAGTTTACAGACTCCAGTTCCATGAGCTATTTCCTGCGGTACAACCCCAAAACGCAGGAATGGACGGAAACCAAGAACCGTATCCGTTCTCCTGAAGGAAATCTGCAGGCGGAAGTGGTGCAGATCAACGACACGGAGCTTTTCTGTTTCATGCGGCGTGGCGGAGGCTATGGACCCACGGAAGATGGATGGATGCTCCGTTCCGATTCCAAAGACGGCGGATATACCTGGACCGATGCGGTACGCACGGAATTCCCCAACCCCAACTCGGCCATTGAGCTGATAAAACTGAAAAATGGACACCTCCTGCTCGTATACAATGACAGCATGGAAGACCGAACCCCTCTCAGTGTAGCCGTATCTACGGATAACGGTGAAAGCTGGCCCCATCGACGTGTTATTGCCGGCGGTGAGAATGATTTCGCCTATCCCTATGCGATTCAGGGTGCTGATGGCAAAATTTATCTTATTTATACCACCAATAATCGCACTTCTATCATGATGGCCGTCTTTGATGAAAGAGCCATTACAGAATACGAGCCCTGATTGCCGGGAATAAACAGTCCTTTACCTGCATGAACATTGGGTAAAAGGAGGGTTTTAATCACTGAATCCCTTCTTTTACCCAATTTCTTTTTTGCTTGTTTTTTTTAAATTATGTGATATACTATATATGAGATTCTTAACTTATATGTTTTTCCGACCAATAAGGAGTTATAGCATGAAACGCAAGGGATTTACGCTTATTGAGCTGCTTGTTGTCATTGCGATTATCGGTATTCTGGCAGCCATACTCCTGCCTGCACTGGCCCGTGCCCGCGAAGCAGCCCGCCGCTCCAGTTGCGCCAATAATCTGAAACAGTTCGGCTTATCCTTCAAAATGTATGCCAATGAGGCGCCGGGAGAGAAATTTCCTCCTGTACAGCATCAGACCTATTGCAGCCCCTGTTTCGGTGTGATCATGACACCCCTGTGTGTGGCTGTATATCCTGAATATATCTCCGACCCCAATATTTATGTCTGCCCGTCCAGCGCCAGACATACCATTGATGACATGTATTACTCCGATGGCAAGCCCGTTCTTCAGTTTTTGGGCGAAGACGGCGACACGAGCTATAACGATTGGTGGATGGCCGCCTGGTCTTATATGTATTTTGGTTTTGCCTATGATCTTTGCGACAGTGTCCCCGCCAATCTGGTGGAACCTGATGCGGCCCTGTCTTCCATTCTCTCCATTACCAGCCCGGGCTTTGCTATTCCCGATGATGCCCGTGTGCCCGCCCAGTTCCAGAAGCAGTGGCTGACGATCATGCAGGAAAACAATCTCGGCGCCATGCCCTATAATCGCCGTGGTCCCTGGCCCGCCTTCGAAGACGATACCAAGGGCATGTCTCCTGTGGGCAATGCCGGCAGTGACGTGGTTTATCGTTTGCGTGAAGGCATTGAGCGCTTTCTGATTACCGATATCAATAATCCCGCAGCCAGTGCCATGGCCCAGAGTGAAGTGTATATCATGTGGGATATTGTTTCCGCGAAGACAGAGAACTTCAATCATGTGCCCGGCGGCGCCAATGTGCTGTTCATGGATGGTCATGTCTCCTTCATCACCTATCCCAACACGAAAGCACCGGTTACGAAAGAAGTCGCCTTGGTTGCCGCTATCTTCTGATCTTTGTGTAAATGTTTTTTCTCAGGCTTCGGGTGCCTCCGGGTGCCCGGAGCCTTTTTTCGCTCGTATGCAACAGAGGGTGGAAATGGGCTACAATGCTCAGGCTTGGTCGATTTCGCATATCAGAAGAATCCATAAGAAGGAGTCTCACAATCCCCCCTGATGACGGAGCAGAAAGATCACTACAAAGGAATCATTGAAGGCAACAGAAGTACCCGCCTCGCCCGGTGCGGCTATCAGGATCGCTTTGATCCTTTTCGCCTGAGTGCGCAGCCGCGGATAGCCTCCTTTTATGAGGATCTTTTTTCTGAAATCGCAGCCGACGCTCCCTATAAACGTATCCTGGATATCGGCTGCGGAACAGGCCTCTATTTTGAATGGTTGAGCCCCCTGGCCGAACGCATCGATGCTCTGGACTCTTCTCAGGAAATGATTGCCGTTGCCCGAAAATTCACCATTGCCCGCACAATGAACCGGGTTCACCTTCAGAGCGGTGAAGCAGAGGCTCTTCCCTTTGAAGATGAGAGTTTTGACGGGGTGATTGCTCTGGATATGCTCCATCACGTGGAAGATGCCGATGAGGTGCTCCGGGAAGTGAGACGTGTCCTTAAAAAAGACGGATTCTTTCTCCTCCTCGAGCCCAATATACGCAATCCTCTCATCGCTCTGGCTCATGTGCTTCTTCCCGAGGAGCGGCGCGCATTGAAACGCAATATGCCCCGGACGCTCCGCGCCTTTCTGTCCGGCCATTTTCAGGAAAAGAGCTGGCGCGCCAGCTGTCAGCTCATTACGGAGTTGCGAGGTTTACGCGGCCTCCTTGTAAAGATCTGGCTTTTTATATTCCGAAATTTTTTCTCTGAAGAATGGCATCCCCGTCAGATCTGGCTGGGAACAAAAGCTTCGGACTCTCAAAAAAAGTCCGCCCGAAAAAGAAAGATAAGCAGAAAGAAACGACGTCGCTGAATCTTCCGGCCACAGAGAACTCAGCCTCTGGAAGACCTGCTTCTTTTCAGAAGTCTGTCCAGATTCTCACTCTTCTCCAACCAGGCCTCCGCTGCTTCAAAATCCGGAGATTTGCGCTCCTCTCTATTGAAGGCCGCTGAGTGGACCCGGCGCTGTCCCCGGGCGTTCCTTTCCACGGGCATGAGCGAATGCAGCATTTCATGATAAATGATATGGCGAATGACAAAGAGAGGGACGAAGTCCTGATCCAGGCGGGGATGGATGCGGATCATATGCTCTGTGCGCCGGTAGTTCCCCAGACAGATGGAGCGTGTACGCCCTTTTGTATGGCGGCCCCAGGTGATGCCGGCTGTGACCCGGTTGTTGAAAGAATCACGGTTGATCTCTTTATACAGTGCTTCAAGATCGTAGATCTCACCGCGAACCCGTGTTGTTCCTCTGACAGCAGTCCGGCGGATGCGACTGCTGTTTTCATCAATGAAGGCCTGGAAACGGTTCGGATATTTCTTTGAACGGGGATGAAGAATCCAATGCACCAGATCTCTGATGACCGGATCGGGAGCTTCCAGAAACATATGATGCAAGCGCAGTGACACTTTCTTTTCGGAAGGCTCTCGCTTGAAAGAGATCATGCGCGATTGATTGTCTGTAATGGTCAGCTCAACAACCAGACCAGTTTTTTCTTCCAGACTCGCTTGCAGTCTTTTGTAATATTGAGCCTGCTGCACAGGGGACAGGGCCGGACGGGACTGAGACCGTTCCCAGTCAAATTCCAGCTGTCCTGTTGTGTCATATCTGCTCATGGCCGGATCTTCTCACTCATCCGCAGCTTCTGGATCCGTATCGACAAAGGCTGCATCCTCATCAATGTCTTCCCCTTCGGAGTCTATGAAGAGCATGTATTCATCAGCATCCTCCTGATCAGAGACGGTCTCGCCGTAAACAATTTCCTGAAAGAAAGGATGATCTCTCACCAAGGCGAAACAGGGATCCGTGGCTGCATCCAAACGCACATCAGCACTCAGTTCCAAGGCATAAAGAAGATATTCCAACGCTTCTTCCACCATCCCCTGCGCACTGTACAGGCAGGCCAGATTATAGGGCGGCTTGGAGTTCTCCGGAGCGTTGTCCAGAGCATAACGGTAATGCTCCTCCGCTTCCTCGTAACGACCCAGTACGGCCAGGAGATTGGCGTAATTGTTGTGTGTGGCAATATCCTGCGGGCCCAGAGTCACCGCCTCAATGGCCATGGCTTCCGCTTCTTCAAAACGCCCGAGACCGCGCAGCACAACGCTCAAACTGTTGTAAGGGCGCACCCAGTCCGGCTGAAGATCAATGGCCGTTGACAGAAGGTCTGCCGCCTCTTCCAGACGGCTCGCATCGGTACGTGCCAGAAGAATACCCAGGCTCACATAAGGCCAGCTCCATTCCGGTACCTGATGGATAACCTCGCGCAGCCACAGCTCCGCATTTTCAAGAGCGTTTTCCCGCTCATATTGAAGTGCCAGAATATAGAGCGCCTCCGGTGTATTCAACCAGCTCGCCTCGGCACTGGCTGCAACAAGACGGACACAGGCCCGTGTTTCCGGAAGCTGGACCGTGGGATCGTTTTCAAGCAATTCCAGCGTATAAGGGACCATGCGTTTTGTATACTGGCGGAAACCCTGGCTCGGCGGATCGGCAAAACGCCACCCTGCGACAAGCAGTGCAATCAGCACAACCGCTGCAACAAAAGGCCAATATGAATAGCGCGCCATGACGAAGCCCCTTTAGAGAGATACTGTATAAACTGCTCCGTTCGAGTGACGATGCAGGGTATCCTTAAAGTAAATTGCCATTAAAATATTTCACTGAACACTGTAATCAAACCCAATCCCGGTAGGGGCGAAAAATCTTTCGCCCGTAACAGTGTCTGGATTATATTCTGATCGTGTGCTTATATCAATGCCTTGAGCGTTTTTTCGGGCGAAATATTTTTCG
>LSQX01360766.1_pt1 | contig 24665 bp, 26 predicted proteins | sample 654561 | NCBI WGS metagenome assembly LSQX01 (sample SAMN04489861, study PRJNA283612) | anaerobic digester metagenome | isolation source: 4 biogas reactors fed with cattle manure at either 37C or 55C with and... | place: Denmark: Kongens Lyngby | collected 2014
TCGGGGCGAAGATCCTGGAGATCTCCCCCGAGCCCACGGAGCTGTCCCGCATCGCGGACGTGTCCTGGCGGACGACGGCCGCGCAGGGGCTGCCGCAGCTCGTCATGGGGTTGACGCTGGATTAGCGCCTGGTGCTCGTCCCAGTGCTCATCGTGCTTGGCATGGCGGTGGCCGTCATGGATGTAGTCGACATGGTCACCGTGCTCGACGGCCTCGTGGCCGCAGCCGGGGCCATGCTCGTGGGGATGATTCTCGTGGGTGTCGTGGTCGGGGGCGTCGGGGGCGTCGGGGGATGGGGTGGACATGGTGTCCTCCTCACTGGTTGGCCAACCTCCCAGTGTGCTCCTCCCGCAGTCGGTTGACAAGGAAAAGGGATGGGTCGCCGACCTCTCGCCCGCCGTCATCCCCGCACCTAGACTCTGCAGGCATGACGAAGATCGCACTCCCCCTCCTCGCCGCCCTCTCCCTGGGCGCCTGCACCAGCCCCGGGCCGGACGAGGTGACGGTGCTGACGACGGTGACAGAGACGGCGGCGGCCGCGCCGCAGTCGGAGCCGGAGGAATGCGCGAACCCGGACGCCCGCATCGAGGACACCGCGCTGTTCACATCCTCGCAGACCGTCTCCTTCCACGGCACCGACCTCATCGGTGTGCCCACCGACTTCTCGGGTTTCCTCTTCCTCTTCTCCCCCGACAACATGCGGAACAACTTCGACCCCTGCCTGCCGCTGAGCTGGGCGGTGCTCCACGGGTCGAACGGTGACGCCGAGCGCGGGCCGGCGGGCACCGGGTCGTCGATCGCGGATGTCGTGGTGTTCTTCCATTACGACGAACTGATCACGGACCCGGCGCCCTCCGAGATCCGGAGCATCGAGGACGTGACGCGTCTCGGCGACACCACCGTCCAGGTCATCCACGGACATGCGGGCCGTTCCACCGCGGAGGGTGTCACGGAGATCTACGTCGTCGACCATGCGTGGCGCGACGGGCGGTTGGTCACCGAGGGGCCGGATGCCGCGCGCTACGAGGCCGTCGCCGCCGAAACCGTGAATCTCACCCCCTGAGCGGCAGGGCTACGATTCTCCTTGTGAGCTTTCGTGACATCTTTGCCGACACCCGGCCCCTCCAGGTCCCTGCTTATCGACGCCTGTGGACCGCCAACATCGCCACCACCATCGGTGCGCAGCTCACCGTCGTCGCCGTCCCGGTGCAGATCTACGCCATCACCGGCTCCTCCGCCTACGTCGGACTGACCGGCCTCTTCGGGCTCGTGCCGCTGGTGATCTTCGGACTCTACGGCGGGTCGATCGCGGACGGCTTCGACAAGCGCAAGGTGCTCGTGGTGTCCACGCTGGGCATGATTCTCACGGCCCTGGCGTTCTGGGGACTCAGCGTCGCCGGGAACACCAACGTGTGGTGGCTGCTGTCGGTGTTCGCGCTGCAGCAGGCGTTCTTCGCGGTCAATCAGCCGACCCGCACGGCGGTGTTCCGGTCGATCCTGCCGCTGGAGCAGCTGCCGGCGGGGTCGAGCCTCAACATGATGCTCATGCAGTTCGGCGCGATCGTCGGCCCGCTCATCGCGGGTGCGCTCATCCCGCTCATCGGGTTCTCGTGGCTGTATGCGCTAGACGCGGCCCTGCTCATCCCGACGCTCGGCGCGGTGCTCGCGCTGCCCTCCCTGCCGCCGAGCGGGCAGGCACAGAAGGCCGGCTTCCGCTCGGTCGTCGACGGCCTGTCCTACCTGTGGACCCAGCCGATCCTCCTGGTGGCGATGCTCCTCGACCTCATCGCCATGACCTTCGGCATGCCGCGCGCCCTCTACCCCGAGATCGCCGCGGAGAGCTTCGGCGAGAGCGGCGACGGGGGCGGCGGCATGATGCTGGCGCTGCTGTACTCGTCGATGGCGGCGGGCGCGGTGCTCGGCGGGCTGCTCTCCGGGTGGGTGTCGCGGGTGGTGCGCCAGGGTCTGGCGGTCATCGTGTGCATCGTAGCCTGGGGCGTGGCGGTCATCATCGCGGGTGGGGCCGTCATGCTCAGCCCCGGCGCGGTGACGATGTGGGCGTGGATGGTCATCCTCATGCTCGTGCTCGGTGGCGCGGCGGACATGTTCTCGGCGGCCTTGCGCACGGCGATCCTCCAGCAGTCCGCGGCGGAGCACGTCCAGGGCCGCATCCAGGGCGTGTACATCGTCGTCGTGGTGGGCGGCCCGCGCCTGGCGGACGTGCTGCACGGGTGGGCGGCCGGGCCCTTCGGGGTGGGCCTGGCGACGCTGCTGGGTGGCGTGCTCGTCGTGGTGGGGACGCTGCTGTGTGCGGTGTTCGTGCCGTCGTTCACCAACTACCTCCGGCCGGGCCCGCGGACCGTGGATGCCGACCCCGTCACAGACTGATCTGTCCACTAAATTAGACAGGACAGTCTGAAAGTATGTACTATGCCGCTATGGCCACCGTTTTTTCCCGCCCGCGCACCCCGGCGGCAAAGTGCCTCCACCTCGCGCGACTACACCAGATAGTCACCCGGGGCGAACTCGTCGAGGCCACCGGACTGTCCCAGCCGACGATCACCCGGGCCGTCAACGCACTGATCGGTGCAGGTCTCGTCCACGAGCGCACCGACCTCACCCGCTCCCAGGGGCGCGGCCGCCCGACGATCCCGCTGGAGCTGACCAACAACGCCGCCCTGCACGCCGGCATCGCCGTCGGTACGTCGACCACCTACATCGGGCTCTTCGACTCCCGCGGCCGCACCATCCGCGACGCCGACGTGCCCACCCCCGTCGCCGAGCTCAGCGAGTCCGACTTCATCGAGCACGTCATGGCCGGCCTCAACCGTCTCACCGCCGGGCTCGACCGCCCGCTGGCCTCGGTCGGCGTGACCACCTCGGGTCGGGTCACCGACGACGGCATCGTCGACGCCCCCAACCTCGGCTGGCACGGCGTCGACTTCGCCGGGCGTCTGCGCTACCAGTTCTCCGTGCCGGTCGTGGTCTCCGCGGCGGTCCCCGCGATCCTCGGTTCCGAGATCCAGTCCTCCGACCTGCCCACCGGCACCGACACCAGTGACACCATGGCGCTCTTCGCCGACGACTCCATCGGTGCCGCCGTCGCCGATGAGCTGGGCGTCGCCCAGGTCGATCTGCCCGCCGGGGCCCGCGACCTCACCACGGCGGCCGTCCTCGGCGACCGCTGGTCCACCCTCAGCGAGGCCGCCGCCGCCCCCGAGGCCCGCGAGCTTCTCGACGCCCGCGCCCGCGACCTCGGCCACCTCACCGTCGAGCTCGTGGAGCGCCACTCCCCCGCCACGGTCGTCCTGGCGGGTTCCGCCTTCATCGACGACCCGGCCGCCCCGAAGCTGTTCGCCGCGACGGTGCGCCACCGGGCCCCGGAGATCCAGCTGCGCCTCATCCCCACCCACCGCGAGGTGGTCCGCGCCATCGCCCGCGCCGTCGCGCTCGATCCGCTGCTGCGGGAGCCGCTCAAGGTCCTGGCCGCGAGCCAGGGCGTGTAGGCCCCGCGTACTCGCGTACTCCGATTCCCCGGAGCGCCGGATTTCACCTGGGGAAACGTCGTCGCTCTCTGGAATCGGAGTACGCGAGTACGGATGCCTTTCCGCCGCACCCGCCCGCCTATACTCTGAAGCCATGGTTTCCCGGATGCGTACCCGCCACTTCGCCCAGGCCAAGGCCGAGGGGCGCAAGATCTCCTGCCTCACCGCCTATGACGCCCCGACGGCCGCCATCTTCGACGAGGCGGGCATCGACCTGCTGCTCGTCGGCGATTCCGCCGCGAACGTGGTCCTCGGCCAGGACTCGACCCTGTCCATCACGGTCGAGGAGATGATGACCATGGCCACCGCCGTCGCCCGCGCGACGCAGCGGGCCTTCGTGGTCACCGACCTGCCCTTCGGCTCCTACGAGGTCTCCCCCGCCCAGGCGCTGGAGACGGCCGCCCGCTTCATGAAGTCCACCGGTGTCGCCGCGGTGAAGATCGAGGGTGGGGTGGAGATCGCCCCGACGATCCGCACGCTGGTCGACGCCGGCATCCCGGTCATGGCGCACATCGGTTACACCCCGCAGTCCGAGCACGCGCTCGGCGGTTACGTCGTCCAGGGTCGTGGCGAGGCAGCCGCGCAGCTGCGCGCGGACGCCCTCGCGGTCCAGGAGGCCGGTGCCTTCGCGGTCGTCCTGGAGATGGTGCCGGCGGGGATCGCCGGGGAGATCTCCCGCGAGCTGCGCATCCCGACGATCGGCATCGGCGCCGGCCCGGACACCGACGGCCAGGTCCTCGTGTGGACCGACGCCTTCGGCCTCACCCGCGGCCACACCCCGCGTTTCGCGCGAAAGTACGCCGACGTGGGGTCCGTGCTGCTCGACGCCGCCCGCGCCTACCTCGCCGACGTCGAGTCCGGTGACTTCCCCAACGAGTCCGAGTCCTTCGGGGACGGGAAGTGACCGTCGTCGCGCGCACGATCGCGCAGCTGCGGGCGGCCGTCGCCGAGCTGCCGGGCGCGGTCGGCCTGGTGCCCACGATGGGTGCCCTCCACGACGGGCACGGTCAGCTGGTGTCGCTGGCCGCCGGGGAGAACACCTCGGTGGTGGTGAGCATCTTCGTCAACCCGCTGCAGTTCACGGATCTCGGCGACTGCGACGACTACCGTCACTACCCGCGTGACCTCGACAAGGATGTCGCCTTCCTGGAGTCCCTCGGCGTGGACGTCGTCTTCGCCCCCGCGGTGGAGGAGATGTACCCGGACGGTCTGCCGCAGGTGTGGGTGCGTGCGGGTGAGATGGGTGAGCGACTCGAGGGCGCCTCCCGCCCGGGGCATTTCGACGGGGTGACCACGGTGGTGGCCAAGCTCTTCCACCTGGTGCGCCCGGACCGGGCGTACTTCGGGGAGAAGGACGCCCAGCAGCTGGCGATCATCCAGCGCATGGTCGCCGACCTCGACTTCGATCTGCAGATCCGCCCGGTCCCCATCATCCGGGGTGCGGACGGCCTGGCCGAGTCCTCCCGTAACCAGCACCTCACGCCGCAGGCCCGCGAGCAGGCGCTCGTGCTGCCGCGCACCCTGTCTGCCCTGCGGGAACGCGCCGCGGCCGGCCAGCCCCTCGATGTCGAGGGGGCCCGCGCCACGCTGAGCGCCGCCGCGGGCGTGGAGCTCGATCACCTCGAGGTCGTCGACGCCGCCACTCTGCTGCCCGTGGACGAGGTCGGCGCGGGGGCGTTGGCCGTCGCGGCGATCCACGTCGGTGGCACGCGCCTCATCGACAACGTGCGACTGCTTCCGCCGTCCGCTTAGCGTAGGGCCCGACCCCGGTGATGGTCGCCGAGCCGGGTCCGGTCCAGTCGCCGTAACCGACGAGGTGCAACGGCAGGCCGCGGTCCATGACGCCGCGGAAGGGGCGCAGGGCGGGGCGGAAGCCGGTGCACCAGATGAGGTGGTCGGCGGTGACCTCGTCGAGGCTGGTGAACTGCGGCGTCGCCACGAGACGCCCGGAGTCCCGCGCCGCTTTCACGGCGGGCAGGACGACGATGTCGCCGAGGTCCGAGTCCGCCCCGGGGTCGTCCTCGCCGCGCAGGATCGCCAGGGCGCGCAGGCGGTTGCGGCGGAAGAGCACGCGCCCGTCGACGTCGTCGGGCATCCACCGCGGCTCCGCGCGCGTGTACCAGGTGACGTCGGCGACCTCGCTGAGTTCCGCGGCGATCTGCGCCGCGGAGTTCGCCGCGCCCACCACCGCGACCTGCTTATCGACGAACCGTTCCGGCCCCGGGTAGTTCGCCGAGTGCCACTGCTCCCCGTCGAACGTGCCCGGGTAGGCGGGCACGAAGGGCGCGGACCACGTGCCGGTGGCCGCCACCACCTGACGGGCCCGCCACTGCCGTTCCCCCGCGTGGAGGGTGAAGGCGGCACCGTCGTGGGTGACCTTCTCCACCGTGACGGGCCGTTCCACCTGCAGGTCGTAGCGTTTCTCGTAGGCGGCGAGGTAGTCGATGACGTGGCTGGCCGGTGGGAACCCGTCGTAGGCGGGCATCGGCATGCCGGGGAGGTTGGAGAACTCGGCGGTGCTGAACAGGGTCATCGACGGCCACACGTGGTGCCAGGCGGCACCGGGGGTGGGGTGGGCGTCGAGAAGCAGCGGGGCGATGCCCTGCCGGCGGAGGTAGTACGCCGTGGCGAGGCCCGCCTGGCCGGCGCCGACGATGATCGCCTCGTGCATGTCAGTCCATCTGGAGGACGCCGCGCAGTTCCGCGAAGGCCTCGGGGACGACGGTGTGGGTGACGGTGCGCCCCTGCTGCTCGCGGTTGATGAGTCCGCACTCGGTGAGCTTCTTGAGGTGGTGCGAGACGGTCGGCTGGCTGAGGCCGATGCGTTCGGCGAGTTCGTTGACGGTGACGGGGTCGCAGCCGCAGCCGGCGATCTCGGAGAGAATCCGCAGGCGGGCCGGTTCGGCGACGCAGGAGAACAGCTTCGCGTAGTGGGCGGCCTCGTCGTCGGAGAGAGGGCCGGAGTTGAGCGCGCAGCAGTCGTTCATGGCCCCAGCATAGTACGATCACATTGACCGCCTTCAATATGTGAGGTTCCCATGTCATTCCTCGATCGCTGGCTCCCCGCCTGGATTCTGCTGGCCATGGCCGCCGGCCTGCTCATCGGCCGCACCGTCCCCGGCATCGCCGACCTCCTCGGCTCCCTGGAGATCGGCCAGATCTCCCTGCCCATCGCCCTCGGACTCCTCGTCATGATGTACCCGCCCCTGGCGAAGGTGCGCTACGACAAGACCGCCGACATCACCGCGGACCGCCGCCTCATGGCGGTCTCCCTCTTCCTCAACTGGGTCCTCGGGCCGGCGTTCATGTTCGCGCTGGCCTGGATCTTCCTGCCCGACCAGCCGGAACTGCGCACCGGCCTCATCATCGTCGGCCTGGCCCGCTGCATCGCCATGGTCCTCATCTGGAATGACCTGGCGTGCGGCGACCGCGAGGCCACCGCCGTCCTCGTCGCCGTGAACTCGGTCTTCCAGATCCTCATGTTCGGCGTGCTCGGCTGGTTCTACCTGCAGATCCTGCCCTCCTGGCTGGGCCTGCCCACCACCGCCGCGGACTTCTCGTTCTGGTCGATCGTGGTGTCGGTGCTCGTGTTCCTCGGCATCCCGCTGCTGGCGGGCGTGCTCTCCCGGGTCCTCGGCGAGCGCCTCAAGGGCCGCGAGTGGTACAACACCGTGTTCATCCCGAGGATCTCCCCGCTGGCGCTCATCGGCCTGCTGTACACCATCGTCCTGCTGTTCTCCCTGCAGGGCGAGAAGATCACCAGCCAGCCGTGGACCGTCGCCCGCCTGGCGATTCCCCTGCTCGGCTACTTCGTGGGCATGTTCCTCATCTCCGTGGTGGCCACGAAGATCGTCGGCCTCAACTACGAGAAGTCGGCGGCCGTCGCCTTCACCGCGGCGGGCAACAACTTCGAGCTGGCGATCGCGGTGAGTGTCGGCACCTTCGGCGCCACCTCCCCGCAGGCCCTGGCGGGCACGATCGGCCCGCTCATCGAGGTCCCCGTGCTCGTCGGCCTCGTCTACGTCATGCTGTGGTTGGGGCCGCGCCTCTACCCCGGCGACTCCACACTCCCCTCCGAGAAGGAACTGGTGCACTCATGAGTTCTGTCCTGTTCATCTGCGTCGGCAACGGCGGCAAGTCCCAGATGGCCGCCGCCCTGGCCGCCAAGCATGCCCCCGGCTGGGAGGTCCACTCCGCCGGCACGAAGCCGGGGTCGAGGCTCAACACCGAGTCTGTCGCGGCCATCGCCGAGGTCGGCGCCGACATGTCCGGCGGCACCCCGAAGGGCGTCGACGAGGACCTGCTGCGCCGCGTCGACCACGTCATCATCCTCGGTGCCGACGCTCAGCTGGAACTCCCGGCGGACGCCGCCGGCGAGCTCGAGCGCTGGGTCACCGACGAGCCCTCCGAGCGCGGGATCACCGGCATGGAGCGCATGCGCCTCGTGCGCGACGACATCGACGCCCGCGTGCAGGCGCTCGTCACCGAGTAGCGTCCAGCGCCGCGTGCCGCTTCGACAGGTCGACGTAGCGGCCGGCGTGCGGGATGAAGCCCTCGTACTGCTCCGGCTCCAGCTCACGCCGGATCTTCGCGGGCACACCCGCCGCCAGCGCATGGTCGGGGACCTCGAAGCCCTCGAGCACCACGGCCCCGGCGGCGATGAGCGCTCCCGAGCCGATGACGGAGCGCGAGAGCAGCGCCGACTTCATGCCGACGAGGGTGCCGTCCCCGACGGTCGTGCCGTGGACGAGCGCCATGTGTCCGACGGTGACGTCGTCGCCGAGGGTGCAGGGGGCGTCGCCGTCGACGTGCAGGACGGAGTTGTCCTGGATGTTGGTGCGCGCGCCGATGCGGATGGCGTTGACGTCGCCCCGCAGGACGCAGCCGTAGAACACGGAACTGTCGGGGCCGATCTCGACGTCACCGATGATGACGGCGGTCGGCGCGATCCACGCCGAGGGGTGGATGCGGGGCTTCTTCCCCTCGAACTCGATGATGTTGTTCATCGCAGGGCCTCCCGTACCGATTCGATGCCCGTGAAGTGCACGGCCTGCATCCCCAGCTCCGCGGCGGCGGCGACGTTGACCGGGTCGGCGTCGACGTAGACGGTGTCCTTGGCGGACACGCCCATCGCGTCGAGGGCCACGGCGTACGCCCGCGGGTCCGGCTTGATGAGCCCGATGTCGCACGACATGGTGACCGCGTCGACACGCTCGAGCCATTCGTGCTCCGCGCGGGCGCGTTTCGCCAGGCCGGCGGGGAGGTTGGAGAGGATGCCGGTGCAGACGCGGTCGTCGATAAGCGAGAGCGCGAAGGAGACCATCTCCTCGTCCTCCTGCATGGTGGACTCCCAGTCCGCGGCGACGGCCTCGGTGATGTCGAAGGGCTCCAGCCCGGCGCGGACCTGCAGCTGACGCCAGAAGCGCTCGTCGCCGACGTCGCCGGAATCGTAGGCGGGGCGCAGATCCTCGTAGATGGGCCAGATGGCCGCGTCGCCGCCGACGGCGAGTTCGACGCGGCGGCGTCCGGCGTCGTCCCGCTCCTTCAGCAGCACCCCGAAGAGGTCGAACAACACAGCTTTCATGCCCCCACTCTACGTAAATACACTGGGGCGCCATGATCGACTTCACCCGCCCCGCCGACCTCGTCGCCCCCGAGCTGCTCGGCTGCGTCATCAGCCACCGGGGAGTGTCCGTGCGGCTGACGGAGGTCGAGGCCTACCTCGGTGCCGAGGACGCCGCCGCCCACACCTACCGCGGCATGACCCCGCGCAACGCCGCCATGTTCGGCCCGCCCGGGCGGCTCTACGTCTACCTCTCCTACGGCATCCACCTGGCGGGCAACCTCGTGTGCGCGCCCGAAGGCACCGGTCAAGGGTGCCTCATGCGCGCGGGCGAGGTGGTCACCGGGCACGATCTCGCTTATCGACGCCGCGGGGACGTCCCCTTCCAGCGTCTGGCCTGCGGACCCGGCAACCTAGGCAAGACACTCGGCCTGACGCTCGAGGACAACGGCACGCCGGTGACGGTGGAGCTGCCCGACAGGGCCCCGGAGTGGGTGGCGGGACCCCGGATCGGTATCTCGAAAAACGTCGACGCGCCGCTGCGGTTCTGGATCCCCGGCCATCCCACCGTCTCCGCGCGACGGGGGCGACCACGTGGAGCGTGAGGAAAACAGGAGCCAGCGATCCCGTCCTTATTTATGGAATCCGTTGTTTCCCATAAATAAGACACCGTTGCAGGCAGGTATTCTTTGACTCAAGACACGAATCCATCATTTGAGGGAAGCCCATGACTCACCCGCAGATCAAGAAGGTTTTTCACGCCGAGGGCGCCGCCGCCGCAGAAGCCCTGGAAACGTCGCGGCGCCGCAGCGAGGCGGCCCTCCATTGGGATTTTCCTCTCGGAGAAAGCTCGCTGTTCTGTCTGCTGACGCTTCCCGTGGTCACTCAGGTGGAGAAGATCTATCAGCAAGAGCTGGACATCCGGCAATCCTGGCTCAACCTTCCGCCCGGAGCGCGAGGACACTACATCCGCTCGTTACTGCTCAATGAAGTCATGTTCACCAACGCCATTGAAGGTGTGCAATCGACCCGGCGCCAGATTGAAGACGCCCTGGAAGAGTCGAATCGTCGTTCACCGGAACACCGCCGATTCCGCGAGCTGTCCCACCTGTATCTGGCGCTCGGCCGCGGTGACGGAACGATCCCGACGTCAGTCCACGACCTTCGCGCTCTTTATGACCGGATCATGGATGGGGAACTCGACGAGACCGATCGTCCGGACGGTGAACTGTTCCGGGGTGACATCGTCGACATCACTGACGGAGGAGGGCGCACAGTACACCGGGGTTTCCAACCGGAAGCCAAAATCATTGCGGGGCTGCAGGTCACACTCACAGCCCTGACCAATTCCGAGACGGCACCTCTCGTGTCTGCCGTCATGTCCCATTTCATGTTCGAATGCGTTCATCCGTTCTACGACGGTAACGGACGCACCGGCCGGTATCTGCTGGGCCTCCGGCTCAGCGAGCTGTTGTCCACGGCGACTGCACTGACCCTGTCACGGACTCTGCACGAAGACCGACGGAAATACTATCGGGCCTTCACGGACGTGGAGGACCCGATGAATAGAGGTGATGGTACGTCCTTCGCCCAGATGATGCTCGAAGCGATCTCCGATTCCCAGCAGGAGCTGGTTGCCGATCTGGCGGCGCGTGACTATCTGCTGACTCAGTTGGACCGGGAGATCGAACGCATTCGCCGCGAAGCCGCCGTGAAGCCGGAACACGCGGTCAAGATTCTCTACCTCTTCGGGCAGGTGGATCTGTTCGGTTCACCCTCAGGAACCAAGGTGGCCGAAGTCGCCGAATACCTGGACCTCTCCCCCCAGCAGGCACGCCTCTATCTGAAGGAACTCGAGGAGTTGGGATTCATTGTCCCGACCTCCCGTCGACCCCTCCGGCTCGTCCTGTCGACCGCAGGGAGGGACCTTCTGGGGCTTCCCCACCCGGATACCGTACGTTGAAGGTCGTATGCTTGAGGCATGAACAGCTTCACCATCCGCCGCGAGGCCGAGGCCGACATTCCGGCGATCCGGAAACTCACCTCGCGCGCTTTCGAGGACAAGCCCTATTCCCGGCAGCGCGAGGCGGAGATCGTGGAGCGGCTCCGTGACACCGATGCCCTCACCTTCTCTTTCATGGCGGTCAAGGGCGCGTCCCTCGTCGGTCACATCGCGGCGGCCGCGGTGGAGATTTCCGACGGCACGCGGGACTGGTTCCACATCGGGCCGATCAGCGTCGCCCCGGAGCGTCAGGGGGAGGGCATCGGCTCCCTCCTCATGCAGCGCGCCCTCGATGAGCTGCGTGAGATGGGCGCGGCCGGGGCCGTGTCCGTCGGTGACCCGGCCTTCCTCGAGCGTTTCGAGTTCGTCGAGGCCCCCGACCTGGCCGTTCCCCTCATCGACCCGCAGTACTTCCGCGCCCGCCCGCTGGCCGGCGACACCGTGCCGACGGGCACCGTGAACTACCACCCGGCGTTCCTGGGTTAGGGTTCGATCGCGACCTCGCGGCGCTCGTAGTCGTAGCGCCGCTTCTCCCCCTCCTGGAAATCACGCGGCGGCCGCGGCAGTGCGACGTTCGGGCCGGTGAGCATGGCCACCTGGATGGTCACGGGGGATGCGCAGTGCAGCACGAGTTCCCGGCCGGTGTCCAGGGTGATGCGGAGGCCGGAGTCGCGCCACCACTCCCACTCCTGCCGGCCGCTGAGCTTGTCGATCAGCGCCACCTTGTCCTGGATCCGTGCGATCCCGGTGATGGTGCCGGCCAGTTCATGCGGGTCCCCGTCGGCGACCCCGTCGCGGGCCTCGAGGACGGACTCGACGCGCTCCCCCTCCGCGAAGTCCACGACCTGCTCGACGAACTCCAGCTCCACCGTCCCGCGGTCGGTGTCGAGCCAGGCGCCGAAGGCCCCGACCCCGTCGTCGAGTTCAAGGTCGGTGCCGTAGGAGCGCAGCTGCGCGCCGATGATTCCGCGCAGGACGTCGAGGCTGTCGTCGGTGAGAAAAGTGTCGGTCATGAGTGACTTTCTACCCCACCGACCGCTGGCAGACCGATCAGTTCATCATACTTAGACAGTCCGGTATTGACAAAGATGTCACCAGTGTTGCACCATTCCCTGCACGAATAACTCGGAAACGGAGCACCACATGTCCACCCTCACCCCCCGCAGGCTCCCCGCCTGGTCCACCGGCTTCGGAGCCCAGGTCATCGCGGGCCTCATCGTCGGCCTCGTCCTCGGGCTCGTCGCCCGTTCCATGGACGCGGGCCTGCCCGACGGCGAGCACGGCTGGCTCAGCAACGCCCTCACCTGGGGCGGCAACACCTACGTGCAGCTGCTCAAGCTCATGATCCCGCCGCTCATCTTCGCTGCGGTGGTCACCTCGGTGGCCAACCTGCGCAAGGTGGCCAACGCCGCCAAGCTGGCCGTGTCCACCCTCGTGTGGTTCGCCGTCACGGCGTTCTTCTCCGTCCTCGCGGGCATCGCCGTCGGCCTCGTCCTGCAGCCGGGTGTCGGCACCGGTGTCGACCCGGCCGACGCCGCCGAGCCCTCGACGCAGGGCTCCTGGCTCGGGTTCCTCAACTCGGTCGTCCCGTCGAACATCCTCGGCCTCGGGGCCTCCGCCGGTGACAGCGGCGTCAGCCTCAACTTCAATGTGCTGCAGCTGCTGGTCATCTCCCTCGCGATCGGCATCGCCGCCGTGAAGACGGGCAAGGCCGCCGAGCCCTTCCTCGCGTTCACCGAGTCCCTCCTCAAGGTCGTCCAGGTCATCCTGTGGTGGATCATCCGCCTGGCCCCGATCGGCACCGCCGCGCTCATCGGCAAGGCGGTCGCCACCTACGGCTGGGAGGCCCTCGGCTCGCTGGGCAAGTTCGTCCTCGCCATCTACGTGGGCCTGGCGCTGGTCATCGGCGTGATCTACCCGCTGACCCTGCTGTTCAACCGCCTCCCCGTCCTCGGATTCTTCCGCCGGGTGTGGCCGGTGACCTCCCTCGGTTTCGTCACCCGCTCGTCGATGGGTGTCATGCCGGTCAACCAGCGCATCGTCGAGGAGCGGATGGGCGTGCCCCGCGAGTACGCCTCCTTCGCCATCCCGCTGGGTGCCACGTCGAAGATGGACGGCTGCGCCGCCGTCTACCCGGCCATCGCCGCCATCTTCGTGGCCCAGTTCTACGGCATCGACCTGGGGATCACCGAGTACCTGCTCATCGTCATCGTCTCCGTCCTGGGTTCCGCCGCGACCGCCGGCACCACCGGAGCGACGGTCATGCTCACCCTCGTCCTGTCCACCCTGGGCCTGCCGCTCGCCGGCGTCGGCCTGCTGCTGGCCACCGAGCCGATCATCGACATGGGCCGCACCGCGGTCAACGTGACCGGTCAGGCGCTGGTCACGGCGGTCGTCGCCAAGCGGGAGGGCATTCTCGACGAAGAGATCTGGGAGGCCGGCGAGCAGCGCGACCTGCAGCCGGACACCCCGCGCCCCGAGCAGGCCACCGTCACCGCCTGATCAGGCGCACCCTCCCGGATCCGTCTCCCAGGCGTGCCGGACGAGTTCCTCGAGAACGCCGAGATCGATGTCCTCCGGCTTGTTGACGTACACGCACGACACCGCCGTCCGGTGTTTTCCCAGCCGGGCGAGGAGTTCCTCCGACCGCGGCAGCCCCTGCAGCCCGTAGAGGGAGATCCTCGCCTTCCCCGGGCTGAATCCGACGTGGAAGGTGTCCCCCTCCCGCCCCGTCGCATAGCGGTAATGGGCCTGCCCGTAACCGATCATGCTCGGCCCCCACATCGCCGGCCGCTCCCCGGTGGCGCGGCCGAAGATCTCCAGCAGCAGGCGCCCGTGCTCCCGGCGTCGCCCCTCGAGCTTCTCGACGTAGCCCGCCGGCGACTCCTCCGTACGGGCGGTCACCAGGTCCGGGGCGCCGGTACCGGTGTTCCCCCGCGTCCATTCCGCCGAGCGCTCCTCCGGAGCAGGCGCATTGCGCATGCTCAGGCCACGTTCCAGCAGCGCGGCCTGCAGCCGCTCCAGACCCCGCTTACCGACGCCGTGCAGCCCCGACGCCGCCTCCCAGTCCACGCCGTCGAGGGACTCGAGGTCCCGATAGCCCGCGGCCGTCAGCGCATCCCGGGCGGGGCGGGCGACACCGGGGATCTGCTCGAAAGAGGTGCTCATGGCCGCGATTCTAGGGGGATTCTCACGTACGATTCAGTGCATGGGAATCGCCGACATCGCGCGCAGCATCGAAGACCGGATCAATGACGCAGGGGTACGTCGTAAAGCAAAGCAGGGATGGCGACCCGCCGTCACCGGCTTCTACGGCTACGGAAGCGACCGTCGCCTGCACGTGCTGGGCCGCATCGTCATGGAGGACCCCGAGCCCGCGACCACCGAGGTGCAGCGCGGTTGGCGCCAGTTCTTCACCTACCAGGTCGGCGAACTGCCGGTGACCGTGCGCGTCGGTGATCAGTTCATCGAGTCCCGCTCCAACGACGGCGGCTACATCGACGTTCTCGTCCACGACCACGGGCTCGAGCCCGGCTGGCACGAGGTCACCGTCGAGGCCGAGGGCGCCGAGCCCACCACCGCACAGGTCCACATCGTCGACCCCGCCGCGACGTACGGCCTTATCTCCGACATCGACGACACCGTCCTGGTCACCTGGCTGCCGCGCGCCATGCTCGCCGCCTGGAACTCCTGGGTGAAGAAGACCAACACCCGCCAGCCCGTCGACGGCATGGCCGAGTTCTACGCCGAACTGCTCCGCGAGCATCCCGAGACCCCGGTGTTCTACCTGTCCACCGGCGCGTGGAACACGTTCGAGACCCTGGTGAACTTCCTCGACCGCCACGGCCTGCCCAAGGGTCCGCTGCTACTCACCGACTGGGGACCCACCCCGACCGGCCTGTTCCGCTCCGGCGTCGAACACAAGAAGGTGCAGCTGCGCAACCTCATCATCGAGTACCCGGACATCAAGTGGCTGCTCGTGGGTGACGACGGCCAGCACGACCCCCTCACCTACGGCGACTTCGTCTTCGAGCACCCGGACCGCATCGCCGGCGTCGCGATCCGCCAGCTCAGCCCCCAGGAGCACGTGCTCTCCCACGGCACCGCCGCGCCCCTCGCGCAGGCCCACCGCGAGGAACTCTTCGGCGTCCACTCCATCGCCGGCGAGAACGGCCACGCGCTGCTCGCGGAGTACCGCAAGGATCCGTTCCTGGACTAGGAGATCATCGACGCACGTGTGACCCCTCATCCGCTCGGTTTCCGGATGAGGGGTCAGGTGCGTCAACGGCTACTGGCCGCGGACGCTCTTGAGCGCCTTCGCCCAGGTCTCGACCTGCTCGTAGACGGAACCGAGGGCCTCGGTGGAACCGTCGGCCGGGGCGAACTCGGTCATGGAGGCGAAGTCGTTGCCGAAGGTGAGGAACACCTGGGCGCGGACATCGGCCATCTGCAGCTCAGCGGCGATGAGACGCCAGGCCTCGACGGCGCGGGTGCCGCCGGCGGAGCCGTAGGAGACGAAGCCGATGGCCTTGTTGTTCCACTCGGCATAGAGGTAGTCGACGGCGTTCTTGAGTGCACCCGGCACGGAGTGGTTGTACTCGGGGGTGACGAAGATGTAGCCGTCGAAGGAGGCGATCTTCTCGGCCCACTTCTTGGTGTGCTCGTTCTCGTACTGGCCCATGGCGGGCGGGTTGGGCTCATCGAGAAGAGGGAGATTGAAATCGGCGATGTCGACGAGCTCGTACTCGGCGTCGGCGCGGTTGCGCGCATTCTCGTACACCCACTCGGCGACGGCCGGGGCGTTTCGGTTCGGGCGGGTGCTGCCGACGATGACGGCGATACGGGTCATGGCTGTTCCTTTACGTGGCTGTACTTGGTGGACCAGCGCCCGCAGCCTTGTCACTACAGGCGCTGCTGTGACCCACGGTACATACATTTCGGCGCATCGGTCCGCGGGCGCCGCCACCGCCGGGGCGGGCACCCGCGTGCTGGCGTACTCCGATCCCTCCCGACCCCTCCCCGCGACCTGGGGAAATGCCGGAGGCCCGAACACAGAGGAGTACGCCAGTACGCGGCCCCGACGTCCCGGGGCCCTACCCGAGGATCACCACGTCCAGCTGACGCGGCCCGTGGACNNAGGTGGCGGACGGCCCGGAGATCATCGTGATCGGCCCGTCCAGCCCGGCCGCGGCCACCCGCTCCCAGGCCTCCGGGAACAGTTCCACGATCGTCTCCGCGGGCACGATGCAGATGTGGTGATCCGGGATGAGTGAGATCTCCCGGCGACCCTCCGCCGGCTGACCGGTGAGGATGATGGTGCCGGTCTCGGCGCAGGACACGGTCGAACTCGTCACGACGCACGCCGCCTCCAGCGGATCGGCCACCTCCTCGGCGAGCGGCAGCCACTGCGGGTCGAGGCCGTCGGGCAGGACGACGGTCCCGGAGATGAGGCTGTCGAGCAGGGCCGGGAGTTCCGAGACGGAGGCCGAGTGCACCGACGCGCGATAGTCGACCAGGCGGTCGACGAGCATCTCGCGGATCTCGTCGGCACCCGCTGCGGACTGCCGCCGGTAGGTGCGCGGCACCTCGGGTGCCACCGGCGCATCCGCCAGGGATTCGCGCAGGCGGGCGAGGATCTGACTCTTGGCACTCATCGATTCTCCTTGAACCAGTGGCGGAAGGACTGCTTCGGGGGTGTGGGCACAATGCGCTGCTGTGTCCAGCCGCCGACGAGACCGGGCAGCCACCTGATGCGGAAGCGCGCGAGCGGCAGGGCCCGCTCCAGCAGCGACATGACGCGTCCGGAGCGCATGACCAGCGACGCCCCCTTCATGAGCAGGGACATCTGACCGGGCTTCTCGACCTCGGCGACGGACCGCGCCCGCAGGTGGACGAGGATGTCGGGGATGTTGATCTTCACGGGGCAGACGTCGTAGCACGCGCCGCACAGGGTGGACGCGAAGGGCAGCGTTGCGTTCGACTCCGCCTCCAGGCCCGTGAGCTGCGGCGAGAGGATCGCGCCGATGGGTCCGGGGTAGGTGGAGCCGTAGGCGTGACCACCGGCGTGTTCGTAGACGGGGCAGACGTTGAGGCAGGCGGAGCAGCGGATGCAGTGCAGCGCGGAGCGTCCGGCCTCGTCCGCCAGCACGGCGGAGCGGCCGTTGTCGAGGAGCACGAGGTGGACGTTGCGGGGGCCGTCGTCGGCGTGGACTCCGGTCCACAGGGAGGTGTAGGGGTTCATGCGCTCGCCGGTGGAGGATCGCGGGAGGAGCTGCAGGAACACCTCGAGGTCCTCGAAGGTGGGGACGATCTTCTCGATGCCCATCACCGTGATGAGGGTCTCGGGGAGGGTGAGGCACATGCGTCCGTTGCCCTCGGATTCGACGACGGCGAGGGTGCCCGTCGAGGCGACGCCGAAGTTGGCGCCCGACACCGCGACCTTCGCGCGGAGGAACTTCTCGCGCAGGTGCCGGCGGGCGGCCTCGGCGAGCACGCGGGGTTCGTCGGTGAGCGGGCCGGGCATGTGCGGGGTGAAGATGTCGCGGATCTCGCGGCGGTTGCGGTGGATCGCGGGGACGAGGATGTGGGAGGGTTTGTCGTCGCCGAGCTGCACGATGAGCTCGGCGAGGTCGGTCTCGATGGCGGAGATGCCGGCGGCCGCGAGGTGTTCGTTGAGTCCGATCTCCTGGGTGGCCATGGACTTGACCTTGAGGATCTCGGTTTCGCCGGTCTCGCGGACGAGCTTCTCGACGATCGCGTTCGCCTCCGCCGCGTCCCGCGCCCAGTGCACGACGCCGCCGCGGGCGGTGAACTCGCGCTCGAACTGCTCGAGGAGTTCCGGCAGGCGGGCCATGACGCCCTCCTTGACGGCGGAGCCGGCGGAGCGCAGGTCCTCCCAGTCGGGGAGTTCGTCGACGACGTCGGCGCGCTTGCCGCGGATGGTGTGGGTGGCGTGGCGGATGTTGGCGCGCATCTGGGTGTTGCGCAGCTGTTTTTTCGCGGCAGCCGGGAAGGGTTGGTCGATGTGCAGGTTGCCCTGCCCGTAGGTGGGGATTCCTAGATTGACCACGGTTCCTCCTTTGTCGAGGCGAGAATTTCGGCGAAGTGCAGGGTCCGCGTGTCGACGCCCCGCTTGTCCATCGCCCCGCCGATGTGCAGCAGGCAGGCGGTGTCGCCGCCGGTGCAGATGTCGGCCCCGGAGAGGCCGATGTTGGCGATCTTGGCCTCCACCATGGCGCCGGAGACGTCCGGATTCTTGAAGGAGAAGGTACCGCCGAAGCCGCAGCACTCGGCAGCGTCGGGCAGCGGGCGGACATCGATGCCGTCGACCGTGCGGATGAGGTCGATCTGGCGGTCCCCCAGGCGGAGGAGGCGTTTGCCGTGGCAGGAGGGGTGGTAGGTGACGGTGTGGGGGAAGTACGAGCCGAGCTCGGCGGAGTCGGTGATGCCGAGGACGTCGATGAGCAGTTCGGAGAGTTCGTAGGTGCGGGTGGCCAGCGCGGTGGCGGCGGTCTCCAGGCCGGTGTCACCGCCGGCGCGGGCGACCATGGGCTGCTGGTGGCGGACGGAGGCGACGCAGGAGCCGGAGGGCGCGACGATGATGTCGGCGTTCTCGAAGGCGTGGACGTGGTTGCGCACGACCGGCAGCGCATCGGTGAGGTAGCCACTGTTGACGTGCATCTGGCCGCAGCAACCCTGGTCCTCGGGGAAGACGACCTCGTGGCCGAGGCGTTCGAGGATCCGGGTGGTGGCTATGGCCACGCGGGGAAACATCGCGTCGACGATGCACGTGGCGAAAAGGGCAATTTTCATGGTTTCTCCAGGTGGAGGTGGGCGACTGAGGCAACTGACCAACTGTGGTCTGACCATAGTAGGCCGAGCGGGCTCGTGACGCAAGACACACATGATCCTACTCACGCCCATTGACGAATGTGAGACACGCCATATACGCTCTTGCGGACTGACCACAGTGGTCCGACCACATTCCCCAAGTTAGGAGTCCGCGTGACCACCTACACCGCGCTCACCGACGCCGTCGGCGGCAGTCTCGCCCTGTCGGCACTCGTCGGCACTCTCCCTCTCATCACGTTCTTCGTCATGCTGCTCGCCGTCAAGGCCCGCGCCCACGTCTCCGGCCTTACCGCCCTAGCAGTCGCCCTCGCCGTCGCCGTCCTCGCTTTCGGCATGCCCTGGAACCTGGCGCTGCTCTCCGCCACCCAGGGAGCGATTTTCGGCCTCTTCCCCATCGTGTGGATCGTCGTCCTTGCCCTGTGGTTCTACCAGGTCACGGTGCTCTCCGGCCGCTTCGAGGACATGCGCACCATCTTCGACACCATCGGTGGCGGTGACCTGCGCATCCAGGCCATCCTCATCGCGTTCTGCTTCGGCGGCCTCCTCGAGGCGCTCGCCGGCTTCGGCGCGCCGGTCGCCATCACCGCGACGATGATCCTCGCCCTCGGGCTCACCCCGCTCAAGACCGCCACCGTCGTGCTCCTGGCCAACACCGCGCCGGTCGCGTTCGGTGCCGTGGCCATCCCGATCACCACCGCCGGCACCCTCACAGGTCTCGACTCCGCCACAATCGGCGCGGTCGTCGGCCACCAGGCCCCGTTCTTCGCGGTGCTCGTGCCCTTCATCCTGCTGCTCATCATCGACGGCGTCCGCGGACTCCGCGAGGCGTGGCCGGCCGCACTGACCATCGGCCTGTCCTTCGCCGTCGCCCAGTGGTGGTGCGCCACATTCTTCTCCTACGAGCTCACCGACATCGTCGCCGCCCTGGTCGGCCTCGGCGCGGCGGTCATCCTCCTCCGCTTCTGGCGGCCCACGGGTGCCGACGCCGTCCGTGAGCGCCTCGGCGTCGAAAAGCCCGCCGCCCCGGAGGCACTGACCCCCGGCCGCGTGTGGATGGCCGTCCTGCCGTACGTGCTGGTCGTGGCCGTGTTCGGCGTCGCCAAGCTGTGGACCCTCGGCGTCAACATGCCCGCCCTGCTCGCCTCCACCGACGTCCTCGTCCCCTGGCCGGGCCTCGACGGCCGCCTCCTCGACGCCGACGGCACCCCCATCTCGGGCACGGTCTACAAACTCCAGTGGCTGTCCTCACCGGGCACCCTGCTGCTCATCTCCGGCCTCCTCGTCGCCGGCGTGTACTCCGTCTTCGACGGGGACGGCCGCTTCCGGCTGTCGCTTCTCGACGCCGTCCTCGAGATCGGCCACTGCTTCCACAAGATGCGCTGGTCCGCCCTGACGATCGTCAGTGTGCTGTCGCTCGCGTACGTCATGAACTTCTCCGGGCAGACCATCTCCATCGGCACCTGGGTCGCCGGGCTCGGCGCGGTCTTCGCGTTCCTCTCCCCCGTCCTCGGCTGGCTGGGCACCGCGGTCACGGGTTCCGACACCTCCGCCAACGCCCTGTTCGCCAACCTGCAGAAGACCGCCGCCCTGGAGACCGGCCTCGATCCGCACCTCATGACCGCCGCCAACACCTCCGGCGGCGTGGTGGGCAAGATGATCTCCCCGCAGTCGCTGGCCATCGCCGCCACCGCCGTCAACCTCGAGGGCCGCGAGTCCGCCATCTTCCGCTCCGTCGTCTGGTGGTCCGTCGGACTGCTGCTCCTGCTCTGCACCCTCGTGTACCTGCAGTCGAATGTCCTGGCGGGCATGCTGCCCGTCTAGAATCGCGGGCATGACCACTACTCCGCGCGTCTACTCCGTCGTCCTTGACTGGCTGGAGGAGCAGCTACGCTCCGGCGAGATCGTCATCGGTGACAAACTCCCAGGTGAACGCGCCCTCGCCGAGCAGTTCGGCATCTCCCGGGCGTCGGTCCGGGAGGCCACGCGCATTCTCGACGCCATGGGCCTCGTCCGCTCCGCCGTCGGTTCCGGCCCCAACGCCGGCGCCATCGTCATCTCCGAGCCCTCCGCCGCCTTGGCATGGGCCCTGCGGATGCATGTGGCCACCCGGGCGCTACCCGTCCGCGACCTCGTCCAGACCCGCCTCCTCCTGGAGACCCAGGCCGCCCGCGACGCCGCCGCCGCGCCCGACTCCGCGGAGCGCACCGACACCCTCACCCGCGCGGGGGAGATCCTCGACCACATGGATCACCCCGGACTGCCGGCCGCCGAGTTCCACTCCCTCGACGCCCAGTTCCACATCCTGCTCACCTCGCTGGCGGGCAACGTCGTCGTCGAGACGATGATGTCCTCCCTGCGTGAGGCCACCATCGGCTACATCCAAGAGATGGTGGCCACCCTGCCCGACTGGCCCGCCATCAGCCGGACCCTGCAGGAGCAGCACCGGGAGATCCTCGGGGCCGTCGAGAAGCGGGAGGGCGAGCGCGCCGCCGACCTGCTGCGCGACCACATCACCTGGTTCTCTCAGCTGGGGAGCTGATCCCGCACCACCTCCGCGAGGTGCCGCGCCCGACGCCCCGTGCCCTGCTCGATCTGGGTGCGGCAGGAGAATCCGTCGGCGATGACCTCGCCCTCCGCGGCGCGCACGCGCGGGAAGAGCTCGCGCTCCCCCAGCGCCAGGGACATCTCGGCGTGCCCGGGTTCGAAACCCCAGTTGCCGGCCAGGCCGCAGCAGCCGGTGGCGATCTGCTCCTCCTCCACGCCGAGCTCCCGGAGGATCGCCGCCGAGTGCTCCGGCTGGCCCACACTGCGCTCGTGGCAGTGGACCTGCGTCAACGCCTGCCTCCCGGCCGCGGACACCCCGAGGTCGGCGAGCTGGGGCGCCACGAACTCCGCCCAGGAGACGGTGGCCTCCGCGAGGCGGGCGACGTCGGGGTCGTCGGTGAGGGAGGGGGCGTCGATAAGCATGGCGGTGCAGGAGGGCTCGACGGCGATGACGGGCAGCCCCCGGTCGAGGTAGGGGCGCATGACCTGCGCCGTCCTCTCCAGGACGCGGCGCACCATGCCGAGCTGGCCGGTGGAGTGCCAGGTCAGCCCGCAGCAGACGAAGCCGTCGGGGATCTCCACGCGGTGACCGAGCCGTTCGAGGACCTCGACGGCGGCCTGCGCAGCGGCCGCGTCCATGCGCGAGAAGGTGTCGGGCCACAGGACGACCGGTGTGCCGTCGGTGGCGGAGGGGGTGAGGCGGCCGTCGCGCAGCCGCGGCAGCGGGCGGCCCGGATCGACGCCGAGGATCCGCGCCATGCCCGGCGCGCGCAGCAGGAGTGCCGCGACCCGGCGCGGGGTGAGGCGCAGGAGCAGCGGCAGCCAGCCGAGCACGTAGTGGACGCGCGGGCGCGGGCGGCCCTGGTGGTGTTCGTGGAGGAACTCGGCCTTGTAGGTGGACATGTCGACGCCGACGGGGCATTCACTCGCGCACGCCTTGCAGGACAAACACAGGTCGAGCGCGTCGCGGACTTCCGCGGAGCGGAAACCCTCGAGGGTCTCGCCGCGCATCGCCTCCGACAGCAGGCGGGCGCGGCCGCGGGTGGAGTGCACCTCATCGCCCGTGATCTGGAATGACGGGCACATCGCCCCCGTCATCGATCGACACGACCCGACCCCGACGCACCGGTTCACCGCGTTGACCAGCGAACCGCGGTCCTTCGGCAGGGCGTGCACGGGCGTGACCTCGAGACGCCGCTGCTTCGGCCCCATCCGCAGGCCCTCCCCGAAGTCCTCCGCCCACACCAGCACGCCCGGATTGAACACCCGCTCGGGGTCGAAGATGAGCTTGAACTGCTCGAACACGTCCCGCAGGGAGGGCGAGTACATCTGCCGCAGGAGGGAGGAGCGGGCGCGGCCGTCCCCGTGCTCGCCGGAGAGGCTGCCGCCGTGCTCGGTGACGAGGCGAGCGGCGTCACGCATGAACCGCCGGAAGGTGCGCAGCCCCTCCTCGGTCTCGAAGTCGAAGCTGATGCGCACGTGGACGCACCCCTCGCCGAAGTGCCCGAAGGGGATGCCGCGCAGCTCGTGGAACGCCAGGAGGTCGTAGAGTTCGCGCAGGTAGTCGGCGAGATTCTCGGGCGGGACGGCGGAATCCTCCCAGTTGGGCCAGGCCTCGCCGCCGTCGGGCAGCCGGGTGACGATGCCCGCCGCCGCCTCCCGGATCCGCCACAGCGCGCGCATCTCGTCCGGGTCCGTCACCACCCGCTTATCGACGCCGTGCCCGATCCCCGCCGCGCTCGCCGCCGCCTCCTCGGTCGTCGCCCCCGTGACCTCGCAGAACAGCCACCCGCCGGCGTCGGTGCCGGGCAGGTCGGGGTCGGTGCCCAGCGCGTCGACGAGGTCGCCGCCCATGCCCTCCACCGTCGCGATCCCCGGGTGAGTGCGCAGTTGCGCACCCGCCGTGGCGGCGTCGAAGACCGTGTCGAAGGCCAGCACGGCCAGGGCCTTCGCCGGGGGGAGCTCGACCAGGCGGACCGTGGCCTGCGTGATGATCCCCAGCGTGCCCTCCGACCCCGCGACCGCCCGCACCGGGTTGGTCGCCAGGTGGTGCAGCCCGTACCCGGAGGACTGCCGGGAGAAATGGCCCAGCTCATTGTCGATGAGCGTGCAGTGCTCCTCCGCCAGCCGCCGGAGCGCGGCGTCGATCACCGGGTCGTCGCACCCGTGCTCGTCGAGGGTGACGAGGCGGCCGTCGGCAAGCATCATCGTCACGGCGACGAGGTTGTCGGCGGTGGTCCCGTACGCGACGGAATGCGAGCCGCACGCGTTGTTCGCGATCATCCCGCCGATCGTCGCGCGGGAGTGCGTCGACGGATCCGGGCCGAAGGTCAGCCCGTGCTTCGCGACGGCCGCCCGCAGGTCATCGCAGATCACCCCCGGTTGAACCGTCGCGGTGCGCTGCTCCGGGTCGATCGACAGGATGCGGTTGAAATGGCGGGAGGTGTCGATGATGAGCCCCTCACCGATGGCGTTGCCCGCCACCGACGTGCCCCCGCCGCGGGCGACGACGGGCCAGCCCATCATGCGCGCGTGCCCGAGAGCCGCGCGGATGTCCTCCGTGTCGGCCGGCTCCGCGACCGCCGCCGGGATGCGCCGGAAGATGGAGGCGTCGGAACTGTACGCGGCGCGGGTCATCATGTCGGTGCGGAGGCGCATGATTTCTATTGTGCCTGCTCTCCGCGGTGATGTCGCGGCGATGTCGCGGTGATGTGGCGGCGTTGTGGCGGCGCGCTACGCCGCTGCCCGGTAGTCCCGGGACTCGGCCCCCGGCACCAGCGCGGGTGCCGACGCCAGCTCCGCCCGCAGTTCCCCCCGCAGACGGGTGACGATGTCCTCGTGATCGAGACTCCACTGCGCGGTGCGACGCGCGGTCACGGCCGCCCGGTCGGCGAACTCGTTGAGCAGATTACCGTTGTGACCGCGCACCCAGTGGATCCGGACGGTCACCCCCGTGGCCCGCAGGTCATGCAGCCGCTGCGCACACCGCGCCTCCTCCGGACTGCGCATGTACCCGCCGAGCACGTCCCGGGAATTGAGCCGCGCCCACACCTTCTGCGAGTCGGTGAGGATGTCGATGACCGGCTTCCGCGAACCGTACTTGTCCAGCGCCGCCGACACCGCGGCGAACTCGCCGGCCAGAACGGTGTCCGTCCGGGTG
>LSQX01293595.1_pt2 | contig 24661 bp, 17 predicted proteins | sample 654561 | NCBI WGS metagenome assembly LSQX01 (sample SAMN04489861, study PRJNA283612) | anaerobic digester metagenome | isolation source: 4 biogas reactors fed with cattle manure at either 37C or 55C with and... | place: Denmark: Kongens Lyngby | collected 2014
CGGCCGGGTAGTCCATGGAGCCGACGCCGATGATGGTGCCCTGGCCCTTGGTCAGACGCGGGACGGAGTGACGGGTGCCGATGCCGCCCGGGTTGGTCAGGGAGACGGTGACGCCCTGGTAGTCATCGAGCTTCAGCTTGCCGACGCGGGAACGCTCGACGATGTCCTCGTAGGCCTCGATGAACTCATCGAAGGCCATGTTCTCGGTCTCCTTGATGGCGGCGACCACGAGTGCGCGGGAGCCGTCCTTCTGCGGGAGGTCGATGGCGAGGCCGATGTTGATGTGCTCCGGGACGACGACGGACGGCTTGCCGTCCTTGATCTCGTAGGAGACGTTCATGTCCGGGTGGGCCATGATCGCCTTCACCATGGCGTAGCCGATGATGTGGGTGAAGGAGATCTTGCCGCCGCGGGTACGTGCCAGGTGGTCGTTGACCATGGCGCGGTTCTCGAACATGAGCTTGACCGGCATGTCACGCACGGAGGTCGCGGTGGGGACCTCGAGGGACTCGTCCATGTTCTTCGCGATGGCCCGGAACATGCCACGCAGCGGCGTGGAGCCGGCCTCCGGCTTCGGGGTGTTGGCGGCGCGGTCGATGGGGGAGACCGGCTTGCGGCGGGCCGGGCGCGCCGGTGCCGGCGCTGCCTTCTGGGTGGTGGCCTGTGCGGCCTTGGCCTGCTCCGTCACGACGGTCTTTCGCTCCTCGCTCTTGTCGGAACCGATCGGGCCCGCGCTGGGCACCGACGCCGGCTGGGATGCCGACCTGGGGGCTGCGGTAGTTGCAGCGGACTGCGGGGCACCGTTCTTCTCAAACAGCTCCCGCCACTCCTTGTCCACGGACTGGGGGTCCTTCTGGAACTGCTGGAACATCTCGTCTACCAGCCACTCATTCGGGCCGAAAGTACTTGCGCTGCTCACGGCAGGTGCTCGCCTCATTTCATTGCTTCATGGTGCAGTCGTCTTGCCAACAATAATTGTCCACTACAGGGTAGCGTGATGATACCCTGCCCCCCGCACTGCTGGGGGCTTTACTTCACCCCCGTTAGCGGTGGGCACGCCACAGTCCGGCGTACACACCTTCACGGGCCAGCAGTTCGGGGTGGGATCCGTCCTCGATGATACGTCCCTTATCCACGACGAGGATTCTGTCGGCCCGCGCGGCCGTCGCGAGGCGGTGCGCCACCACCACCGACGTGCGCCCGCGCGTGACCCGCGCCGAGGCATCGAGGACGGCGGCCTCGGTCGCCGGGTCGAGGGTGGCGGTCGCCTCGTCGAGAAGCATGACGTCAGGGCGCAGGAGCTCCGCGCGGGCCAGGGCGATGAGCTGACGCTGACCGGAGGACAGGCCCCGGCCGCGCTCGCCGACGGTGTGGCGGAAGCCACCCGGGATGCCCGCGATGATGTCGAGCGCACCGATGCGGCGGACGGCCTCCTCGACGTCCTCGTCGCTCGCCGACGGCCGCCCGTACGCGATGTTCTCCGCGACGGTGCCGATGAACAGGTGGGCCTCCTGCGGGACCTGGGCGACCTGGCGTCGCCAGTCGGCGAGGGGGAACTCGCGGATGTCGGTGCCGTCGGCGCAGACGTGGCCGCGCACCGGGTCGTAGAACCGGGCGAGCAGCTTCACGACGGTCGACTTGCCCGCCCCCGTCGGCCCCACGAGGGCGACGGTGGTGCCCGGCTCGATGCGGATGTCGAGGTTCTCGGCGACGAGCGGGCCGTCGGGGGAGTAGGCGAAGTCGACGTGGTCGAGGGTCAGGGGACCGCGGGCAGCCTCCGCGGCGGCGTGCGCGGTGCGGGTGCCGGTGTCGGCGACGGTGGGGCGTTCGGCGAGCAGGTCGGTGATGCGGCGGAAGCCGACGGCGGCCTGCTGCCAGGAGTCGAAGATCTGGCCGAGCTGCTGGATGGGCCCGTAGAGCTGGGCGAGGTACATGACGAACGCCACGAGCACGCCGGCGGTGAGATCCCCGTCGACGACCCGGGCGGCCCCGACGCCGAGGACCAGGGCCGTGGTGATCTGTGAGATCGCGTTGACGCCGGGGAAGTAGACGGCGACGGCGGTCTGGGCGTGGGTGCGCAGGCGTCGGTAATGCTCGGACTCGGCGGTGAACTCGGCGAGCACGAGTGAGGTGCGGCCGTGCATCTGGGCGGTGCGCAGACCGTTGATGTTCTCCTGGAAGGAGGCGTTGACGGCACTGATCTGCTCGCGGGCACGGGTGTAGAGGCGCGAGGAGATCCGGCGGAACACGAGGGTGGCCGCCAGGATGAGCGGGATTGCCGCGACCGCCACCAGCGACAGCCCGGCGTCGGTCCAGGCGAGCATGGCGGTGATGCCCACCAGGGTGCCCACCGACACGATCGCCTGCGCCAGGCCGGTCTGCAGGAAGGAGCTGAGGGTGTCGATGTCGGTGGTCATGCGGGTCATGATCCGGCCCGAGAGGTTCGTCTCGTAGAAGTCCATCGACAGCCGCTGCAGGTGCGCGTAGCTGCGCAGCCGCAGCCCGTAGAGCAGACGCTCACCGGTGCGGGAGGTGAGCACCACCAGGGCGGTGGCCGCGGCCCAGCTCACCGCGACGACGGCCAGGCCGCCGCCGGCGATGCTCCACAGCGCGCCCATGTCGCCTTGTGCGACGCCGTGGTCGACGGCCCAGCGCATGAGGGTGGGGAAGGCCAGGTCGGTGAGCACGCCGACGATGAGCAGCACGATGACCGCCACGATCAGCCCGCGCACCGTCCGGAACAGGTCGCGCACGCGGAAGGCGGAACGGTCGGCGCGCAGGTGCGCGGAGTCCAGCCCCGGCTGTTCCGTGGCGGGCGGCAGCTTCTCGACGCGCGCCAGCAGCTCCGGCGTCGCCGAGATGTTGCCCAGGCCGCGCCCGCCCATGCCACCGCCGCCGCCCATGCCCCGGCCCATACCGCCGGGCTGGGTGGAGATGTGCTCGGTGCGCACGCGTTCGACGTCACCCGGCCACAGCTCCTCGGGGGCGGGCTCGGGGATGTTCGTGCGGTCGGGGAGGGGGACCGGTTCGGGGTCCATGATGCGCAGGTAACGGGGGTCCTCCGCGAGGGCCGCGACGGTGTCGACGGCGGTGATCCGGCCGTCGTCGATGATGGCGACGCGCTCGGCGAGGTCGAGGGTGGACTGACGGTGGGCGACCGCGAGCACGGTGACGTCGGTGAGCTCCCTGCGGAGGCCGGCGAGGATGCGGGCCTCGGTGGCGGCGTCGATGGCGGAGGTGGCGTCGTCGAGGATGAGCACGCGCGGGCGGGAGAACAGTGCGCGGGCGAGGGCGATGCGCTGGCGCTGGCCGCCGGAGAGCGTGAGGCCGCGTTCGCCGACGACGGTGTCGAGGCCCTCGGGGAGACGGTCGATGAACTCGGTGGCCTGCGCGAGGCCGGCGGCGTGGCGGATCTCCTCGTCGGTGGCCTCCGCCCCCATGGCGATGTTGTCGCGGATACTGGAGGAATAGAGGAAGGCCTCGTCGAAGACGACGGTGACGGCCTCCCGGAGGGCGGCGCGGGTGATCGTGTCGTAGGGGATCTCCCGGCCCCCGGAGGTGAGGGCGAACGTGCCCTCGTCGGCACGGTAGAAGCCGCCGGCCAGCTGCACGGCCATCGATTTGCCGGAACCGGCCGGGCCGATGAGCGCGAGGGTCTCGCCGGGGGCGATGTCCAGGCTCATGCCGTCGAGCACGCGGTGGCCACCGGTGTGGAAGGTGACGTCGCGGATGCGCAGGCCCAGGGGGCCGGCGGGGATGTCCTGCGCGTCGGCGGGATCAGGGTCCTGCGGCGCCATGTCGAGGACCTCGGCGATGCGGTCCAGCGACGCCAGGCCCATCTGGAAGGTGACCAGCAGACCGGAGAGCATGCCCACCAGGCGGGTCATGGTGGCCAGGTACACGGAGAAGGCGAAGAAGGTGCCCACCGTGATGCGGCCCTCCATGACCAGCCAGCCGCCGAGGAGGATGTTGATGACCAGGGCCACCTGCGGCAGGTTTTGCAGCAGCGGCTGGAAGCGGGCCATGAGCTTCGCGGCGCGCATCTTGGCGGCGTAGAGGGTGCGTCCGAGGCGGTCGAGGTGGTCGACCTCCCGGTCCTCCTGCGCGAAGGCCTTGACCACGCGCACGCCGGTGACGGTCTGCTCGACGTGGGTGGCCAGGTCGGCGGCCGACTGCTGGGCGACCCACGTGGCGGCGTACATCGAGCGGCGGGACCACACGGCGATGCCGACGATGAGCGGCATGAACGCCAGGGCGATGACCGTGAGCAGGGGGGAGACCCACAGCATGACGCCGGCGGTGATGATCAGCTGCACGACGTTGCCGATCGCCATCGGGCCCATCGCTACGAGGCCCTGCGTGGCGTTGAGGTCGGAGATCGAGCGGGACACGATCTGGCCGGTGACGATCCGGTCCTGCCCGGGGCCGTCGAGACGTTGCAGCCGGTCGAGGATGCGCACGCGCAGGGTGTGCTGGGTGTCGATGGACAGCCGTCCCGCCGTGTAGCGCCGCAGGAACTGGCTGAGGTAGCGGGCCAGCGCCACGAGGACGAGCACGACGATGATCTGCCGCAGCGATGCATCGGTACCGGTCGGGCCCTGCCCGCCGACGCCGGTGGCGACGTCGACCGCCGAGCCGGTCAGCAGCGGGATGGCGATCTCGAAGAGCACCGCCGCCACCGTGGCGACCAGGGTGACGGCGGTGATGCCGCGGCGGTCACGGAGGGCGTCGAGAAGCTCCCGGAGCCCGGAATGCCGCCGCAACTAATCCACCGGCACGGGGAAGGTGGCCGGGACGACGCCCAGGGACTCCCGCGAGTTCGCGATGACCGCGCGGGTGAGCTTGCGGTTGGCGAGCGTGCCCGCGATCGCGCCGATGCCCAGCGGCATGAGCTTGCCCAGCCACACGCGGCGGAAACGCTTGGACAGGTTCTTCAGCGCCATGCGGATGAGCCGGTTGTTGATCTCCCCGAGCTTCGGGGCGGAGAACCGTGCCACCGTCGACATGGTCGGCAGGCCCTTGGACTTGCCGACGTCCCCGACGAACGCATCCACCACCGCCGTGCCCTTGGCACCGAGCAGGGACACGAGGATGAGGGCCTTGCGGCGCTCCTTCTCCGAGATGTCCACGCCCCGCAGGTGCGCGCTGGCCATCGTGTACCAGGCAGCGGCGTCGAGGAAGACGATCGACTCCGCGCCGATCGCGGCCGCGCCCGTGAAGAACCCGATGCCCGGGATCGCGGCGGCGGCGCCGGCCCCCGCGCCGGTTCCGGTGGTGATCATGAGGAAGTGCTTGTCGACGAGCTCCTGGATCTCCGCCGGGCTCGCCCCGGGATGCTTCCGCCGCAGACGGTCGACGTAGTTCTCGATCGCCGAGGACTGGATCGACACCGCCTTGTCGAGCGCGCGGATAAGCGCCCGGCCGGCGGGACCGGCGTCGGCCTCCAGGGCCTGCGGATCAGAACCCAGGCCGTCGACGATGGCCTGCTCCGGGGCGTCCGTCGTGGGCGGGGTGGACTTGATGAGGGCCATGGGTTCTCCTTACAGACTGTTGCGGTTACCTATTGTCCGATTCTAATTGAATACACATTGTCCAACTCCGGGCCAGACCCGTTTGTTCCCGCTTCAGACGTTCTCCGCGGTCTCCTCGTTGGCGAAAGCCTCCGCCGCCTCCACCTGCTCCGGGGTGGGGCGCACGCCCGTGTACAGCGCGAACTGCTCCGCCGCCTGCAGGGCGACCACCTCGCCGCCGTTGATAGACGGCCGCCCCAGACGCTCCGCGGCCGCGATGAGCGGGGTGCGCACCGGATACGCGACGACGTCGAAGATAATGTCCGCGGCTGCGATCTCGGCGTCGCTGAACGCCTGCGCCTCCGGGGCCAGACCCGTCATGCCCAGCGGGGTGACGTTGACCAGCAGGCGGGCACCCGCGGGCACCTCCTCCGGGGACCAGTCCCAGCCGTAACGCTCCGCCAGGGCCGGGCCGGTCTCCGCGTTGCGGGCGACGATGGTCCCCGACATGCCGTGGTCGGCCAGCGCCGCGACGACCGCGTTGGCCATGCCGCCCGACCCACGCACCGCCACCGGCAGGGAGGGGTCGACGCCGTGGGAGCGCAGCAGCGAGGCGACGGCGACGTAGTCGGTGTTGTAGCCGACCAGCTCACCGTCGGTGTTGACGATCGTGTTCACCGCGTTGATGCGCTCGGCGGAGGGGTCGAGGGCGTCGATAAGCGGGATGACGTCCTGCTTGTAGGGCATCGACACGCCCGCGCCCCGGATGTCCAGCCCCCGGATGCCGGCGACCGCCGCAGTGATGTCCGTCGGGGCGACCGCCTTGTAGAGGTAGTTGAGCCCCAGTTCGGCGTACAGCCAGTTGTGGAAGCGCACGCCGTGATTCGAGGGACGCGCAGCCAGGGAGATGCAGAGTGTGGTTTCGCGGTCGACGTAGTTCACCATGCTCACTACCGTAGTGATCATGACCTCCTTCGACACCCCGGGACCGCTGGTCCGCACCACAGCGGGTGCGGTGCGGGGGCTGGTCGACGGGAAACTGGGGATCCGGACGTGGCGCGGCATCCCCTTCGGGGCCAGCACCGGCGGCGACAACCGCTTCCGCGCCCCCCGCCGCCCCCGCCACTGGCGCGGCGTGCGCGACGCCACCCGTTTCGGGCCGGTCGCCCCGCAGCCGACCTACTCCTGGACCGACCGCGTCGTCGGCGCGGAGAACTGCCTCCACCTCGACGTCGTCCGCCCGGACACCGACGACGAACTGCCCGTGGTCGTCTACCTCCACGGCGGCTCCTTCATCATGGGTTCCTCCCACGAGCCGATGCTGCGCGGCTACCAGTTCGCCACCGCCATCGACTGCGTGTACGTCTCGGTCAACTTCCGCCTCGGCGCACTCGGCTACCTCGACCTGCGTTCCATCGGCGACGACTGCGTGGCCAACCCCGCCGTGCGCGACCAGCTGCTGGCCCTGCAGTGGGTGCAGTCCAACATCTCCCAGTTCGGCGGCGACCCCACCCAGGTGACGCTCATGGGGGAGTCCGCCGGTGGTGCGGCCGTGGCCACCCTCATGGCCATCCCCGCCGCCGAGGGCCTGTTCCACCGCGCCATCGCCCAGTCACCGCCGCTGGCGATGGTCCACTCACGCGCCCAGTCCGAGCTGTGGGCCCGCGAGCTCGTCTACCAGATGGCTCTGCCCCGCCAGGCGACGCTGCGTGACCTGCGCGCCGAGCACCCCCACGACCTGGTGCGCGCCGGGCAGTCGATGATGTGGCGCGGCCAGGGCTTCATGCACCTCAACACCACCTACGCGCCGACCGTCGACGGCACGCTCCTCCTCGAGCACCCCCTGCGGGCCTTCGAGGACGGCCAGCAGATGAAGGTGCCGCTGCTGCTGGGCACGAACTCGGACGAGGCGAGTTTCTCCAAGCTCTTCTACATGCGGAACTCGGCCCGCTCCCGCGCGGCCCTGCGCCTGCTCTCCGCCTTCGACTCCACCGAGGCGCACCGCGTCCTCGACGCCTACTCCGGCGCCTACGAACGCGGCCAGTTCGCGGAACTGCTCGCCGACGCGCTCTTCTGGGCCCCCTCCGTGCGCCTCGCCACCGACCACAACCTCGTGGCGCCGACGTGGATGTACCGCTTCGACTACGCCCCCGCCGCCCTGCGTTGGCTGGGGCTGGGGGCGATGCACTCCCTCGAGCTCTCCTCGATCTTCGGCGACCCGGGGGCGTCGCGGACCTCGGGCATCACCCGCTTCGGCGGCATGGAGGGCATGGCCGAGCTCACCGACCGCATGCAGTACCACTGGGGCCAGTTCATCCACCACGGCCGGCCGGGCGTCGAGTGGCCCCCCTACGGGCCGCCCTCGGACACCATCCCGGCCCGCGCCACGATGGTCTTCGACGATCCCCCGCACGTCGAGTACGACCCCAAGGACGGGCAGCGCCGCGCCTGGGCCGACTACGACATGACGGAGTGGGGCAACGGCGTCCCCGAACTGCTGGAGCAGTTGGGGCTGATGATCAGCACGGAGCTGGGGCGGTAGCCGCCCGGGTTCTCCCGCAGGTGGCGAAACGCTGGGCAGGACGGGGCGCGCGCGGCTAGGCTGGTGCGGGATTGCCGTTGGCGGTCGTCGACAAGAGAACAACCGGGAAGGGATTTCCACCACCATGAGCTTCTTTGAGGACATTGCCGCCGCCCTGGATGCAGAGGGCATCGAGTCCCGCGTGCACGACGACACCATGTTCGTCCCGATCACCTCCGACCTGGAGATCCAGTTCGTGGAGATCGACCCCCACATGCCCGCCGCCAACGTCTACATCGCGGCCGCCGACGTCGACGAGGACGACGAGAACTTCGAGGCCGTCCTCGTCTCCGTCGTCTTCTCCGTCGAGGACGCCGTCGACACCGTCGCCCGTCACGTCGCCACCGACCAGGTCGTCACCGTGCTGCGGGACCTGCTCGAGGGCACCGACGAGCGCATCGGCGACCTGGAGTTCTACCAGGACGCCGTCAACGCCAACCTCGTCCGCGCGGAGGTGGGCCACAACTCCGAGCTGCAGGTCCTCGTCGAGGTGATCGAGGGCGTGCCGTCCGCGGTCGTCCAGTTCGTCGCCATCGGGGAGTCCTTCGAGGACCTCATCGACCAGGCCATCGACGAACTCTGGGAGTCCGACGGCGACGCCCAGCTCACCGAGGAGGACCGCCAGCGCATGTTCGCGGACCTCACCGCCGAGGTGGAGCTGGCCACCGACGAGGTCCTCGACCTCGGCGTGTTCACCGACTTCGACAGGCTTTTCGACGTCATCTCGCTCGCCGCCGACCAGGCCGAGGACTGGGAGGAGCAGCTCGTCCCCTTCGACGAGGACGAGTTCGACGAGCCGGACGTCTACGACCTCTTCGGCGCCGACGAGGGCGAGGATGACGAAGACGACGAGGACGACGACTTCGACGATGAGGACGACGAGGACTTCGACGACCTCGATGACGAGGACGACGAGGACGAGGCCGACCACGACGAGGCCTGAGCCTCGTCGATCGTCCACTGTGCGTTTCTCCCGCGACGGCTAAGATGCGCAGGGTGTGAAGGGCCGTCGGTATGAGCAGGAGTGGAGTGGGTCGTGGCGTTGTCCTCGAAGTTTCCGGTGTCGTTGGTGAATGAGCGGATTGCCCGCCTACGTCAGCGACCGCCGCGGGAGGAACGTTTCCGGGCCGTCGACGAGAAGGTCGCGGAGATGTCGAAGCTCGGCGACGTGTCCGTGGCGATCGAGCGTGCCGACGGTTCCTTCCGGCACCTGTTCACCACCGGGCCCCTCGACCCTGACTCGCGTTTCGCCAGCGGTTCGGTGACCAAGCTGTTCACGCACGCCATCATCTTCCGTCTCATCGACGAGGGGCAGCTCAGCTACGACACCCTCATCGCCTCCCGCGTGCCGGCCGGCTCACTCGACGGGCTGCACGTCATCCGCGGCGAGGACTACGGCTCGGAGCTGACCGTCCGCCACCTCATCGACCACACCTCGGGGCTGGCCAGCTGGGAGGACACGAAGGACCCGGGTGGGCGCGACGTCATCGACCAGATCGTGGACTGGGACCGGGTGGTCAGCGTCGACGAGCAGATGGAGACGGCCGCCCGCAACGGCGCCAAGTTCCCGCCCGGCCAGGGCAACCGTGCCCACTACTCGGACCTCAACGCGGAGCTGCTCAGCCAGGTCGCCCAGCACACGACGGGCCGGACGTACCAGGAGCTGGCGAACCACTACATCATCACGCCCCTGGAGCTGGAGCACACGACCTTCGTGCGGCCGGGGCGGCACGACTACGCGGAGGTCCGCACCGACAAGCACGTGGTGTGGTCCTCCCGGTATTTGTCGAGTTCGCTGGGGTCCTCCGGCGTCATCTCCACGGCCCCGGACCTGCTGGTGTTCATCCGGGCCTTCCACACCGGCCGGATCTTCGACCACGGGCACATCCAGGACCCGCAGCTGCGCCGCATTCAGCACCGTCCGCTGCGTTATGGCAGCGGCATGATGGCGATGGGGCTGCCGAAGATCCTGTCACCGCTGGTCCCGGCGCCGCTCATCCTCGGGCACACGGGCGTGCACGGTGCCTTCGCGTTCTACTGCCCCTCCCGTTCGGCGTTCATCGCGGGTTCCGTGAACTCGATCGTCACGCCGCCCTTCGAGGTCATCTACCGCTACCTCGACGCGCTCTAGCCGGCTCAGGCGGCGGCGCTGTACCCCGCGAACAGTGAGGCGGGGGAGTGGACGGGGTGGTGGGCGGCGTCGACAAGCCAGACGTAGGTGGCGGCGCGGCCGCTGGGGATTTCGTGGACGGCGTCGACAAGCGCATTCTCGACGAGCGCCCGCACCCAGCCCTCCGCCCGCACCGGGTCGACGGTGCCGCGGGCGTCGGTGATGCGGAGGGTGACCAGGTAGGCGGGTTCGCGGTCCTCGCCGAAGCCGCGGACGCGGGCCCGGACGCGCTCACCGACGCGGTGGCGGGTGACCGTGAGCCGCAGACCGTCGGGAAGTGTCTTGCCCGGTGGACGCCAGCTGGCGGCCGGGCGGGCGAGGGAGCGCGGGTGGTGGAGGATCGAGTGGATGTCGCGCAGGGTGTCCGCCTCGTGGCGGCGGAGTTCGGTGGCGACGGTGGACGGGGTGTGCAGGTGGTTGATCGACATGCCCCGCACTCTAGAGCCGACCAATGACACGCCTGTTCGATATGTCGAACAGGTGTGCGATAGGACTGTGTGGGCGGGCAGGGGGTACCCTGAGCAGTGATATGACAGATCAACAACAGGTCCGCCCGCAGATCCCCACCGAGATCTGGGTGCTCGTCACCGCGGCGTTCATCATCGCCCTCGGCTACGGACTCATCGCCCCGATCCTCCCGCAGTTCGCCGTCAGCTTCGACGTCTCCATGGCCGCCGCCGGAGCCGTCGTCTCCATCTTCGCGGCCTCCCGGCTGTTCTTCGCGCCGGTGTCCGGCCGCCTCATCGACACCATCGGGTCCCGCCGGGTCTACCTCACCGGACTCCTCACCGTGGCCGTGACCACCGCGCTCGTGGCCGCCGCCCAGGAGTACTGGCACATCCTGCTGCTGCGCGGCATCGCCGGCATCGGCTCGACGATGTTCACCGTCTCCGCCATGGGCCTCATCGTGCGGATCGCGCCGCCGGAGATCCGCGGCCGGGCCTCCGCGGTGTACGCCACGGCCTTCCTCGTGGGTAACGTCATCGGCCCGGTCGTGGGTGCGGCGCTGTCGATGCTGGGCATGCGCGCACCCTTCGTCATCTACGGCGCCTCGGTGGCGCTGGCCGCCTTCGTCGTGTGGTGGCGGATGCCGCGCCGCGCGAGCGAAGGGGAGGGGAAGAAGAAGGACATGCAGCCGCCGATGCGCTTCGGCGAGGCCGTCCGCGACAGCGCCTACCGTTCAGCGCTGGTCTCCGGCTTCGCTTTCGGATGGGTCAACTTCGGTGTGCGCGTGGCCACGCTGCCGCTCTTCGCCGCCGCCGTGTTCGAGCACGGCGGCGCCATCGCCGGCCTGGCCATGGCGGCCTTCGCCCTGGGCAACGCCGTGACGCTGCAGTTCTCCGGACGCCTCGCCGACACCGTCGGACGCAAGCCGCTGGTCATCTCCGGGCTCATCGTCAACGCTGTGTTCACCGGCGCCATCGGATTCGCCGACAGCTTCTGGCCGCTGCTCATCGTCTCCGCGCTCTCCGGCGCGGGCGCCGGGATGCTCAACCCGGCGCAGCAGGCGGTGCTCGCCGACGTCATCGGCAACCAGCGCTCCGGCGGCCGGGTGCTGGCCAACTTCCAGATGTCCCAGGACCTCGGCGCGATCATCGGGCCGATCCTCATCGGTGCCGTCGCGCAGAGCTACGGCTTCGAGCTGGGCTTCCTCATCTGCGGAGTCATCGGCCTGGCGGCCGCCGCCGTGTGGGCCTTCGGACGGGAGACCCTCGAGGGTGGTCCCGGCGTGCAGCTGGAGAAGATCGCCTAGATGCCCGGGAACACCGTCAGCAGGGAGCGGTCCTGGCGGGCGCTGGCGGCGCTGTGCGTCGGCCTGTTCATGACGCTGCTCGACCAGTCGCTCGTCGCCGTGGCCCTCCCGCAGATCCGCCGCGACCTCGACGCCACCCTCAACCAGGTCGTCTGGGTCTCCGCCGTCTACCTGCTCACCTTCGCCGTCCCGCTGCTGGTCACCGGCCGTCTCGGGGACCGTTTCGGACAGCGCCGCGTGTACCTCACCGGCATGGCGCTGTTCACGCTCGCGGCCCTCGCCTGCGCCTTCGCCCCGACGATCGAGTGGCTCATCGCCCTGCGCGCGGTGCAGGGATTGGGCGGGTCGCTCATCAACCCGCAGCCGCTGAGCATCATCAACCGGATCTTCCCGCGCGAGCGCCGCGGCACCGCGATGGGCGTGTGGTCCGCCGTCGCCGGCTCCACGGGGCTGTTCGGCCCGGTCATCGGCGGCCTGCTGGTGGGCACCGTCGGCTGGCGGGCGGTGTTCCTCTTCTATGTGCCGCTCGGCCTGGTGTCCCTGTTCATGGTCCACCGTTTCGTCCCGCGCCTCCCGCAGGCGGTCGCGCGTATCGACGCCACCTCCGCCCTCGTCTCCCTCGTCGCCGTGCTCGGCGTGGTCTTCGCGCTGCAGCAGGGCCCGGAGTACGCGTGGGCACCGTGGATCTGGGGCGTGCTGCTCGTGGGGGCGGTCGCCTTCGCCGTGTTCGTGTGGCTGCAGCGCCGCACCGGGGAGGGGGCGCTCGTCCCGCCCGCCCTGTTCGCCCACCACAATTTCCGCCTGGGCATCGTCGCGGTGTCGACGCTCGGCTTCGCCGTCTACTCCGTGAACCTGCCGATCATGCTCTACCTCCAGCAGGGGGCCGGACTGTCGCCGCAGGCGGCCGGGTTCATGCTCGTGCCGATGGGCGTGCTCTCCGTGCTCCTGGCGCCACTGGCCGGCCGGCTCACCGACCGGCTGCCGCCGGGGCTGATCTCCCGGGCGGGCTTCCTCGCGCTCATCTCCGCGATGGTCCTCTTCGCCGCGTTCATGCACCTGGCGGCCCCGGTGCCGCTGTTCCTCCTGCCGATCGTCCTGCTCGGCGCGGCCAACGCGCTGGCGTGGTCCCCGAACTCGGCGATCACCATGCGTGATCTGCCGGTCCGCCTCACCGGGGCGGGGTCGGGCGTGTACAACACCTCCCGTCAGGTGGGAGCGGTGCTCGGGGCCGCCGCGCTGGGGGCCGTGATGCAGACGGGGGAGGGGACCGTCAGCCTCGGCGCGGCCATGGGCACGGCGATGCTCGTGCCGGTGGGGTTCCTCGCCGTGGGCCTGCTCGCGGTCTCCCGCTTCCGGGCGGACTAACCTCGACGGGCATGATCCCCGTCCTCATCGACTGTCTGGTCGAGGAGCGGGGGACGTCGTGAAGCATCTGCCGGCCCTCACGGTCGATCGCCGGTGAGCATCGCCCGATCCCGCCGCCCGGGAGCCCACTGTTCACCGGCGATCGACGCTGCCCGCCTGGTACGCGGACGTGACGTCCCTTAATCTGGACCAATGACCCGGATCCACGGCCTCGACCTGGCCCGCGCGTGGGCGATCATCGGCATGATGTCCGCCCACATCGGCCCGTCGAGATTCCTCACCGACGGCTACCCCTCCGTGCTGTTCGCGGTGCTCGCGGGCGTGTCGATGGGGATCATCTCCTCCCGCACCACCGCGCCTGCCGACGCCCGCTTCGCCCTGCTCACCCGCGCCGTCATCCTCGTCGGCCTCGGCGTGCTGCTGGATGCGCTGCAGCACGGGATCGCGGTCGTGCTCACGGCGATCGGAGTGTCCTACATCCTGCTCCTGCCGGTCCTCGGCTGGCGTGCCCGGTGGCAGGTGGTGCTCCTGGCGGGGCTGGTGGTCCTGGGGCCGCTGGTGCTGGCGGTGCAGTACTCGTTCCCGTTCGCCTGGGAGAGCGAGTTCTTCGACGACCTGGTCAACGGCCCGTACCCCCTCACCGCCTGGCTGGCGTACACGCTGCTCGGCCTGCTCATCCACCGGCTGGCGCTGCGCCGGGAGGCGGTGCTGCTGTCGACCGGGCTGGCGGTGTTCGCGCTGGCGCAGATCACCCTCGAGCTGACCGACTTCCGCACGGTCCCCTACGACGAGCTCAACCTCCTGGGGGAGTGGCTGCAGGGTGAGCCCCACTCCGGCGGGCTTCTCGACGTCCTCGGTTCCGCCGGCCTGGCCGCCGCCCTCATCGGCGCCTGCCTCCTGGCGTGCCGACTCGCGGCGCTCGTGTGGGTGACGTACCCCCTGCGGGCCTTCGGGGCGATGTCGCTGACGATCTACGTCACGCACGTCATCATCACGACCATCGCCAACGGCACGTTCGTGGGGCTGGGCCCGGTCTATTCCCTCATGTCGCCGGAACAAGCCGACTCCCTGTGGCCGGAGCTCTTCCTCTGGCAGCTCCTGGGCTTCCTCGTGTTCGCCTCCCTGTGGCGGTGGCGGTTCCGCCGGGGGCCGGCGGAGTGGGCGGTGGGCAGCGTGGTCGCGGCCACCACCTCACCGACTAAACGGTAATGATTATCAACTAGGATCGTTGTCATGGTTGATCCCGCCCACGTCCATGACGGCTGCACCCCCGACCGGCACCGCGATGCCGTGGTCGCCGGTCTCGTAGCTCTGACCGCGACCACCACACCCACCACGCCCGCCGAACCACAGCAACAGGGCACCGTCCGCCCTGTCGTGACCGTCACCGGTTTCAACCTCGCCGCCGAGGTCATCGAGCGTTCGCAGCAGGTGCCGGTGATCGTCCTCATCGGGGCACCCCTGCAGAGCGGGATGAAGGAACTGCGTTCCCGGTTGACCTCCCTCGCGGAAGGGGCCGGGCTGCGCTGGATCCTGGGGATCCTCGACCCGGACAAGGACCCGGGTGCCGCGGTGCAGTTCCGGCCGCGTCAGGTGCCCAGCGTCTTTGCCGTGGCCGGCGGCACCACTGTCGCGGTGTTCGAGCCCGGTCTGCCCGGCCGCGACATCGCCGACTGGGTCGAGGAGGTGGTGCGCAGCACCGGAGGGCGACTGTCCGGGTTGGACGAGACGGAGGAGGAGGCCACCCACTCCGCGCCGGCGGAGTCCGGGCGCGAGGCGCAGCTGCGACGCGCCGCCGAGGCCGTCGACAGCGGGAACTTCGCCGGGGCGGTGGCCGTGTACGAGGAGATGCTCGCCTCCGCGCCGGGGGATCCCGTCCTGCGGCGGGCCCGGGCGGCGGTGTCGGTCCTGGTACGGGTCCAGCGCATGGACCGCACGCGGGACCCGGTCCAGGCGGCGGTGGAGGACCCCGGGGACGTCGATAAGGTGTTGGACGCCGCGGACGCGCTGGTCATGCTCGACCAGCCGGGGGAGGCGGTGGAGCTGCTGGCCACCCAGGTGGGGGAGCCGCGCGTCCGGGAGCGGGCGCTGGAGCTGCTGGCGCTCCTGGACCCCGCTGATCCAGTGGTGGCGGCCACCCGGCAGCGGGTGGCCAGCGCCCTCTACGCCTGAGCCGCGAGGAGGGCGTCGGCCATCTCCTCCCGCGTGAGGGTGGCGCTCTCCAGGCGGCGCAGCACGTCGGCACCGTCGAGGTCGATGCCGATGAGCACGATCTCGCTGCCCGGCGTGAGGTCCGTGCGTCCCCACAGGGCGGCGGGGCGGATGCTCAGGTCCGGGCCCGCCTGGTGCCAGACCTGGACTGTCTGGATGTTCTCCGCGATCCAGCAGTAGCCCTTCGAGCGCACCAGACCGACGGTGGAACGCAGCACCTCCAGCAGGCGTTCCTGGCGGAAGGGGCGCTCGGAGCGGAAGGTGACGGAGCTGATGCCGTACTCCTCCGTCTCGGGGGTGTGCGGGTTCTCCAGCTCCTCGGTGTAGCCCTCGTAGGTGCGGGCGGTGTTCTCGTCGTAGAGGTGGGCGCCGAGGATCTCGTCGACGATGGGCCGGCCGTCGGCCAGGCCGTTGACCAGCACACCCACCCGGGCGCGCGGGTTCATCGCGGAGACCAGGGAGATGGTCTGCTCGAGGCGTTGTCTGTCGACGAGATCCGCCTTCGTCACGTAGATCCGGTCGGCGAACTCGACCTGGTCGGTGAGCAGGTCCGCCACGGTGCGCTCGTCCTCCGGGGCGGCAGCGCGGTCCGCCTCCGCGAGGGTGGCGCGGCGGCGGATCTGATCGAGGAACTGGCGGGCGTCGACAAGCGTGACCATGGTGTCGATGGGTGCCTGGTCCGCCAGTCGCGTGCCATCCTCCCACTCCCACTCGAAGGTCGCGGCGACCGGCATCGGCTCGGAGATGCCGGTCGACTCGATGAGGATGTGGTCGAACCGGCCGGTCGTGGCGAGCGCGCTCACGGACTCGACGAGGTCCTCGCGCAGGGTGCAGCAGATGCAGCCGTTGGTCAGTTCGACGAAGCGGTCCTCGCCGCGCACGAGGTGGCCCTCGTCGGCGATGAGGGCGGCGTCGATGTTGACCTCGGAGAAGTCGTTGACGATGACGGCGATCCTCTTGTCGCCGCGGTGGTTGAGGACCTGGTTGAGCAGGGTGGTCTTGCCGGATCCGAGGAATCCGGAGAGCACGGTGACGGGGGTGTGAGGGGACAAGGGGGTGCCTTCCTGATGGGCCTGGGCAGGGGTACGCGCGCAGTCTACCGGCATATTGAAAACTGTTTGCAGTAAGGGGTGGGGGTGTGGTGCTGTCTGTGGGGGAAAATGCCGCCCCACCACCGAAAAAGCGCACTTTTGCGCCCCTAATAACTGCCGATACATGCATAAGGCCGCGATCTGTGATAGCCTTATACCTCGGGTGTGGCCCAGTTCAGAGTTTTCCATTATGAACGGCGGCCGCTGCAGACCCGCGACCACGGCAGGCCAGAGAGGCCACGGACGGTCCCGGGTGCGGTGGCCCCCTCTGGATCTCCCGGCCGGCGCAGTCACCACCGTGCCGCTGAAAGGTCACCGACAGACGACAGTGAGAACACGCGTGTCGCGTGGCGCGGCCCTTACCCTGGGCCCTGCCCCTGCACGTACGGACGGAGGCCCTGCAGGGGCCGGAAAGGCATGCTTGACTAAGCAGCGCGTTGCAATCATCGGAGCCGGCCCGAGCGGAATCGCCCAGCTCAGGGCCTTCGAGTCCGCCCAGAAGAAGGGCGCGGAGATCCCGGAGCTGGTGTGCTTCGAGAAGCAGGACGACTGGGGCGGCCAGTGGAACTACAGCTGGCGCACCGGCACCGACCAGTACGGTGAGCCGGTCCACTCCAGCATGTACCGCAACCTGTGGTCGAACGGCCCGAAGGAGGTCCTCGAGTTCGCAGACTATACCTTCGACGAGCACTTCGGCAAGCCCATCTCCTCGTACCCGCCCCGTGAGGTGCTGTGGGACTACATCGATGGCCGCGTGAAGCAGTCCGACGTGAAGAAGCTCGTGCGCTTCGCCACCGTCGTGCGCTGGGTCGAGTTCAACGAGGACACCGAGATGTTCTCCGTCACCGTCGAGGACCTGAAGACCGGCGAGACCGAGACCAGCGAGTTCGACTACGTGGTCGTCGGCTCCGGCCACTTCTCCTTCCCGAACTACCCGGACTTCGACGGCATCGAGACCTTCCCGGGCTTCGTCGTCCACGCCCACGACTTCCGTGGCGCCGAGAGCTTCGCCAACCAGGACGTCCTCATGATCGGCGCGAGCTACTCCGCCGAGGACATCGGCTCCCAGGCCTACAAGATGGGCGCCCGCTCCGTCACCATGAGCTACCGCACCGAGCCCATGGGCTACGACTGGCCCGAGGGCATGCAGGAGATGCCCGGCATCAAGCACATCGACGGCTCCACCGTCCACTTCGTCAACGGCGAGTCGAAGGACTTCCACGCCATCGTCCTGTGCACGGGCTACCTGCACCACTACCCGTTCCTGCCCTCCGAGCTGGCGCTGCACTCCCCGAACAACCTCTACCCGGAGCACCTCTACCAGGGAGTCGTCTCCGAGGTGAACAACCGCATGTTCTGGCTCGGCGCCCAGGACCAGTGGCTCACCTTCAACATGTTCGACGCTCAGGCCTGGTACGTCCGCGACGTCATCCTCGGCCGCATCGCACTGCCCTCCCTCGAGGAGCAGCGCGCACACATGGCCACCTGGCGCAAGCGTTTCGACGCCATGGAGACCGCCGACGACCAGATCGACTTCCAGACCGACTACGTCCGCGACCTCATCTCCCAGACCGACTACCCCATGTTCGACCTCCACGAGGTCGCCCGCATCCTCAAGTCCTGGGTCCAGGACAAGAAGGACGACATCATGGGCTACCGCAACGCCACCTACCGCTCCGTCATGACCGGCACCATGGCCGCCCGACACCACACCGAGTGGGTCAACGAGCTCGACTCCTCCCTCGAGCGCTACCTCAACGAGCCCGAGGCAGACGAGGTCCGCGACATCTGGGAGGGCCGCGAGGCCGTCCAGCGCCGCTAAGGTGCTTGTCGACGCCGCCGTCACGCGGCGTCACCCGGAAAGGCCGGCAGCAGGGGGTGCTGCCGGCCATCGCTGATTCGTTTAACTAAGCCGTCGCTGCCATGAGACGTCCATAGATCGCTTCTGCCGCTCCTTGGATCTTTTCGACGTAGCCATCTCGCTGGTTGAGCTGTGAACCGCGGACTCCGTCCTTACTGACGAGCCCGGCGATGGGGGAATGCGCATCCTGGGCAGTCGCCGGCATCGAATGCATGTGGGGGATATGGCCCAGCAAGTACTCCTCGCCGTTCTGGCCAAGGCTGCGCGCCATCCGCTGGGCTTCCTCCGGAAGCCGATGGCGGAATCGTTCGAACGCGCCCACGAGCTGCTCTCCGCCACCCGACTTCTTCTTGATGTACTCCAACGTGGTGTAGCCGAGGTAGCGAAGAGCCCGTCCATCGTGCCCATGAAGACGCAGCGGCCGAAGCTTCTCTTCCATGTTCGAAGAGAAACGACTCCACGTCGCGATGTTGGCTTCCTGCAACTCGCTGTACTCAGCCACCCAATCCTCGAACCAGCGCGCAAGATTGCCGAATGCGTGGAAGCTGAACAAGTCAGTCGCGGTTGGAGTCACGAACGCGTCGCATCCCAGGAGCACGGTCCGGTTAAACGGACCTAGGCTCGGGCCCACGTCGAAGAAGACGATGTCGTACCGGTCCTGGTCCTCCAGGGCCGTCGCCAACTGACCTGCCCAGTGCACTCGCCGAAACGCAGCCGTTTCTCGGCTTAACGCCGACTGCCAGGCATTGCTCATCACGTCTTCGATCTGCGAAAGGCTGGGGTGGCCTGCGAGAACATCGACCTGGAAGCGCTCAGAGCGAACGACGTGGATGTCATCGTTGATCGTCGGTTCACCCTCCCGGAGAGGAATGAACAATCCATAGACCGAGTGTGCAAGAGAGTGGCGTAGCGCGGTTTCGGGATCCTCGTCAGACGCGTAGATTTCGGCCGTCTGCTCTTCCGTCAACATGAGCTGCGTCGCATTGCACTGCGGATCGCAGTCGACGTACAACACCCGGTGACCTCGCTCGGCAAAGTCATGGGCGATGTTGGTGGACAGGGTCGTCTTGCCGACACCACCCTTGTTGTTGAACAAGCTCAGCGTGCGAATCTTGGACATGACCTACCCCGGAACGAGGCCGCCGACGCGGCCGGATCTCAACACTGTAGTCAAAACATTAGCCGACTGCCCGATCGTCGCTTGACTAGCTCCCAGCTAACGCTAAGGGTCCGGCTCCGTCGCTGACCAGGTACTCGTACAGCCCACGCTCCACGGGGGACTGCAGCTTGAGACCCATCGTCACGACGTTATGTAGGCGGTCATCATCTCCAGGCATCGTCGTCTGTTGAGGTGTTCCGCTCTCTGCGCGGCCGAGGTAGTAGAAGTCGTTACCGTCGGAGTCACTCTTCTTAACGAACAGGTGAAGCGGCACGGTCCTATTGATGATGGGCTCTAGTTCTGCGCTCTCAAGTGTGCGGTCGCTCTTCGAAAACCACTTCAAAAGGTTACTACTGAGGAACTCATCTTCGTAGCGCACGCTGGCCGCCACCTCGGGGTCTTTGTTGTAAGTGACGAAGATTGGGCAGGTCGATGTTTCCTGGTCCACTTTGTAGCCATAGATGGTTGATTCTTCGTTGCGGGCCCATAGTAGAAGTCGGCAGACGTCCTTGCGACTGTAACGGTTACCCACCACCAGGTCGCCGTTCCAGGAATGGTGCTCACGGTTGAGGGCGAGTGAAGTCTCGAGAATGTCGTCCACGTGGCCCCGGAACGACTGTGCAGTATAAGCCCTGCTTCCTCCCTCCCGGTAGGCCGAGTAGAGAGCGTGAAAGTGCGGGTCAATACGGTACTGGTCGTCCACAATCTCGATGAACTGGATTTCTCCGTATTGAGTTCGCCTGCGGGAAGTAAAGAAGTCGAGGGTGAGAACGCGCTCGGTGGAGGTGATCACTTCTGGCGTAGAAACCGTTCCAGATTCACCCAAGATTTCGCGGAAGCGGTCTCGGGTCACGGTTTCATTTTTTAAAAGCTCTTGAAGCAAAAGCGTCTCATGAGGGCGGAGGCCATTGAGAACCTCAAGGCTCAGGAACTTCAGGTAATGGTTCTCCTCCGAGGTAGGACCATTGTCCACCAGCTTGAACGACTTGAGCAGTGACCAGTAGTTGCTGTACTTGCTGGCCAGAATGAACGGGTCGACGGTGTCGAAGCGGGAAAAGTCGATCAGTCGAGGAATCTGCCCTAATCGGTGGCGAAGGTTGAAGATGGCTTCCCTGAACTCACGCTTTCCAATGAGTTGGGCTTTGGCGAGGGACTCGAGGATGCGTTCCTGCGAAATGCGGTCGAAGCTGACACTTGAGGTCCCGAGCGTGAGCCCTTTAGAGGTAGAGCTCACCATCTTTTCCCGAATGCTGTCCTTGTTGGCCGAACGGTCTCCGGTCAGCGCAACAGGAATCAGGTAGTTATTGGCGTAGTTTCCAATGAAGTCAATGACACGCAGATGATCTTTTCCCTTGGTCTTGCGCAGACCACGCCCCAGCTGCTGTGTGAAGATGATGCTGGACTGAGTCGCGCGGAGCATCACGATTTGGTTAACGGAGGGAATATCAATGCCCTCGTTAAAGATGTCTACGGTGAGGATATAGTCGAGTTCTCCGGCCTCGAGCTGGGCGGTTGCTGTCTCGCGCATCTCCTCGGAGTCCTCGCCTGTCAGCGCGACTGTGCGGAGCAGTTGACCATTGACAAATCGTTGGTTGAGTTTGGTAGACAGCAGTTTCGCTTCTTGCTTGCGACTGCAGAACATCAGCCCCTTGACACCTCGCGGGTACCCGTAGACACGGAGCATTTCCAGGAGGTAGTCAATACGATCTTCAGACACCAGTTCATCGAGTGCGGATTCATCGTGGGGGACGCTGCCTCGTGAGTCAGTGAAGTCAGAGACGCCGTAATAGTGAAACGGTGCGAGCATCTTCGCCTTGAGTGCGTCCTGTAGCCGGATTTCGTAAGGCACGTTGTAGTCGAAAAGCTCAAAGATGTTGAAACCGTCGGTGCGTTCCGGAGTTGCCGTCAAGCCGAGAAGGAACTTGGGTTTGAAATGCTCGAGGAGGCGTAAGTAGCTTTCGGCGCCGGCGCGGTGCACCTCGTCGATGATGATGTAGTCGAACCCGCGTGGATCGATAGTCGGGAGGGTGTCGGGGCGAGCTAGCGACTGATAGGAAGCAAAGACATACCTACGGTCGATCTCCTTCCTGCCGCCGACAAAGAACCCAAAGTCGGATTCTGGTGCTCTGAGCACCTTCTTAAACTCGTGCGCAGCCTTGGAGAGGATCTGTTCGCGGTGAACCACGAAGAGCAGCCGCTTGGGCTGTGCCTTGCGCACCGCAAGTGCAGCGAGGATCGTCTTACCTGTGCCGGTCGCAGAAATGATGACGGCACGCTTTTCTCCGCTCTCGACAACCTCTCCCAGTGACTCCAATGCCGCCGACTGCATCATGTTGGGAACGATGAGCTCGTCATCATCCGTGACGTCGATGGTCTGATCCGAGAAGGGGATGAGAGTACGAGCCTTACGGGTTTTTTCGTATCGATCAATCCAGTCGGTTGTCAGTGGGACGGCACGCTTCTTTTGCCTGTCCGTTGCAGCCGCAAGCTGGTCGACAATGTGGCCTCCAGGCAGAGCGGAGAACTTCAAGTTCCACTCCTGGTTGACGGTCAAGGCACTGTCGGTCAAGTTGGAGCTGCCGACAATCGCCGTCACTCCGTGCTCTTGGTTGAAGATATAGCCCTTGGCGTGGAAGCCATCGTCGATATCTGGGTGGATGTGGACCTTTACCCGGTCAAGGTTGAGCATCTCCCGGAAAACATCGGGCTCATTGAAGTCGAGGTATCGCGAGGTGATGATCTCGCCATACCCGGAGAATTCGTGCAGTGCCTGCTTGAGGATCGCCAGCCCGGAGCTGGTGATGAAAGCAACCGAAAAGACGAAACTCGACGACTTGGCGAGCTCGTCTCGGATCGCCCGAAGCATTGTGTTGTCGTCAGAGTTTGAGATGAGAACAGGGTTGTGCAGCTGGTCTGCGGGCACCGAGGAATCGAGAAAACCAAAAGTGATGTCTCGAGTGAAAGAGTCAAAGCGGCTGGTCACTAGGCAAACTTCTCCTGAATCAGTTCAACAGCCGGAATGTCCGCCGGTGCCCAATCAAGAGAATGCAGCTCAGCCGGGTCCATCCAGAGCAAATCGGCATGTTCTGTCAGTTGGGGCTCCCGCGTGCCTAGTTCACAGAAGTAGGTGGACAATACGACGGTCCCGAAGGGGTAGTCGTAGGCGGTGGTCGTTATGAATTCTCCCACCTCTGCATCGCACAGCAGCTCTTCGCTCAGTTCCCGGGACAGAGCTTCTTCCGGGGTCTCAGCCGGTTCGATCTTGCCACCTGGGAACTCCCACATACCCGGTAGCGCTTTGTCGGGGCCACGTTGCATCGCCAGGACCTTGCCGTTCTTGACGATGACGGCACCGACGACGTCGATACGTTTGCTCATGGCTACCTTTCGGAACTCGCTCGGCTACTAAGCATAGGTTGCACGTGACGTCAGGTATGCCTCTGCGATGTCGTGTACGAGCCGGGCTGCCACGCGAGCGGTGCGTTCGTCGTGGTCGAGTGTGGGGTTGAGTTCAACAATGTCAACAAGTGCGAGCCGACCAGAACGGGCGAGAGCCAGTGCGACTGCACGGACGTGGGCGAGTGATATACCAACGGCGGCAGGGGCGCTGACACCGGGTGCGACGGAAGCGGGGAGGACGTCGAGGTCGATGCTCAGATGGATGTGGGGTCGGCTGGCGGTCAGTTCGAGAGCGAGGTCGGCGGCTTCAGCGGGGGAGAGGTCGTTGATCCAGTCGTCGGTGCGTGAGGTAACAGCGAGTGCGCGGGCGGAGTCGAAGAGGAATTTCGAGTTGCTGGGCGGTGAGATGCCGAGGACTGCATAAGAGAACTCATCGCCGGCGATTTCTGCAATCTGCCTGAACGGCGTCCCATTATTAGCTCGATCGGTGAGCCGCAGATCGAAATGTGCGTCCAGGTTGAGGATCGAGATCTCTGAAGCGGTTCCGACCGATTGATGAAGTCCTCGCCAGGTGCCATAGGCAGTGTCATGGCCTCCGCCGAGGACGATAGGTAGATGGCCGGCTTCGATGATCTCGCCGACCGCCTCAGCAAGAGAGTCCTGTGCCTCCTCGAGGTTCATGCCGGTGAGGTGGATGGTGCCGGCGTCATACAGCGGATAAGGCCGAAGAAGCGTAAGTGAGCCGAGGAGTCGACGAATGGCATCCGGACCTTCCTGTGCACCAGCCCGTCCACCGTTGCGGACGACTCCTTCCCCGGACGCGAATCCGAGCAGAGCGACACCTGGTGTGGCATCAGACGTGAGAGGCTTCACCGAGGTGAACCAGTTCGCGAAATCAGGAAGAGGGCCGTCGATGCGGCCCGTCCAAGCATCAGAAAGCGGGCTGGAGAAAGTAGGGTGCCTCATGGGCGCCACCGTAGTTCTTCTTCAGATGAAGAGGGCAGTCTCCTTCCTGCCCTGCGTATCCATGTTCGAGTTGGTGTGCTCTCATGTTTGGCGAGCAATCTATCCTGCCCACTGTGACTTACCGAGGGAAGAAGGAAGTTTTAGACAGCATCGAGGCGATTGTTCGGGAAGAGGGTCAAGTCCTTTTGAGTGGTGTGTCTGCCTTTCGATAAAACAAGCAGCATGACGACCTCAGGGACCGTCACGCGCCCGATACTGGGACTGGCTCATGCGACCTCCTTCGGGGCATCGCTGGCGTCGATGACGTTGGCCGCCATTATCGCCTTGGTCTGCTCCAGGGCCGTCAACGACATGTAGCGCTTTTGCTGAATCCAGTCATCGTGCTGCTCCGCCAACACGGCACCGACGAGGCGGATGACGGCGTCCCGGTTGGGGAAGATCCCGACGACGTCGGTGCGTCGGCGGATCTCCCGGTTGAGCCGCTCGGTGGGGTTGTTCGACCAGACTTTTGTCCACACGCTCTTCGGGGCGTGGGTGAACGCCAGCAGCTCATCAAGCGCCTCTTCCAGATAGTCCGCGACGTGCGGGAACTTCT
>LSQX01372224.1_pt1 | contig 24657 bp, 21 predicted proteins | sample 654561 | NCBI WGS metagenome assembly LSQX01 (sample SAMN04489861, study PRJNA283612) | anaerobic digester metagenome | isolation source: 4 biogas reactors fed with cattle manure at either 37C or 55C with and... | place: Denmark: Kongens Lyngby | collected 2014
GATGGCGTGTTTTGAGCGTGAAAGCGTGCCGCATATACTCGAGGAGACCGATAAAGAGATCATAGCGCTGTCGCCGGATATGCAATGGCAGTGTGTGCGCGATGTCGGCGGCGCGAATTATGTTCTTAAGTCCTCTCTGAACGAGCGGCCGATTCTCATATATGCCGTCCCGGATCCCGCCGTGGTCGATCACATCGAATACAATTCACGCATAACCTGTCCAAAAGTAAGCGACCTGGCGTTGGTTCATAGATGCCTGGAGGATGCGGGGGTGCGCGAGGAGTTTTTGCTGGGTTTGACACAGGAAGACGGTGGGAATTGGATATCGGTCATTAGAAACACCCAATTGACCATCGATCGGGAAGGGCGCTTTCGCATCTCGGCGGCCGTGGGCTTGCCGGTTCGCTCGGTTGACATCAAATAAGCCCTGTGATAATGTATATTTGTTCTTCAACATAGATTTCAACTGTTCGGGGAAACAGCGGGTGGAGCCCATTGTTTCCCTTTTTATCTATATATAATCGGGATCAATTATGAATTTCCTCAAACTCTTCAGTTCAAATGAACGCGAGATCAAGGGCTTCCGAAAGATAGCCGAAAAAATCAATGCTCTGGAGCCGGCCATGAAGTCTCTCAGCGATGAGCAGCTTCGAGAAAAAACCGCCGATTTTCAGGCTCGATACCGCGCAGCGGTCGGTTTCGAGAACTTTTCGGACGAAGAACGAAAGCAGGCCTCGCGGGATATACTAAACGAAATAATGCCGGAGGCGTTTGCGGTTGTGCGCGAAGCTGCGATTCGCACCCTCGGACTGCGGCATTACGACGTCCAGATGATCGGCGGAATGGTGCTCAATCAGGGGAGAATCGCGGAGATGAGAACCGGCGAGGGTAAGACCCTGGTCGCCACTTTGCCGCTGTATCTTAACGGCATAACCGGCCGCGGCGCACACCTTGTAACCGTCAACGATTATCTATCAAAGCGCGACGCTCGCTGGAACGGCCCGATCTTCCATTTGCTCGGCCTTTCGGTCGGCTCCATCCACGGTCAGAGCGCCGAGACATCCGAGACCGGAAGATCGTTTATCTACGATCCGGAATACATCCCGGAAGACCCCGGCGAATGGGAGAAACTGCGGCCCATCACTCGCAAAGAAGCCTACGCCTGCGACATAACCTACGGCACAAACCACGAGTTTGGCTTCGATTATCTGCGCGACAATATGGCGTTTAGCGGCGATGACCTGGTTCAGCGGGAACTTCACTACGCTATCGTTGACGAAGTTGACAGTATCCTCATCGACGAGGCAAGGACCCCGCTCATCATATCCGGCTCCGGCAATCGCTCCAGCGACATGTATTATAAGATGGACAAGGTGGCTCGTCGGCTGGTGAAGGATCGCGACTTCACTGTCGATGAAAAAGCCAAAACCGCTATGCTCACTGAGGAGGGTATCGCTAAGGTCGAGGAAATGACCGGCTGCGGAAACCTCAGCGACCCGGAAAATCTCGACACGAACCAATATATCAACGCCGCTCTAAAAGCCCATGCGGTCTTCAAGAAAGACATCGACTATGTAGTCAAAGATGGGCAGGTTATCATCGTCGACGAGTTCACCGGAAGGCTGATGTTCGGTCGAAGATGGAGCGATGGGCTTCATCAAGCCGTCGAGGCAAAAGAAGGCGCACAGGTCGAGGAGGAGAGCCAGACTCTGGCGACCATCACGTATCAAAACTACTTCAGGCTCTACGACAAGCTCGCGGGAATGACCGGAACCGCCAAGACGGAAGAGGATGAGTTCCGCAAGATTTATGCCCTTGACGTGGTCGAGGTCCCGACCAATAAAATGGTCATGCGCCAGGATGTGCCTGATGTGGTCTACAAATCCGAAGAAGCCAAGTTTCGAGGTATCACGCTAGAGGTATTGAAAGCCCACGTCCGCGAGCAGCCTGTGCTCGTAGGGACCCGGTCAATTCAGGTATCTGAACGTATCAGCGAGCGGCTGCTATCAGAGCGATTACAACTGCTTGGCGCCACCATATTGCTCAGGAACCGTCTCGAAAAAGCATCGGATTTTTCCGCCGATGAGAAGAGAGAAGCTCACGCGCTTTTGAACGGAAAGTTCGACGCGGTGGTCTCGGAGTTTGTCGGCGACTATCTACCGATAAAGGATCAGACGGGTACAGTTCGCGGGATTTGGCTGAAAGACCCCGATCAGGCTGAGGACACCGAGTATATGAATATGCTCGCGTCCCGCATAGCCCGCGAACAGCCCAAAGATGTCTTTCCCGCTGAATATACCGAAGACAGCGCGGAGGGCCGCTATAAAACATACGCCAATAACTTCAATCATTCCGGTGGGTGTTTTGTGATGTTTGGCGGGCATCCTGCACCTGGAGGGAAACGAGGGGCCAGCGGCAGAATCGACTTGCCATCTCTCAAAAAGCTGGCTCGGAGTCTCGGTACAGACGTCGACATGCTTTCGGATGAGAGTGTTACCGAGTTGGCGGCCGCCCTCGAAATCGGCCCAGGCGGGGTCGAGAGGCTCAGATTAGCGCTTAAAGACGGCATCGTTCACAATATCCTCAACGCGAAATATCATGAGATGGAAGCGGAGATCATCTCGCAGGCTGGTCGCAGAGGCTCGGTGACAATCGCTACGAATATGGCTGGGCGTGGGGTCGACATCATCCTCGGGGGCACCGATCTTTCAGAGGATGAAGAGGAAGAGGCCGAGCAGGACCTTGCCGAGTTCGACCCGGCCGATCTGACGTGGGACTTCGACACATGGAAGACAAACAACCCCGATAAGTTCACAAACGCCGCTCCGGAGGCGCTCGACGTCGTCAAGCGCGGAGGGTTGTATATTATCGGCTCGGAACGCCACGAAAGCCGCCGAATCGATAACCAGCTTCGTGGGCGAGCCGGCAGGCAGGGGGACCCTGGGTTTTCCAAGTTCTTCGTCTCACTCGAAGACGACTTGTGGCGGTTGTTTGGGGATCGTTCAAATTCATTTTTATTGGGCGGATGGCAGGAAGACCAGGCGATTGACGCAAAGATTCTCTCTAAGATGATCGAACGAGCGCAAAAGAAAGTGGAGATGCACCACTTCGATATGCGTAAACACGTTCTGGATTACGACGACGTCATGAACGTGCAGCGCGAGACCATCTACAGCCAGAGAAGAAAGATTCTGGAGGGAATTGACCTCCGGCCGACCGTGGTTGGGTATCTGCACCAGACGATGCAGAATGCGATCAATATGTTCTGCCAGGAAGGCATACACTCAGACGAATGGGATGTTGATGGCCTGTTCAATCACGTGAACGAGATTCTACCGCTTGAGGTTCTTATCAAGCCTGCCGATCTCAAGGGCCGCAGGCGCGAAGAGCTGGAAGATATGCTCAGTGAGATCGTCGAAAAGACCTACGAGATCAAGGAGCAGGAGATCGGGCCTGAGTTGATGCGAGATGTCGAACGGCACATCGCGCTGGATCTCATAAACAGAAAATGGATCGATCATCTCGACGCGATGGATTATCTGCGCGAAGGCATCGGGCTTCGAGGCTACGCGCAGCGCGACCCTATTGTCGAATACAAGAAAGAGGCTTATGATCTCTTCCAGGAGATGCTGACCAGCATTCAGGACGATATGGTGCGGATTATGTATCGCGTCCAGACCCAGGAGCCTCCAAGGCGCCGCCGGATGACTTACGACAACATAATGGAGTTGGCCGGAGAGGATATGCCGCAGGGGATGGGGGACGGCCCGACTGCAAGCCCGATGGCCAGGCCACATGCCGCCCCGAAATCCGGCTCGCAAAAAGTCGGCCGAAACGATCCTTGCCCGTGCGGCAGCGGCAAGAAATTCAAAAAGTGCTGTTTGGGAAAAATAGAATCGAAGTTGTAAAATCACGGTTAAGAGCCGATGGCTCCCACACTGTTTATATGGAGAACTGTTTTGCTTAAAGATGTAATAGACCGCGCCTCACACTTGGAGGCAGCCCTCGAAGAGCTTGGAGGTCATCTTTGACCAGGCCGGCAAGCAAGAAGAGATAATCCGGCTTGAGGAGTTGTCCGCAAGCCCGGGGTTTTGGGATGATGCCGCCGAGGCCCGCAGGGCCTTGAAACGGTTGAGCGACCTCAAAGCTGCCGTTGAGCCGTTCATCAAGATGAAAAGCCAGGTGCAGGACCTGGAGGAACTCGCCGAACTGGTCGAGGACGAGGACAGTTCAGATGCCGCAGAGCTGCGCTCCGAGCTGGAATCTGTGGAAGCCATCTATGCTCAACTCGAGTTGGAGACGTTGCTATCCGGCGAACACGACTCCGCAAGCGCAATCCTCGAGATAAACGCGGGGGCCGGAGGCACTGAGGCGTGCGATTGGGCCGATATGCTGCTGCGGGTCTACTTGCGCTGGGCTGAGAGGCGCGGTTATCATACGGAAATCGTTAACACGGTGCCTGGGGAAGTGGCCGGCACGAAGAACGTGACCGTGATTATCGAAGGCCGAAACGCGTATGGCTATCTGAAAAACGAGCGCGGCGTTCACAGGCTCGTTCGTATATCGCCGTTTGACTCCAACAAGCGTCGGCATACGTCGTTTGTCGCGGTTGATGTGATCCCTCAGATCGAGGATGAGGCTGAAATACACATCAATCCGGATGAACTTCGAGTCGACACCTATCGCGCCAGCGGAGCAGGCGGCCAACACGTCAACAAGACCGATTCAGCGGTGCGACTAACCCATATTCCCACTGGAATCGTCGTCTCATGTCAAAACGAACGCTCCCAGCTAGCCAACCGCGAAAGCGCTATGCGGGTGCTGGCCGCGCGCCTGGCGGAGGTGCAGCGAGCGGCATCTGAGCAGAGGCTGGCGGAACTTCGTGGAGATATTCGTGCGATAGAGTGGGGAAGTCAGATGAGAAGTTACGTCTTTCAACCATATACCATGGTCAAGGATCATCGAACCGGCCACGAGACCGGGGACGTCATCCGGGTGATGGACGGCGATATCGATGACTTTATTCAGGCCCAGCTCAAAGCAGCGGCGTCCTGACGAGACTTCTTTAAGTGTGCGCGAAATCGGAGGTAGGAGATGGCAAGGCGTATAGTTTTTGTGCTTGGGGCTATGTTATGCGTATTCACGTTATCTCTCGGTTATGCTGCGGCGGCTGATTCCGTCTCCGAGCTTCAAAACAAAGAGCCAGGGACAAGCGAGACTTCAATCGGCAGCCTTGTGGCCGATGCTTTTCGGTCTCAGATGCGTGCTGAGGTTGGTTTTGTGGCAGCCGGAGACCTTAAAGCGTCCGACGCCGCTTTGGCGGCGGGCAAGGTCAAACCAGAAGAAGTGGTTGCATATTTAGCCTATCCCAACGACAAACTCGCTGTTTTGTCTCTCGATGGCAAGACCATTCGAGCCGCCCTTGAGCGATCCGTATCGAGCTATCCTCGACCGGGCCTCAGTTTCTTGCAGGTCTCCGGCCTGACATACGCGTTCGATCCCAAAAAGCCCAGCGGCCAAAGGGTTGACAACATCTACATTGGCAATGCGCCGATCTCTGCTGATAAGAAATATACAGTGGCTGTTATGAAGTCGCTGGCTGACGGTGCGCTTGGTTATTGGAAGATATGGACAAAGGAAAATATAATCACGAAAAGCGAGTCGATGACTTGTTCGGATGCTTTGCAGAGGTTCCTTCTCGCTAATCCCAAACTCGATTATTCAAAGCAGAACAGGATCAACGCAGCCAATTGAAACACCTGTTCGCTTTGATATTTGTCCTGCTGCTGTGTGTGAATCTGGGCTGTTCCCCGTCCTCGGGCCAGCCGTCGTTCGACTCCGCTGCGGCGTTTGAGTTGCTGAAAAAGCAGGTGGATATTGGGCCGCGCTATCCCGGAGTAAAAGGTCACTCGATATGTCGAGATTTTATAATATCTCAGCTCAAGCCCTATGCCGACGAGGTCACCACCCAGGATTTCACTCAAACAATCGATGGAAAAGAGCTGGCTTTATCCAACATAATCGCGCGTTTCAACCCAAAGGCTGATAGCTTCGTGCTTTTGGCCGCACATTGGGACAGTCGGCCGATCGCCGATAAAGAAGTCAATTCCGCCCTGCAAACCAAACCAATCCCAGGTGCAAATGACGGCGCATCCGGTGTCGCGGTTTTGCTGCAGCTTGCGAAGATGTTCAAGCAGCAGCCCCCTGAGACAGGCGTAGTGATGGTGTTTTTCGATGGAGAGGATTATTCGCTTAGACCCGAATCGGTCGATACCATGTTTCTTGGCTCCAAATACTACGCTTCTCATCTGGACAAAAAAGACAAATCGGCGATTCGCTATGGAATCCTGTTGGATATGATCGGCGACAAGAATCTTGAGATATACCAAGAAGTTCAATCCCTTCGGGCCGCGCCGGATGTGGTGAAAAAAGTATGGGCTGCGGCAAAGACCCTCGGTTACGAGAAAACCTTTATCCCGAAGCCCAAATACAATATCGTCGACGATCATATTCCACTCATAAATGCCGGGATAAAGTGCATCGACATCATCGACTTCGACTATGGCCCCTGGCACACCCTCGACGACACCGTCGACAAATGCTCCCCGGACTCCCTGCGAATAGTCGGCGAGGTGGTCGCAAAAGTTGTGTATCAGGAAAAGACGCGATGATTGATTCTCACGTGCACACCAACAACTCCGGGGATTGCGGGACTCCGATGATCGAGGCTTGCCGGGCGGCGATCGATCGAGGAATTGCCGATATCACATTTACGGATCACGTGGACTTCGAGCCTACGGATCTCTGCTACGGGATGTTCGATTATACGCTCTATAAGGAGCGCATTGCCGAGGCTCGTGAGATGTTTGCGGGCGAGTTAACTATACATTGCGGCATAGAGGTCGACTATACGGTCGCTCATCAAGCTGAAATAGAGGACTTTCTCAGGGGAAAAGAGTTTGATTATATATTAGGCGCTGCGCATTATGTGGACGGGCTGATCCTCGAAGAGCACGAAAATTACTTCCCCGGTAAAACACTGCACGAAGCCTATGCGCCGTATTTCGAGAACGCACTCGCGGCTGCGAAATGCGGCATGTTCGATGCACTCGCTCATCTCGACCTGTGCAAACGCTACGGAGTGCTGTATTTTGGCCCGTTCTGTTGGACGCCGCATCGCGAGATTATCGAACGAATCCTGAATGCGGTGATCGGTCGGGGTATGGCGCTGGAAATCAACACATCCGGCCTGCGCCAGGCCCCTGCGGAAACCTATCCGGGTCGCGGGATCCTCGAATTATACCACCGACTCGGCGGGAGAATGGTCACCATCGGCTCCGACGCGCATACGCCCGATGATATAGGTGCGGGAGTCGCCGAGGCCGCTAAAATGGCGCAAAAGATCGGCTTGACTCAGATCAGCGGGAAAGCGCGATAGCTTCTATCTCAACTTTGGCGCCTTTAGGCAACGCGGCCACTTGCACAGTCGACCTGGCGGGCGGCGCAGACTCGAAATATTCCGAATATATATCATTCACTTGCGCAAAGTCCGATATATTCGTCAGGAAAATAGTCGTCTTGACCACATCGCCAAAGCCAAGCCCTTCGGCGTTGAGTATCGCGCCAAGATTGTCCATGGATTGCCTGGTCTGTGCAACCACGTCGACCGCCGTCATCTGCCCCGTCTCCGGATTTATCGGGATCTGGCCGGATATAAACAAAAAACCGTTTGCCTTGATTGCTTGCGAATACGGTCCGATAGCCTTCGGTGCGGCTGGTGTTTCAATTACGACTTTTCTCATCACAATCTCCTGAATCCGTCGTCGATCATCTCCAAGAACTTCGTATGTAATTCGGGTGTAGAGGCGGCGATTATTGATTGTATGTTGCCCTCAGAGCTGTCCAGCAAATCGACCTCATCCAACGACTTCCCCCACGCATCTGTCACCACGCAGCCCGCCTGCTGCGCAATGAACGCGGCTGCAGCGAAATCATAGGGAAACAACCCGATTACGCTTCCGTTTGCAGCTTTTAGAAAATCATCTCTAATGCCCGGCTTGTGCCTCAGCAGCCGCCCGGCCACATCCACCACCGCACTCAACTGACCTGTTATAAGCATACTCAGGGAATATGCTGTGCTGTTCAAAACGAAGAATCCCCCCGTGATACTCGAAGCGGCCATTGCATCGCGCAGCACGGTCGCAGTTTTCTCGATCGGGCGACCGGCAACCTCGGCTGTCCACGCTGCGTGAGATATATCGGTGATCTTCGATGGATGGGCATCCATAGGCTTTCCATTTTTAATCACCCGCACCCCAGAGTTCCTTTCCGCCATAAAAACTCTGTCTCGCTTGATCTCATAAATACAGCCCGCAATCACATTGCGCATGTGAGCTGTTGGGCCATACTCAGCAACAGCTACCGACACTACACAGCTCTCGAATCCGGCGGCAGCCGGGCGAGTTCCGTCGATGGGGTCGATAATTAACGTCGCTTTCGGCCTGCCAAACTCTTTTAATCCCTCATCTTCGGTATATACGGCGACATCGAGGTTATTATCTTCAATAAATCGAACCACTGCATGCTCGGCGATGTCGTCGATGCTAAAGGTTGCGTCGCCGCTCACCGCTGTGCCGGTTATATTTCTCGCGCCCGGCGTCCCCAAAAGCGGCCGCACTGCGTTTCTGATATGAGCAGCCAAATCCCTGGCCATCAGTGCATAGTCCATTTAGTCACTCCCAGCCAGATTATAGGCTTTTTTATCACCGCCGCATAGCCTTTTGGAGCAAACCAGTATTTGTGTTCCTTCACCTGGAGGATAGGATCGAGGAGAGGGGAATGTCAGGGTCTGCGCATGAGTATTTGCTTGCTGATAGATGCATATGCGGTGTGACAGATATTACAAAAAGGTACTTCTGAGATAGCTGTCGAAGCGGTTAGTACATCAGCGGGAGGTTGGTGTATTGGCTTCGACAAGCTTTTTGGATCACTTTGAGGATATGCCCGCCCATGTCCTCAATGCCTGGTCATCTGCCAATAACTTCTGCATAGTGACATTTTCGGTTTGCAGTTAGAATGGACGCAATCGCTTTGCAAAGACAGTAGCCGGCAGTGGTCGTGAGGCTTGACCGTGACCCTCAAAATCCGTATAATATTAATGTATTGAATGCATCGAAAAACCGCAATTTCGGCCGCAGTTTAGCGGCTTGACTTACGTACAGAGAACCTTTCTCCCTTTGCGACTAAACCAGGAGCCTTTGGATGACAGACAAGGACGAAACCAGAAATCCGGACAATATTTCACCCAATAACGACGCTTCCGTAAACGGCTATGACGCCGATAACCTGCAGATACTAAAAGGTCTGGAGGCTGTTCGGCTGCGCCCGGCTATGTATATCGGCGACACAACTTCTCGCGGACTGCACCATCTCTTTTCAGAGGTTGTCGACAACAGCATCGACGAGCACCTGGCCGGATGCTGTACAAAAATTGACATCATATTGGGAACGGATAACACAGTCACGGTAGTCGACAATGGCAGCGGCATCCCTACTGACATACATAGCGAAGCCGGCGTGTCGGGGGTTGAAGTGGCGATGACGATGCTGCATGCCGGCGGCAAGTTTGGCGGCGAACACTACAAGGTCTCCGGCGGTCTGCACGGGGTAGGGGTCTCGGCGGTCAATGCGCTTTCGGAATGGCTCGAGGTCAGAGTCAAACGCGGAGGTCAGGTCTATTATCAGAAATACTGCCGGGGGATTCCCTGCAGCCCTTTGGAGGTCATCGGGGATGCGGACTCGACCGGAACTTCTGTGACCTACCTTGCCGACGCAGAGATTTTCGAAGAGATCAAATATTCCCCGAGCATTTTCATAGAGAGGCTTCGTGAGCTTGCGTTTCTCAATAAGGGGCTGATTATTACATTCACCAACGAGCAAGCCGAAGAGGAGAGCGAGCGACAGCGCATTTTCTGCTATGAAAACGGGATCGCTGAGTTCGTCGAACAGATGAACCGCAACAAAGACCCGCTTCACCCGGTGGTCTATTTCGGTGGTGAGCGAGACGATGTCGCAATCGAGGTGGCGCTGCAATATAACCAGAGCTTCCAGGAAAATATACGCAGCTACGCGAACAACATCCACACCCAGGAGGGCGGCACGCATCTGTCCGGCTTCAAAACTGCGCTGACTCGGGTGGTTAACCACTACGCGCGAAAGGCGGGCGCTCTCAAAGAAAAAGATGCAAATCTCGGCGGAGATGATGTCCGAGAGGGACTCGGCGCAGTCATATCCGTAAAGATCAAGCACCCACAATTCGAGGGGCAGACCAAGACCAAACTCGGCAACGGAGAGGTCGAAGGCATCGTCAACTCGATAATGGGAGAAAAATTCGGCGAATTCCTCGAAGAGCATCCCACCGCCGCCCGCAGAATCGTTGATAAGGCGCTTACGGCTCACAGGGCGCGAGAAGCTGCCCGCAGAGCCGCGGACATGGTCAAAAGGCAGAGCGCACTTGAAAATGCATCGCTGCCGGGCAAATTGGCGGATTGCATAGAGCGGGATCCTTTGAAAAGCGAGCTTTTTATCGTCGAGGGGCAAAGCGCAGGAGGCAATGCCAAACTCGGCAGAGATCGGCGAACCCAGGCTATTTTGCCGCTGCGGGGCAAAATCCTTAACGTCGAAAAAGCTCGAATGGACAAGGCCCTGGAGAACGAAGAGATCAAAGCCCTGGTGGCTGCGCTCGGCACGGGGATCACCCATAGCTCTATGGATACAGGTGACGATAGCGACAGCCCCGAGCTTGATTTTGGAACCGATGGGCCGACAAACGGCAAGAAAAACGGCAATGGCAATGGCAATGGAAATGGCAACGGATCCACATTCGATAAGTCCAAGCTTCGATACGACCGAGTTATAATTATGACCGACGCTGATGTCGATGGGAGTCACATCAGAACACTTCTGCTGACGTTCTTCTATCGATATATGAAGCCACTGGTCGACGACGGGCATATCTACGTCGCGATGCCGCCATTTTATCGAATCAAATCAGGCAAAGATAAAATATTCTACGCTAAAGACGACGATGAACGTGACGATATACTGCGATCTCTGGGTAACAAAAAAGATACGATGGTCACACGGTTCAAGGGTCTGGGGGAAATGGACGCCAAGGACCTCGCTGACACGACGATGAACGTGGACATGCGCAGAATCCAGCAAATTCAGGTCGAAGACGCCGTTGATGCTGACGATATGTTCACCGTGCTTCTCGGAGACAAGGTCGAGCCTCGCAAAGCGTTCATCGAGTCGCACGCCAAAGAAGTCAAGAATCTGGACTGGCACGCCTAAGCCGAAAGGCGTATCTACGGTCAAGGCAAATAACGCGGCTTACGAATGGTTCCTGAACCCGGTTTGGGAACCAGCCTTTATACACGAGCCAGACCAGCTTAGACGCTAACAATACTTTCGGGAACTGCAAGAATGTCTGCTGAATCTGTGGAGCACGAGCATGTCAGCCCGCCGTGGCGTGGGCCGTACGCGCTTAGAGCGTTCCGACATCGCAACTATGCTCTTCTATACTTCGGCCAGCTAATATCCCTCACGGGTTCCTGGATGCAGGGCTTGTCACTTCCGTATCTGACATTTACCCTTACCGGATCCAAACTGCTTTTGGGGGTTGTGGCTGCGGCGGGGATGCTGCCGTCTCTAATCATCACTCTGCCGTCCGGGGTCATCGCCGATCGATTCAGCAAGAGGCGAATTGTTATTATCACCCAGAGTCTGCTGCTGATCCAGGCGCTGTCCTTGGCGGTGCTTACGTTTACCCATACAATCCAGGTATGGCACATCATCGCGCTTGCGGCGTTTTCCGGGTTCGCCAACGCGGTAGATATGCCCACGCGCCAAGCTATGGTGGTGGAACTTGTCGGCAAAGAGGACTTGGCTAACGCCATCGCTCTAAACTCAACTATGTTTAATCTCACCCGAATTGCCAGCCCCTTTTTGGGCGGGATCATATTAGCCTTGGTCGGGCCGGCGTGGTGCTTTATGCTTAACGCGGTCAGCTACCTTGGGGCGATAATAGGCCTTTTGATGATGAAAAACGTTCGCTCCAGAAAGCAGGCCAGCCGGGAAGAGTCTATGATGCAGCAAATTGCTGAGGGTTTCGGACATGTGTGGGAAAATAACCTGACCCGCACGATGATGATACTACAGTCCGTATCCACGCTGATGATCGGCCAGTATGTAATATTTTTCCCCGTTTATGCGCTGAAAATATACAATGTCGGCGCTATGGGGCAGGGCGCTATGACCGCAGCGGTGGGCTTGGGGGCTTTGACAGCCGCTATGTTAGTGTCCTCGCTCGGCCATCGCCACCAACAGAAGGATATCGTTTTCGTGGGCGGGATATTAGCTCCGGCTGGGCTTATTGCTCTGGCGTTGTGTGGCAGCTTCTATGCATCGTTAGTATGTTTGGTGATAGTGGGCATAGGAATGATGTCGTTTACGTCCTCAGTCAACACGGTGATGCAGATGGAGGCGCCGCCCAGCCTCGTCGGTCGGGTGATGAGTGTACGCGCACTAGTCCTGTTCGGCTTGGGTGCTCCGGGAGCCGTGATGATGGGTCGGCTTTCGGAGTTGAAACATATAGGCGTTTCCGGCACTCTTTTGATCTGTTCATCGATAGCTTTAGCATCGACGGTCTACTTTATCCGCAGATTAAAAAGTGCGACCCGAAAGCCTGAGCACACGGCCTAAGTTTCTTTGTGATCCTCAACTACGTTGCTGTTTACCCCCATAACCCCGCGCACATTGAGCACCATATCCTGCAGGGCGAGGACATCGCCGTCAACTGAGCCTTCGAGGTAGATGATCTGGTTCACCGACCTTATGGACACGTTCGACGCATCCATGAGGCTTTGGGTGTCGAGTTTGTGCCGGACGGATTTCATCAACTCCTCGTCACTGAACTCTCCCGGGAATTGTTCGCTGGCGGCCATATCCGACCCAGGGCCGGCAATCTCTCCTCCTATGGCAAATGGAGTCTCTCTGATGCCGCTTTCCGCCAAACTATAGCCGAGGTGTGCATCGCGAGGCACTCCTGGGGAGCGCATAACCCGAATATTGTTAATTACTTCGTCGATCTCCTCGATCTCATAGGCGAGATCCTCGGCGCGCTGCTTTTGTTCGCGGGTCTGGACCTGGCCCTGTAAAAAGGCCACATGGTCTTCCACGTCAACCTCAACATCCATCAGTCCTATTATTTCGTCGGCGATAATATTGGCCTTGATGCGTAAAGCGCTGAGTTTTGCTGCGACAGCCATAGCATGGTCCTTCTTTCTGTGTCAGTGTTGCTTGATAAATTCATACCCATGCGTTGTATCAAACAAACGGGCGCACCTGAACTTGCCCTGCAAAGCCAGTCGGTCTATTCCCCGCGCTTCGTATCTCTGCTATAATTTGTGAAATGACTCCTCAAGATTTTACTGAACAAGATAAACAAAGGGCCTTTGCCCGTGCCATAGCCACCCTCCAGGCTGAGGGTGAGGCTGTGCTTGCGATGTGTGGCAGGCTTAATTCGTCGTTTGCGCTCGCTGTTGAAGCGGTGCTAGGCTGTAGTGGCAGGCTGGTGATTACGGGGATGGGCAAATCCGGCGCAATAGGCCGTAAATTGGCCGGCACGTTCGCCAGCACCGGAACCCCGTCCTTATTTTTGCATCCCGCTGAAGGAATACACGGGGATTTGGGGATGGTTACTAGCGCTGATATCGTGCTGGCTATATCCAACAGCGGCGAATCGGAGGAAATCGCACATATTCTGCCGGCGATAGGCCGAATCGGGGCTAAATTGATCGCGATGGTTGGCAGACCAAGCTCAAGTTTGGGCGGATGTGCGGATATAGTCCTCGATACGTCAGTCGAACGTGAGGCTTGCCCGCTGGGTTTGGCCCCCACAACCAGCACGACTGTTCAACTTGCCCTTGGCGATGCGCTCGCGCTTGCGGTTATGGAAGCTCGCAGGTTTAGCCACGAGGACTATGCGCTATACCACCCAGGCGGCGCGCTTGGCCGGAAATTGCTGCTGCGAGTCAGCGATGTAATGCGCTCCGGGGACGAGGTGGCTGTAGTGCAATCCGATGTGGCTTTGCGCGACGTGCTATTTGCGATCACTCGAGCCGGCGCCGGAGCCGCGTGTGTGGTCGATGGGAAAGGTCTATTGCTTGGAATTATCACCGACGGAGATGTCCGTCGGGCGCTTCTCAACGACGAAAAAGCATTGTCCAGATTAGCTTCCCAGGTTATGAGCGCCAACCCGCGCACCATATCACCGGATAGACTGGCAACCGAAGGATTGCGCAAAATGGAAGGCCCGCCTAGGCAAATCGGAGAGATGCCGGTTATGCTGGACGGCAAACCGGTGGGCATGCTTATGCTCAAGGACCTGGTCGCGGCGGGTATCGTCTGATGATCGACAAACTTCGCAAAATCAAGATGCTGGCGATGGACGTGGACGGCACGTTGACTTCCGGGGAGATGATCGTGCTTAATGGCCATCAGATCAAACATTTCAGCGTTTATGACGGGCTGGGCATCAGGCTGGCGATGAACTTCGGACTGGGTGTGGCCTGGATCACAGGGAATATTTCCGAAGCGGTCACCGACCGGGCGAGATCGCTGGATGTGACCGATGTATACCAGGGGGCGAGGTTCAAAACCGAGGCTTTGAAAGACCTCGCCGCAAAGCACGAGCTGCATATGGATCAAATCGCCTATGTAGGGGATGACCTTAACGATCTTCCTGCCCTTGATCTTGCCGGAGTGGCAGTCGCTGTCGCCAACGCCTGTGATGAAGTGAAGGAGCGAGCCGATATTATCACGCAGCGCAGCGGAGGTCACGGCGCGATTCGTGAGGTCATCGAGATGATCTTGAAGGCCCGTGGGGAATGGGATTCAGCGGTGGAGAGCTTCCTTGACGAGCTACAACGCGAGCAACAAGGCGAGATCGGACCGGAGGCGGTCGCCTGATGCCGAGGGTGACGATATTTCACACCTCAGACATGCACAACAAACTGACCCCACGCCTGGCCGACCGTTTGCGCGAAATTAAATCCTCCCACCCAAACTCTCTGCTTTTGGATTCGGGCGATGCTATCTGGTCAGGCAATATATATTGGCGGCTGGGTGGAGAGCCGATTCTCGATCTGATGAACTCGGCTGGATACGACGCGATGTGCATGGGCAACCGCGAATTTCATTTCCTATCGGCGGGTTTGAACTCTAAAACGTCTAGGTCGCAGTTTCCCGTTCTCAGTGCGAATCTTCGATCTGACAAAAACCGCACGGCTGATGCGGTAAAAGCGTCGGTGATATTCGATGTCGGGGTGCGAGTCGGTGTTTTCGGTTTGTCTGTGCCGTGTATCACCGAGCGGATGATGGTGAAAAAAATGGCGGACTATTATTTCGTGCAGCCGATTGACGAAGCCGTCGAGATAGCAGCCCGCCTGAAAAAAGAGTGCGATTTGCTCGTCGCGCTGACACACATCGGCATCAGCAGTGATCGCGAGATTGCGCAGGCATCGCCAAACATTGATCTCATACTCGGCGGCCATACACACACCATCGAAAACAGCCGAATTGACTCGACCGCCATACTGCATTCCGGGATGTATGCACATTATGTTCGCAAGGTGGATATCGGCATTGATGCGGGAGAGGTTGAGATCGAAAGCGAACTAATCTCTCTGGGAAAGGCGTAGAGGAAACGTGAACGGCATCTGGATATTATTCTTAATCATATTGGCCGGCGCTGGTCTGGGGCGCATCGGGAGCAGGTTATGGCGAGACAACAAATCGCCGTTTCTGGACAGGTTCGTGCTCGATGTGTCGATGGGGCTGGGTCTGCTCTCGCTGGTCTTTTTCGCTGCTGCGGCCGGGGGATTGCTGCATTCTTCCGGAGATGAAATAAGCCGCCCGGTTGTATTGTGCCTGGTTTTCGCTATAGTCGGCATGCGTTTGGTGCGAGAGGGCGGCATGTCGCTGATGAATCGCCTGAAGTCGCGGCGCTTGTTATCCTGGCAAAGCGGACTTTGGGTCGGCGTTCTAATCATCATTGCCCTAATAGTGCTGATTCCTGCTCTCGCCCCACCATCCGACGGAGATTGGGATTCGCTGGCGTATCATTTGGCTGTTCCTAAATTATATCTGCAGCACGGCGGGTTCTATTATATAGACTATTCCTCGCATTCCAATTTTCCTTTCCTGGTGGAGATGCTCTATTTGCCCGCGCTTTCGGTAGGCGATCCTATCGGGGCGAAACTGGTGCACTATTTCTACGGAGTGCTGCTGGTGTTAGCTGTGGTGATGTTGGTCAGAAAACATTTCTCCGCAAAAGCTGCACCGTTGGCTGCCTTGATAATTGCCGGCATGCCGATCGTGATGTGGGAGGCTACCACGGCCTATGTGGATCTGGCAACCGCGCTTTACACAGTGGTTGCTGTATATCTATTGTTAGAATACTTAGACAAACCTGCACGATATTCAATCATAGGATGCGGTATTGCGGCAGGGTTTGCAGCGTCGACAAAGATGACTGCCCTGGCGTTGTTCCCGCTATTAGCAATTTGGCTTATTGCGGATTGCTGGCTTTCAAAGCGGCAGTTTGAGTGGAAAGGCGGGCTTACGTTGTGTATAGCGGCGATTCTGGCCTGCTCGCCGTGGTATCTTAAAACTCTGTTCTACACAGGCAACCCCGTCTATCCGTTCTTCTATGGCGTATTTGGTGGCAAAGATTGGAGCATTAAACTTGCACAAAACTATACAATGCTTCAAGCGAAATTCGGAACGGGCCACAGTCTGGCATCGTTTTTTCGCATTCCCTACGACTTGACGATGCACTCAGAGCGCTTCTATGACACCGCTGGCCTGTTTGTCGGCCCGATTCTTTTGGTGATGATACCGCTGCTGCTGATTTTCCCGTATAAGGATCGCAAATTTGTCGGGCTTGGTATATTTGCTGTGGCTCAAGTGGTGATCTGGTTTTTCCTGACTCAGCAGAGCAGATATTTGATCCCGACTTTCGCGCTTCTGGCAATATTAATCGCGGCAGTGGTCCACAGAGCCGAGCATCTCAAGCTGCTTCGCACAACGGTGTATACTATTTTTGGAGCCACTGCGGCGTTTGGGGCGCTCACGTTATCAGGCCTGGTTGCTCAAGCCGGCCCGTTCGTATTTGGAATGCAAACCCAACAGCAATATCTATCCCGCGCCCTGCCGATATATTCCGCGCAGGAGTGGATCAACCAAAATACCCCCAAAGACGCCAAGGTTGCTCTATTTGGCGACACTCGCGGGTTCTATCTCGACCGGCCTTATGTATGGGCCGATCCGGGACACAACGTTGCTTTTACGAAAGAATTCAGATCTGCAGATGACTTTCTATCGAACCTGCGATCACATAAAATCAGTTATATAATGATCAACCGCCGGACATTTCCGACTCGCGATAACGCGACCGGCGCTGCCGCGCTGATATACGAATCGATTGACCTGGGACGTCTCGAATTAGTCTACGGTGACGAAACCACTCCCGCCGTTGTATACTTAATCAAATGAAGCTGAGCGTAATCATACCTGTATATAACGAGATCGACACCATCGAAGAAGTGCTGCGGCGTGTGCGGGAGATTGACCTCGACAAAGAGATAATCGTCACAGACGATTGTTCTACGGACAGCACCAGGGAGTTCCTGAACCGGCAAGCCGATATAATCCTCGTTGAAAGCGATCAAAATCAGGGCAAGGGCAAGTCGATTCGCAGCGCTCTTGAAGAAGTCACCGGCGATATTGTGTTGATCCAGGACGCCGACCTCGAATATGACCCCAACGACTATCACGCCCTGATTCAACCCATTGTGGATGGAGACGCAGATGTGGTCTACGGCAGCCGATTTCTGCGAGGCAAGCCGAAGATGCGGCTGATCAACTACATCGCCAACAAAGTTTTTGCCGCGCTGGCTAGTTTGCTGTATGGAGTAAAAGTGTCCGATGAGGCTACTTGTTACAAGGCGTTCAGAACAGAGGTCTTAAAAAGCATAGAATTGAGATGTAACCGTTTCGAGTTCTGTCCGGAGGTCACTGCGCGTTTGTTGAAGCGCGGCTATCGATACGTGGAAGTGCCGATATGGTATGAGGCGCGAACCCACGCACAAGGCAAAAAGATCACCTGGAAGGACGGGGTGGAGTGCATCTGGACGCTATTGAAATATCGCTTCACGGGATAATGGGTGAGAGAAGGAGATAGCGATGAAGATCGCAATTATGACCGATCTGGAGGGTGTGGCCGGAGTGATCGATTCCGTCAACTGGTGCCACTCCCACAGCCGATATTACGAGATTGCAAAGGAACTGCTGACTGAGGAAGTGAACGCGGCTATCAACGGTTTCAGGAGCGGTGGGGCGAACGAGTTTTTTGTGATCGATGGACACGGCTGCGGGGCCATCGATATCCGGCTGCTCGATGAAGATGCGCAGCTCTCCAGAGGATGGGTTGGCCCCTGGCCGTTTGGCATCGACACTTCTTTCGATGCTGTCGCCTGGGTTGGGCAACATGCCAAAGCCGGCACGGAAAAGGCGCATTTGTGCCATACTGGGAGCATGAACAAAATCGATTATTCCGTAAATGGCCTGTCCATCGGCGAGTTTGGAATGTTTGCTTTTTGCGCTGCGGAGTTGGGGATCCCCTCAATATTCGGCTCGGGTGACGAGGCTTTTACAGTTGAAGCATACTCTCTCATACCCGGCATCGAGACAGTTAGCGTGAAACGAGGGGTAGCTGTTGGAGCAGGAGAGGAATGCGATCCCGATCAATACAGAGTCCGCAATGCCGGGGCAGTCCACCTCCAGCCCAGGCGTGCTCGAAAACTGATCGAACAAGGAGCTAAAACAGCCGCGCAGCGATTCGCGAAAGGCGAGTTCAAAATCATACTCCCCACGCCGCCGTATGAGTCGAATGTAACCTATCGTCACGAAGCGGATAAGCCGCGCAGAGAAATACGTCACGAACACCCGACCAGTTTCATCGGCCTGCTGAACTCCTAAGTACAAAAGAATGGGCCGGATAATATACCCCGGCCCAACAGTTCTTTACAGCATCGAACAACACTACACCGTTCTTAGCCGCGTCGCTGCATCAGCAGTCGAACTAGCTGTTTTGCTCCCTAGCAGGCACCCTACGGATGGGCGCAACATACTCCGAAAAAACGTTGTCCATTGCAGCTTTCGATTGCAGACGCGGCATGTGTCCTGGTGTCGTTTGTTCTCTGCTCCACACCAGAAGCACTTTACCATTTATTCCACGCTCCCTCCAAAGGAGACCAACCTGTAGAGACATACAGGCCAGCCGTCAAACACAGGCTGCACAAACTATGCCATAGCCACCCAATTACTGGCTGATGAGGCAAATGTCCCCATGAAAGATGCGTTTTGAAACCTTGGTATGAGCTGCCGTGGGGCCGATTCTAGTGCATTTCGACCTCACACGTGCCGATTCCGCCGCGATAAAAATTAAACTGCACGTTCGGATGCAGAGCCAACAAAGACATCGGAACCGCGCTGTCCGGGATCTTCTTGCCGATCATCAAAGTGGTCAATCGCTGCCCAAACGGGTTATCATGTGCGCCGGCCTGCCATATCGAGACCTTCTCAGCTTTCCAGGTCTGCACCGGCCCCACCGTAACTGCGCGGCTAGGCACGATATCGACTTTACCGCCGCCGGATGTCCGCGCGTTTTGCATAATAGTGGCCGGGTGCAGGTCCACTATCCGCGTGGACAACTGCAAATATTGCTCCGGGGTGGGGGGATTATCTTTATATTCGCCTTCGCGCTTAAAAGGGTCATTGAACGCCCAGTGCTTGACATCTCCCTGGCCGCCCTGCATCACTGCGCACCTCACTCCCTCCCAACTCGCGATATATTCCGAAGGGTCAACGCCCGGGTGGTGCTGATGAGTATCCGGCATTGCTAACTCGGGTCTGATCCGATCGAAACACAGCTCATGATTTGTGCGCTCAAAAGAAAGCGGGTGATCCTCCGGCACAACCTTGCCGTCTATGACCCACTCGTCCATACCCCAGAAATGAGAATCACCTAGATTTAGTCCGATTGAGTTGACTATGCGCGCAACCAGCGGAAGCTGCTCCGTAGGCCCGATTGGCCCACAGACTCCGACGGGGTTATCCGGTGTCGACTGCTGCCAGGCTTCGATATATTCCAGCGCCTCCGCACAATAAAACTCCTCGAGTGAATCATAAAACACCACTTTGAACCCCTCTCGAGAAAGCCCCAGCATATCCTCCGGCGTCAATTTTGCCGCATCATCGAGGATATCCTTATCAAGGGTCATATAATCCCACCAATCAGGCGCGATCTTACTGATAGCTCTAGACATTTATCTGTCCTCCCTATTTACGATATGAGCGCCAAGCGCCGTGCGCAGCGGATTGAAATCCTCCGGCCCAAAGCCGAGGTGAGAATGCACTCGCCAGCCCTCTGAATACTCAAACACCCCGGACATCCTGCCGACCGCAGCGGACATCTCCACCATCGTGCTCAAATAATTATCCATCCCCTGACTATCATCCAGCCAATGGCGTTGGCTGTTGTGACAGCCCAATATTTCCAGTTTTTTCTCCATCACGGAGGTAATATCCACATAAAAGTCCGGAGAGATCTGATTCCGCAACTGATCTTGCAATCCCCACGGCAGCGCGTGATAGAGACACACATCATCAGAAATCGGCGGGATCTGCGGATCTGTCCGATAGTTTTGCATTCCGCGGCAGAAAGCGGCTGTCACCATCAATCGCGACGCTGTCATGTGATCCTCCATGTAATCCTGCGGAGACGGTAAAAGCAATATCTCCGGCCGAACTTCTCGTACTATCGCGCACAACCTGCGAAGAAGCGGCTGCTCGTAGAGAATCTCTATATCCGGCACAAGCGGCTCATGGTAGGTTGCGCCGACCAACTCAGCCGCGCTGCGAGCTTCTCTGCTGCGGACCCGCACCGTTTCTTGAGCGTCCATTGTAGCGGACCCGCACGACCCGTTGCCGATAGTCATATAATGAAGCTCATAACCAGCCAGCCCGAGCATTATGAAAGTCCCGCCCATCATAAGCTCGATGTCGTCGGGATGTGCGACCACTGCCATCGCCGTTTTTGCCAATTGAAGACTCCTGTTGATGAGGTTGAATATTATATATCAGCTTGCTATTAGTCCGCAGGCTCGCTTAATCCTTCAGAGAAGCCCAAACCAGTCGGCGAATGTCTGTATTTGCGTTGACTGCTGGGTATAATCCGTTTTATAATGCCGTGGGTTGGTGAGTATGGGCAACGTTCCTGCGCACAGCGAGAGGGAGGCTTATATAGAGAGCCTCTTTTCTGCTATTGCAGATAAATACGACCGCATGAACAATATCCTGAGCCTTTCCCGGCATAGGGCGTGGAGACGATTTGCAGTGTCCAAGTCTGCGCTCAAGCCGGGGGATTGCGCTTTGGACTGTTGCTGCGGGACAGGGGACTTCGCGTTTGAGCTGAGCCGTATTGTTGGGGATCAGGGTTACGTTGTGGGAGTGGATTTTTCTGAGGCGATGATTGAGCTGGCTGAGAAAAAAGCCGTGCGGCTTCGCACTCGGGATATTAACTTCATAACTGCCAACGCGTGTGAACTTCCCTTCGCAGACGATTCGTTCGATTGTGTGAGTGTGGGTTTTGGGGTAAGAAATCTTGCGGATATAGACGCAGGACTTGCCGAGATGTCCAGAGTATTGAAGCCTGGGGGCAGGCTGGTTTGTCTGGAGACTTCCGAGGTGCGTTCGAAGCTGTTGAGGCTGCCGTGGAAGCTGTATTTTCACGTGCTCACCCCCTATGCCGCGCTGGTTATGGGGGCCAGGAAGTGGGCCTATGAATATTTGCCGCACTCGGCAAAGTGGTTTTTGTCGAGAGAGGAGATGGCCCGAAAGTTCAGCAAATGCGGCCTTGTTGAGATAACGATCTCGGATTTGATGTTCGGCGCTGTGTGCGTGCATATTGGTACAAAGGTTGGTTAATGGGCATTTCTCCGTTATATAGCGACTATAGTCTGGCAAGTAGCGATTGGTCCTCGGTGATTGCGAACGAAATGAGCCACGTCGAGCGGACCCTGCAATCGGTAATTGACTCTGATATAGTGACTGCTTTTGATCTCGCCAATCAGTTGCTTAGTTCAGGAGGGAAGAGGATTCGCCCCAGCCTGCTGGTGTTGAGCGCTCTTGCGTGTGACAGATGCGATCTCGATCAGATGGCGTATTTGGCCGCGGCAACCGAACTTGTCCATATGGCGTCGCTTGTTCATGATGACGTTATCGATGAAAGCTCCGAGAGGAGAGGGGCGGCCACTGCCGGCGATCGCTTTGGCAACAAAATCAGTGTCCTCGGCGGAGACTATTTGTTATCAAAAGCATTCAACCTCTTGTGTGTGCACGGCAGCCAGGAAATATTGCAAACTCTATCGTCGACTGCTGTGCGAATGACGGAAAGCGAGATATTGCAGGCATCCGACGAAGGTGATCTTGCGCTGTGGGAAGCTGACTACTGGCGAATAATAGACGGAAAGACCGCTGATTTTATGGGTTCGTGCTGCCAATGCGGCGCACTGCTAGCGGGAGCCGATTTGGCCACTTGCAAGGCGCTGCGCGGATATGGAACCCAGCTTGGCCTGGCGTTCCAAATCATCGACGACGTTCTCGATATAGCGGGGGACCGCAGCCTGACCGGCAAAGAAATCGGCGCCGACCTGATGCACGGCAAATTCACCCTCCCTGTTCTTCTGGCTCTTCGTTATAGCGAAGATGGTTCGCTGCGGCACAGATTATCCAAGGGATCATTTTCGATCTCTGAAGCCGAGGAGATAGCCGCTATTGTAGTCTCGAGCGGCGGTTTGAATGAGGCAAAATCGGTGGCTGTCAATTGTGCCGAAGAGGCCGTTAAACACATTTCCGGCCTGCAGAGTTCTATATACACGGAAGCCCTGACCGCTCTTGCGGCTTTCGTAATATCACGGGAAGGCTGACCTGTTTCCTCCACTTTGATTCGAGCGTTGTCTTAAAATATCTTCGTCATCCATTCAAATTATGTTATACTATAATGACATACTCAGGAGGTCTCAACCGTGATCATTATAATGAGCCCATCGGCAACTGAAGAAGATATTAACACAGTTCAAGAAGAGATCGCCGCCATCGGCTTTCGGCCCTTTATGAACCCGGGTGTAGAGCGCAAAGTGATCGCGGTGCTGGGCGAGCTTGACGTACGTAAGGCCGATCTCATCGATCAGTTCAAGGCGATGAACGGCGTAGCGAGAGTTGAACTTATCTCCGATTTATGGAAACTGGCGTCGCGGTCATACCATCCGTCGGGGAGTGTGGTCAGGGTGGGTGATGTCGAGGTCGGAGCGGACGAGGTAGTGGTTGTGGCAGGGCCGTGCAGCGTCGAATCAGAGGGGCAGATGATTCGCCTGGCGCATCAAATCAAAGCTGCCGGCGGAAGGATGTTGCGCGGCGGCGCATTCAAACCGCGAACATCGCCTTACAGTTTCCAAGGCTTGGGCGAAGAAGGTTTGCGTATACTGGCTAAGGCTCGGGAAGAGACCGGGCTTCCTGTGGTCACTGAGGTTATGGATACTCACGAGGTCGATTTGGTGTGCGAATATGCAGATATGCTCCAGATCGGCACGCGTAATATGCAAAACTATGCGCTTTTGAAGAAGGTTGGTTCCACAGGCCATCCTGTGTTTCTCAAGCGCGGTTTAGGCTCCAGAATCCGCGATTTGCTTATGTCGGCGGAGTATATCATATCCGAAGGCAACACAAACGTCATACTTTGCGAGCGCGGCATTACCACCTTTGAAGATTCCACGAGAAATACCACCGATATCAATGCCATACCCGTTCTCAAACATTGGACGCATCTGCCCGTAATGCTTGACCCCAGCCATGCGACAGGGCACTGGGAATATGTCGATTCTATAGCCGGCGCGGCGGTCGCAGCGGGAGCCGACGGAGTTATGATCGAGGTGCACAATGACCCTGCGCGTGCACTGAGTGATGGCCCGCAATCGCTTACACCCGAAAAATTCGCTGTTTTGACCCAAAAGTTGAAGGCAATTGCTCGAGCAGTCGACCGAAATATAAATATAAGCGCTCAGTAATACTATTTTGCGTCGGTGTTTGTCCAAACCCGGTAATCTTACCGGTTGACCGATTGACAGGAATCACGCATACTGTTGGTAGCTGAACGTGGATTTGTTTGTTTTGCAGTGGGTGGCAGACGAATTGGGCGGGTAGTTTAGGGAACGCGTCGTCCGTCAGTGTTTGTGTCTGACGGGGAGGTTTGTAGGCGTAATCGTGCCGTCTCGTTATCTCTGTTCCACTGGGAATCTTCAGCACATCTACATCTCAATATGCCGAAAAATCCTATTTTTATCGGCTGAATGGAGGGTTATGGAATGGGTATTAACACACGTAGACTTTTCATAGCGTTATCCGTATGCGCGTGCATATTGATCGCTATGGCGGCCACCCCCGCTCTCGCTTGGTGGGCAAATTCCGGAGAAAAGA
>LSQX01350718.1_pt1 | contig 24650 bp, 26 predicted proteins | sample 654561 | NCBI WGS metagenome assembly LSQX01 (sample SAMN04489861, study PRJNA283612) | anaerobic digester metagenome | isolation source: 4 biogas reactors fed with cattle manure at either 37C or 55C with and... | place: Denmark: Kongens Lyngby | collected 2014
CAGGCGGGGAACCGAGCAGCATTAATCGGTTAGCACTGTGCGCCGCAGTCAGCCTGCCCGCCGTATGACCACTTCAAAGGCCGCTCTGTTTATTTTATTATGGAAAGACGGAATGCATAAGTGAACTATCAGGTGCTGTACCGCAAGTGGAGGCCCAAAACATTTGCGGATGTTGTGGGCCAAAATTTTATCACTCAAACCTTGGCCAACGAGGTTGAAAGTGGTAATATTTCGCATGCCTATCTTTTCACCGGTACCAGGGGAACGGGCAAGACCACCTGCGCTAAAATATTGGCCAAGGCCGTCAACTGCCTCAACCCGCAAAAAGGCAACCCCTGCAATGAATGCGAGCCTTGCCTGGGTATTGAAAACGCTTCGGTTACCGATGTTTCCGAACTTGACGCCGCCAGCAACAACAGTGTTGATGACATTAGGGCCATGATTGACGAAACCGCCTTTTTGCCCGTCAATGTCAAATACAGGGTTTATATACTTGACGAAGTTCATATGTTGTCAAAATCCGCAGCCAACGCCTTCCTTAAAACCTTGGAAGAGCCCTCGCCCCATGTTATCTTTATTTTGGCAACAACAGACCCCCATAAGCTTTTACCCACCATCCATTCGCGTTGCCAACGCTTTGATTTTAAGCGAATTTTGCCCCAAGATATAGCGGCGCGCTTGAAATATATATCCGACCAAGAAGGCTATAACCTGGACCATGACGCAGCCATGCTCATAGCACGTATTGCCGACGGCGGCCTGCGTGATGCCATTTCTTTGTTGGACCAAGCAGCCGTTACACAAAAAGATATCACCGCCAAGTCCGTCGGTCTCATAGCCGGCGTGGCAGATAAAAGTTTTTTATTCGACTTGGCGGACTCTATAAAAAACCAAGATTCCGGCCGTGCCTTGGAAATCATAGATAAGCTCCATTCCGATTTTTCCGATATGGCTATCTTAACCGCCGAACTTTTAGAGCATATGAGAAACCTTATGCTTATAAAAACCCTCAAAGATGCCTCAAACTTAATCATAGCAACGGATGAAGAATTCCGGCAACTTGAAGAGCAAGCCCAATCCTTTTCGTTAAACAGCATTTTAGATGCAATGCTTTTGCTTGAAAACACCGCTTACAACTTAAGCAAGGTCCACAATAAGCGAACCGGCTTTGAAATAGCCATGATTCGCCTGTGCTCTCAAAATCAAGCCGACCCCTCACCCGAACCGGCAAAAAAAGCCCGGCCACCTGCCAAAAAACCCGAACCGGCGAAAAGGCAAGAACCAAGCCAAGACCTACCCCCACCGGTTGATGAAAATCAAGTTTCCTTGACCCCGGCCGAGGAAGAGCAAAAACAAGAAGAGCCCCCGGCAAAAGAGCAAGAGCAAGAGCAAGAAGATATGCCTGAAGAAGAAAGTTTGCCTGAAACTTCGCCGGCAGAAGCCGACGGTAAAGACAGCAAAGAGCCCTTTGAAAAATGGGATGAAATTATGGGCAAGATTTTTTCTTGCGATATGGCCATGTGGGGTGCCCTGCAAAATGTTTTTGCCTATATGCAAGACGGCAAGCTTTGCATAAGCGCGGCCCATATTAACACGGCCAAAAGCCTTTTTGAGGCTGAAGGTTCTTCCTGTTCCCTTGTGTCCGTGGTTAAAGAAATTTGTGGGAGCGGCACCGAAATTTGTTTTGTTGAGGCCGATAAACCTCTTGAAGATTTAGAAAGTATTTTAGATAAAGTAAACTCCATGCGCGCCGATAATACATAATATTTTATTTTTTATTTGAAAGGAAGATGAAATTGAAAGCAAGGATCCCGGGTGCCGGCAAGGGCGGCAATATGATGAAGAAACTGCAGCAAATGCAAGAAGACATGGCCAAGATTCAAGAAGAGGTTGAAAACAGTGAATTTTCCGCCTCGGTGGGCGGCGGGGCCGTTGAAATAACCGTCAACGGTAAACATGAAGTGCTTAAAATAGACCTTAACCCGGATGTAGTCGACCCCGACGATATTGACATGCTTGAAGATTTGCTGATTGCCGCTTTCAACGAAAGCATACGCAAGGCAAGCGAAGCTATGGAAAAGGGTATGAGCCAAGCCCAGGGCGGCCTTTCCATCCCGGGTTTAATGTAAAGGTATGGCCCAAAATATTCCTCCCCTGGCAAGGCTTATAGAACAATTTGAGCGCCTCCCCGGTATCGGCAGGAAAAGCGCTCAACGCTTGGCATATTATATACTTAATATGTCGGAAGAAGAGGCAAAAACCTTTTCACAAAACATTCTTTTTGCCCACGCCAATATTAAACATTGCGGTGTTTGCTGTGATTTGACTGACCGCGACATTTGCACAATTTGTTCTTCAAACTCGCGCGATAAAGGGCTTATTTGTGTTGTGGAAGATTCTAAAGATGTTGCCGCTATTGAGCGAACACACGAATACAGCGGTATTTATCATGTTTTGCACGGGGTTATATCCCCCATGAACAGCATTGGCCCCGGGGATATTAAGGTCAAAGAGCTCATAGAGCGCCTTTCGGATGACAATATCAGGGAAATTATTATGGCAACCAACCCCACCGTTGAAGGCGAGGCCACGGCCATGTATATATCTCGGCTCATAAAACCCATGGGAATCACGGTTTCGCGCTTGGCTTACGGTGTTCCCGTCGGGTCCGACTTAGAATATGCCGATGAAGTCACCTTAAGCCGTGCTTTGGAAGGCAGGAAAGAGATATAATTTTTCTTTTTCTTTCCACAAGTTATTAGTTTTCCACGGCCCTTCTTTCCACACTTTCAACAGCGGCTTTTTTTCCACACTAAGAGTTAATAGTTTTTAACAAGTTTTAAAAGGCTAAAAACTCTTACAAAGGCTTACAGGCAGTTTGTTTTGGGAGTATTCCACACTTTCAACAGCCCCTACTACTACTACTAAAATTATATTTATAATTCTATCTATATAATGGAGGGAATCAAATGAAATTCGTATGTGACAGAGAAATTTTATCTCAAGCTTGTTTAAATGTTCAAAGGGCCGTATCGGTTAAAACATCCATACCGGCGGTTGAATGCATTTATCTCAAAGCGGAAGAAAATTCTTTAACCCTAACCGGCTATGATCTTGAGTTTGGTATTTATACCACAATAGGTGCCGGGGTGGAAGAAGAAGGCGGTATTTTAATAAATGCCAAAATACTTACGGATATCTTGAGAAAATTACCCGGGGACACGGTTAGCATAGAATCCGATGAAAGGCATTTGGCAAATATTGAAAGCGGCGAATCAAAATATTCAATAGCCGGCCTGGACCCGGAAGAATATCCGGAACTTCCTTCCGTCACGGGCGGGATGCCTGTTTGCTTGGTGCAGGGTTTACTCAAAGAAATGGTAAGGCAAACCATTTATGCCGCTTCCCTGACCGACACCAACAAGGTTATACATACGGGTTTAAAATTTGAAATAAGCGAAAACCTTCTAACGCTTGTGGCTGTTGACGGCTTCAGGTTGGCCGTTCGCCGGGAAGCTGTTGAATATGAGGGCGAAGAATTGTCCTTCGTTGTGCCGGCCAAGACAATGGCAGAAGCGGTTAAACTGTTTTTTGATGAAGAAGAAAGCGTTTCAATAGGCCTGGGCAAACGCCATATTGTTCTTGAAATAGGTGAATACAAGGTTGTGTCCCGCCTGCTTGAAGGTGACTTTTTAAATTATAAGTCCACCCTGCCAACCTCTGCGAGCACAAAAGTATCCGTAAACACCAGGGAATTAATTGAAAGCATTGAAAGAACCTCCCTTATTATATCGGACAGATTAACAAGCCCCATCAGGTGCTTCTTTAATGAAAACATGATTCAAATTTCAAGTTCAACCGCAATCGGTACTGCCAAAGATAGGTTGGCCGCAGAAATTGAAGGCGAGGCGGTTGAAATAGGCTTTAACAATAAATTTTTATTGGATGCCTTGAGAGTAACGGACACGGACGAAATAAAGATAGAATTAAACGGGCCCGTATCCCCCATAATAATCGAACCGCCCCAAGGCGACAGTTTTACATTTTTGATTTTGCCCGTCAGGCTAAAAGGTGAAGCAAATTAAGAAAAAAGTGAAGATAAAAGTAAGAAGAAAAGAAAAAGAAAGAATAGGTATCGAGATCAGCACAAACTTTATTAAGCTCGATTCCTTCCTAAAGCTTTGCGGTGAGGCCGAAAGCGGCGGCCATGCCAAAAATATAATTGCCCAAGGCCAAGTTCGGGTCAAGGATGAGGTCTGCCTGCAAAGGGGTAAAAAACTCTACCCCGGCGATGAGGTAGAGTTTAACAATATTATATATATGGTCAAGAGTTATGAAGCTTGAATCATTTTCTGCGGAAGATTTTCGTAACATAGAAAAAATAAGCTTTGAGCCGTCGCCGGGTATTAACATAATCTTCGGTGAAAATGCCCAGGGTAAAACAAATTTGATTGAGAGCATTTGGCTTTTTACGGGTTTTCGCAGTTTTCGCACCATGAGGACCTCCGAACTTGTCAGGGAAGGGCAAGATATGGCCAAGCTTTCTTGTGATTTTTTTTCAAGAGATCGCAGCCAAAACGCCCAAATGTTCATAGATAAAAAAAGGCAGGTTAAAATAAACGGAATAAGTCAAGAAACACCGCGTAAGCTTATGGGCGAGTTTAAGGCGGTTGTTTTTTCGCCCCAATCGCTGGCTCTTATCCAGGGCGGTCCGGCCGAAAAAAGAAAGTTTTTAGATATTGCAATCAGCCTTGTAAGGCCCAATTATGCGGTTTTTATTTCAAGATACCTTAAAATCATGTCCCACCGTAACGCTCTTTTGCGGCAAATGAGCAGGGGAAAATATAAATATAACGAAAAAGCACTTGAACCCTGGGATTATGAGCTGGCAAAAACAGGTGCCCGAATATTAAATTACAGGTATGAATACCTTGAAAAACTGTCGGGGCCCGTAAAAGATGTCTACGAGGGCATATCGGCCGGAAAGGAGCAAATAAGCATAGAATACTCCCCAAGCTTTAAAAGCCCCAAAAAGGGCGAAGAAGCAGTCAGGGAAGCTATGTTGGAAGCGCTTCTTAAAAGCAGGGACTCGGACCTCAGGCGGCAGGCAACGGGGGTGGGCCCCCACAAGGATGACCTTTTAATCAAAATAAACGACCTCTGCGCCAGAACCTACGGCTCGCAAGGGCAACAGCGCTCCTGTGCCCTGGCCCTTAAATTGGGTGAAGCGGCGGTAATAAAAAAAGAAACGGACGAAAAGCCCATAGCGCTTTTAGATGATGTAATGAGCGAATTGGATGCCGGGCGCCAAAAATATTTCTTGGATTTTTTGGAAGGATGGCAAGTTTTTATAACCTGCTGCGACCCTTCCATACTTGACCGCAGCCAAACAGGCAAGGTGTTTGAAATGAAGGCCGGCAAATTAAGCCCGGCGGAGTAAGAGGACAATATGTATCTGCATTTAGGTGAAGAAAAGCTTATTGCTTTTGAAAATATTATAGGTATTTTTGATTTGGACACCACTACCGTGTCCAAGCCCAGTCGGGATTTTTTAAAGAAAGCCGAACTTGGCGGTCGGGTGGTAAATGTAAGCTATGAGTTGCCAAAATCTTTTATTTTATCCGCTGAAAAAAATAAAGAAAGCAAGGTCTATATAGCCCAACTGTCCACATCAACCTTGCTCAAAAGGGTAAAAAACCCCTTAAAATAAAAACAAAAAAAGAAGAAGGGTGCAGGTGATTTTACCGCGCCCTTCTTCTTTTTAATATAAGATTAAAGTTATTGTGTTTCTTGCTCCGGCTCTGACCAGTCAAGATCATATTGGGCCTTGTTTTCATAATCGAAGGCGAAAGGAACACTGCCCATGTCGGCAAGGCTGCCGGCACCCGTCAAGAGGGTTTCAACCCTGACATTGATGAAATATGTTACATTTAAAACTTGGTCGTTTTCCTTGTCAACAACAGTTTTTATGTAGCAACCGTTGTAAAGATAGCCGGTTTCCCCAACCTTGAGGTAGTCATTGGCTTTTTCAAACTCTTCCATAATTGCCTTTTTGTCTGCCAAATCAAAGGCCTTGCCCAAAGAGCTCACCAGGGCCTCGGGGTCGGCTTCGTCTTTAAAGCGAATCATAATTTCATAAGTTTTATCACTTTCCGTAATGCTGGCATATCTGACATCGGCAACAGTCAGCTTGGAAGACCAGTCTTGCCCCTTGACAGGGAAAATGTCGGTCAAATCCTGACCCTTGTCGGCCTTTTCCGCATCTGTGTGCAACATGTATTTCTTAAGCGTGGGCACAAGAGCCTTTAGTTTTTTGTTTTCGGTTTCGACACCGCCCACATTTTTGGAAATTTTAGGGTTAACCGCGGGCTTGCCTTCTTTGACGGCATTTATAACCGTGTTGTAGTATTCGATAATATCTTTGTTTGTTTCCGGCCTTACGGTTTTTGCAATAATGACGGGCTCGGTTGTAGAAAGATCGTCTTCGTCCCCGGGTACTCTAAAACCGTCGCATGCAGCCAGTGTAAACAAGAGGGACAGCGCCAAAACAGCGGCCAGAAGTTTCGAAATTCTTTTTTTCATAAGTTGTTTTCTCCCTTCAAATAAACCGTGTCACAAGCTAATACGGACACATAACAGTAGGATTATAGCACACTTGGAAAAATTATAACAGTATTAAATAAAAGCCTTTTTATCAATATGAATCTTTCAAACCTTGCTCGTCGAATAAGAAGGCGGTTTCAAGCATAATGTTAATGCCGACCTCAATGCTCTTTATATCTAAAATCTCTTCGGTATCGCGGCGGGTATGGTAATAGCGAGCAGGCAGAGGGTCCATGGCAGCCAGGGTTGTGGCATGCAGGCCCGCTTGGGTTGCGGCGGCGCCGTCTGAAGAACCCAAGGTCACCGTCTGGTAAGGCAGGTCAATGCCGGCAATTTCGCCGCCCTTTTTGAGTAGGGCACAAGCCTTTTCAGAATGCTTTACAAGGCCGCTCATATCTCTGTTGTAAACAGCTATATGGTCAAGATCCTTAAGGGTGTCCACAGCACAAAAGACCGTTTCAACTTCCTTGAGCATTTTATCATGCTTGGCACAAAAGGCTTTGGCACCCCTGAGGCCGGCTTCTTCCGAACCTGAAATCAGGGCACATACTTCGGTGTTTTCAAAGCGGATATCATTGTCATGCATGAAGCGGGTTATGGCTGCGGTGGCCAAGGAACCCGTTAGGTTATCATTGGCACCGATAACCGTAAGTTTGCGGTTTTCAAAAAAAGATGCAAAGAAAAAGAAGGGAACAAAGGCTAAAAAGATATAGCCCAAAACCCTTAAAAGTTTATCGTCGGCATTAAAAAGGGTGAAGTTGAAGGCGTAGCCCCTTGTTATAGCTATAATAGAAATAACAAGGCCGAAAACAAAGGCTGCCAGGCTGGTGAACAAAACAAACTTTAAGAGCACATGGCCGCCCAAGTGGGTAAAGCGCCATTCGTTTGAAGAGTCGCAGTGGCCGCAAAAAACAATCCGCCGCTTGGTTTCACCCTTGGCCTTTCGCACACCAAAAACATTGTGTGAAGTTTTTTTCTTAAAGAAAGGGTCAAGCAAGGGCTTATAAAGCACAAACTCACCGATAAGCATAACATAGCATAAGACAACAAGAACAAGCGATATAGCCGCAAAACCAAAGTTAAAGGCGACAGCCGCCAGGCTTAAAAAGAGGGCACTGAGAGGCACCCAGCTTAAAAAAGCGGCGGGATGAACGGGGAAGTCTTCAATGGCCACCCTATCACAAGTTTTCCCCAGCTCGTCGGCTAAAAACTCTTGGGCTTTCTTTTCGTTTTCGCTCCCCGGGGCCCTGGGGCCGATTTCCCTACAGATTTTAATAATGGTTCTGTAGGCAAAGTTGGTGCTCTCCCTGAGTTTTGACGGATAGTTTTCTACACTTTCTTGGGCTTTCATACACGGTACTCCTTTATATAAACAAAAATTTGACACGATGATTATTTGGCGTTAAAATCAAGCCAGACAGGCAGAAAGAGGAAAAAGATGAAAAAGAAATATTTAAAAATTCTTGCCCCGGCGTTAGCGGTTCTTCTGATCTTTGCAACAATCGTTTTCTTAAATAAAATAAAGCAGCCGGAGTCTTCTTCGAGCTTGCCTGAAGAAGCTTCCCAAAATGAAAGCCAAGAGTCGGAGCAAAGCTTGGCAGAAAGCAGCCAGGAGCAGGCTCAAACAAGCACAAGCGCACCGACCAAACCGACCGCCGGGAAAACAGAATTGGAAAACAGTCAAGGCCCCCAAGACACCCAAAGCAAGGGCTATTACTATAACTACCCGGGTGTAAATCCCAGCCCCGCAAAAACAGAGGCGGGCAAGTGGTACTTGCTTTTGGTTAATTTCGATTATTGCCTGCCCAAGGGCTATAGTTTTGAAAAAACCACCCTCGGCGGTACAAGCCTTGATGCCAGGGTGGCACCGCATTTTAAACAAATGCAAGCCGCCGCTGCAAGTGAGGGGCTCAAGATAGTTCCCCTTTCCGGCTACAGAAGCTTGGAAGCTCAGGAAAGATTATTTAACCAAACCGTAAATGAGTATAAAAACCAAGGTTTTGATGAGAAGACCTCGGTGGCGAAGGCTTCAAAAAGAAGGCAGCCGCCCGGCTGCAGCGAACACAATGCGGGCCTGGCCATGGATGTTTGCGAGATCAGAAAAAACTTTGAAAACACGGCTGAATTTAAATGGCTTATGGAAAATGCGGCCCAATACGGTTTTATTCTTCGTTACCCGGCAGACAAGGTGGAAATTACCGGCGTACAGTATGAACCCTGGCATTGGCGCTATGTGGGCGAGCAAGACGCTCGGAAAATCATGGCCCAAGGGCTTTGCTTGGAAGAATATTTGGCCTTATAGTCAGGTGCTTAAATAAACAAAAGCGGTGGGGCTTGCCCACTGCTTTTGTTTTTATTCTTGAATTTGCCCTTCAACAACATCTTCGCCTTTTAAAACGGCCGCCACTGTTCGGATTATAATCTTAAGGTCATTATAAAGGCTGATGTTTTCGACATATTCCCTGTCATATTTCACCTTATCCTCATGTGAAATGGTATCTCGCCCGCTAACTTGAGCCAGGCCGGTAATACCGGGGCGAACGGAATAAACACCCTGCTCTTTTCTCATTTGATGAATATTTTTTTCCGAAACAATCAAGGGTCTGGGGCCTATAAAACTCATGGTGCCGTTTAGAACATTTAAAAATTGCGGCAACTCGTCAAGGCTGGTTTTTCGCAAAAACTTGCCTGTTTTAGTGATACACTTTTCCGGATTATGGACATCCTTGGTGGGCTTGTCGGGCATTTCTCTTATCATGGTGCGAAACTTGTAGAGAATGAAGACCTCACCGTGCATGCCCACGCGCTCTTGGCGAAAGAAGGCCTTGGGCCCGTCAAAAATTCTTATGAGCAGGGCAATAAGAAGAAAGAGGGGCCAAACGATAAGAAGCCCCAAGAGGCTGAAGAGTATATCAAAGCTGCGCTTTAGTATAAGGGTTAGTTTCTTTTTCATTTTACACCTCAAGGTCAAAGCAATTGTTTTGAGAATAGTCCGCTGCGGGGCTTTAGTTTTTGGCGCTCCAAAAAACAAAATCACTTATCAACAGTGCTCTTGCCGGTGCGGCTTCAAGGCCTGCCGCTTTTACCGGCGGTGCAATTAAAAAATAGTTCCCGGGTTCAACCCGGCTTAAATCCAAACCTTCCAAAACCGCAACATCCCTGCCAAGAAAAGCTTTGTGCGGCTTAATTTGGTTGCCTTGGCTGCCGATTGACCGGGCATCGGTTCCTATGAGCCTTACCCCCAAGGCGGCGGTTTCTTCTGCGGCGCTGTCCATAAAAGCGGCCTGTTCCTGCCCCTTTATCAGCAAACGCTCACAATCACGGGGAAAGTTGTTTTCAACATACTCGGCCGTGATCAGGCCCGAGGGCACTTCAATCACCTTGCAGGGCCCCACATAGGCAGACAAGTCAAGCATATCAATACTTTTGCCGCCCTCGATAAAATGCAAGGGGGCATCCACATGTGTGGCGGTGTGAAGCCCCATGGAAAGGGCGGAAAGGTTGCACTCGTCGCCGTCGGCAATGCTTTGCAAAAATTCAACTTCCGGCAAGGGATCGCCCGGATAGACCGGGCTTGAAAGAATGTCACGCGAAATATCAATGATATTCATTGGCATAACCCCCCAAAGGCACTTAATCTGCCTTCAAAGACTCCATTTTCAAATATGCGTTTATGAAGGCATCAATGTCCCCGTCCATAACGGCATTTATGTTGCCGGCTTCATGGCCGGTTCGGTGGTCCTTGACCAGTGTATAGGGCATGAAGACATAGGAACGAATTTGGCTGCCCCAGGCAATTTCTTTTTGAATACCCTTTATGTCTTCCACTCGCTCCAGATGCTCCCTTTCCTTAATTTCCAAGAGCTTGGATTTTAACATCCGCAGGGCATATTCTTTGTTTTGATGTTGGCTGCGCTCAATTTGGCAAGTTGTAACAAGCCCCGTCGGCAGGTGGGTGATGCGGATGGCCGAAGATGTTTTATTTACCTTTTGGCCGCCGGCGCCGCTGGCGCGAAAGGCGTCTATTTGCAGGTCGTCCGGGTTTATGTCAATTTCAATTGTGTCATCTATTTCCGGCATAACTTCGAGTGAGGCAAAAGAGGTATGCCTGCGGCCGGAAGCATCAAAGGGGGAAACACGGACCAGGCGATGGACGCCGTTTTCACTTTTTAAAAAACCATAGGCATTTTCGCCTTCAATGAGCAAGACCGCCGATTTTAGCCCGGCCGAATCACCGTCCAAATAGTCGAGTATACTGGCCTTGAAAGAGCGGGATTCCGCCCAATGGGTGTACATTCGCACCAACATTGAAACCCAGTCTTGGGCCTCGGTGCCGCCCGCGCCCGCATGGAAGGTTATAATGGCGTTGTTGGCATCATATTCACCGGTTAAAAGGGTGGCCAGCGTTTGCTCTTCAAGCCTTTTAATAAAACTGTCAACCGCCTCTTGGCATTCGGGCAAGAGGTCAAGGTCGCCTTCTTCGGCGGAAAGTTCAATCATAACAAGCGCATCTTCATATTCGCCCTTGAGCGATTCAAAACTTTCAATTCTGTTTTTTAAAAGCCCTATGCGCTTTACCACTTTTTGCGACTTTTCCGGGTTATCCCAAAAACCTTCCTGGGCACAGCGTGCTTCCAAAGTATCTATTTCTTCCGCGACCTTACCCAGCCCCAAAGAGGCTTCAAGGTGCTCAAGCTTTTCCGTGTATTCCAAAAGTTGGAGACGCAGCTCGTCAAATCGGAGCATGTTCTACCTTCCCTTCCCCTGCCTATAGCTTGCGACCCAAAGCGAAAAAATCAGCCTTGGGACGCACTTTCAACAATCGTATTATATAAAATAAAGGAAAAATTGTAAAGCATTTTCGCCGACGGGCTATTTGACCAAAAATCACGGCCCGGCGGCCCCAATGTTCGTCGGCCGCGTGTTTGACTATGAAAATACCCTGTGATATCATTAATCTATTGTTTTTTAAACTATCGTTTGGAAGGTGTTTTATGCATTCTGATTTAATGGATTCCATTGGTTTTGTGGCTCAAAAAGACCCCGAGATCGGCAAGGCCATGCAAGAAGAACTTGAGCGACAAAGGCGAAATATTGAACTTATCGCTTCCGAAAACATAGTCAGCCCCGCCGTTATGGCTGCCATGGGTTCGGTGCTTACCAACAAGTATGCCGAAGGTTACCCCGGCCGCCGCTACTACGGGGGCTGCGAGAGCGTTGATGTGGTTGAAAACATTGCCATTGAACGGGCCAAAGAACTTTTTGGTGCCCAAGCCGCCAATGTCCAAGCCCATTCGGGTGCCCAGGCCAACATGGCCGTTTACGCCGCCCTGCTCAAACCCGGTGACACGGTCATGGGCATGAATTTGGCTCACGGTGGCCACTTGACCCACGGCTCCCCTGTTAATTTAAGCGGCATGCTTTATAACTTTGAAGCTTACGGTGTGGACGAAAGCGGCTACATTGACTACGACGCTATGGAAAAAAAGGCTCTCGAAGTCAAGCCCAAACTCATAGTGGCCGGTGCCTCTGCCTATCCCCGTATGATCGACTTTTCCAGGATTAGAAAAATTGCCGATGCCGTCGGCGCCCTTTATATGGTTGACATGGCCCACATAGCGGGCCTTGTTGCGGCCGACCTGCATACATCCCCCATACCCTACGCCGATATTGTCACATCCACCACCCACAAAACCCTGCGCGGCCCCAGGGGCGGCTTGATCTTATCTAAAGAAGAGTATGCCAAGGCCATTGATAAGGCTATTTTCCCGGGTAGCCAAGGCGGCCCGCTCATGCACACCATAGCCTCAAAAGCAGTCTGTTTCGGCGAAGCCTTAAAGCCCGACTTTAAGCTCTACCAAGAAAAGGTGCTCGAAAACAGCAAGGCCCTGGCCAAGGCCCTTATGGCCAAAGGGGTTGAGCTGGTTTCCGGCGGGACGGACAACCACCTGATTTTGGTTGACCTGCGCGCCTTAAATATTACGGGTAAAGAACTTGAGCACAGGTTGGACGAAGTTTACATAACAACCAACAAAAACTCTATCCCCAATGACCCCCAATCCCCCTTTGTAACAAGCGGCATAAGGCTTGGCACCCCGGCGGTCACATCCAGGGGCTTCGGTGTTGAAGAGATGAAAAAAATCGCAGATTTAATTTACCTTGCCGCCACGGACTTTGAAAACAGTGAAGGTAAAATAAAGCAAGCCGTAAATGAAATTTGTAAAAACTTCCCACTTTACCAATAAGCATAAAAACAAAAGATCCCCTTCGGTTGATTTGCTCAATCGAAGGGGTTTTTGCCGCCTTTCGGCTATAAAACTTCGCCGGCGTAAACGACTTTTTCTTGCCCTGTTTTTGTCCTAACAAGAAGGCCGCCGTCGGGTGCGATGCCCAGGGCCAAAACTTCTTCACAATCATCGCCCCTGCCCACACATATCTTTTTGCCCAAAAGCGAAGATTTTCCACGCAGCCTTTCAAGATAAGGCTCCGCGTCGCTGTTTAAGGCATCCTTTAAAATCAAAATTTTGTCAAGCTCTTCCAAAAGGCCGGCGCAGATAAGGGCTCTGCCCAAGCTTTCTTCCCCCGGGCCTGTCAGGGCCGCGGCCTTGGCGGCAATTTCTTTGGGAAAGCCGCCGGAAGGGTAGTTCACATTTAAGCCTATGCCTATTATGGCATAGCTAAAAGCCGCCCCCCCTGCCCCAACCTTGGTCAGTGCATGGGTTAAAATGCCGCTGACTTTTTTGCCCCCGACCAAAACATCGTTGGGCCACTTTATTTTAGGCTTGAGGGATGTATGCGATTCTATCAAGTCACAAAGGGCCAAGGCGGTGAAAGAAGTAAGCAGCCCCGGGTTTTTGGGCCTTGGCGGTAATTTTTTAAGGTAAGATAAATAAAGCCCGCTTTGTGAGGGTGAAAAAAAGCTTCGCCCCAATCGCCCCTGTCCCGAGCTTTGGCTGCCGGCGACTATAGCGGTTCCATCCGGCGGGAATGAATCAAGCAGTTCCCGTGCCGCGTTTTGGGTTGAAGGGATTGAGTCATAATATATGATGTCCCCCTCTCTGGGCCCGGAAAGGTGGGCTCTTATTTTGGCTGCACTTAACATTAAAGCAAAACTCCTCCAAAAACTTCAAAAACAAGGGCTATCCCCCTTGGTATAACTTCTAAAATGATGATAACACAAGATGGCCGAAAAGCAAGATTAGCGCTTGACAGGGGGGCCGGCTTGCGCTAAAATATAGCCTGCGCTTAAGGAGCGACGAGGCGTAGCTCAGTTTGGTAGAGTGCTTGGTTTGGGACCAAGATGCCGCAGGTTCAAGTCCTGTCGCCTCGACCAGAAAAAGACTGTCGAATTCGGCAGTCTTTTTTCGTTCTAATAATATAGATAAAAAATATCTTGCTCCTCTTTAGTTTATAAAGATATCGAATTTATCTCTTTTTCTAACGAGTCAATCCCGTCTAATATTTCTTCAAATGTTGGCTTGTTCCCAAAAAGCATGTTTTGCATGTGCCCATAATCATCTTCGAGCGCAGCAATATTTCTTTTGGGTGGTGTCAACATCATCGTGCCAACTTTTGCATTTTCATATTTCGCCCATGGGCAACGATAAAATTTCTCTTTAAATTTAACAACATGATTTAACAGCTCTAAGTCAGCAAGCGCCGTTGTTTTTACGGAAGAATTCACCATACGGTATAAATCATAATAATGCCGAGAATATCTCACAGGAAAATCCTTGTTATCGGGTCGGTTTGCTTCACGATGCAATATAGTGACCTTTTCCCAAAAAGTGCGTTCCGGTAAAACGGTTAAAACATCTGTGGAAGATTGTTTGAACAAATTCGGATAGTGTGTAGCAACATAGGGAGTAATCGCTTTTTCGGTAGTTGGCGTCCATGCCGCCAAGGCACCGACTTCAAGACGAATGACAGGAAGAATGGAAATGTCCTGAAAGCTGTGCTGATAAGCAATCACCACCGTTTGAGGGTCGGCTTCGTCTATGTGACAGTGAATCGGCGCAGCACTTTCTTTTTGAAGGTCGGCGACAATCGCAGGGAGAAAACTTTCTTCTAAAAAAGAAGCGGTGTTTTTATTTGCCTGCTTATTAAATAAATCTTGTTTGGTATTGCTGCGCTCCTCCCAAGGCTCGTTTATATCATAGCCGAGCAACCGCCAATCGAGAATCAGATCGATATCCTCAGAAAATCGCTCAATCAACCCGTAAGCTTTTGACAGGCTTGTCCCGCCTTTGAAGGCAATGTGGTTTTTCCATTGGCACCGATGAAAGAGATAGTCGAGTATAAAGCACACCCAAAAATCCTTTTCAATAATTGCCACGGTCATACCCATTTTCGCAGCTGTATTTACGAACAGGGCATTTCTATCTTTTTCGTTTATCTTTGCAATATGAATCATGCTTCATCGCTCCTACATATCTTCTTAATATATTCATAAACCCAAGATGTGACGGTTTTAGCCTCTTCAAGCATTTTTTCTTTTTCTGCATTTGTTAATACTTTCCCAAGCTTTGTCAAGATTGCATCGGAAAAGCCTTCTTTTCCAAGGGCTTTTAAAGCCTGAACCACAAGTGCTGTTTTATAAGAAAGTTTAGAGATTTCTTTGTTCGTGGTTCTTTTGAATTTGATGGTTGTGTTGTCAAAAGTATATTCTTTATAAGCTCCATCGCTTACATATAGCCAGACGGCAGGAACCTGAGTGGAAAGTCCAAGTAAATTTAATGCCGTATCTCCGCTGGGAACGATCGTCCAACCGAATTTTCGTGCAAGAGCGTGTGCAACTTTATCAACAGAAGGTGCAACATATTCATTTAAAAATTCATTGTATTCGGGATACTCGTAAACGCCGAACAGTATGCGCCGTATGGTGCCGTTTTCTTCAAGGCGCAGCAAAGTCCTGTTTGCCGTTTCGGACGAAGCTAAATCTGCAAAATCAGAGGTAATGTAAATTGATCCCTCACCTCCCATTTTGATTCTTTCTTCGATTTTTTTAAAGGAAGTCTCTCGCTTCATACTCTCACCACCTCGTCGGAATTATTATACACTAATTCCGACGAGGTGGCAATAGTTTTTTTGTTTTTGTTTTCCTATTCTCTTTCTATCCCTTTCACAACAAGGTCGTCAATAAGAATATTCTTTGAGTGAATAGGAAAAAATGTTTATGCCGCTTTGACCATCTTTATGCCGTATGTTAAAATTAAGCAGCATATTAAAAAATATAAGGAGAGTGTGGAGAATGGGCTTGTTCGACAAGATCAAGGGGCCGATATTTCTTAAGGATGACAGCGAGGCCGAAAATCAGCTGCTTGCACTCAAAGAGTTGTACGAAAAAGCGGAAGGAAAACTTGCCAATGAAATAGATATGGAAATTCGTCGAGTTGAAGCGGGTATATACGGTGAAAAAACGGTGCGCTTTGAGCTGGAAAACAGCCATATTCCAATGTTTGTGATCCACGATCTCTTTTTAGAGCATGAGGGGCTCACGGCGCAGATTGACTACTTAATTATTACACGCAAGCGCAACTATGTTGTTGAGTGTAAAAATCTGTTTGGAAATATTGAAATAAACTCTGCCGGGGATTTTATTCGCACCATGAGCTACGGCCGCAATACTAAGAAAGAAGGAATATATTCACCTGTAACACAAAATGCAAGACATATGGAGCTTATCAAAAAGATAAGATCTGCAGAGAGAAAAAATGTTTTTACAAAAGCTCTTTCCGAAAAGAATTTTTCAGAAAACTATAAATCGATAATTGTTTTAGCAAATCCAAAAACGGTGCTAAACGCAAGATACGCAAAAAAAGAAATTCGTAACCAGGTTATTCGTGCCGACCAACTTGTAAGCTATATAAAGAAAACCGATTCAGCTCGTGAATCGATTACTTGGTCTGAAAAAGAAATTGAAGAATTGGCAAGTTTTTTCCTTGGGATACACCAAGAGCCCAAGGTGGACTATACAGCAAAATACCGCGAAGCGCTTGAAGCCCAGACCTTGTCGGCCGAAGAAGAAAAGGCCCAAGAGCTCTCGGAAACTGTGGTTGAAAAAGCAAGCGATTCGGCAGAAGTTATATGCCCCAGGTGCGGTGCGTCCATGGTTTTGCGAAAAGCCAAAAGAGGCGACAATGCGGGGAAAGAGTTTTATGGATGCTCAACCTTCCCCAAGTGCCGCGGAATAGTCCAACTTTAAACAAGGGTATACTATGCCGCCAAACAGGGAAAAACCTACAAAAGCTCCTTCACTTTCCCTGCCAGGTAAAGCGGCATGTTGGTGATGTTACCGTTTTTGATATAGCCGCGCTTTGAAAAACGGATGGCATGCTTGGGATTTCTTTCCTTAACAAAGTTTTTAAAAGAGGGTGCGGATTTATCCTCCCCGCCCTTAACCTCTACCGGTATAATTTCGTTGGCCCTTTGAATAAGGAAATCTATTTCGGTGTTCCTGTGGGAATAGTACCTGGGCTCAAGGGTGAATTGACCGACCAACTGTTGAAGAACAAAGTTTTCAGTCAAGGGGCCCTTGAACTGATAGTCGCTCTTTAGCAAGATGGCGCTGTTGTCAAGGCCGGACATATGCTTTAAAAGGCCGGTGTCAAACATAAAAAGCTTGAAATGGTCAAGCTTGTCAAAGGCAGCCAGGGGATGTTCCGGTTTTGATACATTGTAGACCCTGTTGAGCATACCGGCAGAAACCAGCCATTCAATGGCCTCTTCAAAATCCCGAGCGCGGCCGCCCTTGCGCACAACCCCATACATAAACTTTTCATTGGGCTTTGCCAGTTGGCTGACAATGCTACGAAAGACCATTAAAATCCGCCCACTGTTAACACGGCCGCCGTGCTTAGAAAAGTCGTTTTCATAAATTTCAACAAGCTCACCCTGAATTTTGGAAACCCTGGAAGGGTCCTTATATTTCAACCAGGAAGAAACACATTCGGGCATACCGCCGATTATAAGGTAGTTGTCATAGGCTTCTAAAAGCCGAGTGTGGAAAATATCTTCGATCTTTTGCTCTTTTTCTATGCTGTCATAATACTGGTAAAGGGTCGGGTCGGTAGCTTCAAGAAATTCTTCAAAACTTAAGGGCCCGAGATTGAGAAGATTAACCATACCGACAGGGTAAGACTTTGGCCGGGCAAGCAGGGTACCCAGTAAGCTGCCGGCCGAGATCACATGGTAGTCATTGGCCTTTTCCTTAAAATATTTTAAGGAGTTAAGGGCATCCGGGCACTCTTGAATTTCATCTAATATTATAAGGGTCTCTTCGGGCTCTATTTTTTTCCCCGCAACCAGGGATAAGAGTTCAATAATCCTGTGGGGATTTTTATTTGTTTCAAAGATAGAGTTGAGTTCGTCTTCTTCATCAAAGTTAAAATAGACAAAGTCTTTATAGTAGTTTTCGCCCAGGTGCCTCATCAGCCAAGTTTTACCAACCTGCCTGGCACCCTTTAAAACCATGGGCTTTCTTTCCCTATCATTCTTCCAAACTATAAGGTCTGCAAGGGCTTTTCGCTTCATAAACAAGACCCTCCTTTCGGTTACAAACAGAGTTTAACACATTTTTACAGGCTTTTCAAAGGAAAAAAACACATTTTTACGCATAAAATCGCAGAAAAAAACACATTTTCACAAAAAATGCTCCCTTCTTGCATTGCCTGCTTGCTTTTTGGTATGATTTCCCCAAGGAAACTTAAGTAAAAATTAAAGCTTATGCCGGAGGTAGTTTGTGGGAACAAGAGATTTTTTATACAAGCCCCAATATACAATAACTGACGAGATTTTAAATCTGGTTACCTTGATTTCTGTGCGTGTTGATTTGCTTACAATTCAAAACTTGGGGAAGCCCGGCCCAAAACTTAGGCGGAATAATCGCATCAAGTCTATCCACTCCTCCTTGGCTATTGAAAACAACTCGCTGTCGCTGGACCAAGTTACGGCGATCTTGGAGGGCAAGCGTGTTTTAGCACCGCCACAAGATATTTGTGAGGCTGAAAATGCATTTAAGGCCTATGAAAGGCTCTTTGACCTAAACCCTTATGACCCTATGGACCTTTTAGCCGCTCATGGGCTTTTGATGAATAAGCTGCTAAAAGAGCCGGGGGAATACAGACAGGGAAATGTGGGTGTCGCCCGGGGTGAGGAGCTTGTGCATATTGCGCCGCCGGCTGAAAATGTGTCCGGCCTTATGGCGGACTTGCTCTACTGGGTGGAACACGCTCAGGTTCATCCCCTGATTAAGAGTTGCGTTTTCCACTATGAGTTTGAAATAATCCACCCATTTCCCGACGGCAACGGCCGTATGGGCAGGATGTGGCAAACACTTCTGCTTTCCCGCTGGAAAGAAATCTTTGCCTGGTTACCTGTGGAAACAATGGTTTACGAGCGCCAGGCAGAATATTATGCAGCTTTGGATGAGTCAAACAATGCTTCGGACTGCACAGTTTTTATCGAATTTATCTTAAAATCAATCTGGGAAACACTTGAGAAGTTTTCTGAAAGCGACCAAGATAGCGACCAAGTCAGCGACCAAGTTAAAAAGCTCTTGGAGGCTTTGGGTGATAGGGTTCTTTCCGCCAAGGAACTTATGGACCTTCTTGGTTTGAAACACCGCCCAAGTTTTAGGAAAAACTATCTCAATCCTGCCCTTGAAGAGGGCTTGGTTGAGATGACCATACCCGAAAGACCAAACTCAAGAAATCAAAGATATAAAAAAGCAGGAGGGTTTTTGTGATAGTATACTTTTCCGGCACGGGTAACAGCGGTTATGCCGCCAAATTCTTGGCAGATAAATTAGATGATGAAATCAGGGACTCTTTTCACTTTATTAAAGATTCCATAGCGGCCGAATTTGTCTCCGACCGACCCTGGGTCTTTGTTGCCCCCACTTATGGCTGGCAGCTGCCCAGGATATTTATGGATTTTATAAGGAGCGGAGACTTTTCCGGCAGCAAGGATGCCTATTTTTTTATGACTTGTGGCGGCGATGTAGGAAATGCCGAGAAAACCAACAAAGAACTTTGCCTAAAAAAGGGCTTTAACTACAAGGGGACCTGTGAACTTGTCATGCCCGAAAATTATATAGCCATGTTTGAGGTTCCGCAGGCAGACGAAGCCCAAAGGATTATTGAGGCCGCAGGGCCGGTTCTTGAAAACTGTGCCGGCTCGATAGCCAAGGGGCAAGACCTGCCGCCAATCAAGGTTGGAAGCGTGGGTAGCCTAAAAAGCGGAATAGTAAACAAGGCCTTTTACAGCCTTTTCGTTAAGGCTAAGGCTTTTACGGTTTCGGATGCCTGCATTTCTTGCGGCATGTGTGTGGAAGTCTGCCCTCTCAACAATGTAAAGTTAGTTGGGGGAAAACCCGTCTGGGCCGATGATTGCACCCACTGCATGGCCTGCATCAGTTATTGCCCGCCCGAGGCCATTGAGTACGGCAAGAAAAGCCAAGGCAAGCCCCGCTACCAATGCCCGCCTTACCAAGGATAGGCAAAACCAAACAAAAACCGCCCCAAGCTTTCTTCTTTGAGAGCCAGGGGCGATTTCTTTTTTACAAGCTTGCAATTAAAAAAAGTTTGGAATATAATACCCATTGTATAATCTGGGTGATTTTGGGCGAAAATTACAATTGCCAAACTAATGGAGGAGAGTTCTTTAAAATGACCGATGAGGCAACAAAAGTGATGCTGATTATTAACCCCAAGTCGGGTAAAAATATAGGGCGCTACAGTGCAGAAGAGTTAGTCAATTTGTTTGAAAGTAAGGGGTATGCGGCCGACGCCTTTGTTACAACAGCCGCCGGCGATGCCACGAAATTTGCCTCCAAGGCAAACGGCTATGACCTTGTGGTCTGCTATGGGGGCGACGGCACCTTTGCGGAAGTGTTGAACGGGACCATGAAAAACAGCAAAAAACCCAATCTGGGTTTTATTCCCGCAGGGACCACCAACGACCTGGCAAACGCATTAAGCCTACCCATGGAACCCAAGAAGGCCCTGGAAGTAATTCATGCCAACAATTACAGGCCAAATGATGCCGGCCTGATCAACGGTGAGCGTTATTTTTCTTATGTGGCGGTTTTCGGAGCCTTCTCCCAATGCTCTTATGACACCGAACAGAACTTAAAAAATAAGATAGGCAGGTATGCCTATTTCTACAATTCCGTCAAGGATTTAAGTAAAATTCGCCCCATACCCATGCGGGTAGAGGCGGATGGCTTTGAAGATGAGGGCGAATATGTTTTTGGCTCCTTCTCAAACTCTTACACCATCGGCAAGTTTATAAAGCTTGACAAGGATGAGATTGATTTAAACGACGGAATGTTTGAGGTTTTCCTGGCTAAAAACCCGGGTAGGGTAAAAAACTGGGCCAAGGTTTTAACCGATGCACCCCGAAAGAAATTTGATGACAGGTTTATAAAACTCTTCAAAACAAACAAGGTTAAGTTTACCGTTTTGGACGGTCGCTCGGTTCCCTGGTCCTTAGACGGTGAATTCGGCGGCAGCCATTTAACCGTTGATGCAAGTGTTATCCATAATGCTTACAATATTATTACACCGCCCTTGATTTAAACGATTAGTTTTCGTTTTTCAAAAATTCTTTTAAGTCGACCCGGCAGCCGTCATTCCTGCGTGAATGTTCGGCTGCCGCAATTATTTCATGGCTGGGCAGGGTGGCGTCAATGAAGGTCATGTCATCAACTTTTGTGTCTTCGCCGTTCAAAAGTTTTAAGAAAGCGGCAATGAGCCTTATGTCGCCTTCCACATGGCCGCTTAAGTTGACCTTGTTGGTAGACAAGTTTTTGCCGCCGCTGCCGAAAATATTTACCCGTAACTTGGTCTTATTGTCTTGGGCTATAATTTCGCCCTTCTCGCAAGTTATGTGGGTTTTGCGAAACATTTTGTCCGTAAAAGCGCTCATGGTGTGCAGGGCGGTTTTGCCGTCGCCAAAGTCCATAAAAACTTCTTGGTGTTCCATAACATCGTTATCACAGTGGTAAACACACTTGCCGTAATCACCATTCTCAAGTGCCGCATACTTGTCGGCCCTTGAGCTTTTAATTTTGTGGGTTAAGGTGCGCCCCATGTATTTTATGAAGGTTGCCTTGTAGAAGGGGTCGGTTATGTAAAGGCGCTCGGCATCATAGGGGCATTCTTTTTTGACCCGGCAGCCGTCCAAGCAGCGCAAGCTTGCACCCGGGGGTGCATTTTCACTTTGGAAAAATTTTAAATCCCCATGGCTTGTAAGGCTTTGGCAGGGCCTGCCCATAAACCACTGTATCAGGTCAATGTCGTGGCAGCACTTGGCTAAAAGTGAAGGGGCGGAAGCCGACTCCTTGTGCCAGTTGCCCCTTACATAACTGTGGGCAAAGTGAAAATAGGCAATGCTTTCGCTGTGGTTTATATTGACAATTTCCCCTAAATCGCCTGACCTTAAAACTTCTTTAATTTTTTTGTAATGATTGGAATAGCGCAGCACATGGCATACTATCAAGTAAAGGCCTTTTTCATTAGCCCTCTTTTCCAAGTCATAACATTCGGACAAAAGCGGGGACACGGGTTTTTCCAATAAAACATTGTAGCCTAAATCCAAAGCTTGGACGGCGTGTTTGTGGTGGTCCCTGTCCTGGGTGCAGATAAATAGGGCGTCTGCAATTTTACCGGCGGCAAAAAAGCTTTCGTCGTCGGCAAAGCATTTGTCTTCGGGCAGGCGAAAAAACTTGCCGGCCTCTGCTAACCTTATGGGGTTGCTGTCACAAACAGCCGTAATTTTTGCCCTTTTCTTATGAAAATATTTTACAAAAGAAGCATATTCAAAACCCCGGTTGCCCACACCTAAAACCGCTATACTGACCAAAATAATCCCCTCCCCAATAAAATCGAAAAAAACAAGGCGGCGCCTCGGTTAGCCGGGCGCCGCCTTGCGCGCGGCTGGTTTATTCGATATCAAGGTTGTTAAGTAAATCTTTTAGGGCCAAAATTTCATCCTTGGTAAAAGTAAGCCCCTTGCTCATTGTTTCGTGATCAGGCGACCATTCGCGAATGTCATACTTAGCGTCGCGCCCGTTCCAGCTGACCATGTTAAACTCTTTGGTCCAACCCTTGGGGTTTTCTGAAATGACACCTATGCTTTCAACAATTTCCCACTTAAAATCTGCCATTGATTAGTCCTCCTTCATATTATTCTTTAACATTATATCACAGATCCCAGTTTTCGAAGGCAAGTTTTTGCTGTAACTTGTAAAGTTCCTTCCTTGCCTCATTGTAATTGGGGTAATATTTACTAACCTCGGCCCAGAAAAGCGGGGAGTGATTGGCCTGCCTCATGTGAGCCAACTCGTGGACGACAACATAGTCTATGCAGCTTTCACTCGCCATTATAAGACGCCAAGAGAAGTTGAGGTTGCCCTTGGAAGAGCAAGATGCCCATCGGGTTTTTGCATTGTTTATTTTAATGGCCGAGGGCTTGAGCCCCATAAGAGCGGAAAACTTTTCAACCCTTTTGCCGATATGCTCACGGGCCAAGTTTTTGTAAAGATTTACAAGCAGGCGCTTTGCCCCGGCATCATCAATGTTTTGCGGCAGGTAAAAGGCTTGGCCGTCAAAAAAACAGCGGGCACCTTGGTGCCTTCGCAAGGGGTATTGTTTACCAAGCAAGGTCAGGCTTTTTAGCTTGCCGGGGCAAAAGCCCAGACGGGCACGGTGTTCTTGGGCCCTGGCGGCAGACAATTTTTGAAGCTTTGTGCTGTTGGCCCCGACAAAGGCTCGGACCTTGCTGTCGGGAAAATGCAAGGGGCACCTGACTTCTATTTGACCGTCGTCGGTGATGTGTATGGCGGCTGTTTTTCTTTTTGAGCGTTTGATTTGAAAATCTATCATTAAATGAGCATCCGTTCGAACCCTAAAAGAGCAAGTTTTTATTCACCTATAATAATACACAATAATACCCGCTTGTCAATCCTGAAAGTGCAAAAAAGTAGTGCATAGTTTACATATTTTCAGCTTAATATTTGTTTGACTTTGTAGCATGTATCTGATAAAATATCTGCGTAGCAGAAGTAGTTTATTTCAATGGAATTAAAGGCTCTACAGTATTTTTGAGGAGGAATGTATCTTGGTTGATCAAAAAACTTTGGCGTATATTAATCTCTACGCTGTACTGGGAACACTTGAAAACCTTTGCGAGCTTGACCCGGCTGCCGGTGACTTGCTTGCAAACAAAAAGCCTATTTCTATCGGTTTTGATGTTAAGGGCGGGCCATCGGCTACCTTAAGCTTTAAAAACGGCAGGTGCAGGCTGGAACAAGGCGTTGCTTCGTGTGATGTTAAACTCCCCTTTTCTTCTTGTGAAAAGTTTAACGGCCTTATCGATGGCACCGTCACCCCTATCCCAAGCAAAGGCTTCACAAAAATCAAGTTTTTGTTGAAGGAATTTACGGCACTGACCGACTTGCTTAACAAGTACATGCGCCCCGACCCGGCAGACCTTTATGATGATGAATTTTTCGCCATCAGCACAAGTTTAATGTTTTACACCATAACGGTTGCCATTGCTCAAATAGCCAACAACGACAAGGTCGGCATTTTTACGGCCAACCTTATCGAAGACGGCGACATTGAAATGTCAATCGAAGGCGGCCCGTCAGCCACACTCAGGGCTAAAGACGGCAGGATTGTAACCTTAAAGTGCAAGCCTGACAACCCGCGCGCCGTTATGAGCTTTGCTTCCATGAAATTGGCTCGTGACTTGTTTGACGGCAATGTAAACGCGTTGGAATGCATAGGCTCGGGCGCCATTAGCATGAAGGGTTTAATTTCGATGATAGACAACTTGAACAGGCTGCTCGACAGGGTTGCCGTCTACTTGGCTTAGGAGGGGCGTTAAATGAGCTTTAAAATTAATAAATATGACAAAAACAAGGAATATTTCAAACGTGCCGAAAAGGTTGTACCCAGCGGTGTTTACGGCCACTTAGGCCCGGCCGAAGGTTGCTTTATACCCGTGTCGGCCTTCCCCACTTTTGCCGAGAAGGCCCAAGG
>LSQX01342568.1_pt2 | contig 24640 bp, 17 predicted proteins | sample 654561 | NCBI WGS metagenome assembly LSQX01 (sample SAMN04489861, study PRJNA283612) | anaerobic digester metagenome | isolation source: 4 biogas reactors fed with cattle manure at either 37C or 55C with and... | place: Denmark: Kongens Lyngby | collected 2014
GATACAGAAAAGCTGGGCAGTCTCACTGAAGACCAAATTGTACCGGTAGATTTCATGACAGCCGGGTCAACCATTACTGTCCAGCAGAATATTGACCGCTCTGTTTCACTAGTCAGGAGCAACAAGGATCATACGTTTTTTTCACAGGACGAATTCAGGCAAAGGGGCAGAACTCTTGCACGCTACCAGATTGAATTTCACAGGAAGTTTACGCTTTCGTTTGCCTGCGTGGTCCTCTTCCTGATCGGGGCACCATTAGGGGCCATTATCCGCAAGGGTGGTTTCGGCCTTCCTGTGGTGATCTCAGTATTGTTCTTTGTAGTGTTTCACGTTCTTTCCATTACGGGTGAGAAATTTGCCCGCGAAGGGGTGCTGGCCGCCCACCAAGGCATGTGGATCGCCCCCCTGGTGCTTTTGCCAATAGGAATATTACTCACAATAAAAGCTTCAACCGATTCTTCCCTGTTCGATATCGACAGCTATGTGAAACGCTTTGAGAAATTCGTTGGCGTCTTTCGAAGAACCGATGATGCTTCTTAAGGAAACCCAGGCTATTATGCGTGTATTACAACTCTGCCACAAAGTGCCCTACCCTCCTGCCGATGGGGGCTCCATTGCCATGCACCAGATCACTGAGGGCTTGTGGAAGGCAGGCTACGAGGTGAAGGTTATTGCCCTGAACCTGAAAGGATGTGAAATCTGTCCGGAAGATATCCCAAATGACTATCGCGAGAAAGCAGCCTTTGAGGCTCACATCTTGGATACCCGCGTAAAACCCGTCCAGGCCTTTCTGAACCTCTTCACCAGGCAATCTTATAATGTCAGCCGCTTTTACAGCAAGTCAATTGAAAAAAGACTGGAAAGGACCCTTCAAAGGGAAACCTTTGACATTATACAACTCGAAGGTTTGTATCTTACGCCATACATCCCCGTTATCAGAAAAAACTCAAGGGCTAAACTGGTTTATCGCTCTCATAATATTGAGCATTTCATCTGGGAACGCATGGCAAAAGGGGCGCAGAATCCATTTAAGGGATGGTATCTGCGCTTACTGGCCGCAAGGTTGAAAAAATATGAGATGCAGGCCATCCATCGGGTGGATGCCCTGGTGGCCATTTCTCCTGTTGACCTTGCCTTTTTCGAAAAGCACGGCTTTCAGAAGCCTGCCATAGTGGCGCCGGTTACCATGCCAAAGCTTTTCAGGCTGGAAGAACAGCCTGAAGTAATGATCGGAACCGCTTTTCACCTGGGCTCCATGGACTGGCGGCCCAACCAGGAAGGAATTGAGTGGTTCCTGGAGGAGGTATGGCCCTTGGTGGTCAAACAGGCCCCTTCGATGAAGTTTTTCCTCGCGGGAAAAAGGCTCCCCCCACGTTACTTCCGTTATGCCACCCGTAATGTTGTGGTGGCTGGTGAGGTGCCCTCTGCGGTTGAGTTTATGGCCGATAAGCAAATCATGGTGGTTCCCCTCTTGTCGGGAGGTGGCATGCGCGTTAAAATCATTGAAGGGATGGCTGCAGGAAAAACCATCATCTCGACGGATATAGGTGCTGAAGGCATTGGATGCACCAACGGAGAGCATATCCTGCTTGCCGATGAGCCTGCACGAATGGCTGAACTGATCGTAAAATGCCAGAAGGACCCTGCTTTCGCAGAAAAAATCGGAAAAGCAGCCGTGCAATTCGTGGAGCAGAACTTTAGCCCTGAATCAGTTATGCCTGGCCTCATTAAGTTCTATGAGGAGATGGTTGAAAATAAAGCCCTTAAATAATTACCTTTGAACGCTGGCTTAAAGAACCCTGTTCAACAGGCAATCCATTAATAAACGGTTAATACTCCTGGTTTGAGGAAACGGATCTTAGTCTTATTATCCAGGGTGCCCTACCCTCTTGAAAAGGGCGACAAACTTCGCGCTTATTACCAGATTCGTGAACTGGCAAAGTACCACGACCTCTTTTTGTGTGCCCTCAGCGATCAGCGCGTGCATCCTCAGGCAGAGGAAAAATTATTTCCTTTTGTTAAGGGACTAAAAGTATTTCACCTGAAAAAAGCGGGCATTGCAGCAAGGCTGGTGGCCAATTTCTTCAGCAAGAAGCCATACCAGGTTGCTTATTTCTACAGCAAAGGCATTCACAGGGAAATCAACAAATACATTGAAAGCATTAAGCCTGACCATATATACTGTCAGTTGATCAGGATGGCAGCTTATATAGAAAACCATCCGGTTGACAAGACCATTGATTACCAGGATGTCTTTTCAAAAGGCCTCGACCGCAGGCTGAATCTAGCTCCCTGGTACCTGAAACCCGTTTTCAAATCGGAGTATCTGCGGGTAAAACGATATGAACACAAGGTGTTTGATCTGTTTGACAAAAAAACTATCATTTCATTTCCAGATCGCGCCTTGATCCCCCATCCTGACAGGGAAAAGATTCATGTAATTCCCAATGGAGTTGATACTGATTTTTTCCATCCCCTTGAAGCCGAAAAAGACTTCGAAGTGATTTTTAGCGGCAATATGGGATACCCGCCAAACATCAATGGGGCCGAATACCTGGTCCGGGAAATCATGCCCCTGGTATGGAAAGAAAGTCCTGATGCCAAAGTAATACTGGCAGGGGCAAATCCCGGCAACAGGGTAAGGGCATTGGCTTCCGACAAAGTTAAGGTTACAGGCTGGGTGGATGACATTAGGCCCTGGTATGCCCGGGCAAAGGTTTTTGTAGCCCCCATGCAGATCGGCACAGGACTGCAAAACAAGGTCCTGGAAGCCATGTCCATGAACCTTCCCGTTATTACCTCACCACTGGCTAACCAGGCCTTGCGGGCCCAGGTAGGAACACAATTGCTTATTGGAAATAATCCTTCAGATTATGCGCAACAAATACTATCTTTGCTTAACCATAAGGAATTTTCTAAAACGCTGTCATACAACGGATTAAAATTTATTCACGAGCAGTTTCAGTGGAGCAGTATCTGCCGACGGCTCGAAAAAATCATAACCACCCCGGGCGAAACCGGAAATTAATTTCTGATGCAAAGGAAACTCAATACGATAGAAGAAGCCATAAAGGATATCAGGGCAGGAAAAGTAGTCATTGTGGTGGATGATGAAAACCGCGAAAATGAAGGTGACTTCATTGCAGCAGCCGAAACCATAACTCCTGAGATCATCAATTTCATGGCGACCCATGGCAGGGGTCTTATCTGTGCTCCGCTTACCAAGCAACGTTGTGACCAGCTGAATCTGGACCTGATGGTGCCTCGTAACACCTCAATGCACGAGACTCCCTTTACGGTCTCAGTGGATTTAACCGGCCAAGGATGCACCACGGGTATCTCAGCCAAAGACCGTGCAAAAACTGTAAAGGCGCTGGCTAATCCGGCAACGCATCCCGATGAACTGGCCCGTCCCGGGCACATCTTTCCCCTGAGGGCCCGCGAGGGCGGCGTGCTTCAACGTACAGGACACACCGAGGCCTGCATTGACCTTGCCCGCTTGGCAGGACTGCAACCCGCGGGAGTCCTTGTAGAGATCATGAATGAGGATGGCAGCATGGCCCGCCTTCCCGAACTCCTGAAAATTGCCGAACGCTTCCAGCTCAAAATCATCTCCATTGAAGCCCTTATCGCCTACCGCATCAAGAATGAGAGCCTGATAGCCAAGGAGATTTCTGTTGACTTGCCCACCGAATGGGGTAGTTTTAAACTTACCGCTTATCGCCAAACCACAAACGACAAGCTGCATCTTGCCCTCATCAAAGGAAGCTGGGAGCCTGGGGAAGAGATCATGGTGAGGGTGCATTCTTCATGTGTTACCGGCGATATCTTTGGTTCCTGCAAATGTGATTGCGGTGGACAACTTCATAAGGCCATGGAAATGGTTGAAAAGGAAGGAAAGGGTATTGTCCTGTATATGAACCAGGAAGGAAGGGGCATAGGGTTGCTCAACAAATTGAAAGCCTACCACCTCCAGGAACAGGGACGGGATACTGTAGAAGCAAACATTGAACTGGGTTTCAAAGCCGACGAGCGCGATTATGGCATTGGCGCCCAGATATTGCGTGACCTCAATGCCCGCCGCATAAAACTGATCACCAATAATCCCAGCAAGAAAACAGGGCTGACCGGTTACGGCATTGAAATCACCCAGACCATTCCACTGATCATCCCCGTAACGCCGCACCGGCAGTTCTACATGGAAACCAAGCGGACAAAAATGGGACACATCCTATAACTCTTCGGGCAAGTCCTCTTCCTGATACTCTGGTTCACCTCCTTCTCGCATGCTGCGACGCCAGAGTTCACTGAGTCTATCAAATTCCTTTCGGTAGAACACCCCAATCCCTTGGGTATATGGTGAGTTGGTATTGAGAATATCGAAGGTATTGGAGCGGTTAAAGGCCTTAATCCGAAACTTCCCTTCGGGCGTTATTTTTACTTCCACATTAACATCCCCAATGATGGTGCTGGTGCGCTGGCTTCCTGCGGCAGGGTTCTGTCCTGCAACCCCAACGTTACCATCAATAATCACACGGTCGTTGAACAACTGCGTTGACAGAGCCACTTCCAGTTCCTGACTGCTGATTTCATCCCCCGGTCGGTAATTGATTCCAATATCAAAGTCACTGCTGATCTGCGACAACCAGTTGCTTAGCTGGTTGGAAAGCAACTCTGAGGAAGTGCTGCCAACCCCATAGCCCAAGGCCGTGTTGTACTGGTCAACGGTGGTAGGCATAAAACGGTTCAACACCAGCAGTGAGAACACCTGGCGGTTCATTTCCTGTTCTGTTGTAATCAGTCGTTCAAGCATATCCCTGGTACCCTCATCTCCACCAGGAATCCCGATATCAAATGAAATGGTGGGGTTGACAAGTTTGTCTTTCAGAACCAGGTAGGTTTCAATGGGCACCCTCCTGCGGTAAACATCTGAGGTGTCCATTTGCATCACCAGGTCAAACAGCGTGGTCCTCAACCTGTATATAGCCCTCAGGTCTATGTCTGCATTCAGCGGATCACCGCTCCAGCGAATGGTGCCTCCCTGTTCAATACGAAAACGCTTGTTAATGATGTTCTGTAACGTAAAAAGATAATCTCCTTCTTCGATGGTATAGTCCCCATACATGACAAAATCGCCCGAAGGCGGAATTTCCATCTTCAGGTTTCCTGTACCCCTACCCCGAATAATGTCTCCCATCTGCGAATCGAAGATCAACTGAATCTCGGCATCTGGGGTGACTTCAAGATCAAAGTTCAGGGTAAGGTTTGATTGCTCTTCCTGTTGGACAGGGAACCCATTCTGCCCGGCCTCTCTCGAAATAAATGTGATGAAGCTTGTCTCGGCCAAACGGTCGGTGCTTCCCAATGGCAGAAATATCTGGGTACCTCTGTTCGTGCGGGCATTAACATCCATGACTACATTCTTTGTGGGCCCATGGATCCTTGCCTGACCACTTCCAAAAGCCCGCCCGTAAAACATCACATCATTATGGCCACGGGTGGTATTCAGCATCACCATCTGGTCGGGCCTAAGCATGAGATCAATATACCAATCTTTAAAGTTTTCATGCATCAATCTTCCGCTGGCAAGCCCTGTATTTCCAAGGGTGTCATTCAAAACAACGTTTTCAAAGGAAAACTGGTTTTGAGTAATTACAAGCTCATCGGAGAAGGTATAGGAGGTGTTCAGGAAATTAATCCGCATCCCTGCACGGGCCATTCTTACGCGGCCTGACAATTCGGGCTGCCTTAATGGGCCGTCCAATCTCAAACGTCCCGATGCCAAACCCCTGAAGTTGCTTGCAAACGCCTCCAGATAACGCCCCCATATCGACATCTTCAGGTTCTCTGCTGTGATGTCCAGGTCGAAATTATCATCCTTTCGGTCGGGGTAAAAATATCCTTTTGCAGCGAGGGGAATATTGGTCCCAACGTTCCCGTAATATACAATCTGGAGGTCAACACCAAAGCCCTTCTGCTGGTTATCCCAGTGACTAACAATATGTAAATCACCAAGGTGATCGAAGTTAAAGGCAAAGTCACGAACATACAAATCGGCTTCAATATGAGGCGATTGCCACAGGGAACCCAAGTCAAGACTTCCACTGACATTTCCGTCAAAGTTCATCTTTTTGACCCTGATCAGATGAGCCACGTGTGAAACATCAAAATTATTAAACTCAATGTTTAACCTGTCGGCAGGGAAGGCACTCAGAATTCCATTGACCTTAATGTGTTCCTGATTCTTATAAGCCATCAGGTTGCTGATTCCAACCCTGGCCGAGTCCACCATTATCTCGTTTCCAGGGTTAATGCGCCACAAGGAGTCATTGATCATGGCATAGGATGGGAGGAACTGTATTTGAGACTGTTTTCTCCCCAGAAACTGTGTCAGACCTTCAATATGGGCATAATTCTTCCGTAGTGTATCATGGTTTTGCCATTCCAGAAGGTAATAAAGACTGTCGTTGCGCAGTTCGGCATTCAGGTTCAACTGGTCGACAAAAATGCTGTCGGATAAAAGCACCTTATCACTTTCCATTTCAAGGCGAAACGCCCCCCCCTCAGGCCGCCCCTGCAGCCTCCAGTCTACAATCCTGCCGCTTCCCAGCTCTATTTGCTGTGACCATCCTTCCAGATTCAGCATCCCGAATTCTTCCCCGAAAGTGCCTTTCAATGTGGTTCCGGGTGCCAGCCGTAAGGATGGAAAAAACAAATCGGAAAGAACGTTGGTGTCCTTTATGCGCAACTCAAAAGCAGTGTTACGGAAATTATTTTCCCCTTTTCCATTGGGTTCCAAATGGAGGTAAAATGCAGGGATATAAACTTCCACAAGGCTCCGAACTGACTGTCCTAAACGATCGAATCTGAACCTGCCTGTCAGATCACCGTCGGCAAAATCCGACCTCAGCCTGAATATTTTACTTCCATCATCTTCCTGGGTGTTCACTACTTCAATCCGCTCAGCAATATAATGCGAAGAAGGACCTCCATCCATAGGCCATTCCTCGTAGTGAATATTGTCGAGCGCGATCCTGCCTACCAGGTCATCCAGGTTTGAGGCGCGGGCATTGATGCTCAGCAGCCCCGATATCAGAGAGGAAGCCAGGGTGTCTCGCTGAAAAACATTCAGGGCGGTTAGATTGGCTTGTTCTATTCGCGCGTTGAAATCAAAGACAGGAATGTCTTCTTCAAAGTCAATAACCCCCTGGAAGTCGAGAAACAGGTTGGTATCATCAACCAGCAAGGAGCCATTGAAGCGTTTGTTACTCACAATACCCGCTACCTCAAGGTTCTCGTAATCGTACCCAAGCAGGTCAATGTGCCCAACCTGGCCACTGATGGCAAGGTCCATTGTTTCAAAGGTAATCCCCTGCCCTTCCACTTCAGCATTCAAACTCACCTGTCCAAGCCTTTTCTCGTCATTAAAATATTTTCCAAGGTCAAAATGCTCAGTGGTAAGCATCCCCTTGTAATAAGGCAGGCCCCCCGAGCTACTGCGACGTACCAGAATGTCAGAGGAAATTATGCCAATGTCGGTGACAAGCCTTCCATAAGCCACCATATCATTCACAAAGCCAGTCACCTGCCCCTGGAACGACATCCTGCCCAGGTTTGTCAGGTTATCAGAAAGCTGGAGGTAGGACTGACGGCTCTTCACCGGCAGCCTGAATCCCGCAAGGTCAGTGGCTGAGGTACGCATCTCTTCCAGTGAACCATGAATAAAAGTTTCCTCGATTTGGGGCAGACCCATCAAGTGAAAGTTGCCCCGAATACTGGTATTAAATCCGTAATAAACATACAAGTCCCTTCCCCTGATGTTGGATACCGGCCCACTGAATTGCCCGCCAAGTCTTACAGTACCCCGAATACCATAAACTGAGGGAATGAAATACCCTGCATCCTCAAGGTCAAACTTTGAATCTTCCAGACTGATATCCAGATTCACTGAATTGAAGAAATCTCCAAAAGCCTCAAAACCTTCATAAGCTATACCGGCCTGAAGTTGAAGATCACTTCCTGGGGTCCTGACGATCAAATTTGAAATCTTTGTCTGCAGGGGGCTGATCACAAAGCTTCCCGAAAGGTATTGCAAATCAAAGTCTTTAGCCTCCCTGAAAGATAAACGGTCAAGTTCAAAGCTAAGGGTGTCATTTTGCAGAAGGATCTCATCCATGGCAAGGGCAAAATCGCCAATGGCAAAATGGCCGGGGTCAAAACCCTGTTCTGTCAAAACCTTATTGTAGTCGTTGAAAGTGAATGCTGATTTATTGAATTCCAGCGATTTGCATACCACTTTCCACCGATTCTCAGTGGGCAGGGAATCATCATCGGAAAAATAATCAATCAGGAACTGAAAATTAAAGTCTCCTTCTCCTGAATATCTTGAAAGGCCCAGGAAGGTTTGGTCCAAAAATATCCCATTCACGTTCAAAAAGCGTTTCCGAATGGAGAACCGCCCCACATCCACCACCATTCTCTTGGAAAAGATCATGGATTCACCCCGCTGGTCTTCCACAGAAACATCCTCCAGAACAAAATTCAGGAAAAAGGTGACGTCCACCTTGCTGACACTGACCTTCGTGTCAAGCTGTCGAGAGAGGTAAGCCGCAAAACGCTGGCCCAGGAATGTCTGCACCTGCGTACTGCGCAAGACCCCATAACCCAGCAAAGGCAGTAAAACAATAACTGCCAGTATGATCAGCCCAATTTTTCTCCTTTTTTTGATAACTTTGTATCCTTTTTATTAAACCAAAACTTGTTGCCTCTTTTTATGAGCATTTATATCCTGGGAATAGAATCTTCGTGCGATGACACCTCCGCCGCTGTGATCAAAGATCGCAAAATTCTTGCCAATTTTATCGCAAATCAAAATGTTCATAAAGATTTTGGGGGAGTGGTACCTGAGCTCGCTTCCAGGGCCCATCAGCAGAACATCATCCCAGTGATTGACAAGGCCCTGCGCACTGCAAATATAAGTAAAAAACAACTGCATGCCGTGGCCTTTACCAACGGGCCCGGCCTTTTGGGATCACTGCTTGTGGGCGCAAGCTTCGCCAAGGCCTTTTCCCTCTCGCTCGGCATTCCCCTTATTGAGGTGAACCATATGCACGCGCATATTCTGGCCCTGTTCATTGAAGACGAGCACCACCCAAAACATCCAACCTTCCCCTTTCTTTGCCTGACTGTAAGTGGGGGACATACCCAGATTATGCTCGTGCGCGATTATTTTGATATGGAAGTCATTGGCCAGACCATCGACGATGCCGCTGGAGAAGCCTTTGACAAAGCCGCAAAGATCATGGGACTACCCTATCCTGGAGGACCACTGATCGACAAGTTTGCCCGGGAAGGTAACCCCAATGCCTTCTCCTTTCCCCATCCCAACATCCCCGGCCTTGATTTTAGCTTCAGTGGGGTGAAGACCTCCATCCTCTACTTCCTTCGAGATGAACTGGCAAAAGATCCCGACTTTATCGAAAAGCACAAAGCCGACATCTGTGCATCCATACAGCATACTATTGTCGAAATCCTGCTCCGAAAAGTAAAAAAAGCCGTCCAGGATACAAGTATTAAACAGGTGGCCATTGCTGGAGGCGTGTCTGCCAATGCAGGCCTACGTAACGCACTGCTCAGCCAGGAAGAAAAGGCAGGATGGCAGGTTTACATTCCCAAGTTCGAATATTGCACCGACAATGCTGCCATGATTGCCGTTACAGGCTACTTTAAGTACCTGCAGGAAGCCTTTGCAGGTCAGGAAGTCACTCCTTTTACACGGTTTAATTCACGAAAGGATTAATCCGCTCTCGAAGGGTTGATTCGGATGAAGCGGTCATCGTAAGCACGACGAATGTTGTTTTCCAGGCGGTCGTATTGCAAATAATCTACCATCCTGCGTGGTTTTCGTATCCGGTCATCCACGTATTTGTTCAACAGAAAATCAAAGATAAACTGGGCATTTTTCTCCCCTGCAAAAATGCTGAGTTGATAGACATCCCCTAAACCTATCCGGTAAGGCTGAAACTCATAGGTCATCTCCCCTGTCAAAAAGTTATGCCTGAACTTGCCGTCAAACACATCACCTGTATACTGAGCACTGTACAACACCTGCATCGGCCGTTCGGGATGGTTCAGCTCAGTAAACTCAAACCACTGGCTATGCACCAGGTTCACCGGGTTGAAGGCCACTTCGTATAAGGTAGTATCAAGTAGGGCATATCGTATCTCTTCATGAAGATATTCCATCAACTCCAGTTGCGCCAACGAGAAGACATAAGCTGAAGTGTCGAGATTGAGGAAGTCCTGCATGTCGGCTGGGCCATAAACCTTTACCTCAAAGGCTTCCAGACTCTGCTTGAGTGATGACATAAACAAGGCAAGAAGCACGGAATCTTCAGCTTCCTTGATGAACTTGCTGTGCTCAAGCACAAAGGGGTCGTAGTCGTTGCCAACAATACTGTCGGGGTGAATGGGGAAATATTTTTTCAGGATCTCCTGAGGAGGAAGCAGGAGCACGTGAACTTCCTCCTGCTCCCTGAAAAATTCAAGCGCCAGTTTTCGCTGGCTGCCACATGAAGGCAGGAAAACCGTAAGGATGCTCAGTAATATGAATCTTCTTAAATTCAAATGGTTTTCCCCAGAATCTTCTCCCCGATCAACTTGCCGTAATCAAAGCACTGTTGGTACTCGCTCTCGTGGGGTGTAAATTTCACAAATACCCCATCACCCTGAACATCGAGTTTGAGGTTCGATAGGTTGCCATTGATCAGTTTGCCTGCTTCACCGCTCCAGCCAAATGAACCAAAAGAGCCTGCCACTTTGCCTTTATCTCTGATGGGACTGATCACTGCAAACAATTTATAAATCGGCAGCAGGATATTCTGGTTGATTGTCGGACAACCCACTACGATGCCGCTGCTACGCGCCACCCGCTCATCTACGTCCCCCAGTGGCATGGCCTCAATATCTGCTACCTCCACGGTAAAGTCACCGGTACTTTGAATGCCCTCTGCAATGGCTTCAGCCAGCTTGCCTGTGTTGTGGTACGCTGAGACATAGGGGATGAACACATAATCCTTCTGAGGAGTTTCCAGGGCTTCTGTGGCAAATTTTTCTGACAGGTCCACCCACTTCTTCCAGTCTTTCATCAGCAAGGGTCCGTGTCCCGTTAGCACGGCACTGATATCCAGCGGGCGGATCTTCTCTATGGCCTTCAGCATAAACTTGCTGAAAGGCTTCAGGATCACATCAAAATAATATTTAAAAGCATCCGCGAAATCGCCAACCTGGTCGTCATACATCTTATGGTGGGCATAATGGCAGCCAAAGGAATCACAGGTAAACAACAGCTTATCATCCTCAAGATAGGTGTACATGCTGTCGGGCCAGTGTAGGTTGGGCGCCGAAATAAAGCGCAGGGTCTTGTTGCCCAAGTCAATAGTGTCTCCGTCCTTGACGACAATGTGCTTGAATTCCTTCCCGAGGAAATCCTTTAGGTAGCTGATAGCCAGTCGGCTACCTACCACCGTTGCATTGGGGACAAGTGCAAGCATATTGCCCAGGTTCCCGCTATGGTCAGGCTCGGTGTGGTTGAGGATGATGTATTCAATATCGGCAGGGTCAGTCACCTTTTTGATCTTTTCGAGGTAAACATCCCAGAACTTCTCCTTGGAAGTCTCAACAATGGCCTTTTTCTCAGCATTGATAAAATACGAATTGTATGTCGTCCCATATTCAGTCTCCATCACCACGTCAAACGTAACAATGTCATAATCGAGAATGCCAATCCACTTCACATCGCTGGTAATGTCCAGAACCTCAACATCAGGTCTTCTTGCGTCCTTCATCTTAAAATTCAAAAATGGTTATTAATAATTATAATTTGCTTTCGGTAACGATAATATTCTCCTTGCACTCCGGGGAACCCCCTTTGCGCAGGCGGCACAAAATTACGCATTTCAGCGGAATGATTGCTTTTCGCAAACGAAATCCATTCAGCTATTTAAAGCAACTGCTGGATTATTTCAGGTTCTGATCCACGTATACAGCCAGTTTGCCCAGGCTGCTCACATAACTGCCGTATTCATTGTCGTACCATCCAAATATTTTTGCATGGGTTACAGGCAAGTGAAGGTCTTTTTCTGCTTTTACCCCCATCGACTCCATCAGGCTTTCGGGCAGATTGATAAATCCTGTGCGGGTATGGGTCTCGTGCCCCTCTATCACGACCGAAGCGGGGAAACCCATCAAATCGGCCGATACGTTTTGCTGCTCACTGAATATCAGCAAGTCCTTCTGGGGGCCCAGGGAGGCTTTCTGGTAGATTCCATTCAGAAACTGCTGGTTTATCACTGGTTCGCCCTTGTCGTTCAACTGTGAGCTAAAAGTAATGTTCAGGATGATCAAAGATACTGTATTGGTGGGAATACGCACCGAGTCGGCCATGAAGCCAATCTCCTGGATCTGGGGGAGGATGCTTTCAAGGGCCTTAGCTGCTCCAGTTGTCGAAAGGATGATGTTGTTAAACACGGATCGGGTCTTCCTCAGGTCAGTGGCTGCCGCCTTGGGCACGGCATCCAGGACACTTTGGCTGTTGGTGGCAGCGTGTACTGTCGACATGGATGCCGTCAGGATGCGTGAGGTCTCCCGGGTTTGCAGCAAAGGGTAGATCATATGCGAAAGGCCCGTAGTAGTGCAACTCGCTGCCGAGAGGACGTGATGCGCTGCCGGGTCATAACCCAGATGGTTAATGCCATATACCATCATATAGCTGTCGGCAGGCATCTTAGCGGTCTTGTCCTTAATCTTGAAGGGGGCGCTTAGAATCACTTTCCTTGCCCCAGCCTCCAGGTGCCCGCGTAGGCTCCCCTTGATGTCATCGGCAGCTGCCACGGGATCATTGAACACCCCCGTGCAGTCTACCACCACGCGCACTCCATTCTCCTTCCAGCGAATCTCCCGCGGGTTACGATTTGAACGCAAAATCTTGATAGGGAATCCATCAAAATCTACAATCCCCTGCTCGCGATCCACAATGGTAAACTTTTTGCTTACCCCTGTGCTGCCGTATAGGAAACGGTTCAAGGCTCCATACGTAGAGTCGGTCCCCATCACCTGGATCAAATCTTCAAGGCTGCGGCCCACCTCACGCCCTACATTGATCACCGCCCCCTCATAATGCCTCCTGAAAATGTGATTCCACAAACTCAACTTGCCGATACGGCCCAGGCCATTAATTCCGATAAGATTCTTGTTCTCCAACATAGTCATTTTTTTGTTCCTTATTGGTTAATAAATAATCTCTGCTTGTTCAGTTGGATAATGCCCTTCAAAAATATTGCCCGAAAAGCCGTCTATTGCAATCAGGTCCCCTGGTCTGAAGGTCGTTCCGTTGATGTGGCATTCCTTTGACTTTTCATCCACCACCAGGGGGATGCAATTCAAAACGCATACCTTTCCCATGCGGGCGGCAGTTACGGCAGCATGCGAGGTAATTCCTCCGCGGGAAGTAACCAGCCCATCGCAATCAAAAATCATGGGTATGTCATCCGGAACGGTATCGGGGCGCACCAAAATACAGGCCCCTTCAGGATAAACCGCCCTGAGCCGCTTCAGATCTTCCATGTCAATGGCCAGGCGACCGTTTATTGCTCCCCCACCACCGCCGATTCCACGCCCCATCAGCCTCATTTTTTCGGTTGCTGTGCTGAATACAGTGATGCGCTCAGTCTTCCGGGTATCCTGGTCACGCACCTGCAGGATGTACAGGTCTTCCGGCTGATTGCTTTCAAAAGTAAACTCTATCTCCTGATGGTTAAAGCCATGCTTCTCCACTAAGTCGTGGGCAATCTCGTACAAACGCTTATAAATGGCTGGCAAATGCTCCTGCAGGGAGGGCTGATGCTCGCGACCGGCGTTTTTTTTCTGGATCACCGACACAGGTAGTGCATGGACCAATCCTCCGACGATATCCTCTCCCTGGCTGCACAAAGTGAAATCGCCATTTAGATATATTCCTGGCTTCGATATCTGGGGGTTGTGCGTAAAGACTACTCCCGTGCCCGAATACTCGGAAATATTGCCAAGGACCATTTGCTGAATCACGACAGCAGTGCCCCAAAGATCAGCGATCTGCAAGTGGTTGCGGTACACCTGGGCACGATCTGAGGACCAGGAATCAAACACACTCATGATTGCCTGTTTGATTTGTTTCCAGAGGTCTTCCTCAAAATGCACCTGATGTTTCTTCAGGATTTCTTTGTACTCGAAGGCCATCTCCCGCATCTGGGCTGGGCTGAATTGTATCTTTTGATCCACCTGATAGCTGTTCTTAAAGTCCACCATCACCTGGTCAAACACATCCCTTGAAATCCCGTATGTCATCCCCCAGCTCTGGAGCAAGCGGCGGTAACAGTCCCAGGAGGTCCAGCCAAAATTGGGCTGCTGGCTCAGAGCTTCCACAATCTTGTCGTTCATCCCAATGTTCAGGTAGGTGTTCATGGCCCCTGGCATCGATATAGCGGTGCCAGAGCGAACCGACAACAGCAATGGTTTCCGGGTATTTCCAAAACCCTTGCCGCTTAGTTTTTCAAGCCTATTGAGCTGCCAACGCACCTGTTCATCCACCTGCTTCGAAAGGGAAGGGCTGGCCATAATGGCCTTCCTTCGCCTGAATACCTCTGTTGTGATCACAAAACCCGGTGGCACAGGAAAACCCCAGAGATAGAGCTTCTTCAGGAAAAATGCCTTTGAACCCAGAAAGATCTGGTTGTCGACTTTAGGGCTTTCTTCATAGAGCGGACTTATGACCAGGGCCGGGTCATACGACATGATGTGACGAATCACCTCAGGTGTCAGGTTGTCAACCATATTGCGCATCGAGTGCAATACCCTGCTGATAAAACTGTCGAGCAACTGGATCAGGAAGGAAGATGACAAGATTTCCCTGTAAAACGACTCTGACTTTTCAAGGATAAGCTGGTTAAGGGCCTTCTCATTCTTAAGGCTCTCTGCATCGAAGACCTGGGGGATGATCATGCGCAGGGGCTGGTCGTAAAAGCCAAAGAAATAGGTGTTGGTGATGTCCTTCACGTTCTTTGCAATAAACTGGAACAAATTAATGAACTGATGCAGGGAGAAGCTCTCCGAGGTCAGTCCATAGCGCAGCATCTGCAAGTTGGAATCGAAGCCCTGGCTTGTAACCCCGTCCAGTTCAAGCCCATGCCTGAACAAGGAAAGAATCGAGAATGCCTCCCTGAGCGAACGCGCCGTAATGGTATCTGCTCTGAACTCATAAATGCGCTGTTCCATCAAACGTGAGGCCAGACGTTCCAGCTTAAAGGTAAGGCCCAGCGCCTCAAACTTGGTCTCCCTGTACTGTCCATACATGGAAGGGATGCCAAAGGCGATATGACGTTTATGGTAAATGCTCTCCCACCCTTCACTGAACTCAGGGTTAAAGATTACTTCATTCAGCCTTTCCATAAACCCGAAAATCGCTGCCAGCGAATCATCAAGCCTTTCTTCCTCCAGAAGTGCCGTCAGGCCGTCAATCTCTTCCTGGGTAAAAAAACGATACTTCTTCAGGCTCTTCCCAATATCGGTAGTCTCAAACGAATATTTCTCACTGAGCAGGAAATACAGCCTGAATAAAAGCCTAAGCCTTTTCCTGTCATCCTCTCCATGGCCTTCACATCCCTCGAGGAGTTCATAAAAATCTTCCTCTCTCATCTTCAGCAGGTCACCGGGACCGCTATGACTAGCCTTGCTCATCTCGAGGATTAGGTGATGCACTCCCGTAAACCACCGGCTGTTCTTGTCAATGGCAGCAAAGACATCAGCGGGGACCATTTCTTTCAGGGCTGTGGGCGTTCCATCGTACCAGAAATGAAAGATCTTCCGCGTCAATTCGATGTGGGTATTATTGCCCTCGATGTGCACTTGCTTGCGCAGGAAATGAATCAGCTTGTCCTGTCTCCCCGAGATCTCGTCCATCACGGTGGTCACCTCCCGCAACTCCCCTTCTGCGCCTATTTCATTAAAATACACTGGGAAAATACGGGTGAGCTGTTTGATTTGCTTAAATAGTGGCGAAATATCGCTGTTGAGCAGTTTGGTGATGTCGCGCTGAAACAGGTCGGTATCGAATATAAAGATTCCGCCCAGCCTGAGGTTAACGATCAGGGCCGAGAGCAGTTTCCTGAAGGTGTAGGGGGCATGCTCTATCAGCTCGAGCCAAACCCTGATGTTCTTCACGTGGTTGGGGTCCACGTTCATCTGCCAGTTCTCCTGGATATATACTGCTCCTGGAGCCACAAAGCCCAGTTTGATCAGCTCGTTCTCAAAAAAGCTGATGATCCGCCGTTCCTTCACCTGTATCACCTCCTTGCCCAAGGTAAGGATGCAATCGAGCACCGTGGCCATATGATGCTCCTTCAGTTCGGCAAACAGGCTGAAGATATTGGTGATGAAGCTCGTCAGCTCATCAGGCTTAAGTTCATTGTGTATGTCGCGAAGGATCTTGTTCAGCTCCCAGAGCAACTGATGCCGCTGATCCTCCAGGCCGGGATGCTGCAGCAGGAAAATGATGTAATAAAATCGTTCAATGTTCTTTTCAAAGCCTTCAATCAGCCCCTGGAAACGGGCAGAAATCTCAGGATACAGGGGCAAATGTTTCTCTAACCCATTCATTACATCCAAACTTTCAAGATCTCTGGCAGTTTCAGCAAACCAGCCGAGGCCCACCTGCCCGATTAGTTCGGAATAATCCTTAGAGAACAGCTCACGTTTATCCTCAAACCACACCTCCGGGCTGTGGTTCTCCATCCAGAAATCCAGATTCTTACGGGCGACATCTCTGATGAAATCAAAAGTTCTTTCCCCAAATTCCTGATCTTGTACCAGCTCACCCAAATGCTTGCGGATGCTTCCCGAACAACGCACCAACAACAGGGGATCTTTGTCGGCAATCAACTCCAGCCTGTCAAGCAAGAAAGCAAGCACTCCCTTGGCTTGTACCTGCCCGTCTTTTCTGAGCAAGCCACCAAACTCAAGCAGGCTCCGCAGCAAACTCTCACGGTCAGCTTGTTTTACGGGCTGATCAAGCAGCTCTTCGGCTATTTTGATCATCAGGCCAAAGGCTTGATCCCGCTCCTCCAGGCTTTCATACAGCCAAAAGTCGCCCAAAAGGATCTTCCGCAGTTCTTCGGCAAGGAAATGATGATTGGCATAAGGGTGATTCAACTCCAGAAAGAAATCACGGGTACGCTGTTGTATACCCCAGTATTCATTCGAAAGGGCGATGAAATCCAGATGCTCTTGCGTTACAGTAATATCGTCCTTGCGTGTGTTGGCAAGGTTCACTTCAAGGGCCCCTGAAGAAAACTTATCTTTGGCCATAGTAAACGGTATTTTGATGAATGGTTTCTTCCGTTCACATGTCGGAACCGCTTCCTGACAAATTTAAGAATTTCCCGACTCTTTCCGCTTTTTAAAATGCTTTGAATCGCCCCATTCACCAAAGCCCACTTCACCCCCTGCCATATGGATGCGGGCCTCAAGGCAGCGCCGGCACTCGTCGGCATCCTCATCCAGGCAGGGCTTATCTTCATACAACAGGTAATCCTCGCGGTAACGCGTGGGCGTCAGGTTGGGCATAATGATATTGGCGCCCACTTTTACGGCCTTTTCACGACCCAGCGGATCCAGAGTCTGCATCGCCGTAGTGGCTGCAATATTGATATCCTTCATCATGATGCGCAAGCTGGCTACCATCTTCAGGGCCAGATCAAAGCGCTCCTGTTTGGGCAGCAACTTGTCTTTGTATTTATAGAGGGGAGTGTCTTCGTGTTCGATATAAGGCCCCATCCCCACCATATCAATGTCGTGCTCCCTGAGGAACATCAGGTCATCAGCCAGATCTTCCGCAGTCTGGAAGGGCAGCCCGATCATCACGCCTGAACCCACCTGGTAGCCAACTTTTCGCAACAAGTGCAGGCAGTCAAGACGAGCCCTGTAATCGTGTTTCTTATTGTGCGGGTGGTATTTGGGATATAATTCAGGATTGGATACCTCAATCCGGAGCAGATAACGGTGCCCCCCGGCCTCAAACCAGCGATGGTAGGTCTCCTCGCTCTGCTCTCCCAGCGACAGGGTAATGCCCAGTTCACCATTGCTCAGGGCCTTGATTTCACGCAAAAGATGTTCTATACGATCCACAAATGCCTTATCCGAGCGCTCACCCGACTGCAGCACTAGGCTGCCAAACTTATTCTCCCACGCATATCGCGCCGCATCCAGCACTTCCTGTTCCTCCACTTCGTAGCGGTGAGTATTCTTGTTCCCGGCCCGGATGCCGCAATACAGGCAGTTCTTCCCGCAAATATTCGAAAACTCGATCAGCCCCCTGTAATACACCTTGTTGCCCACATACGCGGCCTTCACCGCCGCAGCCTGCTCAAACAACAGTTGCCGATCCTCTCCCTCTGCTGACAACATAGCAACCAGATCAGCCTTTTCAAGGTATTCCTTTTGTAATATTTCCTGAATCAGTTCGGACATATTGAAAGTCTTCAAATTTATTATACAAAAAAGCCAAAAACCAAAAATAACGGTCTGCCGCGTGCAAAGAAAATGGAATAATAGTCTAAAAGGAATTCATTTCAAAAAAACCTCAAAAATCAAAATTCCATATTCCATTTTCATGTTCATAGAAAAATAATTCCGGACTTTTAGATTTCAGAACAAGCCTGTCTGCCGGCAAGCAGGAACAAGGAATAATGAATTGAGAATTTCCTTAAAAAACCTGAAACCTTGAGCTTGGAACCTTAAACCTTAAACCTTTAACTCCAAATCTCAAACCCCAAATCTCAAACCTCAAACCTTCAAAAACGGCTCCACCGCCCGTTCAAAGATGCCGTGCATCCAGGCAATGGCCATTCCATAATTAGTGACAGGCACCCCTGCATCCACTGCGGGTTTCAACCGCCCGATGACCTGCCTGCGAGTGATCACACATCCGCCGCATTGCACCACCAGCGCATAATCGCCGATAGGCCTGGGCGTATCGCTCAGACCTGCCACCACGTCAAAACTCAGGTCTTTTCCCGTAAATTTCTTCATCCAGTTGGGGATCTTGAAACGCCCGATGTCATCGCATGAGACGTGGTGGGTGCACGACTCAAGGATCAGCACCCGGTCGCCGTCTTTCAGCTCCCCGATCTTCGGGGTCCCTTTCAGGTAGTTTTCAAAATCACCTTTATGGCGCGCCAGCATAATGCTGAAGCTGGTAAGCATGATATCCTCGGGCACGGCAGCATCCGCCATTTTAAAGACCTGGCTGTCTGTCACCGCAAGCTTTGGCCTGGGCCTCAGATCCCTGAGCAGCTCCTCAAGGCCGTTTTCCTTGACCAGGATTACGGGGCATTCGTTATCCAGCACATCGCGCACAGCCTGCATCTGCGGCAGGATCATCCGCCCCTCGGGGGCTTCACTGTCGATAGGCGTAATCAGCAGCACCAGGTCTCCCGGCTGAAGGACGTCACCCAGCAGGCTGCGCGAGGTGTATGCCGTCTCGGGCATTACCCTACGCAAGGTGCCAATCACTTCTTCCACATTTGAGGGATGCAACGCGCAAAACTCAAGGGCAACTACGCCATAATCCCGTTCCAGCCGCTCCTGCAGCTCAGGCGCAATGGGATACAGGTCCGATTTGTTATGGATCACCATGAAGGGGACATCCTGCGCCTGAAACGAACCCACCAGGCTTTCTTCATACTCCCCAAACAAATTTTCGGTGATGAGCAGTATGGCCATATCCACGGTGCGCAGGGCAGCCAGCGAACGGTTCACCCGTTTGGTGCCCAACTCCCCACTGTCGTCAATACCCGCAGTGTCCACCAGGATGGCAGGTCCGATTCCGGGCAGCTCCATCGACTTGCGCACCGGGTCGGCTGTCGTGCCGGGAACATCCGAAACAATGGCAATATCCTGCCCGGCCAGCGCATTGATAAACGAGCTCTTCCCGTTGTTGCGCCGCCCAAAGATCCCTATATGGGGCTTGTTTTCCCTGCCTTTTGACATTGGATTAATTTTAGATGCAAAGATATCGAAAAAAATGAGTCGAGGTTTGGGGTTTGGAGTTAGGAGTAGAGGGCCACACCAAGTTCAAGTTCGGGAAACTTCGTAATTCATTAATCCTTGTTCTCTGCCTGCCGGCAGGCGGGCTTGTTATGAGATCAAAAAGCCTGAAAATTTTTCCCTTTTAAAGCAATGCATGGGGAGCTTCTGGTCTATTTTCCCTCCTGCCTGCTCACCATCTCGTTGATCCAGATGGGTGCAAAGGGCGAGGTGCAGCCTTTTGAGACGGGGTAATCGCGGTAAATGCCCAGGGAATTGCCGATGGCAAGGGCCCTTTGACGGTGTTGCGGGTGGTAGATGCCGATGTAGGCCAGGGCAAAATTCATCGTCCACTGCACCTCGGATGGCGCGTTGGGCATTTCGTTTTCCAAACGGCTAAGTAATTGATCAAGGTCAAGGCCATCGGCGTCTTTGGCGATCTTTTCTGCCGTCAGGGCCCAGCCCGAACGGGCCGCCCAGCGGTCAGCATCATTGATCCAGCGTTCCCGCAGGACCTCTCTGTTCGGGTGGTCTTTAAGCACATAGGCAATGAACCAGTCGGCCAGGTGCACAAAGTCGATGGAGCGCACCAGTTCATCCAGCTCATCAGCAGTCAGGGCCTTGTTGTCGGCGATCAGGCAGGCCAGCAGGCGGGCGTCAATGATTTTTGTATCCCAGAGGTCCAGCGCCATGGCGTGGTTCTTTCTGATCTTTTTGGCCAGCGCCCTGATGTCGCCCATTTTCACCCCAAACTGATTGTCTGCCGCCCCGTATTTGCGGTTATGAGCCATCACTTTTTCATCGCTTTTGGCTTTCAACTGGATGAGGATCTCGGCTGCTGTCATATCGTTTGTGAGTTTAATGTTGTTTTTTTAGCAGAATAAAAATAGACAATTATCGGCAAATGGAAAAACCAGGGACTAAAGTCCGGCATTCCTGGGATTGCAATGTAAGGGTTGAAAGAACGGTGGCATCCCGCTGGGCTGCATTGGGGAGGGAGGAAATTTTCTCTCGCTATGTCCCCCCCGCGAGAGGGAAAGAAATACTTCTCAGAAATGCCATAGAGAGAGGAAACCAGCGGTTCCCCGCAATTGATGCACCTCTTAGAGGCACCATAGAAAAAACCTTCAGGCTGTCCCCGACCCTATCATTTCAGAACCTGAAATTTTCATTCTGCTCAGCCTGACTTGATGATTATCTTAATCTCAGTTTTTTTAAAAGCCAGAATTTCCATTTCAGTTTTCTGAGGTCGCCCTTTAAAATTTCAGGGTTTTCCCTGAGCAGCCTGGCGTAGTACCATAATTCCTTTTCAGAGAAGTTTTCTATAGAAACTGCATTGTATATTTTCTTGTCCAGGTCCAGATTGCCCAGATCATACACTTTAAATAAAGAATTGTCATAATCCACGGTCCTTTTTTCCCCGTTCAGGATCGGGCTGATGTCGAACTTTGGCACAAGGATATTTAGCCAGAACCCTCCATCATAAGTAAGTTTGATAATCATTCCCCCGCCGGCAAATTCGTTGTGGATTTCCCTAACATAGTGGTATTCCGGCAATTTGACAAAACCGAACTCATTAACCAAAAACCCGAAATGCTTTAACACATCATTGGATAACATTGTCATCATGGTATTAGTTGAGCAATTATCTTTTCAAAATTAAACCAATAAAGAAACCAATCCGCAATGGTATCGCTTCTGCAGGTGAATATTAAAAAAATGCTGTCTTAAGTCAGAACCTGTTTTTCAATGGTTTTTTCATCTTAAATTTTTATTTTTTCATTTTTATTTTTTTATTTTTCATTTAACCATGCTCGTACCATCCTCGTATGATGCCCCTGCCAGGCCCTGATGCGGCCTTGCCGGTAACGACCATTGTAAGCCTATGGAGGGAGCCGGGGGCAGATCAGAAAAAAATGAAAAATGAAAAATTTGAAGAGATTAATGGAGGGGAGAAAAAAGGAAAGGCTGAACATTTTGCTGATTATCAAACTTACAAAATATTTTGTTTAATTTTTTTTCATTTTTCTTAAACAAAAGGAAAACACCTGCTGTTTACTGATCAAACAAACCCCCAAAAAAAAACCCTTAAAAATAAACTCAAATGAAAAAACAAATGATCAAAATCGCAAGCCGCGCCACTGCCCTTCGCTTTGGCCTGATAATCGCCCTTGGTGTATTCGCTGCTTCCTGCAGCAAGGAAGAAATCAGCCCTGTAGCTGATGTTACCGAGAGGGAAATGAACATTGTTGAGAAACTGGCAAGTTTTGAAAATGCCGCCAACGGCAATGGTTATAGTTTTGATATTACCTCATCCAAGAAGGACATCCTTGTCCAGGGAGAAAACAAAGAAGAACGCAAGGCAGCTTCCGCCGCCAACGGTCCGACCTTCAGCACCCTTAACGTAGCCCTTGCCCGTACCGGTTTAGCCGGCGTAGTATCTTCGAATCGCCTCACGGTTTTTGCACCCACCGACGCTGCCTTCGCTGCACTGGGACTGCATCCCAACAACATTGCCTCTGTGCCCAACCTGGCCAACATTTTGCTCTACCACGTGGTTGACGGGATCGTAACCAGCGACATGCTCAGCAATGGATTCGTACCAACTGCCAACGGTGCTGCTGTTGAAATCAACCTCGACAATAGTGTATTCGTGAACGATGCACAGGTCATTATGGCCGATATCAAAGCCCGCAATGGCATCATCCACGCCATCGATAAAGTGATGTTGCCCCCGACCATGAACCTGGTGGGACTGGCTCAGAGCTTTGCCCCTGAATTTTCGATCCTGGTTGACGCTGTGATCGCAGCAGATCTGACCGAAGTACTGGCCACCGGCGGACCTTTCACCGTGTTTGCTCCTACAAATGCTGCATTCGTTGCCTTGCTTGGCGAACTGGGCTTCAACAGCCTTGACGAAATCCCGGTAGAAGTCCTGACCCAGGTGTTGCTCTACCACGTAGTGGAAGGCCGTTTTTTCTCTAGCGACCTGGTAAGCGGAACGGTACCCACGTTGAATGGTACTTTCGAAGTGAACACCAGCAACTTTACCATCACGGATGCCAACGAGCGCGAATCCAATATCGACACCTCGCTGATCAACATCCAGGCAACCAATGGCGTAGTACACGTTATAGACCGCGTGATCCTGCCCGAACTGAACTAAGAAAACCCCTCCATTCCGTATGTGTTTTTCAAACGAGGCCGCCCCGGGAAACTTTCCCGGGGTGGTTCTTATTTTGGTGGGCGCGATGAGCCTTTTTTTGTATTCAAAGTGAACAGTATTTTGACCTTTTTTTTATACATTTGGAAAGGAAAACGGTCAAAATCATATATGAAGGTACTCCCATTTAAAATCCCCAAGCCCGAGAATGAGCTGGTGAGGCATCAGGTTGATCAGGTCAGCCATTTCTACGACAAGCTGCACCAGCACCCTGAGCTGCAGCTCACTGTGATTTTGAAGGGCGAGGGCAGCCTGGTGGTGGGCGATTACATCGGGGGCTTCAAGCCGGGGGAAATCTTCCTGATGGGTTCGAACGTGCCTCACGTATTCCGCAACGATGAGCGTTATTACCGGGAGCAATCTTCGCGCCAGGCCCACAGCGAGTCGCTGTTCTTCGATCTGGAGCTCATCGAGGGCAGGCTGGCAGGTATTGCAGAATTTGAGGGTCTGCCAGGGCGGCTTCGCAGCCTAGAGGGTTGTTACCGCATCACCGGCCGACATTCATTTTTTCGCAGCCGTATCGTTAAGCTCCGCAACCTATCAGGCCTGCAAAAGATCATACGGAGCTTTGAGGTGCTTGAGCTGATCGTTGAGGGTGAATTACTGGAGCGCCTGAACTCACTGGGGAGCATCCGCAACTACTCGGCCCGTGAAGGCAAACGAATGGAGAACGTGATGCGCTTCCTGATGGAGCAGAGCCATCGCCCCATAAGCCTGGCAGAGGTGGCTGGGGTGGCCAGTATGAACAAGGAAGCATTTTGTCGTTTTTTCAAGGAGCGCACCCGCAAGACGGTCACTGAATTTCTCAACGAGGTGCGTATTGCCCGGGCCTGCCAGTTGCTGGGCAACAAGGATCTGACGATGATGCGTGTGGCCGCCGAGTCGGGCATTCCTAACCTCTCCTATTTCAACCGGGTGTTCCGCAAGATCAAGGGCATCACACCCAGGGAGTTCCGGAGCTCCTACCTTTTGGAAACAGAACCGGCGGACGACTGATCCCGCCAAAAATTTTCCGCGAAAGCGGGGCCCCTTTACTCTTCCATCAGGATAGTCCTGAAGTGATAGTTGAGAACAGGTTCGGCGGGCAGCAGGTGCCGGATGAAATAATTCCAGCGGACCTTGGTGAAATAGTCGCCCTGACTGCGTCCGAAGCTGTGGTCGGCCGAGGGAATGATAAGCATATCAAAGTCTTTCTGGGCGCGGATCAGGTTTTCGGCCAGTTTGTAAGTGGCCGAGGGGTTCACGTTATTGTCTAAGGCCCCGTGGGCGATGAGCAAGCGTCCCCGAAGGTTGGCCGCATTG
>LSQX01083457.1_pt1 | contig 24634 bp, 17 predicted proteins | sample 654561 | NCBI WGS metagenome assembly LSQX01 (sample SAMN04489861, study PRJNA283612) | anaerobic digester metagenome | isolation source: 4 biogas reactors fed with cattle manure at either 37C or 55C with and... | place: Denmark: Kongens Lyngby | collected 2014
TTAGGAAACAGCCGGGGGTTTGTCAAGCTGATTGCCGATGCTGATACCGGTGCAATCATCGGCGGCAGCATCGTGGGCCCAGGGGCCACGGATCTCATTGGGGAGATCACTTTGGCAGTACAGCATCGGCTGACCGCCCAGCAGGTGGCAAGGACCATCCACGCTCATCCCACCCTGCCGGAGGCGATTTTCGAAGCCGCCTGGGCAGCAGAAAGCGGGGCCCTTCACCTTGCAGAGTAACTGGCGAGACGCGAGCATTGTCATTTCCCCATCACTCGATCCTTGGTACAACTTGGCAGTAGAGGAGCTCCTGCTGCGGGAGAGCAGGCGGGCAGCTGCCGGCACTGTCCTCTACCTTTGGCAAAACCAAAATACAGTAGTCATCGGCCGCAACCAGAATGCCTGGAAGGAGTGCCGGTGGGAACTCCTGCACGCAGAAGGCGGCAGACTTGCCCGCCGCCTATCCGGCGGGGGTGCGGTCTATCACGATATAGGCAACTTGAATTTTACTTTTGTCACATCCAGGAAAGGCTATGATCTCCCCAAGCAGCTGGAGGTGATCCTCCAGGCTGTGGGGAGCCTCGGCATTCCCGCGGAGTTTTCCGGGCGCAACGATATCCTCGCGGCAGGCCGGAAGTTTTCCGGCAATGCCTTCTACAAAGACACGCATCGGGCTTACCATCACGGCACCATCTTGGTGTCGGTGGATTTTGCCAAACTCAATCGGTACCTGCAGGTATCCAAGGAGAAAATGGCTGCCAAGGGCATCAACTCAGTCCGTTCCCGGGTGGTGAACCTTGCGGAGCTTAAGCCGGGCCTTGAGGTGGAAGATGTAAAGGAAGCACTGAAAACCGCCTTCCGCAGCCTGTACAGCGCCGATGGGGGAGAAGCGGTGATCCAAAGCCAGAACGGAGCCGTCCAGGAGTTGTATGAGAAGTATGCATCCTGGGAGTGGCGCTTTGGCAAGACACCGCCATTTGACCTTACCATCCAGAGGCGCTTTCCCTGGGGAGGAATAGAACTAGGCCTGACGCTCAAGGGCGGTTCCATCCAGGATGCCAGGGTGTTTTCCGATGCCATGGAGCCCCAGCTCATAGAGGCTATCGCCCCCAGGCTGCAAGGCCTTCCCCTAGATAAGGGAGCCATGGCCGCTGTCCTTGGAGGGCTGGGTGAGACAGAGGAAGAAAAGGAGATTATCCGGGAGATCCGGGAATGGCTGTCTGCTGTGGAATTCTAACCTTGGAATTAGGCCGCTGTTAGGGAATCTGCGGCATCAGAGGAGATGATCCCGCTCACTGCAAGGTCAAGTCCGGCGGGCTGAGGAGACTTCCCCGGCAAGCGGTGTGAGCAGCAAGTATTTGGCAGTGGAGGAAAGGTATTGTGACCTAACCCTCCGCTGCCGTTTCGCTTTTCAAGCGTATTCTCCTGGAGAGTCTCTTCAGCCTCCCCAGGCGCCTCCGGTATCACATCTTCGTTTTCCTCATCCTCCTCCTCATCCTCTTCTGCTTCTTCATCGGCTCCATCAGGGAGTTCATCAACGACTGCTCCATCCTCCAGCCTGCCGCCGTCCGGTGCCTCAGGCCAGAACAGGTCATAGGGAGTGTCCGGCGGCTCGGGAGGCAGCTCCTCTGAAAACTGGCTTTGGTCAACACAGGGTGCGTATTCCGCGGGTTCGGTTCCTTGGATAAAGGCACAGGGTACTGACCATTCACAGCCCGGGCCTGCCAAGAGCCCAGTAAAGATGTGGATGGGAATGCCGGTGACAACGCTGGGGGGCACCGGGAAATCCCGGGGCGGTTCATCGGCTAAGGCAGTATTGATGAATTCGGTCCAGACGGGGCCGGCCAAAGTCCCACCGTAGCCAGGCAGGGGCCTTTGCTGATCATCTCCGATATAGACCACTGCGACGATGCTGGGGGTATACCCGGTAAACCACAGACTGGTTGTCTCATCACTGGTGCCGGTCTTGCCGGCGGCCGGCCGATTGACCGGCAGGTGCCTTGCCGTACCGTAGTCGAAGACGCTTTTCAGAATATCGGTTACCAGGTACGCAGTGGTTTCTTTAAGGACCCTGACGCCCCGAGGCTGGTGGTCTTCGAGGACTCTGCCGTCCCGGTTTAGCACCCGCTGGATGCCCCTAATTTCATAGCGGATACCGCCATTCGCAAACGGGACAAAGGCTCCTGCCAGCTCCAGGGGAGTGACGCCTTTGGTTATGCCGCCGAGGGCTAGGGAGAGGTTTCTGTCTTCGGCGGTCAATGATGCAATCCCCATATTCTCAGCTAGTTTTATCACCCGGCTGATCCCCACTTCTGACAGGGCCCAGACCGCGGCATTGTTTAAGGAATGGGCCACAGCGTGCTTCATCACCACCGGGCCCCAATAGCGGTCATCATAGTTGCGGGGTGCATATCCGGCATACTCCCGGGGTATGTCTTCTACCAGAGTATTCTGCTGCCAGCCTGCTTCCAGGGCTGCTGCGTAGACAAAGGGCTTGAAGGCTGAACCGGGCTGGCGGTGGGCTTGGACAGCCCGGTTGAACTGTGACTCGATGTAATCACGGCCGCCCACCATTGCCCGGATGAAGCCGGTTTGGGGGTCGATGGCAACCAATGCCCCTTGGAACTCCTGTTTGGCAAAGGCTTCTTCAGCAGCCCGCTGGTAGTGGGGATTGAGGGTAGTGTGGACTCTAAGCCCGCCCCTGTAAACCATATTGGCTCCATATCGTTCCTCCAGCTGTTTTTTGACATAATCGAGGAAATAGGGTGCTTGTCCCCGTCGCCGGCGGGCCAGCTCAAGGGGGCGGGCTGCGGCCTCCTGCCGCTCTGCCTCTGAGATCATCTCCAGTTCAGCCATCTGCTCTAAGACAAGGTTGCGCCGCTCCCGGGCCAGTTCTGGGTTGGTATAGGGATCATAGGCGTTGGGGGAACGGGGGATGGCGGCCAAGAGGGCACTTTCCACAAGATTGAGCTCAGCAGCGGATTTGCCGAAATAGGTTCTGGCAGCTGCCTCAATGCCGTAGCTGCCTTCACCGAAATAGATATGGTTCAAGTACAGCTCGAGGATTTCGTCCTTGGTGTAGCGCTGTTCCAAGATCAGTGCCAGCGCCAGTTCCTCCAGTTTGCGGGTCCAAGTTTTCTCAAAGGTCAGGAATAAATTCTTTGCCAGCTGCTGGGTGATGGTGCTGCCTCCGGCAACACGCCTCCCGGCCTTGAAGTTTATGTAGAAAGCCCTGAGAATGGCGATGGGGTTGAAGCCCGGGTGCTTATAGAACCAGCGGTCCTCCATGGCTAAGATGGCATCCTGCATGACCTGGGGGATATCCTCCAAGGGAATGTAATGGCTGGGGCCCTGCCCCAGTACAGTGAGGACTTCGCCGTTATCTGCAAGGATCGTTGCCCCTTCCAGTTCTCTCTCTGTCTCAAACTGCCTGAGGAGAAACCAGCCCCGCACATACCAGCCGGCGAAGACCAACATGGGGATAATGAGGAGCAGCAGCCAGAGATATCGATAGCGCCGCCAGAGTCTCCCGATAGACATCAAGGCCATCACCTGAGGCTAGTATGGGTTGGAAGGTGCTGACATATACTAGGGCCTATCCAGTATTAGTGTGCCGCGGCCGCAGATCGCGGCTCCGACTCCAACTCTTGCTCTTGGAACAAGCTTCCGATACTTGCGGACATCCCCATGGCTGCCCCTAGGGCTGCTGTTGCAGTCCCACACAGGAGCAGGAAATAGGCCGCGGGAATCACATCCACCAAGACTCCAGCCAACGCCATGGATATGGGGACCAGCATCTGCACTAGACTGCCAACCAAGCCAAACACCCTGCCTCGATAGTGATCGGGAACGGTTTCCTGCATCAAGACATTCAAAGGCACATTAACCTGGACGTTGAAGATCCCGATAAACAGCATCGGCGCCGCGATACTGACCAAGATGGCCAGGGGGGACAGGTGTTGGAATACAATTGGGAACCCGATGATGCTCATCAGCAGCGCCATAATGCCTTGCCCAATGGTTGCCCAGGAGAGCAGCCGGTGCCTGCCAACCTTCTGTGCTAGGATACCTACGACTAGAGTACCCACCATTACGCCTGCCGGAAAACTTGATTGGGTCAAGCCGTAGTGAGCGGCCTCCATCTGGAGAACCTCCTTGCAGAAGTAGGGGAACACCACTGAAAAGAGGGGAGTGCCGATGAAGTTTAGGACCAAGGCGAACATGATTATAGTCCGCACGCCGGCATTACTCCAAATGTAGGCGAACCCTTCCCTAAAATCGATGACGAACTGCCGTGCCGGGCCGCCCGATGCGGCTGCCGCAGGAGCTCGCCGTTCCCGTTCGGGGAAGCGGATAAACATCTCCGATATCCCAGACAGGATAAAGGAGATTCCGGTGATGGTGAAGACGCTGACATATCCTGCGGCTCCAAGGAGCGCTGCTCCCACAATGGGGCCGAGAATCCCCGTGGCACTCATGGAGAAGCTGTCCCTGGCATTGGCCTGCACCAGCTCCTCTTTCTTGACCAAGTTGGGTATGGTGGCGGAGATAGCCGGCCCAAAGACAACGCCGCACATTGAGAGCAGCACCGTAGCCCCATAGAGGACCGGTATAGTCACCTGCCCAGAGTGATAGACTAATGCCAAAGCCAAAATGAGAATACCTCGGATGATGTCCGCCCCGACGATGATCAATTTGCGGTTGACTATATCAATGATGACCCCGGCAAAGGGTGCCAATAAAATGCCCGGCAGGCTCGAAGCCATCAGAAGTGAACCTAAGACCGCTCCTGAGCCCGTCAGGTCCAGTACCAGCCATGTCAAGGCGAAATAGTAGATGCCATCACCGATTTGTGACACAAGGCGGCCCAGGAGCAGGAGGCCGTAGTCCCGGTTAATAAAGAGCCTTTGCCACAGAGAAGCATGGCCTTCTCCTGTGTAAGCCATATCCATCTCTCCCTTTTGCTGCTGCTTTGCATAAAGCATACCATCATCGCGGTTTAGCTCCCAGAGCCTGGGGTTGGAAATTGCCTCCGTCTTGAGATGTAGAAAAGTGTAGCTGCCGCTTAGAAAATGTGCTTTACAAACCCAGCCTTCTGTGCAATAATAGGAGCGACAAATCTTTAAACTGGGTACAGAGATACCGGTAAGGTTTGTAGGAACGCGCAGACATAGTTTTATACTCTTTTTGTGCTGTTCTATTACGATCTTGCCGGGGAGGCAAGATTTTTTTTGCCTTTTCGGTCTCCCAGAACAGAGGAGGAGGAAACTTAATGTCAGCTGAGAGAGTCGTGGGTTATCTGCCAGATGAAACACCGCAGTTTTGGGAATTGATCGTGTTTGCCTTGCAGCAAATCGTAGTAATGTTTCCGGCAACGGTATTGGTAGCACTGATCACAGGGTTTCATGTCTCCACGACGATATTTGCCAGCGGCTTGGCAACCTTGGTCTTTATCCTGGTCACCGGGAGAAAGATACCGCTGTACTACGGGTCTAGTTTTTCGTATATTGCAGCCATCGCTTCCATTATGGGTGCAGAGGCATTTGCCGGTCTATCCTTAAATGAACGGATTTCCATTGCCCAGTTCGGTATAGTCATGTCCGGTTTCGTATCAATTGCCGCAGGGATGATTATCAAGCGGAGCGGCAAGGAAGCCATCGACCGGGTACTGCCTCCTACAGTCACCGGCAGTATTGCGATTATCATCGGCTTGTCCCTGGCAGCCACTGCTATGAATGACGCATCTTCTGTACCTCTCGGAGTGCCCGAAGCAAGCATGGGGATGGCCACCAGCTGGGCTTGGGTAATCGCCATCATCACCTTGCTTTCCACAATCCTCTATTCTGTTTATCTGAAAGGCAAGGCTAGTCAGTTCCCGATTCTCTTCGGCCTCATGACTGGCTATCTGTCAGCGATGATTATCGGAGCTGCCACAGGCATCCAGTTTGTCAACTTCACTACAGTGGAGTCAAACAGCATCCTGAGCCTGCCCATCTTTACACTGCCCAAACCGTCGGCGGCGGCGCTGGTGGCAATTATGCCTATCGCCATCGCTACCATTCCCGAATCTACAGCCCATATCTACCAATTGGATCTCTACGTCAAGAATCTTGCCAAGCGGAAGGGTTCTAAGAAGCAGTATAATATCGAGGACAAACTGGGCCTCAACCTCATTGGTGACGGCATCGGCGACATTGTCTCCGGGTTTATTGGCGGGCCGGCGGGCACCAACTACGGCGAGAATATCAGTGCCATGGCGATTTCCAGGAACTTCTCGGTATCGGTGCTCATGGCGGCAGCCATCATCACCATGATTATCTCCTGCTTCACACCGCTGATTAACATCGTCTACTCAATACCCAAGGCGGTCATTGGAGGCCTCTCCATTTACCTCTTCGGCGTGATTGCCGCCCAGGGTATAGCTATCATTATGGAAAAACAGGTGGATTTGTTCAGTGCCAAGAATCTGGCTGTCATCGCGGTGATTCTCATCGTCGGCTTGGGAGGCACCTTCAACTATGACGGCGGCATGATTCCCATGTTTGGCGTAGAGCTGCCTGCTATAGCTACTGCAGCGGTGGTCGGAATCCTCTTGAATCTCATGCTGTCGGTGGGTGAGAAGCAGAAATATGCAGAGGCGAAAAAGGCGGAGAGCCTAGCTTAAAGGAGATCTAGAGATAAAGAGCATGTAAATGGAAGGCAGTGCCGAGTCTATCACTCAGCACTGCCTTCATCGATATAGCGACATTGCTGTTTATAGGGCTGTCATTTGATGCTTGTACTGCTGCCGTATTTAGAGGGCCATCATTTTCTGCTCTGCATTTGAGATATTGCTGGCTGAGTTCTATGCAAAGGATGTTCCTTCGGTGTTCCATGCCTGCTGTATTGCCGCATTTGAGGTAATGTCTATTTTCTGCTCGAGCAGTGAGGTCTTCAGCTAGGCTGCATATGTTGCATTAGAGGTCGCGATAGCAGAACCACCAATCCCAGCACTCGAATTTGCCGGCTTTAGCATCTTCCAATCGAGCCTTAGCGCCGTCCATACTGGGAGGAGGCGGGATAATCACTTTGTCGCCCAAGTCATCATTGTTGGGCCAGTTGGCCGGCAGCGCCACTTTGTGCTGTTCGTGGGTCTGCAGGGCCTTCAAAGCTCTCAGGATCTCATCCATGTTCCGCCCGATTTCCTGGGGATAGTAGAGGATTAGGCGGATGACGCCCTTGTCGTCAATGATGAACACCGAGCGGACAGTATTGGTGCCTTTGCCTGGGTGAATCATTCCGAGAGCAGATGACACTTTGCCCAGTTCGTCGGCGATGACGGGATACTGAACATCTACATTGCGGTTTTCCTTGATCCACTCGATCCACTTTATGTGGGAAAATACCTGGTCGACGGACAGGCCGATCAGTTCACAGTTGAGAGCCTCAAACTGCTCCCGCAGCCGTTCAAAGGCAATAAACTCGGTGGTACAAACCGGGGTAAAGTCTCCCGGATGGCTGAACAGCACAAACCATTTGCCTGCATAGTCATCCGGCAGCTTCATCTTGCCGTGGGTTGTGATTACCTCTAGCTCTGGAAACCGCTCTCCCAATAATGGCAGTCCTGAACTCATGCAAAGACCTCCCTATTAATATTTGTTATCACTAATACTATACCCGTCGAGAAAGGAAGTTAAACCTAACAAATCACTGAGCAGGGAAAAAATGGCAAGCATCGGTGATGGGAAACAGCCAGCTTCCGTCATTACACCTGCCTCGAGCCCATACATTTATACAAACCCGGCAGATGAGGTGGGGTGTATGGTGCCGTGGCAGATGTGGCTGGTTTTGGCGGCCATGCTGTATATCGGCCGACTGGCTGCGGTGGGCTGCCTGATGGGGGAATTTGCGGCCTCTGCTTTGGCCGCGGGCGGGCTGGCCTTGTTTGAGCCGGAACTGGAGGCCCAGGTGCGGTGCTTCTTGTGTGTTGCTCTAGCTTGCATTCTCTGGACCCGCACCCGGGGCGGCAAAGCTTGCCGCGGACGGATCGGTGCTTTTCTCCTAGAGGAATTTGCCCCTCTGCGGAGAATATTGGCAGGGCATACGAGAGATGGAGGTCCGGATATGGCAAGCAATCTGATCAGAGAATTCACCGAGGATAATTTCGATACCGAAGTACTCCAGCAGCAGGGCATGGTAGTTGTGGATTTCTGGGCTGAATGGTGCGGCCCCTGCCGCCGGCTGGCGCCCATCATCGAGGAGTTGGCAGAGGAATACGCCGGAAAGATCACTGTAGGCAAGCTGAATGTCGACGGTGCCCAACGGCTAGCCGGCCGGTATGGGATTCTCAGTATTCCTACATTGGCCTTTTTTGTTGACGGCAAGCCTGTTGATCGGCTGGTGGGACTGCATTCCAAGGATGTGATCAAGCAGAAAATCGAGGAATTGGGAGCTTAACAGGCTCTGGGAATAGCGTCTTATAGTCGTGCTGGATAGAGAGGCCTGAGACGGTGGCAGGGCACACCGCCTAGGCCTTTTTGTTATCCTGTCTCCACATGACGGACAAGGGCAGGGCTTCTACCCGCCGGGCTGTTATGCTTTTGGCATTTCCCCTCTGCTCCAATGTCCCCCAGGCCAGCAAAGCCGGTTCGGTAAAGATGATATGCCCGTACTTATGGTAAACGTCTTCAAAAACGGTGACATCAATCATGCCGAACTCATCTTCCAGGGTGAGAAAAACTACTGTGCGGCCGCTTTTGGTGGGGGGCCGGTGGGGCCTAATTACGATCCCAGCTGCACAGACCTTCTTGCCGGGGGCCATTTGTTCCAGCTGCCGGCTGCTGGCTGCCCGGCGCTGCTTTAGATAGGGGCGGAGAAATGCCATCAAATGGCTGCTGACATTAAATCCAAGCACGGCGTATTCCTGCAGGAACTTCTCCTTGGGGGAGAAATCCGGCACATCTTGAGGCCCGGCTTCCCGGAGGAGGTCAGGTAGTTCTCCTGAGAAAAGGGAAAGCTGGTGCCCGCCTGTCACCAATTCCAGGATTTTATCTAGATCCCAGAGGAGCTGGCGCCGATTGGGATGGAGTGCATCAAAGGCCCCGCAGAGAATCAGATTAGTGGTGATATCCTTATCCAGCTGGGCCCTTAGGCAAAAATCCATTAAGGACCGATAGGGCGCCTTAGCCCGCTCACTGAGAATTTTGCGGAGCGATGTTTGATCCATCTTCGCTACCTGTGCCAATGATACCCGGATGCCCAGCCTAGGTTCTGCCGGGGCTTTGCCGTTACCACCGCTAGGCAGCTCCTCCACGGTAAACTGGCCGGTACTGATGTTGATATCCGGCGGCAGTATCGGTATATTCCGCCGCCGGGCTTCCAAGCAGATGGTGTTGGGGGGATAGAACCCCATGGGCTGGTTGCTGAGGATAGCTGCATAGAAATGGGCCGGATAGTGCTCCAAAAGGTAGCTGGTTTTGTAGGCGGTATCTCCGAAGGCAGCCGCATGGGCTTCACAAAAGCCGTAGCCGGCATAGCCTACTATATACGAAAAGATGGTTTTAGCTACATCTTGCTCGACGCCGTTGGCAGCGGCCTTGGCAATAAACTCCCGGCCAATGGCATCCATCTCCTTTTGAGAGCGGAAGTGGGTCATTACCCGCCGCAGCCGGTCAGATTCGCCGGGGGTAAACCCGGCAATCTCGGTGGCGATTTGGATCACCTGCTCTTGATACAGCACCACGCCATAGGTTTTGGCCAAGATCCGCTCTAAAGCCGGATGGATATAGGTTGGTTCCTCTTGGCCCCGCCGGCGGGCGATAAACGGCTCCACCATATTGCCTTTAATGGGGCCGGGCCGGATCAAGGCTACACTGGCGATGATGTCTTCCATGTTTTCTGCTCCCAGCCGGGCCTGCAGAGTCCTTTGGGCCGGGCTTTCCAGCTGAAAGGCGCCGATGGTTTTCCCTGAGTTCAGCCGCCGGTATGTGGCCTCATCATCTAAGGGGATCTTTTCATAGCAAAAACCAGGAGAGCTGCTGGGTCCAGCCTGGGAATTGATGGATGCCACCGCATCTTCTACAGCAGACAAGGTCCGCAGTGATAGGAGATCCAACTTGATCAATCCCAGTTCTTCAACATCATCTTTATCGAACTGGGTGATCAGTACTCCCTTGGCTGCCGGCTGGAGAGGGGTGACAGCTGTCAACGGCTCCCGGCAGATGACCAGCCCCCCTAGATGTGTGCCGATAAATCTGGGAAAGCCCGCGGCTTTCTCGCACAGGTCGAACAGCTGCCGGTATTTCCACATCGGCACCGGGGTCCGGCGAAGCTCTGGGAATTTGTCCAGTGCCGCCGTAATGGCATCGGCCGGCACATGGGGGAAGCGTTTGGCCAGGCTGTTTACTTCCTCTGGAGAAAAACCCAACGCCTTGCCAAAATCCCGCAGGGCAGACCGGGCCCGGAAAGTATTAAAGGTGCAGACTGAGGCGACATGCTCCTCTCCATACTTGCCATAGACATACTTGGCGACCTCATCCCGGCAGCGGGCATCGAAATCTATATCAATATCGGGCTTTTGAGCCCGTTCCAGGCTCAAGAAGCGCTCGAATAAAAGCCCCCGGGCAATGGCATCAACCTCTGTAATCCCCAAACAGTACACTACCGCCGAGTCTGCAGCTGAGCCCCGGCCGGCATAGCGGATCCCCTGCTCTCTGGCGAAGCAGGCAATATCCCACATGGCTAGGAAATAGTCTTCCACCTGCAGGCGGGTGATGATATCCAGCTCATGTTCCAGCCTCTGCCGGATGGAGGAAGTAATTGTCCCATAGCGCTTCATCGCCCCTTCATAGGTCAATTCCCGGAGGAAAACAGCTGCTGGTTTGCCTTGGGGGACGGGGAAGGCGGGGAAGAGGGGCCTTTGCAGATCCAAGGCCGGCTGGCAGCGTTCAGCAATTTCTAAGGTGGCTGCCAGTGCCTCTGGGTAAGCTGTGAAGAGCTGTCTCATTTCTGCCGGCGATTTTAGATAGTTTTCCGCATTGAGGCGCCGTTCAGGGTGGACATCCTCCAGCCGGGTGAGGGTGCGGATACAGGTTAAGGTGTCGTGGAGGGGGAAGCCGGACTTCTCAGCATAATGGACATTATTGGCGGCAACCACTTTAAGCCTCAGCTCTGCAGCCAGTTCCGCCAGGGCTCTGTTGAGCTGAGCTGTATGGGGAAGAAAATCACTGGTCAGTTCTATGTAGAAATGATCCCGGCCGCAGATCTTTAGATAGCGATTGGCAGCAGCCCGGGCAGCATCTGCCTTCCCTTGGAGCATCAAAAAAGGCACCTCGCCCCGACGGCAGCCCGAAAGAAAGATCAAGCCTTTATTGTATTTGGACAAAGCCTGAAAGGGCACCCGGGGGTCTAACCGGTTACCATGCTGATATGCAGAGGTCAACAGCCTGCACAGGTTGGCATAGCCTGCGGAATTCTCCGCCAGGCAGGTTAGATGATGGCCGTTTTCTAAGGTCAGCTCTGCTCCTTGAATTGGCTTAATCCCCGCGGCAGCTGCTGTTTTGTAAAACTGGACAGCGGCACTGACGTTATTGTGATCAGTAATGGCCAGGGCCGGCATCTCCAGTTCAGCAGCCCGCTGTACCAAGGCAGGTATGGAGCTGGCCCCATCGAGAAAAGAGAAGGGGGAATGGACGTGGAGATGGACAAAGGCCACAGAAAGGACCTCCTTTGGCTGGAGCTGTCAAGAAATCCAAGCAGGAGCAGGATTTCTTTGGTTTTGTAGCAAAGTGTGTTAAAGTCAATTCTGTATGCTGCCCGACAGCAGGCGGGCAAGATAAATATCAGGAACTGTGAAAGGGGATAAGGTGCTCCATCGGCACCGCGCATCATGGCAAAACGGGTTTTCTCTGGCGTTCAGCCCAGCGGCTCCTTAACCATCGGCAACTATTTCGGAGCCTTGCGGAATTTCGCTAAACTACAGCATGAAGCAGAATGCTTTTTTTGTGTGGTGAATCTCCATGCCCTGACAGTTCCGCAGGATCCCAAGGAGCTTTACCAGCGGACACTGGATGTAGCTAAGCTCTTTGTGGCCTGCGGCATTGACCCAGAAAAGGCTACCATCTTTGTCCAATCCCATGTCCCAGCCCACAGCGAGCTGAGCTGGCTTTTGGAATGCACTACTTATGTCGGCGAACTGCGGCGGATGACCCAGTACAAAGACAAAGCTTCTAAACGGGAAGTCGTTACATCAGGCTTATTCACATACCCAGTATTAATGGCAGCCGATATTCTCCTCTATCAGACCGATGAAGTGCCGGTAGGAGAAGATCAAAAGCAGCATTTGGAGCTGGCCAGGGATATTGCGATTCGGGTCAATAATCGATTTGAGGAAGAGGTTTTTAAGGTGCCCGAACCCTATATCCCGCCAAAAAGTGCCGGCGGCCGGATCATGAGCCTGCAGGATCCCACTGAAAAAATGTCCAAATCAGCGGAGAATCCCCGGGGGAATATCGCCATTTTAGATCCCCCCGATGTGATCAGGAAAAAGATCCGCTCAGCAGTCACCGACTCAGGCCGGGAAATCTACTATGATGAAGAAAACAAACCGGCTGTCTCCAACTTGATGGTGATCTATTCCCTCTGCTCCGGCAAATCCTTAGATGAGATCCGGGATCAATACGCAGACAGCGGTTACGGCCAATTCAAAAAGGATCTGGCAGAGCTGGTGGTAGAGACCCTGCGGCCGATCCAAACCCGCTTCGAGGAGCTTTCCCGCCCAGGGGTCATCCAAGAGGTTTTGGCACAAGGCAAAAACAAGGCCGAACCTATAGCCCTGGAGACCCTTGAGCGGTTCCAGAAAAAGCTGGGCCTTTTGCCGGTTTGATTCCAGCTGCCAGTTCAATCCTCAATCGTAGATTTTATATAATATCCACCGGCCGGCAGCCTGGTGGTGGAGTTCATAGAGCCCCTGATCGTCAGTCATCACCTGATAGACTGTGATCTCCGGGGCTTTTTCCCACCATTCGCCCCTTTCTTTCCAGCTTTCAATGATCTGGGCAATGCTGTGCAGCCGCCCCTCCCAGCTAAAGGCAGCAGGCTGGTTTCTTCGGCAAACTACCTGGATAGGTGCATTCACACGGCGGGCCACATAGCTGCCTCCCCAGGGCTGGAATTGATTGGATTATCCCCAAAGCCTGTCAGAAGCTGCAGCATCCGCTCCCGGCGGGGGATGGAAATATCTGCAGCAATAAATACCCGATCAGCCCCAAACTTGGCCTGGAGAGAGGATAACAGCTGCTCCAGCTCCCGGGGGCGCTGGGGTTTGAGGTAAGAAGCTAAAGCTAACTGCCCCAAAGCGGCTGGCTTCAGCCCCATTAACATCAGCCGCACCCCGGTGATGGGGGCAGGCCAGGCTTCTGCGGCCAGCAGGCTTTTGATTGCCAAAAGCAGTTGATCGGCTGTCTGCAGTTCATTTTTCAATGGCTTATCCCAGCATTTTTCCTCTAGATTTTTGTATTCCACCATAAGGCGGAGCCTGGTACAAGCTTGGCCCTGCCTGGATAGCTCTTGGGCGGAGCTTTCCACTATGGGCAATAGCTGTTTTGTCAGTTCCTCCCAAGTTCGGCATCCTTCCATCTCCGGCGGCAGCTGAAAATAGCCCTGGATGGTTTCAGGCGGATAAAGGCTTTTTACTGGGGCCGGATCTATTCCCCGGGCTGCATCGTGGAGGTTTTTGCCCGTTTCCCCAAACAGCCTCTGCAGCTGCTGTCTCGGCACCTGACGCAGCTGGCCAATGGTATATATGCCGAGATTCTGTAGCTGCTGGTGGATTTTATCCGGCCAAGGCCACAGCCGATTAACCGATAAAGGTGCCAGGAAATCTTCTGCCAGATCAGGAGAGATGATCAGGCAGCGGCTGGTATTGGCCTTTGGTTTGCTCCTGCCTTTCAGCTTCAGGGGAGCAGAGCTTCGCCCCCGCCCTTGGTGCCAGGTTAAAGGCTTTTGCCTGGGCACTGATGGGGGAAGAGCGGCTGCTTCCAGGTAAGCGATTTTAGCTGTTAGCTTGTTGGGAGCTATGCATAAATAAAAAGGAACCCCCAGCTGCCGGGTAAGGCGGTTGGCGATCTTGTCACTGACTGCCCTGATTTCATCCTGCAGGGTAAGCCCCATAAAGGCGCTGTTATGGCTTTCCGGCTCTACCGATGGGCTTAGGCCGGCACAAATATCCCAGAACCGTTCCGCTGCCGGCAACGGATCAGCCTCCGCCTCGACTACCTGCAGAGCTGGACAGGCAAGGCGTGCTTGCCGTATACCCATGGCGACAGTAATTTGCAGCTTGGCAGCTTCAGGAGAAACATCGATGATTTTACGGCCCTGGGTAACTATAAAGGGCTGATGCCGGAGGCGGGGGCTGTGTTCAGCTTCCAAAAGTGCATAAAAATGGTGCAATCGGATATAAGCTGTCATCGAAGCCATGCCGCTTCACCTTCCGTACAAACACATATTCGGCAAACAACTGTTCGTATAAAAAGTATACGCCAGGCCCCTGGGGGGTGTCAAGGGAGAACAGCCCGGGTAATTGCAGTTAGATTTTGGCAGCTCTAGGTGGAATAGGGCTGGGCCTTGGCCCGTCGTTTGGCGAAGTTCTGCACCAAGAGGGCGATTTGGGGCCAAGCCTCCAGGGCAGCCCGGCGGCCGGCTTCGATAATGGCCGGTACCTTTTCTATATCAGTTAGGGAAGCACTGCCGGTGACAGGCTGAATTACCACATCTGCTGTCTGTTCCAAGCGGACCTCGGTATTGGCCTGGCCCATGATATCCAGGGATTGGATGAGGATTTCCAAGATAGTGTCGATCTCGTCACTGTTTTGGGAGTGGAATCCCAGATCCACCGCGATGATAATATCGGCACCGGCCCAGCGCAAAAGATCCGCAGGGACGTTGTTTTTGAGGCCGCCATCTACAAGGAGATGATCTTGCCAGATCATCGGCTGGAAAATGCCGGGGATGGCAGTACTGGCCCGAACGGCTTGGGCTAAAGGAGCATCGGATGTGAATATGACCTCCGGCCGCTGGGGGCCCAGCTGGCCGGCAAGCCCGGGAGGGCAGAAACACACCAGCCGGCCGTCACAGAGGTTAGTGGCAGTGATGAAAAGGGGAAAATCTATATCATGGAAATGCTTGCTATTGCTCAAGCGGCAAAGCAGCCGGTAGAATTTCTTGCCTCTCACAAATCCCAGGGGAGTAGGGGGAAGCCAGCGGTGGGGCAAGGACAACCGGTCCAAAATGGTCTTGATGCTGATTAGGGTCAAAGACTTGAGATTGACAACATGGTCAACATAGTCGCCGATCTTGATCTCCGCCAATAGGTTCTGCATATCCCCAGGGGCCCACCCCAAGGCGTGGAGCATGGCGATGATGCTGCCGGCACTGGTGCCTGCCATCATGTCAATGGGAAGCCCCTTGGACTGCAGCACCTCCAAAACGCCGATATGGGCGGTTCCCCTAAGGCCTCCGCCGCCTAAAGCCAGCCCGATTACCGGCCGCCGCGGCTTGTGAGGCTCGATGAAGCCAGCAGCCATTTGCTTAGGCCTCCTCCTGCAATTCTAGTTATATCATGATATGGAAACCGGCCCCGAAAGTTGAACCAGCCAATAGATACCAAGGCAGCAGCGGCGGCGATGGAAAGGAATTGGGCAGTTCTTATGGAAGGATAGAAACAAGTGGGAGTACAGCGAAATTAAGAGTGCGAATCTAGTTCATGGAACGCAAATGGGGGCATAAGAATGGAGTAAACAGGGAGAAACCAGGAAGGTCCGGGGTGAGAAAAGTGGATGCCAAGCAGCGGGCAATTTTGGAGTTCAGCCAACGGTTGTTGAAGGAACCATCGAGCAGGTTGTTTTTGCATCGGCTGCTGAACAACAGGGAGCTTGTGGATAAGATGGTCTTTGTCCTAAACCGCAGACTGCTGGCCAATACTTTGCTGGTATCGGAACTAGGAAGCTCACGGATCGGTTTTCAACTGGAATTGGGAGCCAGGCGCCAGGAAGAGGTCTCCCTGGTTAACGGCCGGTTGGTGCGGAATGTGAAGCGGACCCGCAGAGTCTGCCTCAATGACCCCATGGAAGCCTGGGAAGCATTGGAGAATTTCGAGGGCCGGCTCTATACCCAATTTAGCTTTGCCGGCGAGATCCCTGATTGGTATTTGGCTGTGGTGGAGCCCAATCCCGCCTTGCCTGCAGAGGCTGCCGGGCCTGCTGCGGATGAAGAAGATGCCAGTGATATTTTCCGGGAGCAGCTGGATATTGCCCTTTGGGTCGTCTTGCTCAAGCAGGAGATTGATCAGGCCCTGGCGGAGAAAGATGAGCAGCGCTTCTATGAGATTGTGGGGCTGTACAACCGGCTGAAGGAACGGTGTCTTTGGGAATTCGATTGATCTTAATGCCGCCGCCCTGAAACAGAGGGAGGATTTGGCTAAATAGCGGTAGAATAAACAGGTTAGATAGGGTGGGGATACTTAGGTACTCCATTGGCGAGCACCACCGCCGGTGGGAAGCAGTTAGTAAAGTTTTCATGGGAGGTTCCCATGACCATTGCCGACGGCGCCCGTGGTGCGGCGCCGTTGTTTTAACTGCAAAAAGGGGATGATATCTTGTCCGTGCTTAGTTCACCGGGCCAGGAGAAGCCTTTGTGGCGCGACTTATTGGAAACAGTGGGTGGAGCAGTAGTCTTAGCTCTGTTTATCATGACTTTTATTGCCAGAGCTTTCACGGTGGACGGCCCTTCGATGCTGCCCACACTGCAATCTGGTGAAAAGCTTTTGATTGACAAGGTTACTTATAGATTCAGGCCGCCCCAGCGGGGAGAAGTGGTTGTCTTCCGGTATCCTGCCAACCCCAAGGAGCATTTTATCAAGAGGGTGATCGGGATCCCCGGTGATACCATCAGTATCCAGGATGGAATGGTTTATATCAATGGTCAGAAACTAGAGGAAGACTATCTGATGGAAAAGACCTGGGGGAATATGGCATCGGTGAAGGTGCCGCCGGAGAGTGTATTCGTCTTGGGCGACAACCGCAATAACAGCCACGACAGCCGCAGCCCCTTGGTGGGATTTGTCCCCAACCGCTTAATTGAAGGACGGGCAGTATGGCGCTACTGGCCGCTGCAGGCTCTGCGGGTGCTGGAGCTACCCCCGGCCTTTGCCCAGCTCAAATAAGGGAGAAAGAGATCAGCCTACATGAATATAACTGCATTAATTGCTGGAGAATTGGAGATCAAGGCGTGGCAGGTGGAAAGTGCTGCCCGCCTTCTTGATGAGGGGAACACCATCCCCTTTATTGCTAGATACCGCAAAGAAGCCACCGGAGAACTGGATGAGACGGTACTGCGGAGCATCGCCGAGAAATTAGGCTATTACCGCTCTTTAGAGCAGCGCAAGCAAGAGGTCTTGCGGCTCATCGACGAACAGGGCAAGCTCAGTGATGAGCTGAAATCAGCTATTTTGGAGGCAGCCAAGCTGCAAGAAGTTGAAGACCTCTACCGCCCCTTCCGGCAAAAGCGCCGCACCCGGGCGGCCATTGCTGAGGAGCAGGGATTGGGCCCTCTGGCTGAGCTCATTTGGCAGCAGGAGCTCACCCATGGAGTGCTGGATGATGTCCTCAAGCCCTATGTGCAGCCGGGCGAAGGAGTGGAGTCTCCCGCCCAGGCCCAAGCCGGGGCTTTGGATATTGTCGCCCAGCGGATTGCCGATGATCCGAAGATCAGGGCCTTGGTGCGCAGGATCAGCGAAGAGAAAGGATGTTTGACCAGCTGCTGTCAGCTGGAGCCGGAGCCAGCAGGGAACCTGCCGGTCAGCAAGTACGAGCTTTACTATGATTTCTCCCAGGAACTGAGCAGCATACCTGCCCACCGGATCCTGGCCATTAACCGGGGCGAAAAAGAGGCTGTGCTGAAAGCCAGGGTGGCAGTACCCCAAGATGAGATCATCGAGGCCATCAAAGGGGCGGTCATCACCAATCCCCGCAGCATTTTCCAGCCACTGCTTGCAGAAGCGTGTAAGGATGCTTATCAGAGGCTGCTGGCTCCCTCGATTGAAAGAGAACTGCGCAATCAGCTGACAGAAAGAGCTGAGTCCCAGGCGATCCAGGTCTTCAGCACCAATTTGCGACAGCTGTTGCTGCAGCCGCCGGTGTCAGGCAAAAGGGTCATGGCAATTGATCCTGCGTACCGGACTGGATGCAAGGCGGCGGCCCTCAATGAGCAGGGAGATGTCTTGGATACGTTTACCATCTATCCCCATGCTCCCCACAAGCGCTGGGATGAGGCCCGTGAGCAGCTGCTGGCCAAAGTAGAAGAGCATTCCGTAGAGATCATAGCCATTGGTAACGGCACAGCTTCCCGGGAGACAGAAGCCCTGGCCGCTGAAGTAATTGCGGCTTGCCGGAAGGAACTGCATTACTTAATTGTCAATGAAGCCGGAGCTTCTGTATACTCCGCTTCGCCGCTGGCCCGGGAGGAACTGCCTTGCCTAGATGTGTCTATGAGAGGTGCGGTTTCTATCGGCCGCCGGCTCCAGGATCCTTTGGCGGAGCTGGTCAAGATTGACCCCGGTTCCATTGGCGTGGGGCAGTATCAGCATGATGTAAATCAGAAACGCCTGGAGGAGAGCTTGCGGGCAGTTGTGGAATCCTGTGTCAATTACGTGGGAGTAGAGCTGAATACCGCTAGTCCTGCTCTCCTGCAGTACGTGGCAGGGATATCTAAGACTTTAGCCCAGCGGATCGTGGAATACCGCCAAAAGGAGGGGCCTTTTTCTGACCGCCGTCAGCTGCTCAACATCCGGGGTTTGGGGGAAAAGACATTTACCCAGTGTGCCGGATTCTTGCGGATTAGAGATGCTGCCAATCCCCTAGACAATACACCTGTCCATCCTGAATCTTACCATCTCGCCGAGGCGATTTTGGAACTAGCCCAGGTGCCCCTTGATGCCCTTGCCGACAGAGACGGCCTTTTTCACCTGCGGGAAGGATTGACTGAGCTGAAGGCTGAAGAAGTGGCCCGGAAGCTGGATGCAGGTGTTCCCACCGTTAGGGATATCATAGCCGCGCTCCTTCAGCCGGGCCGGGATCCCCGGGAGGAGCTGCCTAAACCCCTTTTCCGTCAAGATGTCCTGACATTAGAGGATTTGAAGGACGGGATGGTGCTTTCCGGGACAGTTACCAATGTAGTGGATTTCGGTGCCTTCGTTGATATAGGCGTTGGGCGGGATGGTTTAGTCCATATCTCCAAGATGAGTCAAAGCTATATATCGCACCCCATGGAAGTGGTATCCGTTGGAGATGTGGTGCAGGTTGAGGTGCTGGAAGTTGACCTTGCGAGAAACAAAGTTTCCCTGAGTTTGCTTACGTAGAGATGTAGGATTTTCATGGCAATACCTGCATAAGGATGTGGAGCCCGTGGGTGAGCTGTTGCCGTCGCTGGATAGAACTAAGGCGCGCAGGCTGATTAGCCTGGAGTATGTCCTGATCTTCATGGCCAATGGAATCATCTACCCTTTTTTCAACCTCTACTTGACGAAGAACCTCGGTTGGTCAGGTACGAGGATTGGTTGGGTGGGGGCTCTCAGCAGTGTGCTGGTAATGGTAAGCCAACCGCTGTGGGGTAGGATCTCCGATGCCTCGGATAAGCACAAGGTTTTGGCTTTTGCCTTTGCGGTGAGTGCCTGCCTGGTCTTTATCCAGCCGCTGGTTGCCGGCAGCTTTCTTGTTTTCCTGCTGGTTCGTCTCTCCCATGCAGTCTTTGCCGGTTCCACCTCATCGATGTTTGACGCCATCGCCCTAGATGTTCTGGGGGATGATAAAAATAGCTACGGTCAGTACCGCCTTTGGGGGTCCTTTGGATTTGCCGTGGCAGCCTTCCTCTTTGGAGGAGTCTATGAAGCTCTAGGTTTCTCATCCATGTTTTTCTTCAATGCCGCCGTGGTGAGTGCAGCTAGCTATGTGGCATTCCAGCTGGATGGAGCTGCCGCCGGCAGCGGCAAAGACCATGATGAGCCAGCGATGGAGCTGAGGAGGGTCTTGGCCAATCCGGCCCTCCTGGTCCTTTTGGTCGGGATTTTCCTGGTGCAGACTGCCAACACCGCCGGAGAAACCTTCCTGGGAGTCTACCTTGATGCCATCGGCGGCTCCAGCGGGATGATCGGCAGTGCCTTTGCTTTGATGGCCTTCGTGGAGATACCTGTTTTTCTTGCGGCTCCCCGGATAGTGGGGAGGTTTGGCTACAAACAGATGCTGGTGGTGAGTACTGCCCTTTTCGGGCTGAAATTGGTCCTCAATGCCCTTTTTCCCATTCCCTGGCTGGTGCTGGTTCTCCAGCCCATGGCAGGCATCGGCTTTGCCTTGTTCCAGGTCTCATCGGTATTAATGGTGGATGCCCTGGTGCCCCGTCAGTTTCGGTCCACTGGACAGGCGATCCTCGCTACCACAGCCTGGAGCGTGGCAGGAATATCCGGCAATCTGCTTTTTGGAATGCTAATAGATACCGCGGGAACCTTGACCGCCTTCGGTGTCGGCGGCTGTGTGGGACTTTTGGGGACGCTGTTTATCCAATGCTTTGTTCCAGGTACAACAGAGCGGGCACCTGCTCAAGACCTGAAGGCATAGCTTATTACCCATCGCTATGCTCTCCAAATCCTTCTAGGCCCGCTCTGGGAGTCTTAAGTCTTAGGTTCTTTTTGTCTTGAGTATTTCTTCTTACTTAGCCTTCCCCACAGAACCGAAGATCCTCATCTTTTCAGCTACAGCTTCTTTGATAGTCTCTACAACTTGGGCCATAAACTGGCCGAAGTCGGTGTTATTCGGCATTTCTTGGACGGTGCGGATCTTGGCCATAGCTGCCTGGGATATGTCGGTGTAGACATTGATCTTGGCAATCCCGTTGGCAATTGCCTGACGGAAATCATCATCGGATAGACCAGAGCCGCCGTGGAGAACTAGAGGCACTCCAGCCAGCTCTCGGATCCGGGCAAGGCGGGGAATATCCAATTCCGGCGTGCCTTTGTAAAAGCCGTGAACGCTGCCGACGGCGACAGCCAAGGCATCGATTCCCGTCTCTTGAACAAACCGCTGGGCCTCTTCAGGGTCGGTAAACAAGGTGGGATCCGCAACTCCGGGGCTGGCATCACCTTCGCCGCCGGTGACATGTCCTAATTCAGCTTCAACAGAGGCGCCTACGGCATGGGCCATTCGGACGATTTCCTTGGTCTTGGCGACATTCTCCTCATAAGGCAGGATTGAACCGTCGAACATGACCGAGGTGAAGCCGCAGCGCAGGGCTTTTACAAAGTTACTAAAGGCCTGACCGTGATCGAGATGGACCGCCACGGGGACGCTGGCCTGCTCAGCTGCCCTCAAGAGAATGGGGGCATACTGATCGAGATCAAGTAATCCCAGATGGCCCTCAGCTACAGCCAAGATGAGTGGTGACCTATTCTCCTCAGCCGCCTGCAGGGCACCCTGCACTATTTCCATATTGACGACATTGAACGCACCAACCGCGTAACCATTTTGAAACGCATCATCAACCAGCTGTTTGAGACTAACTAATGCCATATTCTCCGCATCCCCTTGTATTTATTTAATTTAACATTCACCCCACTGGGCCATATGGGCCATGTGGGTGACTTTACATCCGGCCTTCTCTAGATCCTGCATGACGGCATCAACATCCGTTGTGTCTAAGCGCAAGACGATGGAGCGTTTTTCTTGCCCTTCATGGAAAGTGGCCAAACTGATGATGCTTATGCCATGATCTCTAATAATCCGGGTAATTTCCGCCAACACACCGGGCTTATCTTCGGTTTCCAAGGCAAGTCTGATCCCATTGCTCCGCAGTCCCATGGAATCAACAAAAGCATCGAAGATGTTGGTTTCGGTGATGATTCCCACCAGCTTGCCGTTGTCTAACACCGGCAGTCCGCTGACCACATTTTCCCGCATCAGTACAGCGGCTTCTTCGATGAGGGTATCGGGGGTGACGGTAACAGGGTCAGGGGTCATAACTTCCTTGACAGTGATCTTGTTGAGGATGGTGTTCATCTCAAACACGCTCAAGGTGGTGGCAGGGGAAGGTGCCACCCGCAGAAGCTCTGATTCAACCACAATACCGATCAGTTTGTCATTTTCGAGAACCGGCAGCCGTCTCACATCGTGTTTGTGCATGAGCTTCAGGGCATCGAGAACCCCCATATCCGGAGTGGCGGTGATAGGATTAGGTGTCATTCGGGTCTTTACCATCATGGCCAAGCCCTCCCGTCTTTGCTCTCTTTACTTCCAAAATTCCGTAACCCGAAGGGAAATCCTGCTTTATTACCTGATTTATACCCACTTCGCCAATCCTAAACATCATATATAACAGCAAGGAGAGCAGTCCTACCTTGGTAGTCTGCTCTCCCGATCTTTAGCGATCTATCCCATCGTCTCTCGTTATTCGAAGGTCAAGACCTTGTATCTGCAGCTGTTCACAGCGGCTATTCTAGAGTGAAGCAGTAGCATCCCGAACCGCTTTCGTAGCGGTAGTATGCTTCACCACTTTCGGTCACCAATCTAAAGTCTTCGTCGGCAATGGGGACTCCGTTGAGGGTGCCTTTCAGGGTGCTGTAATCCAGCTTTGGTACATAGATGACTGCCTTGGTGTTTACGGGGATGGTCACTGTCATTTCAAAGCCTGACCTACACCGGCTCCAGCTGGATTTGATCTGGCCCTTGAGGGTTTTGACTGAGGCGCTGGCATGGTCTAAGGCATCGGGGATGGCTGGCTTGATGACTACTGTATCCCAGCCCGGCTCACCCAGCCGGATACCTGCCAAGGCCCGATAGAACCATGTATCTACAGTTCCAAGCATGATGTGGTTGTGAGAGTTCATGCCAGTGCCGGTGAGCTTTTCCCATCTTTCCCAGACAGTGGTGGCGCCTTCTCTGATCATATAGCCCAAGCTGGGATAGCTTTCCTGGGCCATCATCCGGTAGGCTACTTCCTTATACCCCAAATCTGTCAGGGTATCCAGCATGTAGCGGGTTCCGACAATGCCGGTATCGAAGTGGTAGTCTGCTTCTCTGACAATACTGTCCACCAAGTTCTCGGCTACTGCCTCGGTCATGTCCTCTGGGGTCAGGCCGAACTGCAGGCCGAGGATGTTGGAGGTCTGATCGTTGTTGCCGTAAGTCTTGTTTTGCGGATCGAAGTATTTCTTATTGAATGCCTCCCGAACCTGCTCCGCCTTCTTATGGAAGTACTCGGCATCTTCGTCTTTGCCTATCACCTCAGCTATCTGACTTAATCGCAGGACATCGTGATAGTAGTAGAAGGCTGAGGTCATTTCCCTGGGGTTTTTCTTGGGAAGTACACTGCCGGGAGGGCACCAATCGCCGTATTTTATATAGGTGACCAGTCCATCCTCCTCTCTGGACTCCAGAAACTTGACCCATTTCTTCATGCCGTCATAGTGTTCCTTGAGCACCTCAAGATCGCCGTAATAGCGGTACATGGCCCAAGCTATAGTGATATATGCAGTACCCCAGGCAGGATCTGCTGGATAGAGAGGCCAGTAAGGCGGGACAACGTCGGAGAGACTGCCGTCCTCTTTTTGGGCATCCTTAATGTCCTGGAGGTACTTCACATAGAAGGCGGCCATATCGAAATTGTAAATGGCTTCTTCTACCACCAGCTGTGCATCTCCCATCCAGCCCAAGCGTTCATCCCGCTGAGGGCAGTCTGTGGGCACGCTCATCAGGTTGGCCAATTGTCCGTATACAACATTTTGGTGTATTTTGTTGAAAAGCTGATGAGAACTGGAAAAACCGCCTGTGTAATCCACGGCAGTGTGGAGGAAGCAGGCTTCCAAGCTGTCTACCCCCGGTGTCCCCGGGAAACCGGTGACTTCTACGTACCTGAACCCATGGTAGGTAAAGCGGGGTTCGTAAATCTCCACGCCTTCCCCTTTGAGGATATAGGTGTCGGTGGCTTCAGCCCTGCGGTTAATGCGGGTATCCAACCGTCCGCTGTCATCCAAAACCTCTGCAAACCGGAGCTTGACCTCAGTGCCCCGGGGACCTTCCACCTTCAACCTCACCCAGCCGGTCATGTTCTGGCCGAAATCGTAGATATACACACCGGGATCAGGATTGGTGATTGCCGCAGGCTGGAACCGCTTAGTTATCTTAATCGGCGGCATGATTTGAGCCCGCATGCAGCCCCCTGGAGGCTCGACCTTTACCGCCTGGGCCCAATCGGCTGTATCCAAGTTCGACCGGTCCCATCCCGGGATTTCCATTCTGGCATCATAGACTTCACCGAAGTATATGCCGTTGATGCCTATAGGGCCCCGTTTTACCTGCCAGGTGGTGTCTGTTAGTATCTTGTCTTGGGTTCCATCGGTATAGGTAATGTGGAGTTCTGCCCTCAGGCACGGGAAAGCATCATAGCCGTATAGTTTACCTTCCCGCCAGCGGAAGCTGCAGTAGCGGCCGTTGCCCAGCATGACTCCCACGGCATTGGCCCCAGGCTTAAGGCTGCAGGTGATGTCATATACCGAATACAGCACAGTCTTGCTGTAGTCTGTCTGTCCCGGATCCAATACCCGGTCACCGATTCTCCT